>OJKP01000075.1_pt1 | contig 82145 bp, 66 predicted proteins | sample 1596521 | NCBI WGS metagenome assembly OJKP01 (sample SAMEA4350130, study PRJEB24818) | metagenome | biome: human; feature: gut; material: faeces | place: Denmark | collected 2013-09
AAGAATAACAAGAGAAAAGCAAGCCTTAAAGGTAAAAGAAAAATGGCAGGATGGAGTGATGAGTTTCTTGCTGAACTTTTAGATGCACCATGGCATAATGAAGAAATTAAGTAATGCGTCAGCCCTGCCGTATTATTTGCACGACTTTGTTAGCGCATTCAATGAGATATTTGTATTTTTACACCAAACTAACGCTAAAAATATGAAAAAGACAATCTTTCTGTTTGTGATGGCTATGGTTTGCTGCATAGTAAAAGGCGAAGCACAAACGCAGCCAAGCCCCACGGCGAAACAACTTAGATGGCATAATGCCGAAATGGGAGCCGTATTTCACTACGACCTTCATGTGTTCGACGGAAAACGATACGTTCAATCAGAGAACCGTATCCACCCGATAGAAGATTATACCATTTTCAATCCTACACAGCTTGATACCGACCAATGGATAAAAGCCGCCAAGACTGCGGGATGTAAATTTGCAATTCTTACAGCTACTCACGAAACGGGATTCGGACTATGGCAAAGCGATGTCAACCCATATTGTTTGAAAGCAGTAAAGTGGCGAGACGGAAAGGGAGATATCGTACGCGACTTTGTCAATTCTTGCCATAAGTACGGTTTGATGCCTGGCATATATGTAGGCATACGGTGGAACTCACTGCTAGGCATACACAACTTCCGGACAGAGGGAGAAGGGGAATTCGCAAAAAACAGACAAGATTGGTATAGACATTACTGCGAACGAATGGTAAAGGAATTATGTACCCGATATGGCGATTGGTTTCTGATTTGGTTTGACGGCGGAGCGGACGACCCACACGGAATAGGCCCCAACGTTGAGCCTATAGTAAGCAAGTATCAGCCTAACTGCCTGTTCTATCATAACGTAAACAAGGCCGACTTCCGCTGGGGAGGCTCTGAAACCGGCACTGTGGGATATCCGTGCTGGTCATCGTTCCCTACCCCTTGCTCTCACCATAAAGGAATAGAGACATCACCCAGTTGGCTAGAACTTCTGAAACACGGAGACAAGGACGGACTATACTGGCTGCCTGCCATGGCCGACTTTCCATTTAGAGGAATAAACGGACGCCATGAGTGGTTCTGGGAACCCGATGATAACAATAATATATTGCCATTAGACAGTTTGATGAGTATCTACGAAAAGTCGGTAGGCAGAAACGCCACTCTCATCATGGGACTTACCCCCGACCCATCCGGACTATTGCCTGAAGACGACGTAAAACGACTGAGTGAATGGGGTAATGCCATTGTTCAAACTTGGGGATGCCCCATAGCGAAAACAGCCGGCAATAAAAATAAGCTGTATCTCCGTTTGCCATCAGTCAATAGCGTAAAAGGCTACAGATTGAAAGAAGATATCACAAAAGGAGAAAGAATACGAAGTTATAAGATAGAAGCAAAGGTAGGCAACCGCTGGCAAGTCATTGCCGAAGGTCTGTCAGTAGGACACCAGCGTCTGGAAACGATTGCTCCGGTCAGCACACAAGAGCTGCGGCTGACCGTAACGCAATCGGTAGACACTCCATCAATATTGGAGTTCAGCGTCTATTGACGCTATAAATTCTAAAATTCAAAGCTATAAATCAGAATATCGACTCGCTTGTTTCTGTAGTGAACAGTTCGAGTGCCTTGATGCCCATAATGGAGTTTCCTTTGTTATTAAGTCTAGGGCTCCATACGGCAATGGAGTAACGCGACGGGTATATTGCTACAATACCTCCGCCTACACCACTCTTGCCGGGCAATCCCACAAGAAATGCAAATTCGCCAGCCTCATCGTAAAAGCCACAAGTCTGCATAATGGCATTGATACGCTTTACTCTGGAAACACTCAGCTCTACACCGCCGTGCGAGAATGGCTCGCTGCTATGGGCAAAAGCAAGAAACGCTTTCGACAGGTCCTTACAACTCATCTCCACAGAGCACATTGTGCTATAGAAGCGAAGCACATCAGTAACGTCGTTCTGTAGGTTGCCGTGATGCTTTAGAAGATAGGCTATGGATGCGTTTAGATAAGAACACCCTATTTCCGACTCCGCAACATCGATAGAATAGTTGATAGAGTCGTTCCCGCACAACTTACGCACAAAGTTGATGAAGAATTGATACGGATTATCCAAGTTAGACAGCAGCACGTCGGCCAACACTATAGCGCCGGCATTGATGAATGGATTTCTAGGCTTTCCATGCTCATATTCAAGTTGCACCAAAGAGTTAAAAGCACTGCCCGACGGTTCTTTGCCTACACGGTTCCACAGTTCTTTTCCTTTTATACTTAGTGCAATGGCTAGCGAGAACACCTTAGATATACTCTGTATTGAGAATTTGGTGTCATAGTCGCCATACGTACAATGCTCTCCATTCATAAGGCTCAGATAAATGCCGAACTGGTCAGGGTTTACGTTGGCAAGCGCCGGTATATAATCGGCCTGTTTCCCTTCGTGCGCAAACGGCTGTATTTCTTTACAAATTCTTTCTATTACCTCCTGATAGTATTTATTGGTTTTCATGGTATTATAACTGTGTAAGTATATTATTATGGTTGTTTGTTATTCTTTTTTCGCATTATTTTCACGTTCTATAAATTGCGAAGGCGTAATGCCGAACTGTTCACTGAAATGTTTTCTCAGAGTACGTGGGTCATTATATCCCACCTTTTCCGCTATTTCTTGTATCGTATATTTCCGCTCAAGAATTAGAGCAGCTACCTTACTCATTCTCATACTGCGTATCATATCGATAGCAGTGAGCTTACTTACCTCCTTCAGCTTACGGTATAGAGTAGGCTGACTCATATTCAACTGTTCGGCCATCATCTTCACGTTGAAGTTTTCGTTAGATATATTGGCTTCTATAGTCTGTATCACCGACTTCAAGAATTCGTTTTCTGCATCAATTCCGGTATCGGCGCTATTTGTTCCTTCATGCTTTGCAAGCATAAGTGTCTGCGTATAGATTCGCTTCAAGCGTTTGCGCTGTTTAATCAGACTTGTTACTTTAGATATTAACACCTGCGGATTGAACGGCTTGGTTATATAATCGTCAATGCCAAGTTGGGTAGCCTTCAGCAAATCTACGTCTTCGGCCTTAGCTGTAAGCATAATAATGGGTATATGCGCTGTCTTTGGCGTTTCGCGTATCTCGCAGCAACAAGCGAATCCGTCTTTTACAGGCATCATTATATCAGAAATTATTAGCGAAGGTATTTTCGACAAAGCAATCCGTACACCTTCTTCGCCGTTTTCCGCTTCGTATACGGTATAGTTCTGACTGAAGAGACTACAAATGTATTGTCTTACGGCAGTATTGTCTTCTATAATCAGCAAACTGCACGGATTTTCAGAAGAATCTGTTTTCTCGGCAGTAGCCACAACAGCTAAAGAAGGCGAGGTTTCCTGAATAAGCACTTCTGAATCGTTTTTGAAATGCTCGTTTCCTTCGGGTAATAAGATGGTAAATGTGCTACCGCCTCCTTCTACACTGTTCAATGAGATATAGCCGTGATGAAGATCGACTGTATTCTTCACGATATGTAACCCAATGCCGATGGTAGATGACAACGTTGGCAGATTTGGCGACGTAATAAACGAATCGAATATGCGTTGCTGATAAGTTTCAGGTATGCCTTGACCATTATCTGCCACAGTAATTTCACAGCGGCGCTGTCCGTCTATCTCCACATTTCTTATACGCAAGGTTATCTTGCCTTTATCGGGGGTATATTTAAATGCGTTAGACAGTAAATTCTGTATGGCAGAAGTAATTTTGTTTTCGTCAATCCACAGAATATACACGTCAGAATGTATCTCAATGGAATAATCTATATGCTTAGTCTCGGCCAGCGGACGGAAACTTTCGCCTACAGAACGGGCCAACTCATTGATATCAGCCTGCGTAACGTTAAGTCGTACAGTACCGGTCTCTATCTTCTGAACATAAAGCAGATGATCTATCAGCGTGTGCAGAGACTTACAATTTTTATATACCATCTCGATTGAATGATATAACTTATCATCCTTTTGCAAGCGACTCATGATATCTTGCAACGGAGAGATTATCAAGGTGAGAGGTGTACGCAACTCGTGCGCCGTATTAGTAAAGAAGTTTTCGCGCTCACGGTGTATCTGCGATTCCTTTTCTCTCTCCATCTTCATGGTAAAGTTTTCATGCTCTAGTTGCAACTCGTACTGCAAACGGCGTTTGCGATTCTGAAAATGTCGCATCGGCATAATGAATGACAGCACTAACGCAATAGCTACAAGCACCTTAAACCACCATGTCTCGGTCCAATGTGGAGAAAGGCATATATCCAACCGCGAAACGTTACCCAGCAGTCCGCCAGGATAGACAGCCTGTAGTTCGAACATGTAATTACCAGCACCAAGATTATTGTAGTTCACACGGTCGCCTTCTCTATCTACCACAATCCAATTCTTCTGGTACGGATATAGGCGATATCTGATTTGCGGATGCTGATTAGAATATGACAGGCTACTGAACGACAAGGCGAAATCGCGGTTCCGGTCATTAAGTATTATTTTCTTCGCATAATAGATATTCTCTTTCAAGATAACCTGACCGTGAATTGTGTCGCCTATCCCCACAAGCTGATTATCTATCTCTAAAGCACTTATTCCAATCCTCTTTTCGGTAGGCACTATGTCTATGAGGCGTGGGTTGAAGTAAGTTACACTTCTATTGTTTCCCCAAAACACGAATTGCCGATAGGCATAAGCCGACTTGTTATTACTAGACAGCAGATAATGGAAGAACAGCTTATTCTTACGGTCGAAACGAGAGATACAAGAGTTCGACCCCACCCAGATTTCGTGTTCGGTGTCTTCAAGTATACTACCTATATAGTTATTATATAGTCCACTGCGAGTGGTGTAACGCTGAACTATGCGTTCACTGTCAAGGTCCATCACCCCAAGTCCGTTAGCATATCCTATGTATAGTTCACGGTCTGATGTGGCGTGTATAGCCAGCACGTCTACTTTATCCAACTGTTGCTCTTTTCCGTAGCCAATACGAATGGTTCTATCTGGCAACACTCTACCTAACCCTCTGTTTTCTATGCCTACCCAAATTCGTCCGTCATTACTCTCGGCTATGGCTTTTACACAGTATCTTTCTTGAGCATCGCCCGAGGTCTCGCTTCCTATACTGAACGGCACACATTTTCCTGACTCCTGCCTGTATAGATGCAGCCCATTATCACCACCTATCCACACCCGTCTTTTAGAGTCAATAATAACGCTCCATATTGTTCCTATTTCTGGTAAGTGAACGACTTTACATTTCTGCTTGTCGCAATCATACACAAACAATTCACCCTGCATACTCCCCAACCACAACGTATTTTGGGTAGTATCGTTATACATGCATAATATAGGCGATGAATGTTTGAAACTACTTGCGACATCGAACGACAGACTTTCAGGATTATCCTGCCGGAAAGGATAATCACTCCGCATCAGTCCCTTATGATAAGTAGCTATCCATAAATAGCCAGCCTTGTCCATCGTAATGCCTCGCGTTTCGTTATGGCTTTTCTGCCTATACTTATACACATTACCCTGCTTCAAGTCGATATATACAGCTCCACCTCCATACGTACCTATCCACAAGCCGTTTTCGGTCTCGTCGTAGTAGGCAGATATCATTCTCACATCTACATCCTGCCAAGCCAATGTCACATTATTATATATGGAAGTATGAAACTGATGAAAGCCATTGTCCTCTGCAGTGAGAATAGTAAACCCGTTCCACGTCACAGCTACTATTTGCCGATCGTTTATGGGTAATATCTGGTAGATGTCTGTATGCGACAGCTGATGTTCTTTCGCAGTATTGTCGTATGAAAAGTGCTGCAAGTAGCCAGTCTTTTTATTTACCCTGTATATACCTTGAGCAGTAGTACCAATCCATACGTAATCTTTAAAATCCAAGATGTTATGAATATCTTGCGTCAAGCCTTTTATATCGAAACACACTTTCTTCTTACGCGAAGCCAAATCAAATGCAATCAGTTGCGATGATGTGTTTGTCAAGTATAAGGTAGAGAAGTCATCAGACAGCGTATAGGCTGTTATCTCAGAGGAAGAAAGTTTATCAGAAGAAACGCTGAAGACTGGAAGTATGGATATGGGATGATTCGCCGAGTCTTCTGCCGTTATGTCACAATAATGAATGTTGAATTTCCCTATAATCCAGCACTTATGTTCCGAAACGGGATGTATGCCCAATATCTGTTTATCGGGTATGGGCATTTCTATAGGCGAAAACTGTTCGGTTACCTGATTGAATGCGTAGAATCGACTTCCGATACGCACGCATAGGGTTTTCTTTTGCAGCAAGACGATATCGTTCACGTAATTATGCAAGCCGTTAAGCGTGAAATTCCTTACCGAACTTCCGTCGTAGCGGCTCAATCCGTAATCCGTTCCGAACCACACGAATCCTTTCGGGTCTTGATAAATGGTGTTAACCTTGTTGTCCGCTAGTCCCGACTGAAGGGTAAGGTTCTTAAAACGGTTGTTCAGGTTAACCTGTCCGTGTATGGGAAGTACGGCAAACGCCATAAACAGCAGTACGGCATACATTATATATAAGCGATGTCCCGAAAGTGGTTTCATATTATTCTCTTAGGTCATTATCCAAAAAACAAAGATATGATTAATCTTAAAAAATATAAAAGCATTAAAGGCAAAAATGCACAAAAACAGGGGCTTGAATTAAACATGCACTCTTTTTGAAATGAACATGCACCTGTTTTTCAAACCATAACGGATAATTTTGTGATGTTAAAACCTTAAAGATGTTTAATTAAAACTTAGATTCATGAAAAAACTACTTTCCTTACTCTTGATGTTACTGTGTGTAGTGGCAGTCAGTGCACAGCAGTTTCGCATCACCGGAACGGTGCATGACAAGAAGACAAACGACCCTATTATAGGGGCCAGCATCTTAGTCAAAAACACGAGCAACGGCATCATTACCGACGTTGACGGTAAATTCGAACTCCAGAATGTGTCGAAAGGAAACACTCTGATTGTTTCGTATGTGGGCTATCGCTCGCAGAACATTCTGGTAGACGGAAGCAAACGTAATTTCTCTATCTTATTAGATGAAGATAATGAGGTACTTGACGAAGTAGTTGTAGTAGGCTACGGCACCCAGAAGAAACAAGATATCACAGGATCTGTGGTTTCAGTAGGCGAAGGTAAGTTTACGGAAGGCGTAAATACAAATGCTTTTCAGATGATAAACGGTAAGGCAGCCGGCGTAAACATAAGCCAGACTAGTTCGGCTCCGGGCGCCAGCACTAAGATTCAGATTCGTGGTGCCGGTTCTATCAATAGCAGTAACTCGGCATTGGTAGTAGTAGACGGTCTGCCAGGAGTAGACGCATCATCTATCAACCCGAGTGACATTAAATCTATAGAGGTACTGAAAGACGCATCGGCTGCTGCTATCTACGGAACACGTGCCGCCAACGGTGTAGTGCTTATCACCACGAAAAGCGGTAAGAAAGGCGACATCAGCGTAAAATTCGGTGCGGAAATAGGTTTCCAATCGGTAGCTAAGAAAATGGAGATGCTGAACGCTAAAGAATATATGGAAACACTGAACGCACTGCGTAAAGAATCTAACAACTCAGACGGAATAATCTATACCCCAGACCAAGTGGCAGCTGCTGGCGAAGGTACAAACTGGCAAAACGAAATCTTCAGAAACGGAGCGCCGGTGCAGTCATACCAATTGTCGGTAGCAGGTGGTGGAGACCGCAACGACTATTACTTCGGCTTGAATTATTTCGACCAGAAAGGTATCGTTAAATGCTCGGACTTAAAGAAGTACAATATACGCGCCAACTTGAATTTCACTCCGAAGGATTTTCTCCGCTTTAAGGTAAACTTGAATTTCACTAGAAAAGACGGACGTGAGATATTCGAAAGCAATGCAGTAAACGAAGGAGCAGGTCCTATCAATGCAGCACTTTTGTTCGACCCGACTTTACCTGTCGGTAAGGACCCGGAAACTGGACGTTATTACCAAAACAGCTATATATCTCTCGATAACCCATTGGCTCTGCTTTACGGTGTTTCGCCAGAACAACACAAAAATAACGCATACGGTACTTTCACTACCGAGATAGAACCTTTGAAAGACTTGGTATTCACTGCCCGCTTAGGAGCTACCCTCGATTCTTATATCACTTCGCAATACAGAAGCCGTGAAACCATGACAGGTCTTTCAAGTAAAGGTGTAGCTACAAAGAAGAGCGGTGAAGACACTCAATGGTTGGCAGAATTCTTTGTAAACTACAAGAAAAACTGGGGCGACAAACATAAATTAAGCGTAATGGCTGGTTCTACATTCGAACAATTCATGTCGGAATACGTAAACGGTAGCGCACAAGGATTCCTTTCTGACGTTACAGGCACCAACAACATGCACAGCGGAGACAATCTTAACGGTGACGATGTATATTCATATAAAAGTCGCAACCGTCTGAATGGTTTCCTGGGCCGTATCAACTACGACTTGATGAATCGCTACCTTCTTACCTTGTCTTTCCGTTACGACGGTACTTCACGTTTCTCTTCAGATAACAAATATGCGTTTTTCCCTTCTGCAGCATTCGCATGGCGTATGTCGGAGGAACCGTTCATCAAGCGCATCGAACAAATCAGCGACTTGAAGTTCAGAGTAGGTTACGGACAAATGGGTAACCAGGGTATCGACAACTATCAGACTCTGAATACGCTGAAAGCTGGAGGCTCAGCTGTATTCGGCAACTCTCTGTCGCAAGGTGTAGTACAGTCTCGCCTTCCTAACACTGGTTTGAAGTGGGAAACCACCGCCGAAACAAACATGGGTATCGACTTCGGACTCTTCAATAACCGCATCACAGGTAGCGTTGACTTATATATGCGTGACACCAAAGATCAGTTATTCGATAAACCCCTGCCATCAGCCATAGGCTTCAGCAACATGAAAGTTAACGCAGGTAAGGTTCGCAACTCTGGTATCGACTTCACACTGAACACTGTGAACTTTGACACCAAGAATTGGGGATGGGATACTTCGCTCAATCTTTCTTTCCTGAAAAATGAAGTAAAGGAATTGCCAGACTTCATCCCAGAACTCATCACCGGATCAATAGCAAGCTTTGTATCGGGATATGAGATTACACGAGTAGGCGACCCTATCTATTCATTCTACGGATATGAAGTAGAAGGCATTTTCCAGAAGAACGATGACATTGCCCACTCTGCACAGCCTAACGCCAAACCGGGCGAACTGAAATTCAAAGACCAAGACGGCAGCAAAACCATCGACTCTAATGATAGAGTTGTACTGGGCAAACCATTCCCGAGCTCTACATTCGGTTTCACCAACACACTGAGATACAAACGCCTCACGCTGAGCGTATTCTTACAGGGCGTATTCGGCATCAGCACTTTAGACGTCAACGTACTGGAGACTCTGTATCCTACAAACGAATATCGTAACAGAATAGCTAAATACTACCGCAACCGCTGGACTGAAAATAATCCTACCAACGAATATCCTAGCGGAGTAAACCCATCAAACTACGGCGGACAGTATGCAGTGAACTCACTTACCGTATGCGACGCTTCGTTTGTTCGTATCAAGAACATCAGCCTCAACTACGATGTGCCCTTGAAGAAAAACAATATCATAAAAGGATTGCAAGTATATGGCTCTATTGACAATGTGGCTACCTTCACCAATTACGACGGATTCGACCCCGACGCAAGTGCGGCAGGCAGTACATCGGTATCGAAAGTAAGCTTCAACAGCTATCCGCTGGCAAGAACCGTAAGATTTGGCTTTAATGTTACATTTTAAAAATAAAGGAATATGAAACTAACAAAATATATGTATATACCTGTAGTGGCTTGCTTGGCTCTGGGAACTACGGGATGTAATAGCTTTCTTGAAGAAAAAGTCTATACAGAATATGATCCAAACGCAATGTTGCAAGAACAGTCTGGATTAGACGCGTTGCTGGCCGGCGCTTATTCGCGTTCACGCATCATTAGCTATACACATAGAAACTATACTTACCTGATGAACGAATTTCCTACCGACATAGCATTCGAGACTGGCGGTGGACTAGAACGTAACGCCGCTCCGTTCATCAACTTCACATGGTCTGTAGACGATGGTTTGCTAAACAGCTTCTGGATTCAGATGTATGAGGCTATTTCGAGCGCCAACTCTGTTCTCAGCGTTACGGAAGACCTAACCAGCCTATCGAACGACAAGGTAAAGGCCATACAAGGAGAAGCACGCTTTATCCGTGCGGTATCTTATTACTTCCTATACAACCTGTTCGGCACTACTCCTATCATAGAAATCCCCAAGAACGCTTCGCCCGATGAAATAGAAAACATAGGTAAATCTACTCCACGTGCATCAAAAGAAGATTTCGTGAAATATCTGGTAGACGACTTTAAATTCGCCGCCGAAAATCTGCCGGTAAAAGAAGACCCGATAGGAAAAGCCACCAAAGGAGCCGCTTTGGGTATGCTAACCAAGCTATACATGCACGAAAAAGACTGGAGTAATGCGGCCTCTACTGCAAAAGATGTAATAGACCTACACCACTACGAACTGTACGCTGACTATAAGAAGATGTTCAGCGTAGACGGTGAAGGCAATATGGAATACATCTATCGTGCTCCGTGTATAGCCCAAGATGGCTATCACAACAACTACATGGCTCATGCGTTCCCTCCCAACTACCCCATCCAGAGCAACTGGATTAACTTCGGAGCGCAGTTCCGTACTTACACCGCTTTCTACGATACCTTCGAAGCAGGCGATATCCGTACACAGTCGTTCGTAACCAATTACGTTGACCAAAGCGGAAAGCAGGTTGAACTGTTACGCGATGAAAACGGACAGGCCTTAAACAATGTGCGTAGCTTTAAATATTGGCCTGACCCTAACGCAGCGAGCGAATGTAATGGAAACGATATAGTTTACCTACGCTATGCCGATATCCTGATGTGCCGTGCTGAAGCCCTCAACGAACTTAACGGTCCTACAAAAGAAGCCATAGACTTAGTCAACGAGATTCGTAAACGCGCAAAGGTTAAGGAAATTGAATTGACAGACTATAACACAAAAGATAAGCTACGCGACTTTATCTTGGCAGAACGTGGACGCGAATTCTTCTCTGAAGGCTTACGCCGTGAAGACCTAATCCGCCACGGAAAATTCATTTCCGACGCCGTATCAAGAGGCAAAAACGCCAAAGCTTATCAGGAGCTATACCCTATTCCACTGCGCCAACGCGAAGCCAACAAGAACCTGTCGCAGAATCCGGGTTACGAAGGAGCGGAATAATATGAACGCTTTAAAAAGAATCCGGATCCGATGACATACAGTATATGCATCAACCGGATTCTTTTTTATATAGATATCTATAAAATAACATAAAGCCATGAACAATACGCTATTAAATGTAACTTCCGCCATGATGCTCGCCAGCGTCGCAATGCCGGTTGTGGCAAGCAATGCGGTACACCAAGACAAACGCCCCAATATTATCTTATTTCTGGTAGACGACATGGGGTGGCAAGATACCTCAGTGCCTTTCTGGACAGAAAAGACTCATTATAATAAGATATTCGAAACGCCAAACATGGAGCGACTGGCAAGCCAAGGTATGATGTTTACCCAAGCCTATGCCTGTCCGCTAAGCTCGGCTACCCGATGCAGCCTTATAACCGGCTCTAACAATGCCCGCCATAGAGTAACAAACTGGACTCTGGAGCGAGATAAGACAACCGACCGCAAAAGCCAGACGCTAGAACTGCCGGATTGGAACTATAACGGAGTAAGTCAAGTAGAAGGTATAAACAACACCTTCGTTGGAACCTCGTTCGTACAATTACTGAAGAATAGCGGCTATCATACCATTCACTGCGGAAAAGCGCACTTTGGAGCCATAGACACTCCGGGAGAGAACCCCGCCCATTGGGGATTTGAAGTAAATATAGCAGGACACGCAGCCGGAGGACTGGCAACATATCTGAGCGAAAGAAACTACGGTCACACAAAAGATGGCAAAGCAACTTCGCTAATGTCTATTCCGGGACTGGAGAATTATTGGGGAACAGGCATCTTCGCCACTGAAGCTCTTACGCAAGAGGCTATCAAAGCACTCGATAAGGCCAAACGCTACAACCAGCCATTCTATCTGTACATGGCGCATTACGCCATCCATGTGCCAGTAGATAAAGACATGCGTTTCTTCCCAAAATACGTGCGTAAAGGACTAAGTGATAAAGAAGCCGCCTATGCCTCGCTTATAGAAGGCATGGACAAAAGTCTTGGCGACTTACTCGATTGGCTTGAAAAGAACGGTGAAGCCAATAACACAATCATGATATTCATGAGCGATAACGGCGGGCTGGCAGCCGAACCGGAATGGCGCGACGGACCAAAAGATACTCAGAACTATCCACTTAACAGCGGCAAAGGCTCAATGTACGAAGGAGGAATACGCGAGCCAATGATAGTACGCTGGCCAGGCGAAGTAAAAGCCGGAAGTCGATGCGACGATTATCTGATGATAGAAGACTTCTACCCTACTATCCTTGAAATGGCAGGCGTAAAGAAGTACACTACAGTAAACCCCATAGACGGTATCAGTTTTATACCTCTGCTAAAACAAACCGGTCATACCCCTAAAAGCCGATCGCTTGTATGGAACTTCCCAAATATCTGGGGAAACGACGGAGCCGGCATCAACCTGAACTGTGCTATACGCAAAGACGAATGGAAATTGGTGTACTACTACGAAACCGGTAAGAAGGAGCTCTTCAATATTCCTAATGACATAGGCGAGAAAGATAACCAAGCAGCACGTCATCCCGATATCGTAAAGAGGCTATCGAAAGAATTAGGCGAGTACCTACGTAAAGTAAATGCCCAACGCCCTTCATTCAAGAACACTCATCAGCCATGTCCATGGCCCGATGAGATTTAACAAAAAATAGAGAAGGCTATTATTGCAATAATAAATTAGAGACAAGTTAAGAAGGTGTGTAGAAATGCACGCCTTCTTTTTTTATTGAAATTAACTCATATCAAAAAAATATCATCATCCGTTTGTAAGCTCATGTAAAATTAGTAGCTTCGCAGCTGTTTTATTAAGAATTGATTTCTAAACAATTGAGGCACCATAAAGTTGCAAGCACTTGCAATAGCATGTTGCTTCCAAGTTATTTAAAAGAGAAAACTCTATAGGCATTATTTATATGAAAGCTTACAATGTCATTCTAGAAGCGCTATTTTGCTGTATGCTATGCTTGTTAAGTATCAGCGTAGCAGCCGAAAACATTGAGAACGAGCGTATTCTGATTATCACATCGTACAATCCAGATACAGAGAAAACAAACGCAAACCTAAAAGATTTCTTCAAAGAATACGAAAGACTGACAGGATATACGGCAAACATCTGCATTGAGAACATGAACTGTAAGAACCTGTCGGAAGGTATGCTATGGAAAGACAGAATGGCAAAACTGCTTGAGAATCACAAAGCCACACCTCCCAATCTGATTATATTGTTAGGACAAGAAGCGTGGGCATCATTCCTCTCGCAAACCTCAGACATGGCACGCAAAACCCCGTCAATGGGCGCTATGATAGGTACAAACGCCATAGAGGTTCCTAAAGAAAAAGACGTAAACCTGCGCACATTCATGCCGAACAGCAGTGAATATCCTTCATTTACTAACTTCAACATTGTAGGCGGTATATTCTACAAATACGATGTAGAGCGCAACATCGAACTGATTCGCAAGTTCTATCCCGGCACAAAGAACATAGCTTTTCTTTCCGACTTCACGTTAGGGGGCCTTACGCTTCAGGCTTTGGTCAGAAAAACGATGGAAGAAAAGTACAAGGACTTAAACTTGATACTCCTTGACGGCAGACGCAGCACAGTGTTCGAAGTCTGCACTCAGATACAGAAGTTGCCGCCCCACACCACATTGCTATTGGGTACATGGCGAATAGACAGTAGTGATAACTATGTTTTGGCAAACACAACAGGCCCTATCAGTAAAGCGGCACCCAATGTACCTGCTTTCTCGTTGTCATCAGTAGGCATGGGCAATTGGGCTATAGGCGGTTATACTCCAGAGTATTCGCTAGCCGGCAAAGAACTTGCCAACTTAGCTTATCAATATCTTACGAAGAAAGCGCCTAACAACGATTTGTTTATAATCCGCCATAACACATACACTTTCGATCAGGCACGCCTTGACCATTTCGGTCTGCCTATAGATAAGGTACCGGCAAACTCCATCATCATAAACTCAAGCGAGAATTTCTATCAGAAAAACCGCAGCGCAATACTTTTAGTGGCATCGATAATACTTGTGTTAGCTCTCGGGTTACTTGTTGCAATATATTATATCGCGCATATCAGAAGTTTGAAAAACGCTCTCAACAAAAAGAACCAAGAGTTGGAAATAGCTATGGATAAGGCGGAAGTTGCCAACCGAATGAAATCGGCGTTCATAGCGAACATGAGTCATGAGATACGTACTCCGCTCAACGCCATAGTAGGTTTTTCAGAGCTACAAAGCATGGACGAATACTCGCAAGAAGAAAAAGCGGAATTCGGAAGAATAATAAAGGAGAACTCTGACCTTCTGCTAAACCTTATCGGCTTCTATCCTCGACATGTCGAAGATAGAAGCTGGACATATAGAACTGGATTATAGCCAGTGCGACATAGTGCAGCTGTGCCACAGTTGCTTGGTATCGGTAGAACAAGCAAGACCGTTGGAGCATGTAGAATATAAGGAGAGTTATCCCGTAAAGTCGCTGCCCGCCAGAATCGATGCCACGAAGTTCAGACAGGTAGTAATAAATCTGCTTACCAACGCCAGCAAGTTTACTAAGGAGGGACATATACTACTTAGCTTCGTTGCCGACGAAAAAACGAATACATTAACAGTATCAGTAAGCGACACCGGTATGGGTATTCCTAAAGATAAAGCTGAAAAGATATTCGAACGCTTTGTTAAGCTCAACCAATATATACAGGGTACGGGCCTCGGTCTCTCGCTCTGTAAAGTAATCATTGAGCGATTGGGCGGAAAGATATGGCTCGACACCTCGTATACCGAAGGGGCACGATTCATGTTTACCGTTCCTTTAATAGACCATACATCCGAAGAACAAACAGACAACCTTGAAGAAAACATATAACAATTAAAATAAATCTAACCCCATATATGGGGGGGGGAATTATGAATAACAACAATGCAATTACAGCTATGTCAGACAAAAAAAGCATCCTCATAGCGGAAGACAATGCAAGCAATTACAAACTACTCGAAGCTATACTATCTAAGAGCTACAATTTGCTGCACGCATGGGGAGGAAAAGAAGCCGTAGAGTTGTTCGCACAACACAGACCGCAAATAGTATTGATGGATATCTCAATGCCTGGCATGGACGGATATGAATCTACACGCGAAATAAGAAAGTTATCGGCCACCGTACCTATTATAGGACTTACAGCCCGAGCCTTTCCGGATGACGAGCAGAAGGGCTACGACTGCGGCATGACTGAATATATGACGAAGCCTATAAATATCTCAAACTTACGCATGCGTTTAGAGCAGATTTTGAAAGCCTAATTGCAATTTTTAAAATTACAAACCCTAAAATAAAATCTATAATCTATGTACAAAAGAAACCTAATGCTCTTACTCGGAGCTCTTTCACTGCCGGTATGGGCAGGAGTTCCACCGTTGGGAGGTTATTACTATGGTGACACTACCGCCCCATCGGGATGGGAATGGCAAAGTCCCGACTCTTTAGCGTATAACAAACAGCAACCACATGCGTGGTTCTTCTCGTTTGGAAGTGTAGACGAGGCACGTAAAGTACTGCCCGAAAACAGTTCGCTCTGGAGAACGCTCGACGGAGAGTGGCTTTTCCATTGGTCTAAGAATCCTGAAGAAAGAGTAAAAGACTTCTATCGAACCGACTTCGACGCTTCGGCATGGGATAAGGTTACAGTGCCCATGAACTGGAACATCGTAGGTATTCAGAAAGACGGAACATTTAAGTACGGCGAACCGCTTTACTCTAACCAGCGCGTTATCTTCCAGCATAAAGTGGCAGAGGGCGACTGGAAAGGTGGCGTAATGCGTACTCCGCCCCACGACTGGATGACCTATAAAAACCGCAACGAAGTGGGCGCATACCGCCGAACATTCAGCGTACCCACCGACTGGAAGGACAAGAATGTATATATCAATTTCGACGGAGTTGATTCATTCTTCTACCTCTACGTAAACGGTCGTTATGTAGGCTTCTCAAAGAACTCTAGAAACTTGGCGCAGTTCGATATCACACCTTATCTTAATAAGAAAGGCGAGAATGTAGTGGCTGTAGAAGTTTACCGCCACAGCGACGGCTCGTTCCTCGAAAGTCAGGATATGTTCCGCCTGCCGGGTATATTCCGTAGCGTATCGCTTACCGCCAAACCGCAGATTCAGGTGCGCGATCTTAAGGCTATCCCCGATTACGACGCTTCTTACACAGAGGCTTCGCTCTGCATATCTGCCGACGTTCGTAACCTTACCAACAAAGCGGCTAAGGGATATACCATCGACTATACACTCTATGCCAACAAGCTCTATTCTGACGAAAATACTCTGGTGCCGGGCGTTAGCGCTACAGCTACCGTAGGCGATTTGGAGAAAAAAGGCGAGCAGACAGCTACCGTAACTCTCAAGGCAGGCGATAAAGTTAAGCCTTGGAGTGCAGAGTCTCCTTACCGCTATACACTTGTGGGCGAACTGAAAGACAAGAAAGGAAAAGTGGTAGAAACATTCTCTACAGCCGTGGGATTCCGCAAGATAGAAATAAAGCAGACTGCCGCTAAAGACGACGAGTTCGGATTGGCAGGACGTTACTACTACCTTAACGGTAAGACTATCAAGATGAAAGGTGTGAACCGCCACGAAACAAGCCCCACTACAGGTCACTACATTCCGCGCGAACAGATGCTGGAAGAAGTCTTCATCATGAAGCGAGGCAACATTAATCATGTACGAAACTGCCATTATCCTGACGCTCCTTACTGGTATTATCTATGCGATAAGTACGGTATCTACCTCGAAGACGAGGCAAACATAGAAAGCCATCAGTATTACTATGGCAAGGAGAGCTTGTCGCACGTGCCAGAGTTCAAGAACGCTACTGTAGCACGAAACATGGAAATGGTACACGCCACCGTTAACCATCCATCGGTAGTAATATGGAGTTTGGGTAACGAGGCCGGACCGGGCGTAAACTTTGTAGAAGCGTATAAAGCTATCAAAACTTACGATACAAGCCGCCCTGTGCAGTACGAGCGCAACAATAACATCGTAGATATGGGTTCTAACCAGTATCCTTCTATCGGATGGATGCAGGCTGCCGTAACAGGTAAGTACGATATCAAATATCCGTTCCACGTATCAGAATACGCTCACTCTATGGGTAACGCCGTAGGAAATCTTATCGACTACTGGAATGCCATAGAAAGCACTAACTTCTTTATAGGTGGTGCCATCTGGGACTGGGTAGACCAGGCAATGTATGGTTACGACTCTAAGACTGGCGACCGCTTCTGGGGCTACGGAGGCGACTTTGGCTACGATAACAAGCCTAACGATGGTATGTTCTGTATGAACGGTATCTTGCGTCCGGACTTCTCGCCCAAGGCTCAGTACTTCGAGGTGAAGAAAGTATATCAGAACGTAGGCGTTAAAGCTATCGACCTCAAGAAAGGTCTCATCGAGATATTCAACAAGAATTATTTCGAACCGCTTCGCTATCAGATAGTATGGTCTTTGTGGAAAGACGGTCAGTGCGTATTGGCCGATCAGTCTCTCACTGGTCCTAAGATGCCTATAGGTCCGCGCGAACGCGTAACTTATACTCTCGATTATGACTACAGCAAACTCGATGCCGCTTCAGAATACTTTGTAAAAGTTCAGTTCCTGCAAGGCAAAGACATGCCGTGGGCTAAGAAAGGCTACGTGCAGATGGAAGAACAGCTCCGCGTGAAAGGTGCCGAAAAAGCCGCTCCTTCATTGGAAGAACAGAACACCGGCGAAGGAAAACAGTTTGTAGAATACACCAACGACGGAAACTCTATATGCGTAACCGGCAAGGGCTTCAGCGTGAAGTTCGATAAACTTACAGGAGCTATCAGCGAACTGACATACGGAACACAGCGCATCATAACCGACGGCAACGGACCTAAGCTCGATGCCTTCCGTGCGCCTACCGATAACGACGCTGGTATAGGATATCCTAAAGCATGGTTCCAGAATGGTTTGTACGACTTGCAGCACCGTGTAATAGGCGAACCTAACATCTTGGCATCGAAAGGCAATGGTGCTTTGCAGATAAGCCTCACCGTAGAAAGCCAAGGCAAAGAAGGATGCGACCAGAACTATGGCAACCGCGACCGTACTCCAGAAAAGGCATATACATTTAAAGAAGGCGTGAAGAAGTTGGGCGAAAACGACTTCAAGTTCATCACTACACAGATTTACACCATCTATCCTGACGGAAGCATAGAACTTCAGAGCACTATCTCTGCCAACCAGACAAACGTGGTATTGCCTCGCATAGGATATGTAATGAAATTGCCTATAGCACTGAAGAACTTTGAATACTACGGACGCGGACCGGTAAATAACTATGCCGACCGTAAGACCGGACAGTTCATAGAGCGTCATAAAGGCATCGTGGGCGAGCAAGACATAATGCTTCCTAAGCCTCAGTCTATGGGTAACCGTGAAGAAGTTCGCTGGTGCGCCCTCACCGACAACAACGGATACGGAGCAGCGTTCATTGCCGACAGCGTAATGTCTGCCTCTGCACTTCCTTGGAGCCAACAGCAACTTACCGTAGCGCCCCACCCCTATCAGCTTGTAAAGAGCGACGGAGTTTATCTCCACCTCGACGCTAAAGTAACCGGATTGGGAGGTGCCAGCTGTGGACAAGGCGGCCCGCTTAAACCCGACCGTACACTTAGCGACAGCTATAGCTTCGGATTCGCTATCCGCCCAGTTACCAACGGCAATGCTCCGGCAGTAGTCAACGCATCACTTTCGGGTGTGCGTCCTATCACCATAGTACGCAATGCCAAAGGCGACGTAACTCTCCGCTCGGCAGATGCGAGCCGCACCATCATGTACTCGGTAAGCGGAAAGAAGAAAGCTCAGGTTTACACTCAGCCGTTCAACTTCACGCAAGAAGGTACTGTAACAGCATGGTACAAAGACTCACCTTACTTCAAGATGAATATGAGTTTCGACAAGATAACCAGCATTCCTCTCGATGTAATGTTCTGCTCATCATTCGAGCCGAAAGAAGGAGAAGCCACATTCCTTGTAGACGGTAATCCTAATACCTACTGGCACACCATGTACTCTGTAACCGTAGCCAACTATCCTCACTGGATTGACTTCGACGCTTCGCAGACCAAGACTCTGAAAGGCTTCGTTTACCAGCCTCGTCAGGACAGCGCCAACGGCCGCATCAAGGATTACGAAATCTATGTAAGCAATGACGGCAAGAACTGGGGAAGCCCGGTAAACAAGGGTTCTTTCAAGAACTCTGCAGAAACTCAGCGCATCATGTTCGATAAGCCGGTGAAGGCTCGCTACATCCGCCTGCGTGCACTGAACGAACAGCGTGGTCAAGACTTCGCATCGGGTGCAGAGTTCTCACTTATAGCTGAATGATAAATTAACGACGGCGAAAGTCGTACTATAAAAAACGTATCGCTGTTAAACTTAGCGTAATGCTTGGTTTAACAGCGATACTTGTTTTTTAGCGTCAATAGCCACTGCATGAAGCTTTCAATGGGCTCGGGGAGGGGGAAGAGTAAAGCGAAAATTTACTTTTGAATGATAGGCTTAATGTCGTAGCCGTCATCTGTCTTGATGATTTTATATTGCTTCCCTTTTATTCCTTTATTCCAGTTTTCTAATATATTCATAATATATTGGTACAAATCTTCTGATATACTTAAATCTTTTCCGGAATCTGTATTGCAAATCAGCTGATTATCTTTGATAGCAAGGTGCTTTTTCATTCTTTCCAGTGCTTTAAGATAGACTACTTGGTTAAATGCATAATTGGGATTAAATGGATCTACAGCACTGTCAGACATCTTGTCTTTAGTCTGTAAAAATGTAGTGTCTGTAATGGATGCCTTGTATTTATTTGCTTCCTCCCATGCTTTTTCTCTGTTTATTTGTTCTGTGTCAGTGCTATTTGCCATAGATAAAACTTGGTTGCTGTTCTCAATTACTGCATCTTTCTTGTTGCCAGTGCATTGACATAGAGATATTAGTAAAATGATGATTGAAAGGATATAACATGGCTTTTTCATAATGCTGTATGGCTTTTAGAGTTGATAAAAAATGTCTCATTGTGCAACTTTTCTGAATTTACAATGTCACTGTTGTTACATTGATAAAAAGAAAAAGACAAAATAACAATTAAACAATAAGAAAGGTTCTTTTTCATAAGCCATCAATTTAAAAATTATCACTTGTTGCAAATCTAAATATAAATCACGATTTATATGCCAGTGCTATAAGAAAAAAATCAAGACCACCCCTATCTTTATGGCATTTGAAATCTCAGTGTGTGAGCCTCAAATTATGCATAACGAGCTCTTGGTTCCAAATTACACCTTATATTCGACTGTTCATAAAAGAACGGTCACTGCACGTATGCCATTAAACTCCACTAATGAATATGTTAGCCATAAAGACAACATGGGTAATCTTTATTCTTTCATAGAGGAAAGATAATTCTTTTTACATTTATTCTACCTTTGACAATCTATTTTGTTATATATTATAGTGATATTTACACTTTATCTTTTAATTACCAGCTATTATCCACTTACCATCATTGTCATAGCCTTCTCGCTTTAAGAAGCCATTTTTTTCATCAATGACAAGTCTCGTTCGATAGTACGAGAAGACACCGACAAAGTCTCCGACATTTGCTTGGCAGAAACAGAAGGATTCTCTTTAATCATATTTTGCTGACGTTCAATAAGTTTTATCTCCGACACATCTCCGACATTTGAGGTTACGGCGGATGCATAAATAATCGTCTGGAATTGAATTGGAGTTGACTTAAACACCAAGAAAAATCGAATCATGCGCCATGTATAATACATTTACCTGCACCAACAAAACATAAAAGCCTCATCAAACTAAAATCCATAGCATTTAGCTTTCATAAATCGGCCTCAGAAGCCATTCTGGATGGGATAAAAAAACATTGCGATGTACAAAGGGAAAGAATGCGAATTGCAGCACTGCAATATGCGAATGGACAAGTGAAGCATTGCGATGATCTGATTGAACCATCGCAATGCTTTCTCCGTGTTTTTAAGTATGTTTTTCGTGTTTATAAATATTACCATCAAACTAGTTTACAAAGGCTTAGTTCTCCCTACAGTCTTGTAGGGGAACTATATCATATCTTAATCTTCAAAATTTCCAGAAGGTCGGATAAAATTACGTTTCATAAAATAGATAAAAGACGTATAACATTGAATCTTCATCCGGTTTCTACTCTATAACAGATATTCAGAAGAAAAAAAAATAAGCATAGATGATACTTATACTACTACTTTTAGGTTGTAAAGCGCATATATTTCAAAATAATATTTATAACTTTGAACAATATTTTCAAAGCATCAATTTGAATAACAACATATGATAAGCAAAGACATACTTAAGCAAGTTTTAGCAAGTAACCAAAAAGACGTTGAAAACTACAAGATAGTTCCTCGTACATTACCTTCGGACGACTTTACATGTCGCGTGTTTATTGGTGTACGTCGCGCAGGCAAATCTTTTATGCTTTACCAAAAAATACAGCAGATGTTGGCATTGGGGCATAATTGGGAAGAAATGCTCTATCTAAACTTTGAGGACGACCGTCTTGCACAGTTTGACAGAAGCGATTTTGAAATGATATTAGAGGCTCATGCAGAAATGTATGGAAAACGCCCAATGCTCTTCTTGGATGAAATTCAGAATATAGAAGGCTGGGAAAAGTTTGCACGCCGTCTAGCCGACGCAAAGTACTATGTATGGGTAACTGGCAGCAATGCAAAGATGTTATCATCAGAGGTTATGACAACATTAGGCGGTCGATACTTGGCAACGGAAGTATATCCCTACAATTATCAGGAGTTTCTAAATATACAAGATATTCCTTATGATGAAATATCATTATTGGCAACCGAGTCACGAGCAAAGGTACTACGAGCCTGGAACGAATATCTATTGTGGGGTGGATTGCCTGAATCTGTTGGACTTACCGTAAAACGCAACTATCTAAGTAGTACATTCCAAAAAATTTATCTCGGTGACATTGCAAGCCGTAACAAGATATCCAACCCTAACCTTTTACGCTTGATGCTTAAAAAATTGGCAGAGAATGTGGGGCAACCAGTATCATATAATCGTCTGTCTAATGTCCTTTCCTCTGTAAGTGGAAAAATATCAATGCCAACTGTTAGTAAATACATCGAATATAGCGAGGCTGCATGGCTATTGTTGCGCCTACGAAATGTCTCCGCTCCATTTGCAGAAAAAGAAACATCATGCAAATACTATTTCATAGACAATGGTGTGCTTGATTTATTTCTACTTGACGGAGAAACTATGCTACTTGAAAATATCGTAGCCCTTGCCCTTTTCCATAAGTACGGACATGATTCTGACAACGAACGAGTATTCTTCTACAATGATAAAGTAGAAGTTGACTTCTATATTCCTGATGAAGGGCTCGCCATACAGGTGTCATATAGTATTACACAATCTCCTACAACTTATGAACGCGAAGTTAATGCTCTGAAAAAAATACCAGGTGTGCTTTCTTGTAAGCGTCGATTAATATTAACAAATGACGAATCAGATAAAATAGAAGACCGTTTTGGCATAATAGAAGTAATGCCCGTATGGAAATGGCTATTGCAATAAGCATTAATAAATTAAGGATATTTTTCTATCCAATGCAACATCGGTCAAGCAAAGCAGTTCACCAACAACTCGTTGATTAGCCTACACTTGACCGATTGTCATTCATTGTATTCAAGAAAATGTTTCCTTAAGCCCCACAAAACTACAATCGTCTCTTTTCGGCATTACCGGCACCGGTACCTTTGTACTTACTCTTCGCTGTATTGAAGTTATAAGAGACGGTCATGCCTACGCAACGCTCATAGCCATAACAATCTTTGGTCATTATAGTATGGCTGCCGTACATTGTCCAACGTTCCTTGTCGGTCTTAAACAAGTCGTTGGCATAAACACCTATCTCAAGAGCGTCGTTGAGGAACGACTTGGTGAGCTTTACGTCAACACGAGCAAATGGTTTGGTATATTGAAGGTCATTAAGTTGACTTGTTTTATACCTCATGTTGAGGAATGCCTTCAGCGAGCGCGTGATGTTAAAGCGGTTATTGAGCCGGAAATTAAAACATGGCCTGTTTGAAGGCTTGTTTATATCGAAGCCGTCGGTATGCAGAAACGACTGCGAGTAATCTATCTCCGCCATCGGGTTATACCAACCGAAACGGGGTGAAGCCACTATCGACGCATATATATCCTGACTGTAATTGAAGTTAATATTGCGCAGGAAGACGATATCCTTACCTTGGTAAAGCGTAGCTACCCAAACCATCGAATTATCGATATAGTTATATCCGGCATTGAACGACAGCCAATCGTACACCGCATTAAAATCAACATTATTTATTATGCACGGACGGAGATAAGGGTTTCCGCCCTCGTAAGTATAGCAGTTATCATACTGCACCTCGTCACGCAGACTGCTGTAGCTGGGTCGCTGAGTCTTGCACGCATATGCAAGTTGCAGTCCCCATTTGCCGCTGTTCCATGACATTGATGCCGAAGGGAACCAATCGGAATATCTGCGGCTCGGTTCAGCTTGCCATTTGCCGAAGAGATAATAATCGGACTTTACATTCTCGTATCGCACACCGGCATTTACGGAGAAACCGCCAAACTTCAATCCATACTCAGCGAATCCCGCTATGTTCCGCTCCTCAATCTTTGTGTTCGACGCATCTACATATTGCTCGGCATTGGCATATTCGCCACGAATACGCGAGGATGTAAATTCAGTGCCTACGCTTATCGCTCCTTTCCAAACGGGATAAGACAAGATAAGTTTGGCTGCTGCCATATCACTATGCTGTCTGCTACGGGTATGAACGTCGCGACTCTCAATGTCTAAGCTGTTTTCTTTGATTGACATAGTTCTGCCTTTCTTTTTCCAGAAATAAGTGGCGTTGAAATCTACATCCAACTTACCTATCTTACCCACATAATAAGCATTGGCGTTATGCATCGGACTATTGATGTCATCAATATTGGTTTCTTCGCTTACGAATGCCGTTTGTACTCCGTTTTCCATAATCTTCTGATAAGAGTCTGTCGTTTCTCCCTTACCAGAGCCATACTGATTCTCATAACTCAATCCAAACGTATTGTTATCATCTATAGAATAAGCAAAGCCTGCCTTAGCTCCAGCTGCCTTTGAGCGATAACTAAGCGGTGAAGTCTGCTCAATGAATATATTCTTAGCACCATTTATTTCGTTAGATAATATATTATCCTCGCCACTGGGCGCAGTTAAGCCCCAAAACTCGCCAAACACTTCGGCATTGCCATTGCGGTATGTCAACGACATGTGTTGCAAAGCACCCCACCACTTGTTGAATTTAGCAGCAGTATAACTCTCGCCACTCCATCCTTCGCCTTGGCGACGTATTGTCCTGATACGTATCACTGCCTTAACAGACGCATCGTATTTGGCGCCGGGTGCGGTGACTATCTCTATACTCTTAATATTATCCGACTTAAGTTGATGCAGTTCGTTGATGTCTCTCACCTGACGGTTATTGATATAAATAAGCGGAGTACCTTTGGAAAACACACTCACCGAACCATCAGAACTGACATCAACGCGAGGTATTTCGCGCAAAACATCTGTTGCGGTACCTATCCTGCTAATGTCGGAGTGCTCAATTTCCACCACCATACCCTCACGGCCCATCTTTATATTCTGGCGCATGGCGTTAACCTTTACACCTTTCAAGTTTATCGTGCTCTCATGGAGCATTATCGCCCCTATCACACCAGTGCTGTATGTTTGAAATGTAGTTTGATATCCCACGCAACTCACCCTTACTATGGCTTTCTTGGTTTTGCATGGAATAACGAACTGCCCGTCTTCGTTAGTGACACCACCGTTTATCAAAGATGAGTCGCGCACATTAAGCAACGCTACATTGGCAAGTTCTATCGGGTTATTCTTAATGTCGATAACTCTACCTATCATCTTTGTAGATGATTTCTGTGTGCATTCCACCATAATGTTATCTTTTACCTGAGTCATTTTTATGGGATAGAAGCCTATCAGAAACATAACGGCATCGGGAACGCTCATGTTTTCTATGCTCTTGGAGACCTTAAAGTCTTCTAACTCATCGTAAACAAAGTTGATGGTATATTTATCCTGACGGGTATTCAAATCTTTCAAAGCCTCAGAGAACGACACATTATTATATTGTGCCGTGATGCGCTGGGCTTTAGCCTGCTGAACGAAAGACAGCAGGAAGAAAAGAAGATATAAATTTCTCATAATACGCGCTCCTTTCTTATTTCACCTTTAATATACCATCGACGTAATCTATCTGAATACGGTCGAAAGCATTCAGTATCTCAAGGTTCTGCTCTAAGGTATTCGTCTTGTTCCAGTTGAAGAAGAGGCGAACATGCTTGGTTTCGGCATTTAAGTATTCTACCTTAACCCGATAGAATTCTGACATCTCAGCAAGGATAACGTCCAACTCGGTATTGTCGAACACTATCGGCTTCATGCTGAGTGTATCCTTTCTTTCCTCGCTGTCTTTTGCAGGAACAATTGTTGCAGTAACTTGTTCCGGCGTAGCCTCATCATCCGTAGTTTTATCGGAAGAAAGAAACCTTAACCACCCGTTTTGTACAGCGGCAAATGTGAATCCGGATAGGAAGATAATACCGGCTATGGATGCGGCAACCTTAATCTTACTACGATAAACGGCCTTTGTTTTAGTCGCTATCGCCTTATCTGCAACATTCGCTTTGGAGAATTCTTTCCAAGCCTCGTCCACATCAACCTTCTGTGGGTTGGCTTTCTTTACGGCCATTCTTGCCATAGCCATTTCGCGTAGAAATTCCTTCACCTCCGCATCGGCAAGCAAGTCCGCTACTTGCTCGTCGGTATATTTCTCGGGATGCTCTTGCATGTCAAAGAGCATTAACCGCTTCTCGTCTTTGTTCATGTCTGTCATTGTTTTGCTCATTTAAAATGTTCTTTAATCCAGTCCATCGCCTTTGAGAGATGATTGAACACCGTCACCTTGCTTACTCCCACTTTATCGGCTACCTCTTGATAAGACATATCTTGCAGATAGCGCAGGCGAAAGATAAGTTTTCGGATGGGCGGTTCAAGGTTGTCGATAAGAAGCATCAGTTGTTCTAGCCGCTCGTCTGTTTCTTCCGAAAAAATGACGTCGGCATCATCGAGCAACGCCTTCGCTACCCTCTCCTTCACGCTCTTATGAGTTATCAGGTTGAAGCAACGGTTGCGCACGCTCCGCATCAAATAGCCTTCTTCGCTCTCAGGCAACAGGACTATATTGTCAACAAGGATTTGTGTGAATACATCGCTCACCACATCCTTGCTCTCGTCGTCGTCAGAGAGAATGCATCTGGCCAGATTGTACATCTTCTCGTAATGCCGACGAAACAGCTGTTCTATGTCCTTTCCCTGTGTCATAACACCCTATATACAGTTAAACGAGACGAAAAGCTAAGCAAAACAATGATTATTTTGAAAAAAATTCGTGAAGGTAACAATGAGTTAAGTTTCCAAGCCCTCAGACAATATCATCTGCATCAGTTCCTCATTAGCTTTATTGTTGACTGATGCATCTTTCACCTCTGAAAGATAGTCGAGGGTGGCAGAACATTCGCCCGTAATATCTACGCCTATCACTTCTTCGTGGGTGTAGATAATGCGAAGCACGGCTTGAAGCTGCATTAGAGTCATATCTCCATTGGTCCAATCAGTAATGGCATCTTGCTTTCTAAGCACATCCTTGTCTATAGATATGTAAACAGGCTCGTGTATCAACTTGCCTGCCTTTGAAGGCCATGCTTTATGATGGTCTATTTCCGCTTGGCTATAAAACATCACCTTTTCTCTAAGATGAACGGGAACCTGAGATATCAACTCGTCGGAAGCGCCAACAATGATGATGTTTCTTACAAAAGGATTCTTCTCTAACACATCAGTTACCCAACCGCCACATGAAATGACACCCTCCCATTGTGGCTGCTGCATATCGGGATGATGATCGAGCACTATTAACGAGAACGGTTCTTGCAGTTTAGACACCCAATATTCAGTAAGATAATGATAATCGCCCGAATCGATAAAATGAAGGGCCTTGGCAGGATACGGAGCAAGTAAGTGACGCAGTTCTTCTCTTCCTTCCTCATCGCAATAGCAGTCTGTACCATTAAGGCCACGACAGTCTACATGAATTATGTTCTGGCTTGAGGCGAACGACTCGTAATCGTATACGCCCGAGAAATTGAGCAGTATGATAGGTAGTTTCTTTGTCATGGACGCAAAAATACACATTTTTAGATGTTGACAAAAACAATCAGACCTCGTTTCTATACCACATAATGGTAATGAAACGAGGTCTGACATATGCTATTATTATAGCTTCGACAAAATTATTACTCAACTACAATAAACTCAGTACGACGATTAACCTCTGGATTATTCGCGTCGATAGGTTCGCTTGAACCCTTACCGATAGCCTTCAAACGATTAGGCTCAACGCCACGACTAACCAGAAAATCTACTGCCGCCTGTGCACGTGCTTCAGAAAGTTTTTGGTTAAAATCAGCATCGCCTTCAGAAGATGTATGACCTACAATCTGCAACTTAATCTCCTTGTGCTTATTCATCATCTTTGCAAGGTCGTGTAATACAAACTTTGCCTCTTCTGACAATTCTGACTTACCCTGAGCAAACTGAGCTGCATTAAATTTCTTTTCAATTTCCTCAATGCGGTCTACATAGACAACCTTTTCTACCTGGACAACCCTCTCTACTTCTACAACCTTAGGTTTACGCAGTGCGAAGAATGCCGCCAAGCCGCCAACCAAGAGGAGCAGTAGCACCCATACCCACCACAAAGATTTCTTCTGCTTTGGTACGGGAGGAACGTAGCCATTGAGGTACTCTAAACGGAAACCGCCCTTCTTGCCACCTTTGTCGGCTGCCTCAAACTTAGCTACTACTATATCATATGCGCGCGCCTGCGCAACCATACGCTCAAAACTTGGTTTAGTCCACATAGAAACTATAGCGACTTTCTTACCATCACCCATAGTCATTAACTCATCCTCACCTTTAAAGTAGCCGTTCCAATCTGCCGTTGTGCCCTTATCTTCCGCAAAAACGAAATTCTCTTTTACGCCAGAATCAGGATTGAGAGAATTAGGGAACGCCTTGCGCAAATCTTCTATCGTAGCGTGAGGATACATCACCATGTAAGCGTGAGCAATACCAAGCGCTGTACGATTCTGAGCCTTACCATATACGCGCACCTTTGCGTTGGCAGCCACAGTAGAATCAGTTTCGAAACTCTCGGCAGGAGTTGAACGTTCCTTCTTCTCCTCTTTCTGCGCTGGCTCAGACGGTGCTGTGGCAGCTGCCGGCTTTGCGGTTGAAGCAGACGCTCCGTTATCGTTCAAGAAATCAACGAGTTTACGACACATTTGTCGGGTATTCATATTCTCCTGAAGTTCCAATCCAACTTTTTGGGCGATTTCAGAAACTGCCTTCTTCGTATTGTCACACAATACGCCATTGTCATAGACTAGCACAGTGCCGCTGTCTTCTATATCAATTTTCCATTTCTGATAGGATGCTGTAAACTTAATCATAGTTTCAATTATTTTATACGATTTTCTTAAGAATCTCTCATTATGAGAATTCTACTTTTTACAAGAATAAAGCATATAGGTTGTGCATAGTTTGATAGTAAATCAATAATATGCACAACCTTTTAAGCATGTTTATCTTATCAACTTAATTCCGCCAACGGGCAATATTTATGTTGCTTTAAATTTTAGCGGACAGCAATAATTTTAAAATTCGATTTCTATATCTGGGTTATATTTAACCAAGTCAGCCAACATCAAAGCCACGTCTGTATGTTCTACAGAACCTGTAGCATCTGCCAAGTCGAACAATACCTGTACTTCATCGCGTGCTATTACATCGTCGGCAAGGACAATTTCAATTGCACACTGCATGAGTACCTTAACATCTTCTTCATCGAGTGCCGAAGCGTTTTCGATAATATAAGCCTGTACAGCTTCATCATCTTTATCTTGCAGAACCTTCAAAGCCTCATCTACATTTTCAGTAAGTTCAGACTCCTCTACATTCAACACCTCTGCAATTTCTGCGAGAATCATTTTCTCTTCTTCAGCATATACGCCATCTGCCCAAATAGCTACCGCTAAAAATGCGGCTACATTCTTTATGTCCGATTTCATAATTCTTGATTTTTTTATTTTAACATTCTTCTTATACGTCCCATGAGGCTAGCCTCTTGTTTGCGTTTCTTAGCAGCTGCCTTACGAGCTTTTGCCAAATTCTCTAACATAGCCTTACCTTCTTTGGTACGCTTGTCAATTTTTCCGGATTTTGTACGTTGTATAGCCATATCACAAAGTTTATTTTGTTAAACAATAAATTAATTCCATTAATCCAAAAAGTGTACAGCCACCTGCTATAACCAAAAGAGCAGCCATACCTAAACACCCTTTTTTAGGAGTTGCGGGCTTCCACCCATTTAAATATTCGAGTACATACCCTGTCTCCTTCACATCCTTGTCAGTATCCTTGTCCAACTCTACCGCAATACCCAAGTTAGCGGCCACTTCAATAAGATTGGAGAATGATTTTGACGTCCAGATTTGAGAAACAGCTACCCGTTGTCTATTAGAAAGGAGAATAGGACGCTGATCTTTCACGAAATAAAGGCTTGTGTTTGATTGCAGGTTAACCGCTTCAGCCTCTTTACAAGGCAAAAATATTTCTTTTACCCCCTTGTCGGGTGCTAATTCGTTAGGAAAGACTTTACGTAAATCAGCCAATGTGGTGCCAGGATACATAGTGACATAAGCCTTCATGACTCCTAGTGCAACTCCATTTTGCGATTTTCCGATTACTTTGATTCTATTTTCCATATTTATATAGATTGGGTATTCCTCAAATAATTATTAACCATAATATTTCATACGATTAACAAATCTGCCTGAAGTAATACTGGAACGTTTGCTCCATTGTTATCTTCTGGGAGCAAAGGAATGAATTAAAACATAGTGCCACAAGTTCAATTTGGTTCATGTTTTAAAATCAATCTTTTTTTCTCAAAAAAGGCTTATTTTATACCCCAACCACGCTTTTTATCCTTCACCGCATAGAAGTTTGTAGCTGCACGGAATACGACATTGAGATTTTTTCATGTATCAGAAACAGTATTTTCAAGAAATCAGTCTTTATGGCGCTATTGACAGAAAAAGCAAGGTAGTCAAGAAGTTTACTTTAAAAAGATAATCATTTAAAATCTACAAGACTTCGAGCCTTGACTGGCAAAGCTCGAAGTCTTATCAGTTTTATATTCCCACAGGCTTCATTTCGCAATAGCGGGCATACCATTGTTTCTTTTCGGGTGTGTCTATCGGATTGTATTCAGAGATGATGCAACCAGTGTAGAGGTCATCGGCAATGGCAAGAATGATATTGTGCAACTCAATAGTGTCTTCAAATTTCTTCCCGTAAGGACAGAATAATCGTTCACGTTTAATGGCTTCATAACCGTAGATGGCTCCCATGATATTGCCCGTGATGGAACCTGTAGAGTCGCTGTCACCATCATGGTTCACCGCAGCGATGATAGCTTCTCTCATGTTATCTATATGACGGATAACACAATACAACGATATAGCCCACGCCTCCTCGGCAGTCCATCCTTCACCCAATTGCATGATAGCTTGAATATCGGAAATATTAGAATGGGCAAGATTAACAGCCTTTAAAGTGAGCGCCCTAAGATATTCCTTGTATTTGGCATAATCATTGCCATACATATTCATCATTACGTCAAGTCCGTCGTTGATAATATCTATGATAGACTCCTTCACTTCGTCGGGTGTAAGCGGAACGATACGAGACAACAGTAGCGTCATCAATGCCGCCGGCAAATAACCCAACGGATGTAAATGAGTTACTCTCGCAATATGTGCACCTGCCTCTGCAAGATACACGGTTTTATAATAAAATCCAGAACCTCCACTTTCCTTAAATGATGCATCAAGCAGCCCCATAGGAGCCACACGCATAATTCCGCCACACCCTTTACTGTTGTTCTCTACATCACGATGTGCCAGCAAACTTTCACAGGCATTCAAGCATGTAATGCCCGGCGCACGGCGATGTGCCAACTCAGGCAAATCGCGCAACCATGTATAGTGAAAGTCATCGCGCTCAGATTTCTTATTTACCGTCTGCGTATAATACCAATCTATATAAGCACCATCTACGTAGTCCTTTGGGTCGCCGCCGATGCCGCGCATATAACCTCGCGTAAGCCCCATCAACATTCCGTTGGCAGTGAAGAGGGTCATCTGCGTGTCATCGCTAACCAGTGCCTTTCCATCACTATCAAGCTTAAACTCTGTGATTCCCTTGTCGCCATATCGTGCCAGAATTGCATTCCTGCTCATAAACTCAACAGGATAACCGATGGCATCACCCGCCGCTCCAGCCATCAAGCTACCACGGATACAATCTTTCACCCTTCTTTTGCGCTCCTCTTCTTTTTCGCCATATTTATCACTAGGATATTCCCCTGCGAAGATGTTTCTTGTAGATAAATAATACGACTGGTAGAGCGGTCTTGTAACAAAGGCTTCGAATCGGTCGTTTATCTCAAGAAGTTCCTTGGGTAACAATTCCCTGCACTTGGCAACAACATCCTCCGGAATGTTTGTGTGTGATGAAATAATATTAAACGGGCAAGCATAAGCAATAGATGTGGCCATACATCCGATGGTATCAGAATCACCACCCATCGATATGGCCAACCGCAGAGTATCGAATGCATTATATCGCTGCAAGAATGCCATGATAGCTATTGGTACACTGCCTTGGCAGGATGCATCAAACCGATACTCATTACGTATATCTTCCAATTTGATGTCAAGATCATAACCAAAGTTCGCTTCCACATAACGCTTAACCTCTCCTTTCACATCAAACTCTTCATTAAACTGCATATAGACCGCAGCAGCTACAGCCTGCGCACCTTTAATTCCTTCGGGATGATTGTGTGTAACGGATGCTGTGATACGTGCCAGTTCCAAGGCTTCGTCTAACGACTTGGCATACATTCCCACAGGGCTTACTCGCATAGCAGAGCCGTTACCATAGCTTCCATATGGCTGCGGATTGTCTGAATTAAGCCACCTACGGAACATACCGCCATATCCCGCATTGGGATAGCGCCGACCCATATCCTGCATAATTCTTACAAGGCTGTCAGCCTTATGCGAAGGGTCATCCATCAGCCACTTGGCAACGGCTAAGGTCATAACCGTATCATCAGTAAATCTACTGCCTTGTGGCAATAGTTCAAAATCTTCTGTCTTTACATTGTGCCACTCTCTAGTAGAGCCTACAATGTCACCTATGATTGCTCCCAACATAATATGTTCCTCCGTTTTTATTCCTTTTTATATATTCATTAAATCTCCAGCCTGAGTCGCTTTCAGCCATGAAGATATATTCTTTCTTTATATTCTCATTGTTCTTTTCTCTTTTATGTATGAATAAAGCCGAAAGTGACCATTAAAGATATAATATTTAGGTAGTTATTCTGCAATTTAGGTGAAGATTCTCGTTTTTAGTGTTATTAATTAATCTAAGAGAATTATAAGTATATTATGCTAACATAGCGGATAAGCTTACTGTGTTTCCATAAAGACTAAGCCCTCTCACTGTTTATTCGCCTTTTTGGTTAAGACTTCTTTTAATATTAAAACGTAAAAAGTTACGGAGATTATATACATTCTCCGTAACTTTTTACATAAAACGGTAGTTATTTAAACTATTACAACTTAATCTTAAGAATCTTTCCACCGTAAGCAGGAACATCTGTTACTACCGGCTTATCAGCACAGAACGCTATCTTTTCTGACTTGCCAGTCAACAAATCTCTTGATTTGATTTCGAGGTATTGACGCATTCCCCAGAAATCGAAAGCATGCTGCGGAATATTTACATATACATTTACAGGTATGCTGTCGAAGTTGGTGATAATAAGCAGAAGCTCATCATCGCACTTACGCATAAATACGTACTGGCGATGCGGGTTCATCATCCATCCGTCGCTGTTTACGTACATCAAATCGAAAAACTCGCCTTTAGAGATGGCTTTCTCTTTGTTGCACAGTGTAAGTACGGTTTGATAGAAATGACGCAATTCTTTCTCTTGGTCGTTAAGCAAGTGCAGGTTGTAACGTCCGTGATTACTCCAACGACGAATGCTGTCTACGCTCCAGTAATCGAATATTGTGGTGCGTCCGTCTCTTCCGCTGAATCCCTCGCTATCCATGCCCGGCTCGCCAAGTTCCTGACCGAAGTAAATCATCATCGGGTTGGTATTCATGCAAGCCGAAACAATCAGTGCAGGTAGTGCCTTGCGTGCATCGCCGGCAAAGAATTCTGAAGCGATGCGCTGCTCGTCGTGATTCTCAAGGAAGTTAAGCATGTGGCTCTGGATGTCGTTCACGCTCTGCCAGCATCCGGTGATGGCTGTGGCCGAAGCGTATCCGCAAGTCAACGCTCTGAGGGTGTCATAGAGTCCCACCTTATCATATAAGTAATCAAAGTGGCCGTTATGGATGTAGTTTCTGTATTCGTTGGGGTTATATACTTCGGCTATGAAAGTCAGCTTGGCATGTTTCTGTTTGATCTGCGGAATTACCCATCCCCAGAACTCGCACGGCACCATCTCTGCCATGTCGCAACGGAAACCGTCGATGCCTTTAGACGACCAGAACAGCAGTATGTCGCGCATCTTCTTCCAAGTGTCGGGCACCGGGTCAAAGTGGTTTCCTGTATTGTTCATATAGTCTACACCATAATTCAGCTTCACGGTTTCGTACCAATCGTTCTTGTTGGGCCATGCGTCGAAGCGGTTGTTACCAGTAGCCTTGGCGGGCTTTTCAATGTACATGCCATGCACCGGGTCGTTAAGATCAACCTCTCCCCCAAGCTGAATGCCGGGCACGTAATAGAAATTATTGTCGGGCAAGAAAGCTTTTGTATTATCGTCGTCGGCACCCAAATCGTGCACACCTAGAGGCTTAGCTATAGAGTGATACTGACGAGCCACATGATTAGGCACGAAATCTATTATTACCTTCAATCCGTTATCGTGTGTACGCTTAACCAACTTCTCGAATTCTTCCATTCGCTTTTCCACATCTACCGCCAAATCGGGGTCGATATCATAATAATCGCGGATGGCATACGGTGAGCCGGCTTTTCCCTTCACTACCGACGGATGATTGGCTGGCATACCGTAAGCCGAGTAATCGGTCTGCGAAGCGTGGGCAATAACTCCGGTGTACCACACGTGTGTAGCTCCAAGCTTCTTAATGTCGTGTAAAGCCTGATTGGTAATATCGTCCATCTTTCCGCAGCCGTTCTGCTCTATGGTGCCGTTGTACTCATTACGCACTTCCTCATTGCCAAACAAGCGAGTGAATATTTGATAAATAACTATTTTATTATTTGTTTCCATAGTTTGTCTTATGTTTTCATTTCGTTTATTATGCTGCAAATATAAATATTTAATGGGCTAATGACAAAACATGCCGCACTTTTCCCTTTTTCGGGCTTTATGAGATGGCGTTACACGGACCTCAGCGCACGAATAATCTTTATTTTTTATTATTTAACATTTATTTCTAACCTAAGAAATGAATATTTCAACCATTAATTTTTGCACTTTATCCATCTTAAGCTTCTGTAACGGTCTTACAACCACCGTCATTAAGCATTACAAAACAATATCATAAGTTAAAAAAGATAACTTTGCATTACTAATTACTTAAAACTAGATAGTATGATTACCAATTATCTTTTCTTCAATTCGCGCGATGAACTATTGCGCATTGACGTATCAAAAATCGTCTATTTTGAATCAGACGGAAACTATACTTATGTGATACTTACCAACAAGATGCGATGCCCTATCGCTATGAATCTGTCGCAAACGGAGAAGGCATTAGCGGCTAAAATGAAAGACAAAGCTCAGTGTTTTGCACGCATCGGAAAGAGATATATCATCAACCTGAATTACGTATTTCAGATAAACGTGCTGAAACAGCGACTGGTGCTGAGCGACTATAGCACATTCGCTTTTCAAATTGAAGTATCGAAAGACGCTCTGAAGAAGCTGAAAGACCTGTATCTAAAAGGCAGAGACTGATTCAGAGCGAAATTATTAACATTCATAAAAGGGTTTAATGAATATTTTATAAATTTACAGCCATTAAAACCATTTTATAACTAAAAAGCATGGAAGTAATAATAGGAAGAGAATCTGGCTCATCGCGCCTGCACATCAGTGGCTATAATCTAGAGAAGTTTTTAGGCAATCCGGGCTGTGTGCCAAAATCGGTAAGCAGACAGCACTGTAAGCTCAGCGTTGACGCACAGGGCAACTGCACCATAATAAACCTGAAGCCTGAGAACTGTACTTTAGTGAACGGGGTGGCGATAGAATCCAAACACATCACATTTTCAGACCGCGTAGAGTTGGGTCCGGAGCATTTTAGAATCAACCAAAAAGAAATCATAGAAAGCGTAACCGGAAAAGAAATGCCGCAAACGTTCTCTATCCTTCCGCTACAGCGCGTGTGGGATGAGTATAACGATAAAAAGCTGCAGTTTCAGATAAAGGAACGTAAATCGGCCAGCGTACAGTCGGTAGTGGGAATCATCTCTATGCTTTCAATCGCCTGCGGATTTATTCCAGGAATTCCTCTCGGCCTGCGTGTTGTGCTGTATCTGATAGCTTTGGTACTGGGTATATACTTCTTTGTAATACGTTATAAGCAGTCGGAAGAGGCTCCGCGCTATATGGCCGACTTAGATAAGAAGTTCCACGAGGATTATGTTTGTCCTAACCCAAAATGCCGTCGTTTTTTGGGATATAGCCCTTACAGCGACTTGCGCAAGACAAAAGGATGTTATCAGTGTAACGCCAAATACACCGAAGAATAACAAAATGAAGATGTTTGGTCAAAACAGACATTTCGTACAGTAAACTGGGGGTTTCGTGTAGTATGCCTTTAATTGTTTTGCCAATACATTAAAGCTGAATACATTTGCATCAGAAACAAAAACCTATTAAACTTATAAGCCATATGAAAACAGAAGAAAACTTGAACTTAGATCAGAACAACAAGAATACTAAAAATGATAATTGGAAAGTTGGTGTTAGCATGGCGGTAGGTGCCGTTATCGGTGCATCTGGCACAAGTGCTTTGGCAGATACGCTGCATGGCGATGTTGATGTAGACCCTACTCCGGAACCTGAGCCTCAGCCAATACCGGTACCAGACCCGGAGCCGACTCCAGAACCAGAACCAGAACCAGAACCTAAGCCAACTCCAGAACAGGATCCAATCCCCGTTCCTGGACCTACACCAGGCCCGGAAGAAGAACAGTTTGTTACAGTTCTTTCTTACGAAACTATACCTGGCGAAGATGGCAACTTAATGGATGTGGCGATAGTTGACGTCAACGGAACAACAGCTGCCATTGTAGATATAGACCGCGACGGTACTGCCGACGCTCTGATAGCCGATTGGGATGGCAACGGTGTGATAGACCAAAATGAAGTTTCTCCTATAGAATGTTATGTAAACATGGCAGAACTGGAAGCTAATGTGGCTACACCTACTCCAGATGTATATGACCCGATAGCCCAAAACGACTATAACAACAACGGCGACGTAAACGGATATTTGGCATAAAAAACTATAACGATATGAAAGAGAACGGAGCTAATGACTTTTCGCAAAAACCGAAAGTCGATATGGAAACAGAGAAAGCTAAATCAGCGGCAGCAGGCGCTGTGGCTGGTGCCGCTGGAATGGCTGCTGCATTATGGGCATCTGGAGTCATAGGCAACGAAGAAGAGGAGAAAGCCGAACAAAAAGCTGATAAAGAAGAAAGCCAGGAACAATCACCCGTGCAGCAGAATCAAAATCAGCAACAGCATCAGCATAATTCTTCTACTCTGGCGGATGCGGGAGATGTAGACGTGCCACAATCTAACGAGCATGAAGACGATGTGGAGATTTTAGGAATAGATAACACAGACAGTTATACTGCGGAAGTGCATATAGAAGCTAACGATGATATGATTATCGATGTATCACCTAATTATGGTGAGGATGCTATAGAATCTGAAGATTGTTACACTGACGACAATTACGGTAACGAAACAGACCATTCTGATCATTTCGAAATCTTTGATACCAGTACTCCTGGCGACTATGACCCACACAGCAACGACGCTAATCCGCTTGGAGTGGACGACTCTTTCGGTACTCAATTTGTATAAACAAAGAAAATATAAACCCATAAATACCCACTATTATGAAAAATTTAGATGACGAAACAATGGTGAACAGATCAGCCAACTATAATAACAATGAAGATACTGTAGTTAAAGACGAAGAAACATTGTTGAACGACAAAGAGACTGATGATACTATGTACGACGACGATGAAGACACTAATCCAGCATTCCGTGATGATAAAGAGTACAATGAAGTGCCTCAGCAGAAAAGCGGTTGGAAGAAAGTTGTAATGGGCGGAGTAGCAGGTATCGTATTAGGATCCGGAGGTGTTATACTGTCTGGCTCGGCAAGCGCTCTTAATGATCCGGACGCTCCTAAGAAAGACGAAGATGACGACCATAACATAACTCCGCTGCCCAACAATCCGGATATCACTGTAGAAGATTTGCCAGTGGCAACTACCGTAAACGATGACATGAGCTTTGGCGAAGCGTTTGCGGCAGCACGCCAAGAAGTTGGTCCCGGCGGCGTATTCGAATGGCACGGTGGCGTATACGGTACTTATTATGCCGACGAATGGGACAAGATGACTCCAGAGGAACAGGCTGAATTCGGCAGACATATTAATTATGGAGGCGTAGGACATCAGCAAGAAGAACCTGTAGCAACTGTCGATCCTCAGGAACCGGAACTGAATGTAGACCCTGAAGAACCGCAAATAATAAACGTTAGCCACGAACAACAAGAAGCCGAAGTTCAGATTCTAGGAGTATCTAACGAGACTTTGGAAGACGGCTCACAGGTAACCATAGGACATCTGCAGCAACAAGGTGATGATGTATACGTAGTAGACGTTAACCAAAACGGACAGTTCGACATCCTTATGCACGATGATAATGGCGACGGCGTGATAACAAGTGATGAAGTATACGACATCACAGATCAGAACCTTTCTGTGGCAAGCCTGCAGCAGCAATCGGCTATGCAAAACGGTGACTATCTGGCACAAAACAATCAGCCTGATTACATTAACGACGCTAATCCTTCAGAATTTAACGCTTAACGCAAACTACCAAAATTTATCATCATGATGAAAAGACTGTTTGCTTCATTGATATGTATGCTCCTGTTATTTTCAGGAGCATACGCTCAGAAAATCTATTTGGTAGCAGCTGGGATATCAGATTATCCGGGCAACGATCACGACTTGAGACTACCGGCTAAAGACGCCAAGAAAGTATGTTGGCTCTATCAGAAGAATAAAAAAGCCAGCACAGTATTGCTTACAGACTCTAAGGCTACTAAAAGCTCAATCTTATCGAATATCAAAAAACAATTCGCCAAGGCTGGTAAAAAGGATATCGTGGTATTCTATTTCAGCGGTCACGGATATCCCGGAGGATTCGTTTGTCATAAAGACGAAGAGCTTACTTACAGCGAAGTGCGTAAAGCTATGTCATTGAGTCAGTCGCTCAACAAAATGATATTCGCCGACGCTTGCTTCTCGGGCAAGATGCGCGGAAACCAGAACGGAGGCAATTCTTCTAACCCTAACGCCAATGTAATGTTGTTCCTCTCATCAAGAGACAACGAGACATCACTAGAATCGCCATTCCTGGCCAACGGTTTCTTTACCACAGCCCTGCAGAACGGACTGCGCGGAGGGGCTGACGCCGACAAGAATCGCACTATCACAGCAAAAGAATTATTCAACTATGTAAGTAAGGAAGTTAAAAAGCTTTCTAACGACGAACAACATCCAGTAATGTGGGGCAAGTTTAAAGATTCTATGCCCGTTATGGTGTGGTAACACACTTTATTTACCTTAAAACAAGATTGATATGGATATAAACAATATGCAAGATATAGTAAAGATTAAATGTCCCAACTGCGGAGTACAGCTCACCGTAAAGTACTTTGAGGGGATAGAAGCAAAAACTGTAACTTGCCCGGTATGTAAAAAAGCCAACTTATTCTCTAACTACAAAAAAGTAGTGCCGAACAATAAGCCTCAGAGCCAAACCGAAGACGATGCCACACGTCCGGCTTATACTATGCGGAAAGATGAAAAGACGACACCGGGTCAAACCCCTACCGGTGGCATAGGACGACTTATTATGGAGGATACAGGAAAATCTTATCAGCTGACACCAGGACTTAATATAGTGGGCAGAAAAGCGCAGACTTCTACCGCCAACATTCAGCTTGATACTGACGACCGAACCATGAGCCGCAGCCACTGCGCCATAGAAGTAAAGAAGCTGTCGAACGGTAGCTATATTCACTACTTATCGAACGCCAAGAACAAGAACGCCACATACGTAAACGGACAGCAGCTTGAAGACGGCGACCGTATAGTGCTTCAAGGTGGAGAGAAAATCCAAATGGGTGACTCTAACGTAAAGTTTATGAAGGCGAAGGCTTGTGACGATACAGAAACTCTTATCTAAACAAAACTGACAAATTATGAAGTTTACAATAAATACCCCTCTGGCTATTCACGAATTGGGGAAACGCCAGAATCAGGAAGACGCTATCTATCCGGTGATAGGAAACGCTACAGCCGACGACCGTCTATTCTTAGTGTGCGATGGCATGGGGGGACATGAATCGGGAGAAGTGGCAAGTAACACAGTGTGCCAGGCCATGAGCAAATTCATAAATGAGAATGCCAACGGAGACACATTCAGCGATACTCTGCTTAAGCAGGCTATAGACTATGCGTACAATGCTCTGGATGAAGCCAACATAGGACACGACTCCGTAAAGACGATGGGTACTACAATGACCTTACTGAAACTACACGAAGGAGGTTGTACCATAGCGCACATGGGCGATAGCCGCATTTACCACATTCGCCCGGCGGAACATTATATATGGCATACGCGCGATCACTCGCTGGTAAACGACATGTATGAAATAGGCGAAATCAGTCTGGAGGATATGAAGAACTATCCGCAGAAAAACGTGATTACACGCGCCATGCAGCCGGGACAGGAAAGACGGAGCAAAGCTGCCGTTAAACTAATTACGGATGTAAAGGCAGGCGACTTCTTCTTCCTTTGTTCGGACGGTATGCTTGAAGAAACAGAAGACGAGAATCTACTAAATATATTCTCAGACCCGGATACTACCGATGAGGAGAAAAGAGAAATCCTGGTAAAGGTTACAGAAGATAACCGCGATAATCATTCTGCATATATCATTCACGTAACAGGCGTAACCGAAGATACGAAAGAAAATGATACTCCGTGCACTACGCAAGAAGAGTCAACAGAAGAAGAGCCAAATGAACGCTTCGTCGCACCGCAACCCGTTGATAACACGGCAGAAGTTATTCGCCCGGCAAAGCAACCTGCAGAAAAGAAAGTTGAAGCAACAGCCACTCAGGCACAACAGCCCGCAAAGCATTCTCTAATATGTCATATCGACAAGAAGATGCGTTATGTATTATTTCTCGCTCTTGTGGCATTGGCCGTTTTCTGCATCAGTATGATTATTATATACTTCGTAAGACTAAAATAAACAACAATGAAAAAAAGCACATATTCACTCCCTGTAGGTTCTACACTGATGCAAGGCAAGTATCGCATTGTAGCGGTTTTGGGTCAGGGAGGATTCGGCATCACTTATAAAGGTGAACACACCATGCTGGGTACTACCGTAGCCATCAAGGAGTTCTTTATGAAAGGAGCATGTGAACGCGACGAGAATTCTACGCATGTCACTACATCGCAAAGCAACAGTGAACTGGCATCAAGATTCCGCACTAAATTCCTCAAAGAGGCAAAGACGCTGGCTGCGCTTAAACACCCAAACATTATCCGCGTGTTCGATGTCTTTGAAGACAACGGAACGGCTTACTATGTGATGGATTATATAGAAGGAAATAACCTTAGTGATATAGTAGAGGGTAAAGGACGCTTATCTGAGCCGCTTGCATTGAAATACATTCGCCAAGTAGCAAATGCGTTAAATTACCTGCATCAGAAAAAGCTGCTCCATCTTGACGTGAAACCTGCCAATATCTTGCTTGACAAGAATACAGGAAACGCCATTCTGATTGACTTCGGCGTATCAAAACAATACGACCAAGACGGACAGCAGACCAGCACCACTCCTCCGGCTATCAGTAAGGGTTACTCGCCTGTAGAACAATACGCTCAGGGCAGTAACGTAAAAACTTTCAGTCCGGCTACTGATATTTACTCGCTGGCCGCTACGCTATACAAGCTCGTTACAGGCAACACCCCACCCGAATCTAATCTTCTGCTTAACGAAGACGAACAACTTCCGCCATATCCGTCAAATGTAAGTGAGGTCACACGAAACGCCATAGCAGAATGCTTACAGACACGAAAAAAACGTCCGCAGAGCATCAGCGAATTTCTTCAGTTACTGGATAGCGAACCCATAAGTAATATAGACACTCCAGAAGAAGAGGATACTATCTTAAAGAGTCAATACAAGAAATCTCAAGAGGTATTAACAACGCCCATAAAAACTAAGAAAGACAATCTTAACACAGTTTTTATAATAGGCGCAGTTATTGCGTTTGTAGTTATAATAGGTCTCTTATTTAATAAGTGTGGCGGTTCTTCATCGAACGACAGCTCTGACGAAGACTTAGACAGTGTAGTGTATGAACCACCTGTAGACACTACAGCAGTGGCATGGGATGATAGTACTGCATCTTATGAAGATATATACACTGACGACACTGATAATGACGTAAGCTATGTATCCCCAAAGAACCAAAGCAATGACGAAATAACAAAAGGCTCTGAAAATTACGAAGGAGGCTCTAAGTTTGTAGGAACATTCAAGAACGGAGTACGCCTTAAAGGAACATATACATGGGCAAACGGGAACCGATTCGAAGGAGATTTCAAAGACGGTAAACTTAGCCAAGGAACCTTGTATTACGCAGACGGAGAAAGGTTTTCCGGTAATTTCAATTCGAACGAAGAAAGAACTTACGGAGTTTATTACTACACTAACGGAGACAGATACGAAGGTAATTTTAACAGCAATGGACTCAAGCATGGCTCCGGAACTTATTACTGGAAAGACGGTGACAAATACGAAGGTAGCTGGGAAAACGACAAACAAAATGGTTATGGCGTACACTATAACGCCGACGGAAGCGTATGGTTTAAAGGTCAATGGAATAACGGAGACCCAGTTAGATAACCCAAAAAACGTATTTTAAAAAGCATGATTTCATCAGAAGGAATAGAAATACTTAATATAGAGCAAGGCACAGGTAATGACACTTGTGCCTTGCCTGCTGGTACCATGTTATGTAAAGGAAGATACCGCATTATTTCTACATTGGCACAAGGAGGATTCGGCATAACATATCTGGGAACCGATACTTCTACGGGACGTTCTGTAGCAATAAAAGAGTTCTTCATGAAACAACACTGCGAGCGTAGCTCTAACTCCACGCATGTTACACTAGGTACTCAAGGCATCAGAAAAGAGATAGAGAGTTATCGACTTAAGTTTCTGAAAGAAGCTAATACTATAAGCCAACTAAACCATCCGCACATCATAAGCATTTATAATGTATTCGAAGAAAACGGTACGGCTTATTATGTAATGAAATATATCGCCAACGGATCGCTGAAAGATATAGTGGAACAACAAGGAGCATTGTCCGAAAAAACGGCGCTAAGCTTTATCCGCAAAATAGGTAGTGCGCTAAACTATATACACGGCAAGAAGATTCTTCACCTCGACATAAAGCCAGCCAATATTCTTCTGGACGATAAGCAACCTATACTGATAGATTTCGGAATCTCTAAAAGATACGATGTAAGCGGACATCAAACCAGCTCTACTCCGGTAGGCATCAGCAAAGGGTTCGCTCCTATGGAACAGTATTCGCAAGGTGGCATTAAGGGGTTCGACCCCAGCACCGATGTTTATTCGCTTGGAGCTACGCTATTCTATCTGCTCACAGGCGAAGTACCGCCCGAAGCGTCTATTGTTAACGAAGACGGACTGCCGCCCTTGCCTAATAACATCTCGGTAGGTACGGCACAGGCTATAGAGAAAGCTATGCAGCCCAAGAGGAAAGACCGTCCGCAGAGCGTAACCGATTTCCTGAATATGCTGCCTGCCAAGAAACCAGCCGTAAGTGAGCCGAAGCAGGAGCCGAAACCGGTAAAAGAGACGCACCATAAAAAAGCGAAATACTCAATGCTTACGTTGATGGCTGTCGCTATATTGGCCCCTCTTATACCACTGGGAGGATATTACATATTCGATGCAATGTTCGAGAGTGAGGGCATAAGAGCCGTAGCTGTTATATCAATTCTTCCTTTAATCAGAGTTAACATTAAAATAAAGGAATACATCGCTTTTTACTGGGAACTCCACTGGAAGAATGTAATAAAAACCTTTTTCTACAATCTGCTTCTACAGTGCGTTGTAGTAGGAATAATTGGAGTAATTTACGAATCTTTTCTCGAGACTGATATAAGGTATGAATTCGGTCGCGACGCTAATACGTTCCTAAGCGGTTACATTCCATTCTTATTCGCCACTATCGCAATGGAAATAGCTGCCGTGAAAAAAGAAAATATTTTCTAAGAGACGATATCAATAAAAGAAAAACGCCGCATGCTTCACTCATAGAAAGCATACGGCGTTTTATTATTTACCAAAGTCCGTGCAAAAACGGAAGTGTCATATATCCCATTGTGAGCAGCGTGATAGACATTGCCACAGAGATTATCCATACTATAACTAATGTTAGCTTAACTCCCTGCGACATGGGGCGGAACACCTTGAACGCCTGCATGATGAGTTGGATAATACCAACCACCGGAATGCCTATAGCCAATACACCGGTAATGCAGAATGTAATGACCCATGCGGGAGATACAGCGAAGAGTCCGCTCCAGTCAATATCGGGGCAAGACTGGTAAAGGATGGCAGGTACACTAACTGCACCGCCTACGGCAATCATCAGCAGAGCGAATATAAACATCAGTCCCACGAAAAGTACGGGGATGCAACAAACACCAATCACTACCAAGAACACCTTTATACAGAATCCCACAATCGATATGATGGCCGACCCTATGCGGTGCAAGCCAGAGCGCGACTGTTGCGAGTTCACGGCATCGCTCACTTTATCGAAGCTATTGCTTACCTTTTCGAACCCATCGGTCACCGTCTTGCCGATGTTTTCTACGTTGATAGGCTCGCCTTTCATCTGCAACTTATCGGTAGCGGTACGCGCCAACGGAACTACTATCCATGCTATTACATAAAGGAATAAGAAAAGGAACGGAATACTGAATCCCAGTATCACCAAGCCGAGACGCATCCATGTAGGGTCCCAACCTAAATAAACTGCCAAGCCCGATGCTACACCACCTAATACTCTATCGTCTGGGTTACGGAAAAGACGGCGTTTCACATCTCCGCCAGTCGTAGAGTTGGCTTCTTTTTTCTCCTTGTCAGCCTCAGCGTTTTCGCTGTCCGTATCGGCACCACCTTCATTCAGCTGTTCGGGTTTTCCCATCTGCTCTATCACCTGCTCTACATGGTCTATGGTTATTACCAAAAGACCGTGCGACAAGATTTCATCAAAGTGCTCTCCGATACGACTCTCCATATCGGCTATTATTTCATCGGCTCCCTCCTCCTTGCGGAAATGGTAGCGCAAGTTTTTGAGATAAGTATCGAGCAAATTATAAGCGTCCTCGTCTATCCTATAGATAGTGCCGCCTAAATTTACGGTTAATGTCTTTTTCATCTTTTTCTTCTTTTAAACGTTTTGTTTCAAATGATTCACTGTAGCGGCCAGTCCCGACCAAGCCGAGTCGAGTTCTTCTAAGAAAGCCTCGCCTTTAGGAGTAAGAGTATAGTACTTACGTGGGGGACCTTGGGTAGACTCCACCCACTCGTACGACAAAAGTTCATCGTTCTTTAGCCTAGTAAGAAGCGGATAAAGGGTGCCTTCTACCACTATCAGCTTGGCCTCCTTCAGCTTGGCTATAATGTCTGAAGAATACGATGGCATCCTATGCAAAAGTAGCAAGATGCAATACTCTAGCATCCCCTTTCGCATTTGAGATTTCACATTGTCTACATTCATCTTTTATTGTCTTTAGTTATTTGCATAGGCAAATATATGTATTATCTTAATACCTTGTATTACATAGTACTGTAATTTATATATTTTAACACATACGGAGAAGTACAAATATGCATGTTCAGCCGGATATTGCTACATTTGCCACAACAATAAATCGAAAGATTTAATAAAACCGCAATCATGTTTACAATAAAAAGAGCTACAGTAAAAGACATCCCGACAATACGACAGATGGCAAGCGTAGTGTTTCCGGCTACGTATAAAGAGATATTGACTCCGGAACAACTGGATTATATGATGGAATGGATGTATTCTGAAGAAAATCTGCGAAAACAGATAGAGGAAGAAGGGCATATCTATTTCATCGCTTACGAAGAATGCGAGGCTGCCGGATATGTATCGATACAGCAAGAATCGGCCGACGTGTTTCATCTGCAGAAGATTTATGTTCTCCCATACTTCCAGAAGTATCATCTTGGCAAACTATTATTTGAGCAAGCCATAAGAGCCATCAAGCAAATGCATCCCGGCGATTGCCGCATGGAGCTGAATGTGAACCGCCACAACAAGGCATTGGGATTTTATGAGCACATGGGTATGCAGAAGTTGCGTGAGGGCGATTTCCCCATCGGCAACGGTTTTTATATGAATGATTATATAATGGGATTGGATATTTAACGCTACCCTATCACTCTTTTATCAGGAGTTTTAGCAACACCGGTAGATGATCGCTGAAACCGCCTTGGTATTTCATACCATGATATGTGCGGAACGGTTTTTCGCCTCCGTACTGTCCATCGTCTTCTAATAAGAAAGGAAAAGCCAAAATGCCTACCCCATCTGACGAAATACTCAAGGCATTATCTTCGCCTTGCAGCAAGGAGCCGTTTACTATGAGATGATCGATAATGCTCCACTCGCCTTTATAACGATAAGTTCCTATGGTTGATTCTTTCATCAGCTCATAAAGCGAGTGGGACTCTACTACGGCAGAAGTATTCTTCGCTCCGAGGGTTTCTCGTACCAACGGAGAAGAAGGCTCGGCATTGAAATCGCCTGTAATTACAATGTACGGATTCTTACGTACCTGCATAACAGAATCGGTTGCATGGCGCAGAATGCGTACTGCATGCTGTCGGTAAGGACGTGTCTGACGCTCGCCTCCCATACGCGACGGAAGGTGACACACAAATACATCGAGGGTATCACCGCTTACCAGTCGCCCAGCTACGTGCAGAATATCGCGTGTGGGGCGACACGACTTGGAAAGTGGAGGAACCGAAAGCGATTCTGAATGAATTAAACGAAAGGAAGAAGGCTGATAAAGCAATGCCACATCGATGCCACGCTCGTCGGGCGAATCGGTCATCACGTAGCGATAGGCCGCATCGCGCAGCGGAGAGTATTTTATCAACGCATCCATGCACGCAGCATTCTCTACTTCGCACAGAGCAACTACATCGGGCACACCGCCGCGTGCCGCCGCTAATATCACCTTGGCTATCTTGTCGCGCTTATCGGCATAACGTTTATTGCTCCATCCGCGCAGTGCTCCAGGCAAATATTCGTAATCGTTCTTCAGAGAATCGTGACGGCAGTCGAAATAGTTTTCTACATTATACTCCATAACATAAAAGGCCTGTTGTGCCTTGCCCGGAATACAGGCAAGGCAAGCAACAAGCCATATTATGATATAATGTAATCTACGTATCACGCCTTAGCAGGAATATGTGCAAGAATATCGAGCAGATGATTCCAGAACTTCTCTACTGTAGGAATCAGCATACGTTCGTCGGGCGAGTGTACACCACGCAATGTAGGACCGAACGAAACCATATCGAGCGAAGGATACTTCTGGAGGAAGAGTCCGCACTCCAGTCCCGCATGGATAGCCTTAACCTTAGGTTCTACGCCAAACAGTTTCTTGTAGCTCTCTACAGCAATCTTCAGAATCTCTGACGATGGATTTGGTTTCCATCCCGGATAGCCTTCGCCGGTGGTTACGGTAGCTCCGCCCAAAATGAATGCGGCCGATACCATCTGCGACATGTCTTTACGAGAAGACAAGATAGAACTGCGCTGGCTGGTAACGACCTTTATAGTGCCGTCGCATACCTTGATAGAAGCCAAGTTAGAAGAAGTCTCTACCAATCCCGGAATATCCTGACTCATGGCATATACTCCATGATGTACGGCATAGATAGAAAGCAAGAAACGCTCCATAGCCTTCTGCTCCATTACATATTCTACCGGAGCTTCTGACTCAAGATCCATTGCCAGATTAGGCTCTGTTACAGAGTATTCGTTTTCTATTTCAGAAATGAATATATTAAGGTCTACGCGTACAGCTTCTTTGTACTCCATAGGCACGGCACACAGTGCATGTGCTTCACGTGGAATGGCATTGTGCAAGTTTCCGCCTTCGATATCCGCCAAACGCATACCGTATTTCTGCATAGTCTGCACCAAGAAGCGGTTAAGCAACTTGTTGGCATTAGCTCTGTTCTTGCTGATATCGTCGCCAGAATGTCCTCCGGTAAGACCCTTTACAGACACACGGAAGAAGAACCATCCCTGCGGAGCTTTTTCTGTAGGGAAAGGATAGATAGCTGTAGTGTTAGCACCTCCGGCACAGCCGATGAAGAGTTCGCCATCGTCTTCTGAGTCGAGGTTAAGAAGGATATCGCCATTCATGAATCCTTCTTTCAGGGCGAACGCTCCGGTAAGTCCGGTTTCTTCGTCTACTGTAAACAAGCATTCTATAGGACCGTGCTTGATATCATCCGAAGCCAATACAGCCAACTCTGTAGCTACACCGATACCGTTATCGGCACCCAATGTAGTACCCTTGGCACGCAGCCATTCGCCGTCAATGTAAGTCTGGATTGGGTCAGTTTCGAAATTGTGCTCTGTATCCTTGTTCTTTTCGCACACCATATCTATATGCGACTGCAGTATCACTGTTTTCAGGTTTTCCATGCCAGCCGAAGCCGCTTTCTTTATCAACACGTTTCCTGCCTCATCGGTTTTCGCTTCGAGATTATGCTTCTTGGCGAAATCGAGCAAGTAAGCTCTGATCTTTTCTTCTTTCTTTGAGGGACGCGGCACTTGGCATACTTCATCAAAATAATGAAACACTACCGCAGGTCTTAAATCTTTTTTTTCCATAATTAGACTATATTTACTTATTTCATATATCTCTTAGTGGGTGAAAAGAAGTTAAAAAAGCCTTTTAACAATGGCTCTCGGTCTTTTTTCTCCCGCTAAAAGACTAAATAGAATACAAAAACTTTATATTTGCACCACAAATTTAATTGAAATGCTCAAGACAATACTTATTACAGTGTTAATAGTTGCTATTTGCATGGCACTATTATCGGTCAAGATACTTTTTAAGAAGAATGGCCGCTTTCCTAATACTCACGTAAGCGGAAGCAAAGCAATGCGAGAACGTGGTATAGGATGCGTACAATCGCAAGACCGCGAAGCTAGAAAACACAACAAACACGCAATAAGCGAAAGGCAGAGCGAAGACAAAGAAGACCTAGTAGAAAATTAATAACTATATAAGAATACTTTTTAATCATGAAAAAAATGAAGTATATCCTGAATGGATTAATGGCACTGGCATTGGTATTGATGTTTACTCAGTGTGCAGACAATAAGTCAAACGGTAGCACTAACAATGCTCCAGCAGCAGTAAGCGGACCGGCTAACATGAAAATCGCTTATGTAGAGATTGACTCTCTTCTTACTAAATATCGTTTCTGGAATGACCTGAACGAGATGATGATTAAGAAAGAAGAAAACATCCGTACTACACTGAACGAAAAAGCTAAAGATTTGGATTCTGAAATGAGAGAATTCCAGCGTAAGCTTGAAAACAACGGTTTCGCTAGCCGCGAACGTGCTGAGCAGGAAAACTTGCGTATCAGCCAGAAGCAGCGCGACTTGCAGCAGTTGCAGGAAAAGTTGTCAAACGAATTGCAGGCTGAAAACCAGAAGAACAGCTTGCAGCTTCGCGATTCTATCAACTCTTTCTTGAAGATCTACAACAAGGATAAAGGTTACAGCCTCATCATCAGCAACACTGGTTTCGACAACTTGCTGTATGCTGACCCTGCTTTCAACATCACAAACGAAATCGTTGAAGGATTGAACGCACGTTACGTACCGGCTTCTAAGAAATAAGAATCTGTACGATAATTAATAAGAACATAGCAATGCCGTGTACTCGCTTCCTTATTGAGTGCACGGCATTTTTATTATAATCTTATCATTAAAAAACGCTTATGAAATATTTGATTGTATCTGATATACACGGGGCATTGCCTACGCTGGAGATGGTGCTCGACTTCTACCGTAAGGAGAAATGTGATATGCTTTGCATCTTGGGAGATATTCTGAACTATGGTCCTCGAAACCGAATCCCCGAAGGGATAGACGCAAAAGGCATAGCCGAACGACTGAATAGCATGGCCGACGAAATTATAGCAGTAAGGGGCAACTGCGATGCGGAGGTAGACCAGATGCTGCTCGACTTCCCTATCATGGCCGACTATGCCTTGCTGGTAGACGAAGGAAAGAAGCTGTTCTTTACACACGGACATATATATAATGAGAACAACATGCCCAAAGGAAAGCACGATTTCTTTTTCTACGGACATACACACTTATGGAAGCTGGAACAGAACGAGCAAGGCACCACTATATGCAACACCGGCTCTATAACATTTCCCAAAGGAGGAAACGAACCCACCTTCGCCGTATACGAACATGGAAAGGTATCAGTATACCGCCTGAACGGCACGCTAATAAAGGAACTCTAACAACATAGTAGGCTTCTCTACAAAAGAACAACTCCCGCAACCATGCGATATTACAGCATGATTGCGGGAGAAAATTCAAACAAGAAAGACTGACGTCAGAGAAGGCTAAAGATTAGAGACAGACAAGTACACTTCTACTAGACAAAACAGTCTTTCTATTTCTTCTTATTATATCTCTACCATTAATCAATAGAAGCTCTCTTCTTACCCATCGGGAATGAGATACCCACAAAACCATTAACAGTCTGTGAGTTCTTTCCGAAGAACATATAGTCGGTACCCAAGAATACCGGACCCAACTTAAGCGCAACACCCATAGACTTTCCGGCTGCCATAATAGGCGAGTAACTGAAAGCTACGTTGAACCAGTTCTTAGGGCGAAGAGTTGCCGAAAGAGTAAGTTCGTTCATAGTCTTAGGCTGAACGAAACGTGAAGTATACATAGCACCGAAACTCAACGCATTATTAAGCAAAGCATATTCGCCAGCCAATACGATGGTAGAAGCCAATTTCTTCTTTTCTGAATCGTGGCTCTGACCGTCTTCTTTCAAATTAAAACGGTCCATATTCAAGAAGTCGGTGCTTGAGTACTTATCAGCTATTTCCTGATAGTTACCTGCGGTGATATTCTCTGTTTCAGTAGCATTGATAGTAGCCATAGTTGTTTCGCTACCCTTCCAGTTAATGTATCCCAAATCAAGCACAGCAGCCGATACAGTCAAGTTATCTAAAACCTTATAGCTGGCACCCAAGTCGATACCGAAACCGAGACCTGCCACACCAGCGTCTTCAGCCTTAAAGTCGAAACCGCTGATAGTACCGTCTTGATTATATTTCAAGCCACCACCCTTTACTGTAGTGCTTACCTGAGCATCGGCAGAGTATTTAACTGTACCCAAAGGAGTATTCTCATTATAAGTTCCATTTTCTATTCCTTCGTAAATCTGATCTTGCGAAAGATTAGCGAATTCTTTATTATAATCAGCCTTGAAATTAAAGCTGTTAACCTTCATCTGACCCTTACCTACACCGAGCAAAGCCTTAACGCGTCCACCTACTGTCAACTTATCTGTTACAGGACGAGAATATCCCAATCCGATTTCCATCCAAGAGCGAACATTCAAGTCAGTATTCTGAAATCCACCGTTCAGCTGCTCCAAATCAGAGATAGTGTTCACACCTTCAAAGCGATTAACCTGACGCAAGTATTCGAACATATTCTTCTCAATAGAAGCGCCTACATCTAAACGCAAACCTACATTTACGCTCCAAAAGCCTTTTCCTTTAAACCATCCGAATGACAAGATATCGGTATTTAAGTTCACATTAAGACGGTTCTCATCTTTCAGGCGATCATAAAGCTTGTCGTTTTCAAACAAATTATCTCCAGAATCCAAAATATCCTTAATATCTTCCACTCCAAGTACATTAGAAGACGCACCTACGTTGAACGAACCAATAACAGGGAAATTAAAATAGCCACGTGTAGGCTGTAAACCCGGATTAAGCTGCAATCTTGAGCTACTACCTTCCATAAAATAAGAAGTACGCAAGTACTGGGCGTTAACCGACATTCCCAATGCCAGTCCGCAAATAACTAAAAACGATTTCTTTGACATCTTTTTCACATTTCTTTATACGTTTACGGTACAAATTTAAACAATTATTAAACAATACAAACAAGTAAATAATAATTATCAGACTCAAAAATGCTATTTTTAAGGATATTATGCCAGATATCAAGATTAAGAGGTCAAAAAACGCATTTACAAATATTTCAATATAAAATAAAATCAATTGTTACCACGTAGTTAAGTTGAAAGTATACGAAGAGAAAGATGATTGATTGAATGAAAAACTCTATTCTCAGCCTAAGGATATATAAACTTAAGCTAAGTATATATATTCTTAGGCTAAGTTTTTATATACTTAAGCTAAGTATAGAGAATTGAATGAAAAACTACGTGTTTTTATATTAGAGCTGGCAGAATTTATCCAACAGCATTTTCTTATACTTTTTAGAGATTTGCAGTTCCTCGCCTACATTGAAAGGAGGATACATAATACACTTCACCCCTTGCACCATGACAAGATAGCGCGTGTTTATGATGCAAGAACGCCCTACCTGCACAAAAGCGGAATTAAACGCACACAGATAATCGGAGTTCACGGTATGGCGTAAAGGGATAAAAGTACCGTCGGCTACCGCCGCCTCCCAATTCTTACGCGTAAGGTCATAGCGAAAATACCCTATATCAGATACCTTAAGAAAACGCAAGTCGCCAACTGGAGTCACTACCACAAGAGGCTTTTCTCCGCCCATATCAGGCAGAACCATCGCTGCGCTCTGCTCTCCTGATTCCATTCGCCCTAAGAAACGATTTATTATTCCGTCTAGTTCGTCGTCTACTATCGGTTTCAGCAAATAATCGAAAGCCTTGCTGCGCAATGCGTCGAGCATGTATTTATCGTGAGCGGTATAGAACACCACGTTAAGGTTCCAGTCTACCATCTCGCGAACAGCAGCCAAAACCTCCATGCCAAGCATATCGGGTAACTCAACATCGAGGAAAATCAAGTCGGGGCGTGTTTTCAGCACCAAGTCGATGCCGTCTTTTCCCGTACAGGCCACTCCCTCTATTGATATACAAGCATATCGGCTCAGTGCGTTACTCAACTCACTGGCCGCACTCTTCTCATCGTCTATGATAACAGTTTTATACATTTTTTCCATTTCCCATGTATTCCATTTAAGCTCTTATATTTTATGCCTCATTTTCTTTAAATCGTAAACATAGCCGGCAGGTATGACGTATCGCACTTCACAGCCTTTTTCGCCCGACAATGTGTCTACATTGTTGACAGTCATCACAACGGGATTGTCGTTATATAGATTAAGCAATTGTATCGTCTGGGTGATTACCTTCATTCCGGTACCCGTACCACGGTTGGAACTTGAAGGTCTATAGCCTCCTCCATTATCGCATACGGTTAGTAGATAACTGCCGTCGGACTGTAGCTTCACACTTACCCACAAGCGGCGCTCACCATCTTTCATGCGCAAGGCGTGCTTAATGGCATTCTCCACAGGAATCTGCAAGAGCATAGCCGGCACCTCTACCTTATTTACGTCTATATCATTACTTATATCCAATTTATACTCGAATCCCGGCTGCAACGCCTCGGCTTCCAAATTAATATAGGTCTCTACAAAATCTATTTCATCGCGTAGCAATACCGCTAGTCTGTCTGTCAGTTCCAAGTTACGGCGCATTAGTTTGACGAGGTTCATCAAGCTTTCCTTACGCTCCTCTTCTTCGGCAGAAGGGCGACTTATCTCACGGTTCAGCACATTGAATATGAAATGCGGAGATATGCGGTTTCTGATATTCTCCAACTTCTGAGAAACAAAGGCAGCACGCATGTTCCACACCTTTTCTTCTTGCTTGCGCTTGTTTATCAAGAACCACACGAATAGTACGGCACCTAAGAGCAGCACGGCAAACACCGCTATATATATATGCTGATTAAGCACAAGCAGCTCGTTCTGCTTCTCGGCTATAATCATTTCCTTCTTCATAAGCGTGCTGTCTTGACGATATCGCTGCACAATTTCGGCAGTACGCATCTTTACACGCTCGCTACGGATGGAGTCGTCCATACGCGCATTGGCCATCTGGTAGTGGTACGCCTTTTTATAATTGCCTTCCTCTTCGAAATAATGCTGAAGATATCTGTTGCGTATATGCACCATATTCGGGTCTACATACGCCGGACGCACGGATTCGGCCAAACGCTTACGGGCCAACGGCACGTTATTTTCCTTCAGTGCCAACTCTATCAACTGAGTATCTATATAATAAAGAGCTGTTTCATTATTAGTACGTTTAAAAAACGGCTGGCATCGGTTAAGGTAATACGAAGCCGAATCTGTCTGCCCCAACAGCAAGAACACTTCTCCCAAGTTCACCATCGTGAGGTTCTGTTCGAACTCCATGTCTTTATACGAAGAAACCAAGGCGAACAATTTACGGAAGTACTTCAAGGCCGTAACGTAATCCTGACGATAATAATATGAGTTGCCGCGGTTGTTCAAGTAGATGTGCTTTTCGAACAGCATCATCTTATCGTACGACTGCGCTGCCCTGTCATAATAATAATCGCAGGTAGCGAAATCGCGCAGCTCCATATTTACTTGAGCCAAGCCGTAATAAATGGGGAAACGCTTTTCTTCGGGCAAACCGAGCGTATCTGCCAACGAAAGTGAACGGCGATACCACATGGAACCTAAGTCGAAACGACCGTAACGTACATAAGCATCGGCAAGATTCAAGCAGATATCAAGGCGTTTCGGAGCTTCGCCGGCATACAGACTATTTTCAAAAGCCAAACGGAAGGCGTTAATAGCCGAATCGGTTTGCGACTGTCTGGCAAATAGGTTGCCTTCCATATTGGCGAGTTCCATGCGCAAGCGGTAATCTTTCTGACGAAGTTCGCCCGACTGACGATGCGTATATCCGGAAACGCGATGAAGCAATGACGCCGCTGAATCGGGTTTAGACATCATCATTAAGGCTTTCGACTTTAATATCAATGAGAGAAAATAGTCGCTACTGTCTGACAACGTAGGGAGAACGCTATCTACACTGGCGCACACCGACAACGGATTAACGCCAATGGAATCTGACAAAGAGGAAAGGTACAACAAAACCTTATCTTCATCCACACGCTTGTTCTTCGGACCCGACACACACGAACCTAATATCGAAAATCCAAGTAAACAAACAATAGCGAAACGAGAGAGATACATAGATAACACTAATTAATTATATTACTGCTACAAAAATATGTATTATTCAATTTTACACAAAAAAATAAGACGAATAAAGCCGACCTACCAAATAATAATTGTTGTATTTTTGACATCATAAATACGAAAATGCATTATGAAAACATTAAGCAACGACAAAATCAGCATCGAGATAGAAAATCACGGAGCTGAACTTACCAGCATCATGGCAAACGAACAAGAGTATCTGTGGCAAGGCGACCCAAAGTATTGGGGCAGACACTCTCCGGTTTTATTCCCGATAGTAGGAAGAGTATGGGATAATCAATATAAGAACGAAGGAGCAATATATAAGTTGGGACAGCACGGATTTGCACGCGATATGGATTTCCAGCTGACTTACGAAGAAGATAATGCGGTGGTTTATACTCTTGAAAGCAATGAAGAGACCATGAAGGTTTATCCGTTCCCGTTCGTTCTGGAAATAGGCTACCGCTTGAAAGGCAACCGTATAGAAGTAATGTGGAGCGTACAGAACTGCGGCGACAAGGATTTGTATTTCCAGATTGGAGCACATCCGGCTTTCTATTACAGAGACTTAGATGCCAACACATGCGAAAGAGGTTTCCTCGACTTCGGAAAGAATACCAAGACACTGAAATACATCTCTCCCGCCGAAAAGGGATGCGTTAGCGAAAAGGAACATACCCTGGAACTGCACGATGGATTGATGGAGCTGACCAGCGACACCTTCGGTTGCGACACTTATATATTCGAGAACGGACAGGTAAAGAAAATCACGCTGATGGATAAGCAGAAAGCTCCATACCTAAGTTTGGAGTTCAGCAGTCCGCTGGTAGCTGTATGGTCGCCCTCTGCCGCCCATCCCGACGTGCCGTTTGTCTGCATCGAACCTTGGTACGGACGATGCGACAAAGTTGGCTACCACGGTGAATTCAAAGATAGAGAGTGGATGCAGCACGTAGAGCCGGGCAAGAGCTTTGAAGTAGGATATTCTATTATTCTGGAAGATGTGAAGTAATAAACAGTTCTTCCGGATAACCAACATCTACAAGAAACAGTGCATGGCCCGGAACAGAGCTTCCGGCTGTGCACCTGTCTTTATTTTCTATTACCTTACGGAAGCCATCGACCGTAAGCTTTCCTCGACCAACTTCCACAAGAGTACCTACTACAGCACGCACCATATTACGTAAGAATCTGTCGGCCTGAATAGTAAATACCCACTCGTCGGACGATAATTGTTCCCAGTGAGCTGCCATTATCTTACAGTTATTGGTCTTGACATCGGTATGCAGTTTACTGAAGCTGGTAAAGTCTGTATATTCGAAGAGTGTATTAGCCGCCTCGTTCATCTTATCGAAATCGAGTTTCTGAAATACACGCCACGCATAAGTACGGGTAAACGGGTCCTTGCGGGTGGTTATATAATATTTATAGGTGCGGTAAGTAGCGTCAAAACGAGCGTGCGCTTCGGGCTTTACTGGCTTCACATCGTACACGGCGATATCGGGCGGCAAGATACGGTTCAGCTTATCTACCACCGAGTTACAGTCCAACTCACGCTCTATATCGAAATGGGCTACCATCAATCGGGCGTGCACTCCGGCATCTGTGCGTCCTGCTCCGGTAACCTCTATAGCCTCATCGCGTAAGAAAGTAGCCAAAGCTTTATTCAGCGTTTCCTGCACACTGATTCCGTTGGGCTGAATCTGCCATCCATGATAGCGAGTGCCATCATATGCCAAATAAATAAAGTATCTGTGCTTCATATCTTATCGTACCGTAATATGGAAACATCCTTGTTTAAGTTCGTATTTCACGTAACACTTATCCGCCTTACGCAAGTCGCGTAGTACTTCAGAGAGCACTAACTTCAGCGTATCGGCATTAACATCCTGCATGGGGCGTCCGTCTGGGTCTTCCACCTTAAAGAAGCGTTTCCAACTCACATCGAACGTTGTTCCATAGAAATGACAAGAGTTGAGCGAAGCGTTTCCGTTAGAGCGGCGCAAACGCTTTACGTCATCTTTAGTACGAAGCACAGAAGTAACTATAATCTGATTAGGATTCAGTCCCTTACATGTCAAAGAATCGAGGAAATTCTGACCTAACGTATCGAGTAATGCCACTGCCTTAGGAATCAAGAAAGGGATAGAATGTGTAAGAGAATCAACCTGATAGCGTTCGCACGACGTGATTTCCTCAATACCACTTCCGCCGTCGCGAGCCGCCTCGCGCGATGATATAGGACGTATGCCAATACGCTTGGCCGTAGCCAACTGCACATCGTTTAAATCATTAAAACTTCTTTTGTAGCTTATCACCCCACGGATATTGTGCGGATTATTCAGTTTTATAGACATGTCTTTCTCCTTGCAAGCTCCAAACAGAGTACATAGCAGCAAAGCCGACACACACGCCGTCAATAGTTTTCTCATCCTCAATGTTTTTATATACCTAATTTCAAAATATCGCTTGCAAAGATATAAAATTTGCACGATGCTCTAAAAAAACTTCTTGACGCTTTTTTAAAACACGCAGCAACGTTTTTTAGCAAGCCCAAACGAATAAATTATGCGGATAGAGATTCTACAATGAAAAGGAATGATTAAATTTGCAGCAAAAATAAGTTGTATGCAGGGTTTGCATAAGCGAATCGGCGTACATAACAAAAAACAAAGGAAAAAGGAAACAGGTTTTAGATGATTGAAAAACATATTGTTTTAGAAGACATCGACCCGGTGATCTTCTACGGCGTGAACAATGCCAATATACAAATGATAAAAGCTTTATTCCCAAAGCTGAGAATCGTGGCGCGAGGCGATGTAATCAAGGTGATGGGCGATGAAGAAGAAATGTGTGCTTTCGAAGAAGCCGTAATAGCGATGCAACGTCATTGCGCCAAATACAACTCTCTGAACGAAGAAAGCATACTCGACATTATAAAAGGTAATAAGCCGAACGTGGAAAAGCCCGACGACGTGATAGTGTACAGCGTAACCGGAAAACCCATCAGTCCACGAAGCGCCAATCAGCTGAAGCTTGTAAAAGAATTCGATAAAAACGATATGATATTCGCCATCGGACCTGCCGGTTCTGGCAAAACCTATACCGCCATCGCTCTGGCTGTAAGAGCTCTCAAGAATAAAGAAATCAAGAAAATCATACTTAGCCGTCCCGCCGTGGAAGCCGGAGAGAAACTGGGATTCCTGCCGGGCGACATGAAAGATAAAATCGACCCCTATCTGCAACCCCTTTACGATGCACTGCAAGACATGATTCCGGCTGCCAAGCTGAAAGAATACATGGAACTGAACATTATTCAGATAGCTCCACTGGCTTTTATGCGCGGACGTACGCTGAATGATGCCGTAGTGATACTCGACGAGGCACAAAACACCACCACACAGCAAATCAAGATGTTCCTTACACGAATGGGCATGAACACCAAGATGATAGTTACTGGCGACATGACGCAGATAGACTTACCTACTTCGCAGACATCAGGATTGGTGCAGGCCATGAAGATTCTGAAAGGAGTAAAAGGTATCAGCTTCATAGAACTTACCAAGAAAGATATCGTACGCCATAAGCTGGTAACACGCATAGTAGAAGCCTACGAGAAGTTCGAAGAAGGACGTAAGATGGAAAAGAAAGCGTCGGCCACTCAGCTAAAGGCCATCATGAAAGGCTTGGCTGCACAGAACGACGAGAATAATTAAAACCAACCCTACTATTCATTACACAAAAATAAAAAGAAAATGAGTAAAGCTTTAACTAAAACAGATTTTCACTTTCCCGGTCAGAAGAGTGTGTACAACGGTAAAGTGCGCGATGTTTACAACATTAACGATGAAAAGCTCATCATGGTAGCAACCGACCGCATCTCGGCATTCGACGTGGTTTTGCCCGAAGGCATCCCTTACAAAGGCCAAATGCTGAATCAGATTGCCGCTAAGTTCCTTGACGCTACTGCCGACATCTGCCCTAACTGGAAGTTGGCTACTCCAGACCCTATGGTGACTGTAGGCGTAATGTGCGAAGGATTCCCTGTAGAAATGATTGTACGCGGTTACTTGTGCGGTAGCGCATGGCGTGCTTACAAGAGCGGTGTTCGCGAAATCTGCGGTGTTCGCTTGCCCGAAGGTATGCGCGAAAACGAAAAGTTCCCTCAGCCTATCATCACCCCGACTACTAAAGCCGAAATGGGTCTGCACGATGAAGATATCTCTAAAGAAGAAATCTTGGCTCAGGGTCTCGCTACTCCAGAAGAATACGCTACTCTCGAAAAATACACTTTGGCATTGTTCGAACGCGGTACTCAGATGGCTGCAGAGCGTGGATTGATCTTGGTGGATACCAAATATGAATTCGGTAAGCACAACGGCCAGATCTACTTGATGGACGAAATCCATACTCCCGACTCAAGCCGTTACTTCTATTCAGAAGGCTATCAGGAAAGATTCGAAAAAGAAGAACCTCAGAAACAGCTTTCTAAAGAATTCGTACGCGAATGGCTTATGGCTAACGGATTCCAGGGAAAAGAAGGACAGACAGTGCCCGAAATGACTCCGGAAATCGTTAACTCTATCAGCGACCGCTACATCGAGTTGTTTGAGCACATCACTGGCGAAACTTTCGTTAAGGGCGATACAGACAACCTGACTGAACGCATCGAAAAGAATGTTCTCGACTATCTGATGAAATAATTATAGATAACTACAAAGAAGAAACATAACCATGTCCCACTATCCACAAGAAAATATCAAACCCTATAACGAGAGCGAAAGTAAAACTTCACAGGTAGAAAAGATGTTCGATAATATCGCTCCTGCCTATGACGACTTAAACCATATACTCTCATGGGGAATAGATAAGCGCTGGCGCAAGAAAGCCATCAATCGCTTACGCCCGTTCAAGCCTCGCCGCATACTCGACGTGGCTACAGGAACCGGCGATTTCGCGTTGCAGGCGTGTGCCACACTGATGCCCGACGAACTGAAAGGTACTGACATTTCGGAGGGAATGATGGAAGTAGGACGACAAAAAGCTGTCCGCGCAGGGTTAGGCAACCGACTCACGTTCGAAAAGCAGAACTGCTTATCGTTAAGTTATCCCGAAGCACGCTTCGACGCCATCACCGTAGCGTTCGGAGTACGTAACTTTGAGGACTTGGATAAAGGTCTGTCCGAAATGTATCGGGTGCTTACCCCTGGCGGACATTTAGTAATACTGGAGCTGTCGGAACCGGAGGGGTTCCCTATGAAGCAACTCTACGGTATCTACTCTCGCCTGATTATCCCTACTGTAGGAAAGTTCTTTTCGAAAGACAAAAATGCGTATCACTATCTGCCACAGTCTATAAAAGCCTTTCCGCAAGGAGAAATAATGCGAGACATCATTAAAAAAGCAGGATTCAGCAAAGTTGAGTTCAAGAGACTTACGCTGGGCATCTGCACCCTTTATTTTGCAACCAAATAAAACTTCAGCATTTTCTGCATATATGAAAAAATATGGCTTGATAGGTTATCCGCTGGGGCATTCTTTCTCTCGTAATTTCTTTAACGAGAAATTCGAATCGGAAAAAGTGGATGCGGAATACCTCAACTTTGAAATCCCTACAATCGATGAGTTTCCGCAGGTGGTAAGCGCCAATCCTACACTTAACGGTTTAAACGTAACTATTCCGTATAAAGAACAGGTTATGCATTTCCTCAACGAGGTTTCACCTGAAGCAAAAGAAATAGGTGCGGTAAACGTGATTAAATTCGACCGCAGCAAAGGTAAGCTGAGACTCGTGGGCTATAACTCTGATGTTATCGGATTTACCCGTTCCATAGAACCGCTGATTGAGTCGTATCACACCAAGGCATTGATACTTGGTACCGGAGGCGCTTCGAAAGCCATAAACTACGGACTGAAGAAACTGGGACTTGAGACTCGATTCGTGTCAAGAGGCAAAAAAGACAATGAAACTTTCACCTACAGTCAGCTCACTCCCGAAGTGATGAAAGAGTACAAGGTAATAGTAAACTGCTCGCCTGTAGGCATGTATCCACATACCGACGAATGTCCGGACATCCCTTACGAGTGCTTGACACCACGCCATCTGCTTTATGATTTGGTGTACAACCCTAACACCACTTTATTCATGAATAAGGGTAGCGAAAAAGGAGCCGTAACCAAAAACGGACTCGAAATGCTGCTGTTGCAAGCTTTTGCCGCTTGGGAAATCTGGAACAAATAACATTTAAACATACGCACAATGAAGAAGCGCACTATTTTCATTACCGGAGGAATAGTCTTGGCAAGTATAGCCACCATTCTTACCGGAGGAAGCTTATATATGCTTAATTTTTCTCTCCGACCCGATAACCGTGGGAAAGATATGCCCGGATCGATGGAATATATGCGCAATACTTATCCGCAGATAGTGCCTTGGGTAGATAGCCTTAACCAACATAATGCACTGAGAGATACATTCATCACCTCGCCCGACGGACTTAAGATGCATGCTTTCTACGCATACGCGTCTCGCCCCACCAAGCGCACGGCCGTCATTGTGCACGGATATACGGATAACGCTATCCGCATGTTTCACATAGGCTATTTATACAATCATGAGTTGGACTATAATGTATTATTGCCCGACTTACGCTACACCGGACTGACCGAAGGCGATGCCATACAAATGGGTTGGCTAGACAGAAAAGACGTGCTTCAATGGATTGACGTAGCTCCTACCCTCTTCGGCGACTCACTGCAAGCCGTAGTGCACGGCATATCAATGGGAGCCGCCACCACCATGATGGTATCCGGAGAAAATACACCCGAATACATACGCTGCTTTGTAGAAGACTGCGGATATACCAGCGTTTGGGACCAATTCGCTAAAGAACTGAAAGCCCAGTTCCATTTACCAGCATTCCCACTGCTGTACACTGCCAGCTGGTTCTGCCAGATACAAAACGGATGGAACTTTAAAGAAGCGTCCGCCCTGAAGCAAGTGGCGAAATGCCAAAAACCGATGTTCTTTATCCATGGCGACAAAGACGACTATGTACCAACATGGATGGTATACCCTCTGTACGATGCCAAATCAGAACCCAAAGAACTGTGGATTGTTCCGGGAGCGGAACATGCAGCATCTTACCGCATCCTTCCTCAAGAATACACCCTGAAAGTTAAAGATTTTGTCGGGAAATACATCCGATAGCTACTGCTATTTACCAAGTTACACGTAGCATCGTGTAAAACCGTAAGCTGCATTTTTCGGAAGAAACGCCTTATGCTTTTGCCATAAAGCCCGTATTCTACCATGAAAGTTGCGGTTTTTTCTTTATTACAGCCCCCATTTATGTAATTTTTCCAATGATTTTCGTAATTTTGCAGCGATTTGGAAATTATTAAAACTCCACAAAGTTATGGCATTAGTGAACGAACATTTCCTAAAACTGCCCGAAAACTATTTCTTCTCGGATTTGGAGAAAAGGGTGAACTTGTTTAGAGTCACTCATCCCAAAGCCGACATTATCCGTTTGGGTACAGGCGATGTCATCCTTCCGCTGCCACACGCTTGTACCGAAGCCATGCGGAAAGCCGTAGGCGAAATGGAAAATGAAGCTACATTTCACGGATACGGCCCCGAGCAAGGATATCATTTCCTGATAGAAGCCATCATAAAGAACGACTATGCCCCACGAGGCGTACGCCTTGAAGCTAGCGAGATATTTGTAAGCGACGGCACTAAAGGCGACACCGGAAATATAGGCGACATACTGCGGCACGACAACAGTATCGGGGTTACAGACCCTATATATCCTGTCTACATAGATACTAATGTAGCTTGCGGCAGAGCCGGAGAACTAGAGGAAGACGGCAAATGGAGCAATGTGGTATATATGCCTTGCCTTATGGAGAATGATTTCATTCCGCACTTGCCCGAGCAACGGGTGGATATTCTGTATCTGTGCTATCCAAATAACCCTACGGGTACTGTACTAAGCAAAAGCGAACTGAAAAAATGGGTGAACTACGCTATAGAAAACGATACTCTCATCATATTCGATGCCGCTTACGAAGCTTATATACAAGACCCTGATATTCCCCACTCTATTTATGAGATAAAAGGGGCAAAAAAGGTAGCTATCGAATTCCGTAGTTTCTCTAAGACAGCTGGGTTTACAGGTGTACGATGCGGATACGTGGTAGTACCTAAAGAGGTAACGGCGGCTACTCTGAGCGGCAAGCGCATTCCGCTTAACCCGTTATGGCGCCGGCATCAGGAAACCAAGTTCAACGGCACATCGTACATTACGCAGCGCGGAGCGGAGGCTATATATACTCCCGAAGGGAAAGAGCAGGTAAAGGCCAACATACAGTATTACATGAATAATGCCCGAATCATGAAAAAGGCACTGGGCAGCATCGGACTGAAGGTGGCTGGAGGAGAAAACGCTCCGTATCTGTGGATCAAGACTCCAGACAACATGCCTTCGTGGAGATTCTTTGAGCGACTCCTTTACGAAGCTCAGGTAGTAACTACTCCCGGAGTAGGATTCGGCCCCAGCGGAGAAGGATATATCCGACTCACTTCGTTCTGCAAAAAAGAGAAATGCGAAGAAGCCATGCAGAGAATATGCAAGTGCATATAAATAAGAGAAAAAAATAAACGACCAACAACCATAGATTAAATTAGTAGGTACAATGTCAAAATTAAGATTCAGAGTGGTAGAAAAGGCTTTTCACAAAGAGCCGGTAGCAGTTATCCCACCTAAAGAACGCCCCAGCGAGTACTTCGCTAAATATGTGTTCAACCGTGAGAAGATGTTCAAATATCTGCCAAGCAAGGTATACAGCAAGCTGGTAGACGTAATAGACAACGGTGCTCCACTAGACCGCAGTATAGCAAACGAGGTTGCCGCTGGCATGAAACGCTGGGCCATAGAATTAGGTGTAACACACTACACTCACTGGTTTCAGCCGCTTACAGAGGGTACTGCCGAAAAGCACGACGCTTTTGTAGAACACGATGGCAAGGGCGGTATGCTCGAAGAGTTCTCGGGCAAACTGTTAGTACAGCAGGAAGCCGATGGTTCTTCGTTCCCCAACGGTGGTGTACGAAATACTTTCGAAGCTCGTGGTTACAGTGCATGGGATCCCTCATCGCCAGTGTTCGTGGTAGACGATACGCTGTGTATTCCTACTGTCTTCATCGCTTATACCGGTGAATCGCTCGACTATAAAGCTCCGCTGCTGAAATCAATACGCGCCGTAACGCAAGCCGCGCTCGACGTTACCAGATATTTTGAACCTGCAGCTACCAAGGTATTGTGTTACTTGGGCTGGGAACAGGAGTATTTCTTGGTAGACGAAGGCTTGTATGCCGCTCGTCCAGACCTATTGCTTACCGGACGTACGCTGATGGGCCATGAGGCTTCTAAGAACCAGCAGCTTGAAGACCACTACTTCGGTGCTATCCCTCCACGTGTAGCCGCATTCATGAAAGACCTCGAAGTGCAGTCTTTAGAATTGGGAATTCCAGTAAAGACACGCCACAACGAGGTTGCTCCTAATCAGTTTGAGTTGGCTCCTATCTATGAAGAGTGCAACTTGGCTGTAGACCATAACATGTTGCTCATGTCGCTGATGCGTAAGGTGGCACGTAACCACGGCTTCCGTGTGTTGCTTCACGAAAAACCGTTCAAAGGCATCAACGGTTCGGGTAAACACAATAACTGGTCATTGGGTACAAGCGACGGCACACTGCTTATGGCTCCAGGTAAGACAGCCGAAGACAATTTGCGTTTCATCACTTTCGTGGTAAATGCGCTGATGGCTGTATATCATCACAACGGACTGCTTAAGGCTTCTATCATGAGTGCCACCAACGCTCACCGTCTTGGAGCTCACGAAGCGCCGCCCGCTATCATCTCTTCATTCCTCGGCACTCAGCTAAGCAAGGTGCTCGACCATCTGGAAGAGAGTACAAGCAACGACCTCGTATCACTTGGCAACAAGCAGAGTATGCGTCTTGATATTCCGCAGATACCTGAATTGCTCATCGATAATACCGACCGTAACCGCACTTCGCCTTTCGCCTTCACCGGAAACCGTTTCGAGTTCCGTGCGCCAGGTTCTGAAGCCAACTGTGCCAGCGCAATGATTGTACTCAACTCGGCTATGGCAGAACAGCTCATCCTGTTCAAGAAAGAAGTCGATGAAATAATAGAAAAAGGCGAACCTAAGATTTCGGCTATCATACAGGTTGTACGTAACTACATCAAGGAATGCAAGCCTATCCGCTTCGACGGAAACGGTTACAGCGAAGAATGGAAACAAGAGGCTGCACGCCGCGGCTTGGACTGCGAAACAAGCTGTCCGCTGATATTCGACAACTACCTGAAACCGGAGTCTATCAAGATGTTCGAATCGACCGGCGTAATGAACCGTAAAGAGTTGATGGCCCGTAACGAAGTGAAATGGGAAATGTATACCAAGAAGATACAGATTGAAGCCCGTGTACTGGGCGACTTGGTTATGAACCACGTAGTGCCTGTAGCTATAGAGTATCAAACCAAGTTGGTAGACAACGCTTATAAGATGAAGAGCTTGTTCCCTGCCGAAGAAGCCGCAGCGCTTTCGTCAGAAAACATCGCTATCATCAAGGAGATAGCAGAGCACACCGCTTACATCAAAGAGCACATCGATGCGTTGGTAGAAGCACGTAAGGTGGCAAACCGCATAGAAAGTCAGCGTGCCAAGGCTATAGCTTATCATGATAACATCGCACCTATGTTGGAGCAGATACGTTATCACATCGACAAGCTTGAACTTATCGTAGACGACCAGATGTGGACTCTGCCTAAGTATCGTGAGTTGCTCTTTATAAGATAATACGTCTATTCTTATATCAGAAAAGTGAATTAAAGCGGACTTTCAGCCCGCTTTAATTCACTTTTAATTATTGCTGTCCGATAAAATCGATTGAATATAAAAGAATAAGACTCGGCCATTGTATATTCAATGGTCGAGTCTTATTTTGTTATTCCAAGCCCCTTCAAAAAATAGATAGTTGACAATCTTCTTTCTGTCTCACGTCCAGAAGAGTTTCCCAATCTTTTTCCGGATGATTGAAAAGACTGTAGAAATCTACATAATACATAAGTGTAATCCTCATCATTGTTGCAAGACCGGAGAAACTCCATGAACGAGTCAGTTTCTTTTTCATTACCATAAGCAACAGATTGACTATAAGTGTCACCCAAATCTGTATTTTAATCGCATTTGCACTTTCCCCATAGAAGTATTTTAAGGGGAAGTTCTGTTTTATTTGCTTGAATAGCAGCTCTATTTCCCAACGTTTGTGGTATATTTCTATAATCTCGTTTGGATCTGATTCCATATCGTTTGTAAGCAATGAAACCAGTTTGTGCTTTTTAATATCAACATAGGTAATGATACGGGCATGATGAATCAGAATAGTACCATCCTTCAGCATTTTTGAGAATGTTACATTTTGTATACGTACCTCCATAAAGCCTTTATCATTCTGGTACATACAGTCTTCTATAATGTTGTATTTCAGGTTCTTCTTCATTTTTGTTACATACATAACTTCTCTTTGCGTGAGTGTTTCCAGTTTCTCATAGTCAATGTATGCACGGCCCATGGCTATTATGTCACCTTTGTTCAGTACTGACGGTCTTAACATGAAGGAATCGTTGGTTGCTGCCGAAGTGAACTTTATATCTGAAGGAACTCCTTCGTTGGCGTGTATGACAGTGTGTACCTTTATACCTCCTTTCTTCTTGCCAGTCTTGGGATGACGTCCCACACCCTTGAACAGGAGATTGGAAAACAGAGTGATAGTGGTGGAATCAATAATCTGAAGACGCTTCATCCAGGCTTTATCCCTGTTCTTGCGGCTGTCCGAGGAAAGTATATTTCTGTATGTAGTGTATAAGTCACGATAGATGGACTCAAATATAATTTCCGGCCGTCGTCTGTTGGCATCGGAAAGAGTACTGCGAGAAGGCATTAACCTGATACCTAAATGACAAAGTTTGCGGGATTCTGCCTGTAGGGAAGCCATTATCTCACGTAAGGAATCAAAACGCATGATGACCGCATAGAGCATAACGACAAGATGAGTCCATATGTCGAAACGTTTTACATAGTGCTCTCCACCATATTCACGACTTAACCGAAGGATTGTTGACTTATCCAGTAATTTTATCACCTGACAATAGAGCGGCTGTCCGCTAAAATGTGTACTTTTGCCCATGATTAGATTTTATAGTTTGGCGACTGAAATCTAACGAAAATGGGCTGACCTCGCAAATGAAGTCAGCCCTAATTTTATGGTTTTGTAAAATTTTTATCGGACAGTAATAGTTTTTATAGGTTAAGGAAATTAGACAGTATCCGTTCGCCCGTTTTTCCGCTTTTTTCGGGATGAAACTGGGTGGCGTAGAAATTATCTTTGTGCAATGCCGAACTGTAGGACAGTATATAGTCGGTTTGTGCGGCTGTATGTGGATTCAGCGGTACGTAATAGCTGTGCACAAAATAGACGAACTCTTCTTTGGTAAACCCGTTGAACAACGCGCTGCATGTGTTGGTTATTGCATTCCATCCCACATGTGGAACTTTATCTTCATGCTTGGTCGGGCAAAATCGGTGTACGTCTGCATCGAATATGCCTAAACAGTCTACATCGCCTTCTTCAGAATGTCGGCACATCAATTGCATTCCCAAACAGATGCCCAACACCGGTTGTTTCAAATCTTTAATCAGCATGTCTAAATGATGCGCTTTCAGATATTGCATTGTGTTCTGAGCTTCGCCCACTCCCGGGAATATTACTTTGTCAGCCTTTTGGAGCAGTTCTGCGTCAGCAGTTATGACAGGGACAATGCCCAATCGTCTGAGTGCATAATCTACGGAGAAGATGTTTCCTGCATTATATTTTATGATTGCAACGTTCATTATCTTATGCTATGATTAAAAATGTGGAGCAAAATTAGCAAATTATAAGAAAACGCTCTAATTAAACTGATAAAAGTTGGAATATGGCATAAATAAAAACGGGCTGCGACTGGAGGCATTGCAAGCCGCATGTGGCTGACTGTTTTCATGCGGCTTGCAGAGATGTTTGTCGCGACATGCGGGGAATGGAAAAAGGCTGGATTCCAAAGAGCGGAATCCAGCCTAAGAATTTATGAAGAAGTATATTTAAGTGGCTTTAAAGGCGATATTGGTAAATATGCCTATTAAAGTTTTTCTATTTTCGCCAAATAGCCGCCACCCGAAAGCAGGTCGACTTTCAGTTTCTGTCCGGCTTTTATCTTGCGGTTGCTGATGACTATTTTTTTGTAGTTTGAGCCTTCGTCCGATGCTACAGTCATACGATAAGTTCCTTTGGGGAGGAAGCTCATATTGAGTTCTCCTTTGTAAGGAGTTTCACCGTTCAGTACGGATAGATACCATATGTCGCCCTTTCTTCTGGCTATGGCTGCCAGTTCTCCGATGCGGCTTTCAGTCAGAACTTTGGTTTCGTCCCAAACCACCGGTACTTCTTCGATGAACATCCGTCCCGGACACGACAACATGTCTTCCATGTCGGCGGCAAAAATCAGCATGGGCGAAGTAAAAGTGTAAATGCTGGCCAATTGATGGGTAAAGCTTACGGATTTCGGGCAGAAGTTCCGGAAGTTTAATGGCGTATAATCGGCAGGACCGGCCAACCAGCGAGTAAAAGGCAATACCGTGTTGTGATACGGCCATGGCGGACCAGGGGCCCAGCTGTTTTCACCACCTACAGTTTCCAACCCTCGTACCGCTTCTTTTGCCAGCAGGTTGGGATAAGTATAATTGTCGCCGGTAGGTTTGTTTACTCCGTGGAATATAACCATCAAGTGTGCTTTGGCAGCATCTTTTAGGATATTCTCCATCAGATTGACGGTGAAAAGATTCTCGGTATGAAAGAAGTCGATTTTCAATCCTTTCACTCCAATTTCGGCACATTTCTTCATAAAGTCAGTCCGCTCGTTAGCATCTATCAGTCCGATATCTGTTTTATTTCCCGAACGGGGAGAAGAGGGACGCCATACCCAGATGTCTACGTTTTTGGCTTTGGCATAGTCGACCAACTCTTTCAAGAAATCCCATTTAGAGCGTCCGTTAGCGTTCTTTTCTGTTTTATCCCAAAGTTCCCAACCATCGTCTACTACAACCGATTGCAGCCCTAATTCGGCAACTCCGTCTACATATTTTTTGTGGTTGGCTACACTGAGGCGGTCATTCCCTTCTACTAACCAAGTAAAGACGGAACGTCCCGGTTTTATCCATTCCGTATCCTTTCCTTTTGGGAAAAGGGCTGGGTTGGGCTTATCTGACACTTGGGCGATGATTTGGTTATTAACCAAGCCATTCAGGTCATCGGCCAACATAAGTACACGCCACGGAGTGACAATTTCATTTTCTCCTTTGCGGGGCGAAACAATCCAAGGCACATCGCAAACAGCTTCATGATAGAATTTTGCAGGAGGAAGGCCTGTGATGATTCCGGTTTCCATGTGCCCTTTGTTCTCTACATAGCCGAACTGTACACGATTGTTTTCTTTGCCGAACAAAACGGCTCCGTGAAAATTGAATAGGTTGGCTTCTGTAATGGCTGCATACGTTCCGTCCGGCAAAAGGAAGGTAGCGGGAGGAGCCAATAATTCATTTTTTATAGAGTCAGTATTCCGCTCTTGATAAGCTTGTATCCATCCGTACTGAAACGGCCCACTGGCATACCATACGTGTGTGCCTGACGGGAAAGTATAACTTGTTTGTTCACTGTAAATACAGCGCGGACCGTTTGTCGGAATGCGGTAACGCAGGGCTACACCATTGTCAAATTCCCACGAATCAATGTAGTATATATTCCCGTCTTTTTGTTCTATTGCATATGTTTTATACTTTTCGGAAGTCGTATTGGCTGTAGTGCTTTTAATCTCTTGTCCCAGTAACCGGTTGTCGATATTCATTCCTAACGGGGAAGTCATAATGACAGGTCTTCCCTTGAATGAAATGCCGAAATTGAGTTGACCGGCCTCTATTCCGATATTCATCTTGGCCTGTTGGGCTTGAAGCAGGCATGGGATGGAAAAGGCAAGTGACAGATGAATTAGTTTTCTGAGTTTCATAATTAATAGGTTAGGTGAAATAATTAGCTTATAAAGAGTCGTTTTTTACTCTATTACATACCACGTATATCCTTTTGCCGGAATTTTGACGGTAAGATTAACCGTGTAATCTCGGTTCAAGGTATAGGTAGTCGGTGTGCCTTCCTGCTCACGAATGCTGGCTGTGTTTGTCAGTCCGGTATAGTACAGCGGAAGCTGTATGCTACGTGTTATTTCTTTGTCGGTTGGGTTGTAAAACATGGCCAGTCCTTTTTCTTTTTCTGTAGGACTTACGTGCATGATGCCATCCCAATCGCGTGCATCCGGTTTGCGCAAATGAATGATGTCGCTATTCAGTATGTTTCTGTATTTTTTATACCAGCTGATGATTTCTATCACGGCTTTTTTAGTCTCCGGAGTATCATATAGACGCGGACCACGATAGCAGGCTTGTACTCCTGCACCATAGTTTTGAAACATCAGTGTCTTATATTCGTATAAATGTTCACTCAACGGCTCCAGTGTGGCCGCGGCACCGCCTCCCTGATATTCCACCAGTGGAACAAAGCTCCACAAAGAAGACGGAATGCGCTCAAATGTACAGTCATAATTCAGTTGGCGGGTATGGATAAGTTGCCGGTCGCGTGGCAATGACCAATTGACTTCCCGATAACCGATTCCTACCTTGGTAGAACCGTTCAAAAAGTAGAAGTCGGGCACATTGATATAGATTCCGTTTTCGCACATCCAATGATAAAGTTCTGTTATCTTATGGAATTGGTTCCATTGCGAATCTTTCAGTCCCTTGTGATGTGAGTGGACAGTAGATGCGCAGAAGTCGCCAGGATACGAACCATCGTGTTCAAAGCATCGCATCCCCGTTTTCTCGAAGAAAATCTTTACCTTGCGGAAATATTCATACCCCCAGTCACTGCACAAGCAAGGGGAACTGCCGAAGGTCATGCCGCCACGTTTTCCGGTTTCTGGATTGATGACATCCACCTCATCGCTAATCCAGCGGCTGGCGAGCAGTGAGTAGCATCCCATTTCTATGCCTTTGCTGCGGGCATAGTCAACGAACGCTTTATATTTGGCTATATTGGCATCAGAGATATCTTCCACATTCAAGCCCGACCCGAAACTGAGAATTATCATTTCATAACCGGTCTCGGCACATTGGTCGATGGCACGATAAACGGTCTCCGGATTGGTAGAAGTGAGGTGCATGAAGATGGGATTTTCCGTAGTCCATGGTGCAATGGTGCGATATAGCTTACGGGTGAACAGCCCTTTCCGTTCACGGTCATAACTATCGAATGGCATTTCGTACACACTGAAAGACTGGAAAGAACTGTTGGAAGGAACGGATTGGTCCGGTCCCATCTTAGGTGAAACATCCAATATGCAAGGAGTTTGCAACAAGTAGTTCCGTTGTGAAGTATAATCCGGATCGGTAACCCATTTCTCGGTGATGTCCGTCTCTTTTTCCGTGAAACTTCCTCCGCATGCATAGTCACTTTCTATGTGAATGTTGGGCAAGAGAAATTTAGAAGGCTCACCACCCACTGGCGATTCGGGCTCGGCAAATGCCAGATATTCTAATTGGAAAGTGTCGATATTGATTGGCAGACCGGATTGATTAATCACTTCAAACCGTTTGCGGATGAGAGGAATTTTATCGTATACCGATACGTGAAGTTTTACAAGTATGTCTTTCAGCTCCTTGTCGCCACGCAGTGTGAAAATGATTTCACTTCCGGTCGCTACTTCCTTATTGAGTGCCCAACGGCTGCGTGCCCATTTTATGTCTTCCTTGATTGGGACAATCTCAAAGTCTTCCACCAAAAAAGATTCGGGTATGGTTGTCATATTCTCTATCCATTTCTCTTCGAGGTATGCTCGCTCCGGTTGTCCTGCCAATCCTCCAATTAAATGCTTCTTTCCATCGATTTGTATGCTGCCTTCACTGCTGACGGCACGTATCATACTTTCTCCGGTCATACGGTTTATGAGGTTGGTAGTGGCTAAATTCGGGAAGATCCGAAATGTACGCGATATCATAGGATTGGCCACGATGATGCTTTTCTTGTCGGCCGATGCATAAATTCCGGCTTTTGCCTTTTCGGGCGTAATCAACCAGTCGAAATCGGTTTTTGTAGAGGCCGGTACGGATAGTACGGGAAGTTTGCTGATTTTGTTTGCTAACTTACTTGAAACGCTGATTGTCATTTCCGGACCTTTTCCGGCATATTCGGCACTGACTGTTTCCGGCTGTGAGGATTTATATTCGATGGTCGGGGCAATCCATAATGCATTATCGCCACTGGCACCATCGTCTGTAGGGTCTACCAACAATTCAAGTGTGCTGACGCCTTTTAAATCGACATCAATAGAGAGGGGAGCCTCTTTTCCGTGCAATACGCCACTGTTGTAAAGCTCTTTTCCATCGCCTTTTACAATGAAGCAGACCGAACCTTTGCCTATCTTACCATTTGTGCCGGCCATTCCTAAGAACTGTTTGTCATTACCGTCCTTGCGGAAATAGAGTTTCGTACCGTTTACCAGTGGAATGACCGCTAAGTTCTTGTCTGAGGTGTTGATTCGGCTGTCGGCTACGCCTATTTGAGACCGCAAACGCGTAGCGTCTTTGTGCAGATCTATTTTCAGTATGCTTTTTGCATGCGTGCCTATGACTTCAGTATAAACCTTTCCGTTGATAGTGGCTTGTTCGCCGGTTACGGATTTTCCGTTTTGCACTTTTCCGTACTCTTGCCACATGTTCGACAGATTTAGTTCTGATAGTTTTATGGAATGTTGTGCTTGTCCGCTCAGGCAAGCGAAAAAAGCACTGACTAATAACAAATTCTTTTTATTCATATATTTATAAGGTTATATTATCAATAGTTGTTCGTATCTGTCCTGAAAGGAGCTACAGGCAGTCCATCCCGGTTGAACAGATTTCCGGCACTTGCATCATCAAAGCAATAGCGAACGGCAACCGGATGCTTTATTTGAGGAGATGAAACAATCAGGCGATTCCCTTTGATACGGGCTTGAGCAGGAATAAAATGACCATCCTCTCCGGCAATTGTCATGCCTTTTATCTCTTTGTCATGACAAACCAGTCCGGACTCTGCATTACTAAAGGAAAGAATCGCTTTCCCTTTTTCTATGTTTATTTGTTTGAAGAACGAACTTTCATGTCCTTGCTCTATTACTTTATATTCTTTCTTCAGAGCTAAGTTGGCCAATCTTGTGCCTACTTCTGCTTTCTGTGTGGGATGTATGTTCTTAGGGTCTCCTATATCTACAGTCACAACCAACCCCGTTTCGGGTACTTTGCGCACAACTTGCTCTTGTGCCTCACGTATCAGTGCCGGTCCGTTGTTGCTTGATTTATATTCGAACGGTGCTATCTGAACCAGGTAGAAAGGAAATTCCTTGTTGAATCCTTTTCTCCAGCTTTCGATAAGCTTTTCCATCAACGCACAATATGATGAAGGATTGTCTCTGTTAGACTCTCCCTGATACCATATCGCTCCGGCAATGTTGTAAGGCATTAGCGGATGAATCATGCTGTTGTAAAGCACTCCCGGTTCTACAGGCCACCACGGATAAGTCTTGTCAATCATGGCATCAACTATTTTCTTGTGTCGCATTATGGTGTCACGTGGAACCCATACTTCCGCAGGAGTCCCTCCCCATGCTGAGACAATTAAACCGATTGGCACGTTCAGCTCTTTTTGCAGCTGCTTGCCGAAAAAATAAGCCGTCGCACTGCGCCGTCGCATTACTTCGGGAGTACATTCTTCCCATTGCCCGTGGCAGTCTTCCTGCAGTGATTTGCTGCCCTGCTTGCTCAGACTGAAAAAACGGATGTTCGGATTGTGGGCAGCATTTATTTCCTCCTGCTGATTTTGTATCCCGTTGTTTGGACTCCATTCCATGTTCGACTGTCCGCTGCAGAGCCATACTTCACCCAACATGATATCTTTCAACTCGATTGTGTTGTTCGATAATATTTGTAATGTGTACGGACCTCCGTAACGGGTTGTCGGGATTTTGGCCATCCAATGTCCGCAGTCGTCCACTTTTGCGCAAACCGTATCTTGTGGCATCCAACTTCCCACAATTTTAACTGTAGAACTGGCTTCTGCCCATCCCCATATCGGCACTGAACTTTGTTGCTGGAGCACCATGTGGTCGGAGAATATCGATGGCAAATGCAAATAAGTAGGAGTTTGTGCTTTGATGACAGGAGTTAAACAAAAAGCCAAACATAAAGCTTTTATAACAGATTTTCCCATTTTCTATGTCTGATTAAAATAAATACATTTTTTGATTTAAACACGATTATTTAACAAAGATGAAAATAATAAATGAATAAATTAATGGATTTCCTGAATAATAAAATGGATTATGTTTTTAGATCTACCGTAGGGAAAAAAAGAGGAGCGCCCAAAGCTCTACATTGGGAATCGATTATAGATTTCTCTTGACGCTCCCCTTGTTCATTCCTATTTTATCATAAGTTCGTAATAAACTTGCAATATTACCTCAAAACGTGATGCGGGTGGCTAATCAACAAGATGCGGCTTGCAGTTCTGCATGATGCGAGAAGATTATGCACTATCTAATGCTGATAACAAGTTATATCGAACTCATGTTATTTATTCATACGGATTGAATGTTCCGTTATCCCATCCTTGTGTTTGTTGAAGTTTAGAATTCCTTTCCAAATGACTGTTCGGAATGGCATAGAAATAATAGTTGTCTTGGAAATTGATATCATACTTTTGATCTAATATCACGACTGAATCTTTAAAATAGGTCGTATAGTCTTTATCTGTATCTATGCTGTTCTTTATTTTATCGAATTCTACAGGCGAAATCTTTAATTTAGGTAAGAGTCCGTGACGCCTGGTTCCATTCAATTCCGAAGCAAACATACGTCTGCGGCGTAAATCCCAATAACGTTTTCCTTCGTAGGCAAATTCTATTTTGCGTTCTAACATTATGGCAGCTATCATTTCATCGTGCGACATATTAGCTTTCAATCCGTACATGTCATTGCTGCCTGCTTCTATTCCGGCACGCTGACGGATACGTTTCAATACATCATAAGCTTCATTTATCTTTCCATTTTCAGCGGCACATTCAGCATAATTCATCAAGACTTCGGCAAAGCGTATTTCTATCCAGTCTGTGCTACTCCTTTCTGTGTAATAAGGAGTATAGCTTACATTGATGGCTTTTCTGCAATAGAATCCGCTGCTGGTAGGGGCAAGTGATGAATGCCCTTGATATGTCCATTGAATTCTGTCTTTTTTGCCACTTAGCTCCCATGTACATCCATTATAGGCTATAGTGCTTGTGAAGCGAGGATCACGATTCCTCCAAAAATGAAGCGGATCATAATCGGGTGATTCGGTAATAGAAATGCCGTTAATCATCGGATACGATTCTACCATTTCTTTTGTCGGTTGGTTGCATCCCGAATAGTTTTGAGCTTCCGATAGCGGACGTGTTGCCGCATCCCAAGCATGAGTAATGTTGGGCTCTTGATAGCGTTTAACAAATAAGGCTTCTTTGTTCATTTCGTCAAACCAAAGATTTTCATAGCTTTCATACAGTCCGTATCCGTTTGCCTCAATTTGTTCAACTGCAGTTTTGTTATAGTTATATGCCGTAGTCCAACGTTCGGCTTTATTCTCAGGATTGAATTGCGGGCTGGCATAGTACAATAGAATTCGTCCTTTCAGTGCCATTACGGTTGCTTTTGTAAAGCGCCCTTCGTCATCACCGGTCCATTTCCAAGGCAAAACATCAATAGCATCGTCTAAATCTTTGATGATAAGATTGATGCATTCTGAAGTTTTGTTGCGGGTAACATATAAATCATCTGTTAGAGCTTGTGGTTGCAAGATCATGGGAATTCCACCATATAAACGTACCATTTCAAAATATCGCCATGCCCTTAGAACGAGTGCTTGAGCTCTTAATGATGCTTTGGTTTCACTATCTATGCTTCCGGCTTCGAGGTTGCTTAACATTATATTGATGTTTCTGATAGCAGTGTATGGCCAGTTGTTTATTGAGTTTGTAGTAAGTTGCCCATATAGAATGCCGGTTTCGCCATACGCTTCGTCCGAATATCCGGCAATGTATGCATCCCATCCGGGAAGGTTGTCACGATATAGTTTGTTAAGATAAGCAGTGGCGTATTTGGCGTTGTCCCAAACATCTTTTTCTGTGATAGCTGATAAATCTTTTTTGTTTAGAACGTCACTGCATCCAGAAAGAGCAGTAGCGGTTAATACGCTATATAATAAATATTTTATTTTCATGATGTTTTCATATTAAAGATTAGAAACTAACGTTGACACCAAATGAATAGGTTCGCATTAGCGGATAATTCATAATGCTTGAGTTTTCTGGGTCGTAAGCTTTTATTTTGTCTTGCAGCAAGAACAAGTTGGTTCCCATCAAGAAGAATTTCAGTTGCGAAAGTCCCCATTTAGATACTAATTGTCTTGGCAGTTGGTAAGTGATATTCACATTCTTCAAACGTAAGAAAGAAGTGTCTTGAATCCAAAAAGTCGATGCTTCTGAAGCTCCATTAGTCGAACCTGCTCTCGGAAACTTTGCGCTTGGATTTTCCGGTGTCCAATAATCGCCTCTCCATGCATAAGCAGAAGCTTCCATCTCTGCCCATTCTGTGCGTTGGTCATAAAAGCGTTTGCCTCCAGCTATCCCTTGGAAGAATAAATCAACGCTTAATCCTTTCCAAGCTCCGCCTACTGAAAATCCGTAGTTGATAGGAGCTTTAGTATGTTTTATGACCCATTCTTGGTCGTTACTGTCAATCTTCCCGTCTGGCTCATCTGAGTCTGCGCCTCTGATGTCTTTGTAGTTCAGCATACCTAATTCCGGTTTTTTCCCGAAAATAGTGTATCCTTCTGGCAGTGCGTCAAGATCGGCTTGTGTGCGGATTATTCCGGTTGACACATATCCCATTTGGCGGTCTGTGTTATATCCTATTTTAGATTGATAAGGACGTATGTTCTCGGCTTCGTCTTGGTTTATCAATTTATTGACTGCATAACCAAAGTTTGCATTAATATTATAGGTAAACTCTTTCCCTATTTTGTCTTTATACAAAAGCTCAATTTCAAATCCTTTCGTGTCAATCGTTGCATAATTCTCTTGCGGCATAGAACCTCCGAATGTTGAAGGTAGGCTTGCCAAACGACTTCCTAAAATATCATAAGTATGTTTGTAGAATCCGCCGGCACTTAATGACAGACGATTTTGCAGAATCTGCATATCGAATCCGTAATCAACATCCATTGATTTCTCCCAAGTGATTTCGGCGTTAGGTATTACGCTGGCAGAAATACCATTGCTTAACGAACCAAAGTAAGCACCTGTAGTCAGATTGTAGCGTTGCATCCATTGCCATCCTCCGACGGCATCGTTTCCAAGTAACCCAATAGAACCTCTTAGTTTCAAGTAATCTATAAAGCGGATATTGTTCTTGAAGAAGTTTTCTTCTGAAATTCTCCATGCTAATGATGCTGATGGAAAGAATCCCCAATGATGTTTCGGGGCAAAATTAACGGAACCGTCATAGCGGAAAGAAGCTTCTACTAAATATTTGTTATCATATGTATATCCTAAGCGACCTACATAAGAAAGGCGTCCGCTTTCAGAGCCGGAACCGTCTACAGTTGAATCTTTAGGATCCGAACTTCCTGCGAATAGTTGGTCAACGGCTGAAGATATAAAATAATTGCGTTGTCCGCTTATCCAATCGGTGTTTCCTTCATACTGTTCGTATACAAACAGAGCATTGATGTCATGTTTACCGAACGTACGGTTATAAGTCGCCATGGCATTAAGCTGATAGCTGTTGTTGTTTGTATAGCTTTCGTAGAGGAAGTCTCCGTCATCTCGGGTGGTTATATAGTCCAATTCATTGGTTTGTATATGATTGTGTGAACCTGTGGTTTTGAATACAAAAACAATACAGCTTATGTATTATGGAGATGTTTTTTCATGGGCAGAAGACAAGAATGGCAAAATGGTATATATTGATGATGTGCCTGGTGGAGCTTCTTGTAATTGCACATGTCCTTGTTGTCACGAAAAACTAATAGCCAGACATGGCAACGAGAGAATGCACGGCTTTGCTCATGCAAGTAAAGAACGAGGTGCGAACTTAAATATATGTCTAAAAGTAATAACGTTCAAACTTGCAGAACAGATTATAGCAACAGAGAAAAAAATCCGTATTCCTTCTTATCATGGTATATATAAGGCCCAAACTATTGAGTTTGAAACTGTAGAAATAAATAGTTGCTTTGAGCGTGAGGACAGGCAGCCGGATGTTATTGCGACAACAAAAGAAGATCAGAAGTATCTTATTGAATTTAGTTTCAATGACTATGTAAGACACAAACAGAAGGTTGATTACAAAAATCTAAATTGTCTTGAAATAGACTTGCATGGACAGAAAATATCAGATAGAAGTTCATTAAAGGATTTTCTAATAAACAGTGATGACAATAGAAATTGGCTCAACAACGATACTTATTTCAAATCGATAGAAAATCTATATCAAAGCAATGGAAAATCAGTTCGACTTACAGCTGAAGAATTATGCCAGAAGTGTCCAATAAAAAACACATGTTGTGCTGTTCAACAAAAAGGTCAAAACTATCCTCTTTTAATAAAACATAATGAGCAGTATTATCACCTTTGCAAAACAGAAAAATACACTCAATACATGAAAGAGTATGAAAGACAAAAAGAAGAGGACAAGCGAAATCGCGAAGAAAACCTAAAACGATACAAAGAAATTCTTCAAAACCGAAGAAAAGAAACGACTAACAATATAACAGATTCAGAAACGAATGAGAATACAAAAGTCAATCAGCAAGAGAACTCACAATACGATAATAATATAGATATCGCTGAAAGATCTTGTTTTAATTGTAAGAATAATCTCAAATGGGCGAATAAAGATGGTTGGGCAAATTGCGGATGTTATTCAAGGCTAGGAATACATCCAAGAAATAGACCTGAACAAGCTATAAATTGTCAAAGTTTTGCAAGAACAGATTAAATGTACTCTAAATATTTTAAAGCAGAAGTCTTTTACTGCTTAATATTAGACATAATATATATTTGGATCAATTTCAAAAATTACGTCTCTTTATCACCTATTTTCAGCAAACAACGTATTATGTTTATCAAATCTGAACATTACGCATAATGCAGTAAAATTTGCTCACATATAATATTCCACCCAAACATAATAGCCATAGAAACGAAAAAAAGGAACAAGCATTCAGCATTGCGAAAACGATTTTTAATATATTTGCAACCAAACTAACACATAAATCTTCTATCATGAGTAATATGAGAACAATATTGAGCCTTATCGTTTTTATCATAGCAGAATGCAACCTTGCGTTTGCACAACAGAATAATTCTGACGTATTTAAATTGAAAAAAGTAGATGGGCACTACGTTTTCAACGCACAAATAAATCAATCGGTAGAAAGTAGAATACTTGTGGAATCGGGCATACACGTTATGCTTATCGACTCTGCTTTTGCATTCAATCATCAAGAGGAGTTGCACTTGAATCTTGTTCCCAACCAAAGTGAACAGAAAATGAATTTGGGCGGAAAACGGCATCGTATTACGCATAGAGCAAAGGGTAAAATCATGCTGAGCGAAAAGACTCGGTACGAAGGCAAGATTTTAATCTTAGCTGATTTATCTTCGTATTACGACATGGCTGTTCCTGTACAAAACTTGCATAACGCCACCGATAATTCTCGCATAGTAAAGCTGGACATGAAGAATTATACGCTGCAACTAATTGGTAAGGATGAGTATCTTACGGAGTGTCAGTCGGGTAAATCGTTCGACATAAATTATGACACGTACTTAAAAATGCCGGCTATCAAGGCTGAATTGACATTCAAGCAGGATGGTAGAAAATTTTCGCTCGGCGGAAATTTCGTCTTAGACTTAGGGAACGGATCGTTTATCGCATTGATGAAACAGAGCCAAGCGGTGAAAGATTTCGTGAAAGAGAATGTGGGGCTTAAGTTGCAAAAGGGTTACAACAGGAAAGGGGACGTTGTGGCCGAAGCAATAGCTACTCAGCAAGCAAAGCTATGTGGCATAACTTTTAGAGATCAGATTGTGGTGATAACCGCCATGTTACCTGAATTCACTTCGGAAGGTAATATCGGATTAAAGTTTTTCGACCGTTCTGTAAGTATCTTCAATTTTGAAGATTCGAAGTTCATTATATTCTTCTAATCGACTCTACTCACAACAAATTTTTATAACTTTGCAAACAAACTCATAAAAAGCAAAAGCTATGAATTACAAATCACTATTTAAAATAACGACATACACGTTAACAACGTTTCTTCTAAGCGGAACGATGACAAATTTGTCAGCTCAGACACAGAGCGAAGTAATTACAGTAGTAAACCACGATGCCAACCAAGAAAACGATATACGCATCTTGCCAGTTAATTACATTGGCTTAAGCGGTGGATTTGCTTGGCTAACCAACGAGATAATATTAGACAATAACAAGAAGCTCAACAAAACCCCAACAGGCTACAATATGGGATTAGAATATACTCATCTGTGGAAACTCAAGAAGGCTTATCGCCCCTTTTACTTAGGACTCGCCTTTAACGCTTTGTTTAACAGAGCAACTGTAGGCGTACCAAGAAACGGAGCCAATGATGCCAACATAGTCATAATGAATTATTACATAGGAACGGGGTGTAAAACAGCTTACAAAACCAATAAAGGTTTCATTTGGCACAGCATGATAACACTTGGCTTTGCTAAAACAGACGATGATTTTGAAAGTGCTAGCGGCTTTGGTATATACTCCGAAATAGGATGCGACTATATGATTGGCAAACATTGGGCGTTAGGAGCCACCATAGGCGATATAAGTAGGGATATTCAGTAAATAGTATAAAATTAGCCAACTAATTCATACACAAAATGTTGCGAATTAGTTGGCTTTTTTGTATCTTTAGGTATTCCCCCGCAAATAAGGTTTGGCAGCCAAAACGGGGGAAATTCCCCAACTAAGATATGGCTAAGATACAAAATATTTCGGAAATTCACCCAACTTTGGGCTTTACAGAATTTGATATTATAGAAAAATATCGCAAGAGTTTTCATGAGAGTGAGCTTGGCAGGCTTCATTCGGTGTTTCCGTTTGAGCGTATGGCAAAGACCATGGGCCTTTCG
>OJKP01000077.1_pt1 | contig 80519 bp, 63 predicted proteins | sample 1596521 | NCBI WGS metagenome assembly OJKP01 (sample SAMEA4350130, study PRJEB24818) | metagenome | biome: human; feature: gut; material: faeces | place: Denmark | collected 2013-09
GCTGCATTCCGTGCAGCGGGACATTTGCTTTTTATTGCACGGAGCAGGCTGTGGAGTTTTACACCTTCTCGATGGTGATGCTCCACTCGCTGGTCATGGCCTCGTCCGGCTCCAGCACCTCGTGCCTGCCTTCCTCGTTCACGCTGTTGGCCCAGCCGTTCCAGGGCTCCATGCAGACGAAGTTCTCGGCATCCTGCTGCCAGAGCACGCCCTTGTCGAAGGTCTCGTCGGCATCCACGGTCACCTTGTGGCCGTTGCCCTTGTCGGTGAAGGTCATGGGGAACTGCACGCCGGTCATCAGGCGGATGGTGTTGTCTGCGCCCTCCTTGCGGGTGAGGGTGATCTTTTCCGGGGCAGCGGGCTGCTCGCCCTTGGCGTTCTCGGAGCAGGTGGCGCACTTGATGTCGAACTCCACGTTCTCCAGCTTGGAGGCGGTAAAGTAGGGATGGTAGCCAAAGCTGAAGGGCATATCCGTGTTGCCCTCGTTGATGACGGTCAGACTGACCAGTGCCTTGTTGCCCTCCAGATTATAGTTGAGCAGCAGGGTGAAATCGAACGGGTACAGGAACTTGGTCAGCGGGGTGGACTCCAGTGCCAGCGTCACGCCGTCCGGGCCAACGCTGTCCACTTCCCATGCGCACAGGTCGGCAAAGCCGTGGGTCTCCATGGGGTAAGCCTTGCCGTCAAAGATGTGCACGCCGTTATCCGGGTTGCCGCAGCTGGGGAACAGCACCGGCACGCCAAAGCGGGGACGGTTGCACTCCGAGAAATTGGGGCGGCGGGTCCAGACGAACTCCTCGCCGTCCAGCGTAAAGCTGGTGATCATGCCGCCGCGCTCCGGGGTGATGGTGAGGGCGGTCTTTGCCTCGGGGTCGGTGATGACGTACTGCTCGTAGCAGGCGCCGTTCTCGGTGATGTACCGGGTGGTGATCTGATTCATAAGTAAAAGCCTCCTATTATTGCCGCCGGGTCGCCCCGGCGGGTCATTCCTTGTGCTCGGTCTGCTCCGGCTGCTGTTCCAACTTCTGGAAGTAGTAATCAATGCCGTAGCGGATAAAATATTTGATCAATCGTACTGCACCATAAATGATAGCCGCATAAAGCAGCAGTGTCAACAGCAGCACTCCATTTGCGCCCAACATTTCATACACTTCCCTTCTTTTTATGCACAAAAAGGCCGCCGTACCGCTTTTTGCCGTACAGCAGCCCTTTTTCAGTTACAGAACCACGCCGTCCTTGAAGATGGAGATCTCGCGGAAGCCGTGCTTTTCCGCCTTGGTCTGCTCGCCGCTGGCCACGCGGATGACCAGATCCAGCAGATCCTTTGCAGCCTCGTCAATGGTCTTTTCACCATCTGCGATGACACCGGTGTTGAAATCGATCCAGCCGCCCTTCTTCTCTGCCAGCGGGGTGTTGGTGGAGATCTTCAGGGTGGGAGCCGGAGCGGAGAACGGGGTACCGCGGCCGGTGGAGAACAGGATCAGATGTGCGCCTGCTGCCGTCATGGCGGTGGCGGAGACCAGATCGTTGCCGGGGCCGTACAGCATATTCAAGCCCTTGGTCACCACGGGGTCGCCGTAGCCGATGACGTCCATGATGGGGGCAGTGCCGCCCTTCTGCACGCAGCCGCAGCTCTTATCCTCCAGCGTAGTGATGCCGCCGGCCTTGTTGCCCGGAGAGGGGTTATCGTACACCACCTCGTTGTGGCTGATGAAGTAATCCTTAAAGCCGTTGATCATGTGCTCAGCCTTGACGAACACTTCCTTGTTGATGCAGCGGTCCATCAGGAAGCCCTCTGCACCGAACATCTCAGGCACCTCGGTCAGCACGGTAGAGCCGCCGCGCTGACCCATCATGTCGGAGAAGCGGCCGATGGTGGGGTTGGCGGTGATGCCGGACAGACCGTCCGAGCCGCCGCACTTCATGCCCACCACCAGCTCAGACACGGGGATGGGCTCGCGCTTGAACTGCCCGGCGTAGGCAGCCAGTTCCTTCAGGATATCGCGGGCGGCGGAAAACTCGTCCTCCACGTCCTGACAGGTCAGGAACTTGACGCGGTCGTGGTCGTACTCGCCCAGCTCCTCCACGAACTGATCGTGCTGCAGGTTCTCGCAGCCCAGATGCAGCACCAGAACGGCGGCAGCATTGGGGTGGCGCACCAGCGCAGCCAGCAGCTTGCGGGTCTGTGCATGGTCATGGCCGGTCTGGCTGCAGCCGAAGGGATGGGTGAAGGTGTACAGACCCTCGATGGAGCCGGTGACCAGATCCTGATTGTCGGCAACCATCTTCTTGGCGATATCGTTCACGCAGCCCACGGTGGGGATGATCCAGATCTCGTTGCGGATAGCGGCGCGGCCATCCTTGCGGCGGAAGCCCATAAAGGTCTCCGGCTCGACCTTAGGCAGCGGAGCCAGATCCGGGGCGGGGTTATAGCTGTACTCCACCTCGCCGGACAGGTTGGTGTGCACGTTGTGGGTGTGCATCCAAGTACCGGGGGCGGCGTCTGCGGTGGCGTGACCGATGGGGAAGCCGTACTTGATGACGTTCTCGCCGTTCTTAATGGGCTTGACTGCCATCTTGTGACCCTGCGGGATATCCTCCAGTGCGGTGACGGCAAGGCCGTCCACCTCCACCAGCGTGCCCTTGGCAATGGGGTGCAGGGCAACGACCACATTGTCGATGGGGCTGATATGAATTGCCTGCGGCATAGTTGTTCTCCTTATCGTATCGCACAAAAGGGCTGCTGCCCAAAGCAGCAGCCCTTTTGTGCGGGTAGGTTGATTTTCAGCTTACAGGCAGCTCTTGTAAGCAGCCTCGGCACCCTGGGTGCGAATCATTTCCAGATCTGCCAGCACAGCGGCCTCCAGACCCTCGATCTTGGTCAGATCCTGATCCCACATCTGGGTGTTGGTCAGCACAGCGTGCACCAGCTGCGCAGCGGTGTCGTCCTTGTGTGCGTAGTAGAAGTCCAGAGCCCATGCGTCGTCCTGGATCTTGTAGGTGTTGCCTGCGGGGCGCTTGCAGATCAGGCCGTCAGCAGTGCGCTCCTGAATATCGTTGGAGTAGAAGGCGATGTAGGCTGCCAGAGACATGGTCAGGCACTTGGGCAGCTGCTTCTGCTCCTCGATGTAAGCGAGGAAGGAGGGCATGTTGCGAGCCTTCCACTTGGAGGTGGAGTTCAGGGAGATGCTCATCAGCTCGTGGTTGACGAAGGGGTTGTTGAAGCGATCCTCAACAGCAGAGGCAAAGTCCTCCAGATCCTTCTTGTCCAGCGGCAGGGTGGGGATGATCTCCTCGTGCAGCATCTTGTTCATAAAGCCGCGCACGGTGTCGTTGTGCATGCAGTCACGGACGATGTCAAAGCCTGCCAGATAAGCGCCCAGCACAAAGCCGGTGTGTGCACCGTTCAGGATGCGGACCTTGCGCTTCTTGTAGGGGGTAACGTCGGGCACGACCATGACGTTGACGCCGGCCTTCTTGAACGGCAGCTTGTCCTCCAGACCTGCGGGGCCCTCGATGACCCAGACGCCGAACACTTCGCCCACGTCCAGAGCGGTATCGTGGTAGCCGTTGGCCTCTTCCAGAGCGGCCAGCTCCTGCGGGTCACGGATGCGGCCCGGAACGATGCGGTCCACCAGCGTGGAGCAGAAGGTGTTGGCGGTGTTCATCCAGTCGATGAAGGCGGGCTCCAGATCCCAATCCTTAGCGTAGTTGTTGCAGCACTTCTGCAGCTCCTTGCCGTTGTTGTCGATCAGCTCGCAGCTCAGGATGACCAGACCCTTATCGGCAGCGCCGTTGAAGGCCTTGTAGCGCTCGAACAGCACGCGGGTCAGCTTTGCGGGGAAGCTGTTGGGGGGAACCTGATCGAACTGGCTGTCGCCCTTGGTGTAGGCAATGCCGGCCTCGGTGGTGTTGGATACAACAGTTTCCAGATCCTCAGAGCGAGCCAGAGCCAGAACCTCGTCCCACTTGCCATCGATGTAGGGGCACACGCAGTCAGACACGCAGGAGATCACCCGCTTTGCGTCCACCTTCTGGCCCTTTTCGCTGCCGCGCAGGTACAGGGTGTACAGACCCTCCTGCTCGTTGATCCAGTCTGCCATCTGGGGGAAGTTGCCGATGGGCTGCACCAGCTTGACCTTGCCGTTATAGCCGGCCTTCTCGTTTGCAATATCGTAGAAATAGTCCACGAAAGCACGCAGGAAGTTGCCCTCGCCGAACTGCATCACCTTAACGGGAGCATCCTTCAGGATGTAGCCGTTGTAGCCAGTGCCTTCCAGAACCTTGTAGTTCAAAGTTTCCATCTTATTGATCTCCTTTATAAACTTGCTTTGCATGGCAGGCTCTCGTTTTCCCTGCCATCTTCTGCTCTTATTTTATGCTGTTGTATACAAAGAAGTCAAGTGTTTTGTGCAATGTTTTTAGTCCAAAAATGGCTATTCAGCGCATTTCCAGCGGTTTATACAATTCTGAGGGTGAAATTTTGGCAGTTTTTCAGTTGTATACATCGGCATTTTCCGGTATACTAAGGATAAGGCAGCCTGCCCGTTCCAAGCAGGTGCAATTTCATGCCCGTTTTTGTCTAAATTTTAACAAATTCATCAGAGAAAAGGAGTTAAAATCCCATGAAAGCATTTATGGATAAGGACTTCATGCTCCAGTCTGCTACCGCACAGCATCTGTATCACGACTATGCAGCTGCTATGCCCATCTGCGACTATCACTGCCATATTCCTCCCCGCGAGATCTACGAGAACCGCCGCTTTGAAAACATCGCTCAGGTGTGGCTGGGCGGCCGTAACCCGGACGGCAGCTACTTCGGCGATCATTATAAGTGGCGCGTGATGCGTTCCAACGGCGTGCCCGAGGAGTACATCACCGGTGACAAGCCCGACCGCGAGCGTTTCCAGAAGTTTGCCGAGGCTCTGCCCATGGCCATTGGCAACCCCATGTACCACTGGACCAATCTGGAACTGCACGTTTTCTTCGGCTACGACGGCGTGCTGAACGGCGACACCGCTGAGGAAGTGTGGAACCTGTGCAACGACAAGCTGCAGCACGATCCCAAGCTGACCGTCCGCGGCCTGATCGAGCAGAGCAACGTGGCCTTCATCGGCACTACCGATGACCCCATCGATGACCTGTACTGGCACAAGAAGATCAAGGAAGATCCCACCATCAAGTTCACCGTGGCTCCCTCCTTCCGTCCTGACAAGGCCATCAACATCAACAAGCCCGGCTTTGCTGAGTACATGGCAAAGCTGGCTGCCGTTGTGGGCAAGGAAAAGCTGGCCTGCATCGACTGCGTGACCGATGCCCTGACCAAGCGCATCGAGTTCTTTGCTGAGATGGGCTGCCGCGCTTCCGACCATGGTCTGGATTATGTGCCCTACCGTGAGGCCACCAAGGACGAGGTGAACGCCATCTACCAGAAGGTGATGAAGGGCGAGAGCTGCACCGTGGAAGAGGCTGAGAAGTACCAGACCTACATCCTGATCCATCTGGGCAAGCAGTACCATCGTCTGGGCATTGCCATGCAGATCCACTACAACTGCCTGCGCGGCGTAAACCGCAAGATGAACAGCCTGCTGGGCCCCGACACCGGCTTTGACATGATCAACACCGCCACCTGCGGCGGCGAGATCGCACAGCTGCTCAGCGCCCTGAACGACACCGATGAGTGCCCCAAGACCATCATTTACAGCCTGAACCCCGCCGACGATGCACAGATCGGCACCATTCTGGGCTGCTTCCAGAACAGCGAGGTGCCGGGCAAGATCCAGCACGGTTCTGCATGGTGGTTCAATGACCACAAGATCGGCATGGAGGATCAGATGATCCGTCTGGCAAGCCTTGGCCTGCTGGGCAACTTTGTGGGTATGCTGACCGACAGCCGCAGCTTCCTGAGCTACACCCGTCACGATTACTTCCGCCGCATCCTGTGCAACATCATCGGCCAGTGGGTCGAGGACGGCGAGTATCCCAACGATGAGAAGGCTCTGGAGAAGATCGTCAAGGGCATCTGCTTCGACAACGCAAAGCGTTACTTCAACCTGTAAGCGCTTTCCCCTTTTCCTGAACTGAATCTCCGCGCCGCCCGCAGACAATGCCGTCTGCGGGCGGCGCTTTGTTTTGCCCTTTTACGTCCAAAATGCACCGGGCATTCCTGTTTTTTCACCTTTTATCGGTTGTTTTCCGTCTTTTTCTACAACTTCTCCGTTATCCCTTGACTTCCCCGTATAAGGAGAGTATATTTTTGCATGGCATTCAGGCCATATTACTGTATTTTTTGATGGAGGAAACCCATGAACGGTTTAAAAGAAGCCTTCAGCCGCGAGAATCTGCTGAAGGATCTAAATTTCTTTGCCCTGTTGAACCTCGGTCTTGTGCTTACGGCAGTGGGCATCGTATATTTTAAAAATCCCAACCACTTTGCTTTCGGCGGCACCTCCGGCCTGTCCATCCTGCTGGCAGACCTGTTCCCCCGCATCAACGTGGGCGGCTTTATGTGGATCATCAACATCGTGCTGGTGGTACTGGGCTTTATCTTTTTGGGCATCAAGTGCATGGGCTGGACGATCTACTCCTCCTTTGCGCTCTCCTTTTTCGTGTCCTGCTGCGAGTGGCTGTACCCCTCCGGCGTGTCCCTGAGCGGCGATGCCATGCTGGATCTGGTGTTCGCGGTGTTCCTGCCCGCGCTGGGCGCTGCCATCGTGTTTGATATCGGTGCTTCCACAGGCGGCACCGACATCGTGGCGCTGATCCTTGCCAAGTACACCTCCATGGAGATCGGCAAGGCGCTGATGGTCAGCGATATCCTCATCGTGCTGGCGGCCGCCGTGCGGTTCGGTATGGGCACCGGTCTGTACTGTATTCTCGGCCTGATCGGCAAATCCTTCGTGGTGGACGGTGCCATTGAAAACATCCGCCTGCGCAAGGTGTGCACCATTATGACCGCGAACCCACAGCCCATTCTGGACTTCATCATCCACGACATGAACCGCTCCGCCACGGTGGAAAAGGCCTACGGTGCCTACACCCACCACGAGCTCAGCGTACTGGTGACCGTGCTCACCCGCCGTCAGGCTTTGCAGCTGCGCAACTTCCTGCGGGAGAACGACCCCCACAGCTTTATCACCATCGTCAACTCCAGCGAGATCATCGGCAAGGGCTTCCGCTCCTTCAACTAAGACCGCTTCGTATCCTTTTTTCATCCATTTTCCGCTAAAGGCTTCCCCCGACCGGGGGAAGCCTTTATTCAGAGGATTGCCCCCGTGTTCCGCGCAACTCCGTACTTGAAGAAAAACGCAAAATAGTGTATTATATAGTATTATGAGTAAAAGGGGGCACACTGTGCCCTGACAGGGGGAACCTATATGGCTGATAAAAACTTTCTGACAGATATCATCGATGCCGACCTTGCCGAGGGCAAGGTGCAGCAGATCCACACCCGCTTCCCGCCGGAGCCCAACGGCTATCTGCACATCGGCAGCGCCAAGGCCATTTATATCAACTGGTCCATTGCCAACCAGTACGGCGGCAAATTCAACCTGCGTCTGGACGACACCAACCCCGCCCGCGAAGGCGAGGAGTATGTCAACAGCATCATCGAGGATCTGCACTGGCTGGGTGCCGACCCCAACGGCGGCATCTTCTACGGCAGCGATTACTTTGATAAGTGCTACGAGTACGCCGAGAAGCTGATCACCGAAGGCAAGGCTTATGTGGACGATTTGACCCGTGAGGAGATGCGCGAGTACCGCGGCTCCGATGCCGGCAAGCCCTCCCGCCCCTCTCCGTGGCGCGACCGCAGCCCGGAAGAAAACCTCGACCTGTTCCGCCGGATGCGTGCCGGTGAGTTCAAGGAGGGTGAAAAGACCCTGCGTGCCAAGATCGATCTGGCAAGCCCCAACATGAATATGCGTGACCCGGCCATCTACCGCATCAAGTACGCCGAGCATCATCGTCAGGGCAACAAGTGGTGCATCTACCCCATGTACGACTTCGCCCACCCCATTCAGGACGCCATCGAGGGCATCACCCACAGCATGTGCAGTCTGGAGTTCGAGAACCACCGCCCGCTGTACAACTGGGTCATCGAGAACATTTTCGGTGCCGAGTTCCCCAAGCAGCGCGAGTTCGCCCGCCTGAACATGACCAACACGGTCATGAGCAAGCGCTACCTGCGCGAGCTGGTGGAGATGGGCATCGTGGACGGCTGGGACGATCCCCGTATGCCTACTCTGTGCGGTCTGCGCCGCCGCGGCTACACCCCCACCTCCATCTTCACCTTCGTGCGGGAGGCCGGCATCTCCAAGTCTGACAACCTGATTGATATGCGTCAGCTGGAAGCCTGCATCCGCAGCGAGCTGGACCTGACCGCACAGCGCCGCATTGCCGTGCTGGAGCCGGTCAAGCTGGTGGTGGACAACTACCCTGCCGACAAGACCGAATACTTTGACGTGGCCAACAACCCCAACCGCGAAGCCAACGATACCACCACCCGCAAGGTAGCCTTTACCCGCGAGCTGTGGATCGATGCCGAGGACTTTGCCGAGGTGCCGCCTCCCAAGTTCAAGCGCCTGACCGTGGACGGCGAGGTGCGCCTGATGGGTGCTTATATCGTCAAGTGCACCGGCGTGGACAAGAACGCCGACGGCAGCATCGCCGCCATCCACTGCACTGCCGACCTCGAGACCGGCAACGGCAACCCCGCCGACGGCCGCAAGGTCAAGGGCACCATCCACTGGGTAAGTGCCGCACACTGCGTGGACGCCGAGGTGCGTCTGTACGACAAGCTGTTCACCGAAGCCAACATGAACGGCATTCCCGAGGGCAGTGACTACAAGGACTACCTGAACCCGGAAAGCGTCACCGTGCGCACCGGCTGCAAGCTGGAGGAGAGCCTGAAGGACGCAAAGCCCGGCGAAAAGTTCCAGTTCGTGCGCACCGGCTTCTTTACCCCGGACAGCAAGAACCCCGGCGTGTACAACCGGGTAGTCACCCTGCGCGACAGCTTCAAGCCCGCAAAATAATCATCCCCAAGGAGAAGATACCATACCATGACCGCAAAAATGACCCGTAATATCCTGCTCATGCTGGTGGCCACCGTGCTGATGGGCATTGTGCTGAACCTGTATATCCACAACACCGGCACCGTACCCGCCGCCGACAACGCCGCACATCTGACCGATGGCAGCTACACCTCCTCTGCACAGGGTTGCCTGAGCGAGGTGACCGTCACGGTCACCGTGACCGGCGGCAAGGTGACCGCCGTACAGGTGGACGCCTCTGCCGAGACCCCGGAGCTGGGCGGCAAAGCTGCCGAGACGCTGGCTGCCCAGCTGACACAGACCGGTTCCACCGCCGGTGTGGACGCCATCACCGGTTCCACCATGACCAGCGAGGCCATCTTTACCGCCATGGACGCCTGCCTTGCACAGGCGCAGTGATGCTGTAAACCACAAAAAACTGCCGCACAATTGTGCGGCAGTTTTTGCGTTTTATAGTGTGCTTTGCAGCCGTGCACCGCTGGCGTACTGGGTGCGGCGGTCCATCTGGTTATCCAGCGGCTGACCGGCGGCATAGCGCTTGAGGTTGTGTGCAAAAATATCCACGATATTGTCCAGCGTCTTGGGCAGGCTGAAGCCGCCGGTAACGTGGGGCGTGATGATCACGTTCGGTTCTGCCCACAGAGGATGCTCCGGCGGCAGCGGCTCGGGGTCGGTCACGTCCAGCCCTGCACCGGAAAGCCGCCCGCTGTGCACGGCGGCTGCCAGTGCCTCGCCGTCCACGGCAGTGCCGCGCCCCACATTGAGCAGAATGGCACCGGGCTTGCAGAGCGCCAGCCGCTCTGCGCCGAACAGATGCAGTGTCTCCGGCGTGCCGGGCAAACTCAGCGCCACAAGGTCGGCCTGCGGCAGCTCCGCGTCCAGTGCGCTCTGCGCCACCACACGGGTGCAGTAGTCCGGGCAGGGAGTATCCGGGTGCACGGTGCGGCGCACGCCCACCACCTCTGCCCCCAGCGCATACGCCCGCCGGGCAAAGTTCGAACCGATATCGCCCATGCCCACGCACAGCACCCGGCTGCCCGCAATGCTGCCCACAAAGTGGCCGGTGGGTGCCCAGCGGTGCTCCCGCTGGTTGTCCCGGTAGGTGGGCAGCTCCTTGAGCAGGCTGAGCCACATTGCCAGCATACATTCGCTGATGGCCAGACCATAAGCGCCGGTGGCGTTGGTCACGATGCAGCCCTCCGGCAGCACCCCCGGCTCCAGATAGTTATTGGGGCCCGCTGTGTTGGACTGGAACCACTCCAGATGACCGTTCTGCCGGATCAGCGGCACCGGCAGATTGCCCAGCACGGCATCTGCCCACAGGGCATCCTCCACCGTGGCAGTATCCGGGGTGGTAAAGCGATATGCAAAGCCCTGCACCGCCTCAATGCGGGTCCTCTGCTCTGCGCTGATGGGCAGACAGACAAGGATATGTTTGGACATAATGGAGTCTCCTTCCCTCTTTTTTGTCTATCATACCGCAAACTGTGCGGCGGCACAAGGGGGCGGTTCTGTGCTTTCAGACGCATCCCGTAAAAGAACAATGCCGGCAGCCCGAAAGCCGCCCGACACCGCATTCTATTTTAGTCCAGCGCACGGATGGCGTCCATCGTGCATTGATACTGCTCTTCCACCTTTGCAAACTGCTCCTGTGTGCCCTCCAGCTGCCCGGCGCGCAGGGTCTCGGTCAGGGTATAGGCGGGCGCATACAGGTTGGAAAAGCCAAGATTCTGGCAGACGCCCTTGAGGGTATGCGCCCCACGGAATGCCTCTTTTACGTCTCCCCTGCGCAGCGCTTCCTCCAGGATCTGAAAGCTGTCGTCCTGCAAAAACATCCGCACAAATCTGCCAATCATGGCTTCGTTGTGCAGCCGTCCCAACACCTCCTGATAGTCCGCGCCCATCTTTTTATAGCATTCCTGTATCGTCATCGCTTACGCCGTGCCTTTCTTTTCAGCCTCTGTCTAATTTCCCACCGCCACACTTCCCGGCGATATAGTGTTATGATAGCACCTTTCCGGCTTGCTTGCAACTAGAGCGCAACAAATTTTGTGTTCTGTCCAGTTTTTGCATCCGCTTTTCGGCCGTTGCACCAAAACCTCACCTTTTTGCAAAAGATGCCTGTCATCGCCCGCTTCCTCACTGCTGCTTTTATTGGCTGAAAAAGTCGAAAAGCACCGATGCCCCTAACTGCGGATTCTGTATTGACGAACCGCGCAAAAAACGATATACTATATTCTGGCGGTGCAGCTGTGCCGCCAGATGCCGGGGTGTTGCGCAGTTGGTAGCGCGCCTGCTTTGGGAGCAGGAGGCCGCGAGTTCGAGTCTCGCCACTCCGATCCTGCAAACGCACGTTGATTTGGTAAGGATCAGCGTGCGTTTTTGTTTTGCTTGTGAAACTGCCGGTAAAAATCCGAATGTGTGCAAAAACTGCGCACACTGTAAGGCCTCTTTCAAAAAACAGAGCAGTCTTTTTTCTATTTTCTCCCCTTTTGCGGGATTGATAAAAGCCCACAAGTGCGGTATACTGAATAGTACTTTATTCGAGCGAAGTAAGGAGGTGTAGTCCATGGCGATCGGTGTGCCCCGCCCGCTGGCGATAGAAAAACCGCAGGCCGTAGATCTTGTACAGGCGGCGCGGTATTTCGGCGCGCACGGCGAGCCGGACGCTGCCACGCTGGCGCTGCTGCAAAAGTGCGCGGTGCCGCTGCTGGCAGTGGCGATGCCCCGGGCGGTGTGGCTGCTGGCAGACACCCCCGCCCTGACCGAGGCCGGGCTTCTGCCCGGTGAGGATGTGCACAAGCACCTGACCGGCTGCGGACAGGCCATTCTGCTGGCAGTGACGCTGGGTCCCGGGGTGGATGCTCAGATCCGTCGGGCGGGCGTGGGCGATATTGCCGCCGGGGTAGCCTCCGATGCCTTGGGCAGCGCACTGGCCGAGCAGGCCGCCGATGCCGCCGAGGCGCAGCTGCGCCAGTGGGCGGCCACGGAGGGAAAGTATCTGACCGGGCGCTTTTCGCCCGGCTACGGCGATTGGGACATCGCGGTGCAGCCGATGGTGGCAGCGGCACTGGACACCGTGCGCAAGGCCGGGCTGTGTGTCACCGACACCAACCTGATGACCCCGCGCAAGAGCGTGACTGCCCTGCTGGGGGTCAGCGACCACCCGGTAAAAGGACAACTGGCCGGGTGCGGCCATTGCGTGCTGCGCACCCGCTGCGAATACAGAAAGAGGGGAAAGACCTGTGCAAGTGAATGAACTTTTCAGACAGAGCAATACCATCCTGCTGGACGGCGGCATGGGCACCATGCTGCAGGCTGCCGGGCTCAAGCTGGGTGCACGCCCGGAAGAGCTGAACATCACCGACCCGGCGCTCATCGAGGGCATCCATGGGCAGTACGCTGCGGCGGGCAGCCGCATCGTCAACGCCAACACCTTTGGCGCTTCTGCCCACAAGCTGGCAGGCAGTGCTTACATGCTGGAGCAGGTCATCACCGCAGGCATTGAAAACTGCAAGCGCGCCTGCGCGCCCTACGGTGCGCTGACCGCGCTGGACGTAGGCCCGCTGGGCGAGCTGCTGGAGCCCAGCGGAACGCTGGCCTTTGAGGATGCTGTGGCTGAGTATGCCCGCATCGTCAAGGCAGGCGAAGCCGCCGGGGCAGACCTGATCTTTTTTGAGACCTATACCGACCTGTACGAGCTGAAAGCTGCTCTGCTGGCTGCCAAGGAGAACACCCACCTGCCCATTCTGGCCAGCATGAGCTTTGAAGCGGGCGGGCGCACCTTTACCGGCTGCACAGTGGAAAGCTTTGCCGCCACCGCCCGGGGCTTGGGGGCAGACGCCGTGGGCATCAACTGCTCACTGGGGCCCAAAGAGATTTTCCCCATGGCAAAGCGGTTGGCAGAAGCCGTGCCCGGCAACTTCCCGGTGTTCGTCAAGCCCAACGCCGGTCTGCCCCGTGCAGACGGCAGCGGCTACGACATCACCCCGCAGCTGTTTGCCTTGCAGATGAAGCCCTACCGGGAGCTGCACCTGTTTGCCGCCGGCGGCTGCTGCGGCACCACCCCGGAGTTCATCAAGCTGCTCAACGGCACCTTTGCAGGCTGCACCCCGGGGCGTCCCGCGCACCGGATGCCCTCGGTGCTGTGCACCCCGGTGGACACCGTTACGGTAGACGGCATCACGGTGGTGGGCGAGCGCATCAACCCCACCGGCAAAAAGCGCTTCCAGCAGGCACTGCGGGAGGGCGACATGAACTATGTGCTGGAACAGGCCGTCAGTCAGGCAGAAGCCGGGGCGCAGATCCTAGACGTGAACGTGGGCGCACCCGGCGTGGACGAGCCGGTGCTGATGGAGCAGGTGGTCAAGGCGCTGCAAAGCGTGACCAGTTTGCCCCTGCAGCTGGACTCCTCCAACGTGGAGGCGCTGGCGCGGGGTCTGCGGGTGTACAACGGCAAGCCCATCGTCAACTCCACCAACGGCGAGCCGGAAAAGCTTGCCGCCATCCTGCCGCTGTGCAAGAAGTACGGTGCCGCCATCGTGGGGCTGGCCATCGACGAAAAAGGCATCCAGCCCAAAGCTGCAGACCGTGTGGCCATTGCCCGCCGCATCACCGAGGCAGCACTGGCAGCGGGCATTCCCCGGGAGGATATCTACATTGACTGCCTTACCCTGACCGCCAGCGCCCAGCAAGAGGATGTGCTGGCCACGGTGCAGGCACTGGAAGCCTGCAAAAAGGAGCTGGGAGTGCGCACCGTGCTGGGCGTATCCAACATCAGCTTTGGTCTGCCATGCCGCACCTACCTGAACACCACCTTTTTGACCATGGCCATGTACGCCGGGCTGGACCTTGCCATCATGAACCCCTCCAGCGAGGAGATGATGGCGGCGGTGTACGCCTACAACGTGCTGACCAACCGGGACAAGCAGAGCACAAAGTACATCGAGCGCTTTGCCGACCGCGTGCCCGCCAGCACCGCGCTGGCACAGGCTGCAAAAGCCGTGCCTGCCGCCAGTGCTGCCGAAGCAGAACTCACCGGTCCCTACGCTGCCCTGATGAAAGCGGTGGAAAAGGGCTTGAAGGGTGACGCCGCCGCCCATACCCGCGCCCTGCTGGCAGAAAAGCAGCCGCTGGAGGTGGTGGACGAAGCCTTGATCCCCGCTTTGGACATCGTGGGTGCCAAGTACGAAAAAGGCACCCTGTTCCTGCCACAGCTGCTGCAGGCTGCCAGCGCCGCCCAGAGCGCCTTTGAGGAGATCAAGACCGCCATTGCCCAAAAGGGCGAGGGCAGCGCCAGCAAGGGGCGTATCGTCCTTGCCACCGTCAAGGGCGATGTACACGACATCGGCAAGAACATCGTCCGGGTCATTCTGGAAAACTACGGCTTTGAGGTTCTGGATCTTGGCCGGGACGTACCGGTGGAGACGGTGGTGGACACCGTGCGGGAAAAGGACGTGCATCTGGTAGGCCTTTCGGCACTGATGACCACCACCCTGAAAAGCATGGAGGAGACCATCGCCGCCCTGCGCGCCGCTAAGCTGGACTGCAAGATCATGGTGGGCGGTGCCGTGCTGACCCCGGAATACGCCGAAAAGATCGGCGCGGACTGGTACGCAAAGGACGCCAAGCGCAGCGCCGACATCGCCAAGGAATTCTTTGGGGTGTAACGCAGAAAAATTACAGATTCAGACTGCTGAAATGTGCGGACTTTTCAGCAGTCTTTTTTCATGGGCAAGGCGTTTATTTGCAAACTGTTCAAAATTACCACAAAGAATTGCCACGATTGTCTGGCATAATAAGGGTGCACTCAGGGAGAACGGAACGGACATCCCCCATAACCTCCGAAAGGTTCTCCCCGCAAAAGCCCATGCAGGCACATTTCCCTGCGGGTGCGGCCGCAGCAGCGGCGCACCGCAGGCCCATAAAAAACTGTCTCCCGTTTCTATGCGAGGCAATAGCCAGAACGGCGGACAGACTACCAAATCCCTCCTGACCAAGCCGCAATGTTCAGGGGTTCCTATACAGCAGGCAGTGTCGCTTTCCTCCTCCTTTCCACGACACTGCCTGCTTTTTGTTTGCGCATTTTTCCCTGAAATGCCAGAAAGCGCAAGGTCGGAGGAACTGCCCTTGCCCCCGCCTCCTGCATACAAAACCGCCCCGGCTTCCTGCTACGGAAACCGGGGCGGTTCGTTTGCTTTAGGGGCGCTTTTTCAGGCGCTCACGCAAAACCTTGCGAGGGGTCTTTGGGTAAGCCCCGCGTATGCGGGGAAAAGCGATCCTGAGAAGCGGCGAACTTCAGACTCTGGGGATCACCCCCGCGTATGCGGGGAAAAGGCATTGTCCACGTTTTCGTCACGGAAGAATTCGGGATCACCCCCGCGTATGCGGGGAAAAGGCCTTGTCCAGTCCGTCACGATACCCGCACCAAGGATCACCCCCGCGTATGCGGGGAAAAGACTAAAAAGATCCCGTAGCACCGTGTCTCCCGTTGCTATTGTACCGCTGTTTCCTTCAGTTTGCAATAAACCTGTTCAATCCGGCAGAGCGCGATACTCCACTTTTTCTGCCAGCTGAAAATGCTGTGGCAGCGCCTGCAGGTCCGGCCGGATCATGCCCGGCATCTCGTTCCTCTCAGTTTCCTCCGCGCATAATGGTCATCAGCCCAAGGCCATAGGCCTTGCCGCGCCCCATGCCCTGACACAGCAGTGCCCGGAACTGCTCTGCATCGGTCACCTGTAAAACGCCCTCATAGGTCACTGCCAACAGGGTCACCGGGCGGGTGCCGTGCTTGGCAAAATGCTGCCACTGCACCCGGGTCACGGTAAATCCCTCCTCCCGCAGGGCAAAGCCGTGCTTTTCAGCGCGCTCCAACAGCCACTGCTTCTGGTACTGTGTTGTGCAATGTGCGGCCACGGTCCCCCGCGCTGCGGGGTTTTGGGGGTCTTTGCAGCTTTTGGTGGGGTTTGCAGTCAGCCGGAACTGCCAGCAGCTGCCCGGCTCCACCCGCTGCAAAAGCGGGTCGTAGCTGCGGGTCTCCGCAGCCGCTCCGGTGCCAAACTGCTCCACCACGCCGGTCAACTCCGGCGCATCCTCGCTGAGCAGCAGCAGATACAGCCGCTCTCCCAGACGATCCAACCGCCACAGCCTGCGGCGGCGCTCCCCTGCAAAAGCGCTTTCCACTGCGCCATGCAGTTTTTGCGGTGCCGCCAGCGCAGCCATGGTGCTGCGGCGGGTGGGATCGAGTTCTACCCGTGATAAATACATTCTCTCGCCCCCTTTTTACAATTCCCGGAACGGATCGTGCTCCGTAGCCTCCGGGCTGTCCGGCATCTTCTGCCATAGTTCCCGTACCGAGCGGTAGCCGTATTGCCGATGATGCGGGTCAAAGCTCACCGGCACATCCCGCTGCGGAGCCGTGCCCGGCTCCAGCGGATCGGCGTCCAACAAGATCCGGCTCTGCCGTCCCGGGCACAGGGGCGGTTCCGCTTGCAGCACCTCCTGCAAGCTGCCCGGGCGTACTCCCAGACAGAGCGGCAGGGTAGGCGGGCAGCAGCGGCGGCCGAGATACAGCGGAAACGCCGGGTGCAGCAGTGCCTGCTGCAGCTGCTGCAAAAGGGCGGTATCCTCGCTTTCAATGCCGGCCAGAAACACGGCATCCTGCAAATAATGGCGGTAGGTCACATAAGAGGTCTTTTCGTCCTGCGTCTTTGCCGTGTGGTAGTCCACCAGCAGCTGCCCTTCCCGCTCCACGCGGACGCCGAACCGCAGCCCGGTCAGCCGGGTCAGCGCTTCACTCTCGTCCCGCCGCAGTCCAAGGGCTGCTGCCAGAAGGCCGACCACGCCGCTCTTGGTGGGTTCCCGGCCCGTCTTGCGGGTCTCAAATTTAGAGTCCGCGCCCCACGCCTGCAAAGGCGCTGCCAGCCGAAGCAACAGCGTTGCCATTACCCCACCTCATTTCCGGCAAGCGCATCCCGGACAGCCTTTTCCAGTGCGTCCAGCATCACCTTTGCCGTCTGCGCCGGAGCCAGTTCCTCCAGCCCGCTGCCCACGGTAAAGCTTTGCGCCGGAGCCTCGGCAAAGCTGCTGTACATCTGCTGCGCATACTGTACCAGTGCTGCTTTGGAAGGCGCGGCGTAACCCTGCGCACTGCGGGGCACGGCACGCTCGAATGCGCCGCACAGGTTCACCGGCTGATCCTCCCGCAGGGTCACATATACCGCGTCCGGCAGAGTGCGGTTTGCAAAGGTGTTCTGTTTGCCGGTGGGCATGGAGAAGAGGAACGCCTCACCAAAGGCCCGCACCGTCTCCGCTGCCTGCGCTGCACCCAGCTGCCCGGCCAGCTCCATCACGTTCACTGTGGCATAGCGGTACAGGGTGGAGGAGTTGTACTCCACCGTGCCCAGATGGCCTGCACCGGCGTTGTCCTCTGCCTGACAGTCATCCACGGCGGTAAAGTAATCGTACTCGTTCTGCACGGCATGGGTGGAGATGCTGTGCGCCACCTGCGCAGCGGCGTCATAGTTCAGAGAAGGGTCATCTGCCACCATGCGGCCAAACAACGCCATGTCCATCGAGGGCGCCGCTTTCAGGGCATCCCGATACTGCTTTTTATCCGCAGAGCCCTCCACAGCCAGCTCTGCCAACGCCTTTGCCTGTGCAGTGCTCATGAAGAACAGTGCCTTGGTGCCCTTATCGTCGCTCTTGATGCCCGCATTCTCCAGCGCTTTTTTTGCCAGCTTGTCCGCATCCAGTTCCGGGGCCAGTGCAAGGATCTGCACCTTCACCAGTTCTGCGGCCTTTTTGGTGCGCTTGCCCACGTCCAGCTGAGCATTCTCCGCAAAGGCTGCACGCATGGCGTGCTTCCATGCCTGTGAGGATACCCGGGCACGGGTCACACCGCCGTACACTGCCGTTTTGGGGCTGCCGGTATCGTCCCGGTTGATGCAGCTGGGCGGGACGGTCTGCAAAATGTGGAAATCAACATACAGGCGCTTCTTCATGGTCAAGTCTCCTTTTCTTTCTCTTCCGGTGCAGGCTTCGGGTCGCGGTACAGATCCTGCCCCCACCGCAGACGGACATTGGCGGGAATCTGTGCATACCGCGGGTCGGTGCATTGCAATTCATACAGGTCTGCCGCAAGCTGCGGATAGTCCAGCGGGATGCCGCCATCCTTTGCCGCGCTCAGCAGCCGGATCATGCCCCGCAGATGGTGGCTGATCTCGGTAATTTCTTCTGCGGTGGCCAGCGCATTGAACCGCCGGAGCACACTGGCCTCGGTCCAGTCCTGTCCGGCACTGTTCCGCTCTGCCAGCTGCCGCACCGCACGCCCCAGCGTGTTGCCGGGGCAGTTCATAGGGCGGTCATTCCCCTGCTGATGCACAGCATACAGGGTCAGGGCAAGGTAGACCGCCCACTCTGCCGCCGAGGGAGCACTGCGGCCCTGAAAGCTTTCCGGCATTCCCAGCAAAAAACTTCCCCACAGCTCCGGCAGCTCGCCGGGTGCGTGGCCGATGCCCCGCCGCAGCTTTGCCAGTTCTGCCCGCCGCTGGTTGTCCGGCAGAACCTGAAGCCTGTGCAGCTGCTGCGCCGCATACAGTTTGACATCCTGTGTTTTCATACAATTCCCCCTTTATGGTTCTGTTTTGGGATAGATCTCCCAAAGCCTTGCGCGGAAATGATTATAGGCCTTTGGCGCGGTATACAGGATGGTGCGCTCGGTCTTTTTGTCCTTATCCACCACAATGCGGCGTCCCTTCAGGGCGGCGTTTCCGGCCTCCATCACCATCTGCTTTCCCAGCTTTTCCGCGATGCTGCGCGCCTGCGCCTGCCAGCGCAGTGCCGCCTCATCCGGGTCGTCCTGCTCCGGGTCGATTGCCTGCAGCCACTGCCGGAAGGGCTGGTCCACCGCAAAGTAGAACTGTGCACGAACCGCGCCGCCTGCATTTTCATTCCGGTCACCGGCGGCAATTGCCAGCTCCTGTGCAAAACGCCCGATCAGCGCCGCTGTCTGTTCACAGCGCTCGATTTCTCTGACAATCCGGCTCTGCCATGGGCGCCCTATCTTATCCAGAATCCCTGCCTGAAAGGTCAGGCTGTCGCTGAAAGAATCATTTACAAAGAAGTCCTTATCGCCATATTGGACACCGGAGATGCGGAAATGTACCTTTCTGCGGGGATCCAGAAGTTTCAATCTCTTTTCCTGCAACTTTTCGATCCAGCATACAACGCCCGGGCGATGCCCGCTGTCCTGACAAAAGACCGCCGGGAACTCCCGCCAGAATTGTTTGGCCGGGTCATGACGGCAGGACACAAACACCACCGGTTCATTTTTCTTGATTGGCATCGTGCGCCAGATGGTCATCTGTTCGGCAAAGACGTTTTCTCTGGGGAAGAAATCTCCTCCCAGCAGACAGAACCCATCTACATTCTCCCCTGTCCTGTGCAGCAACAGCCTTCTGGATTGCAGGGTGAGCAGCTGTGCCGGGTTATCCGGGCAGCAAATTTCTGTCCGTTCCGCGCTCTTTGGTGCTTCCAATTCCCAACAGGGCTTGCTTTCGCCCCAGCATTCCCGGCCGTCGCGCAGCAGCGTCAGGTTCAGCATCAGGGTCTCGTACAGATTATCACCCTGTGCCTGAATAAAACCGATCTTGCCCAGCCACCCGGCTCCTACGGACGGAAGTCCCTTTCCTTTTGGCTTCGCGGAGGTGTCATCATAGCCGTTCACGCACAGCAGCCACCGCGCCGCCTGCGGATAGCTCAGCTGCTCCTTGCTCTGCCCCGCATACAGCGGAAAGAGCCGGAGTTTATTGCTGCTTTCCGACATTTCACCGTTGAGTTTGGCCGCGCCGTATTCCGTGCCGATCTTTGCCTGCGGCACCTGCCAGAAGGGGTGTGTCGGATGGAACAGCCAGAAGCGGTCCTTCCACTGCTCCAGATAGTCCCGGACAGGCTCTGCCGGGAAATGCCCAAGCTGCCACAGTGCGCTCCAACGCTCCAGTGCATCATCGCTCTGCATCAGCGGGCGGGGCTCTCCCTTTACATCCACCCGGGAAAACACGGTGAACAGCACCGCCAGCAGCAGCCGCAGCACGGCGGCGTTCTGGGTGGGCATCTCGCCCGCAAGGTCCGCATAATCCTGCGCCGACACCAGCGCCTCGGTCAGGGACACCTCCCGCACTGTGTTGTCCCGCAGCCGCACCCGTATCCACGGTTCGGTCAGCAGGTTGAATTCAATTTCCTTCATCCGTCTCCTCCTTTTGGTAATACAGGCCGTTTTCACGGTCATAACAAAGTTCCATGCCCGCAAGCCGGGCAGTCAGATTTTCATCCAGCAGCAGAACCAGTTCTCCGTGCAGCAGCGGCGACAGCTGCCACGCCGCAAGGCGGCTGCGGTTATCCGCTTCCAACTCCCGGATGACCCTATCCACCTTCCACGCCTTGCCGAACACCGCCGGGAGCCGCAGCTTCTGCCGGGCGATCTTCAGCGCTGTTTCCGGCGGGGGCGGGCTGTCGGCAGCTACGGCACTGCCGCCCTCCTGCCACGGCAGAAAGTGGATGCTGCCGTCTGCCCGGCACTGCATCACCAGCACCTCTACCGATGGGTCGCCGTCCCGCACTGCCGCCCGGGCTGCCGGGTCGGAGCGGGCGCCCTCGTTCTGCATCCAGTCGTCCAGCGTGTTCAGCTGCGCCAGCCGGTGCGTTTCCGGCTGCGGCACAAGGTACGCTTCGGCGCGTGCTTTCTTTTTCTCCTGCGTCTGCTCATATATGCAGCGCATTTCCTCGCCCCGTGCCCCGCCGGGGGCTTCCCGCTCCCAGCCGTAGACCCGCTGCACCAGCGGAGAGATCTCCTCCGGCAGCCGAATGCTCCGGGGCAGAAACTTCCGGGTGCGCCAGAGCAGCCACTGTCCATATACCGCCTCGCTGCCCGCATCAAAGGCATCTTCCCCGGTGTCCAGCACCGCGCAGCAGGCCTGCTGAAACGGAGCGGGGCGGCTGCGGTGGTGGCGGTGCAGCCGTCCAATGCGCTGCAGCAGCAGATCCATGGGGCAAAGCTCTGTGACAAGAACGTCCAGATCAATGTCCAGCGACTGCTCCATCACCTGCGTGCCCACCACGATCAGGTCGTTCCGTTCCTTCGGCGTGGATCCCTTGCCAATGCGTGCCATCAGCTGGTTTTCCCGCGCCGCACGGTCCGGCATCAGGAACTGCGCATGGAACAGCTGCACCTCTTTGTCCGGCAGGCTTTCCCGCAGCAGCTGTGCGATCTTCTGCGCTTTTTTGACCGTGTTTACGATCACCCCCGCGCAGCCGCCCTCGACCAGTTTCCGGCGCAGCAGCGCGGGCAGCTCCGGCTCTGTGAGCGTGGTCAGCTGCACCGTTTGACCGGGTGCGTCCGATGGGATGGCCGTTTGCTTTACCTCTGCGCCATCCGTCCATGTCAGCAGCGGATAGCCGCAGCTGGTTTCCCACGGAGCGTCCGGGGCGGCCTTTTTCTGCTGGTAGGCCTCGACCAGCTCTGTGCGCCGCCGGGCGGGCAGGGTGGCCGACAGCAGAATGACCGGCACCTTATACCAGCCCAGCCATTCCAGTGTCCGGTCCAGATAGCAGTTCATGTAGGTATCGTAGGCGTGGCCCTCATCAATAATGACCACCTTGCCCGCAAGCCCCAGATGCCGCAGCATAACGTGCTTCTGGGCAAGTGCCGCCAGCAGCAGCTGATCCACTGTGCCAATCACGAAGTTTGCCAGCAGTGTCTGCTTGTTTCCCCGAAACCACTGGTGTACCTGCACCTGATGCTCTTCCTGCGCGTCCTCCTCCAGCTGCACCCCGCGCCCCTGTAACCGCAAATAGTTCTCGTTCAGTTCCGCCATGCCGTGCGCCAGCTTTATAGCCTGCGGCAGCGTCTCCTCAGACTGCGTGTCTGCCCAGCCAAGCAGCCGGGGAAAGATGCCGTTTGCCGTGGCCTGTGTGGGCAGCCCGAAAAAGACACCGCCCAGCCCGAACCGGCTGGCCATGATCTCCGCAGCGGCCAGCGCCGCCTCGGTTTTGCCCACGCCCATCTGTGCTTCCAAAATCAGAATGCCCGGTTCCGCTGCGGTATCTGCAGCCTCCAGAACAGCCCTCTGCACCGCATTGGGCGCAAAGCCGAACCGCACCGCAAACTCCTGCGGGTCTGCGATGCCCGGCTGTGCCTTCCACGGGAAGGGCAGGGCCAGCTTTTCCCACGCCCTGTCCACCCGCGCCGGGTAGTCCTCCATGCTGCCCAGCTCCTCTACCGGGATCAGGGGGAAGTATTCCGTATTGCTGGCGATCCAGTCTGCCATGATCAGAAGTCCGGTCAGAAGCACTTCCTCCTGCGGGTTCAGGTCGTACAGTTCCGCCGTATCATCAAAGCCGCAGTCCTGCAAAACAGTCATGAGCAGTTCTGTCCAAAAGCTCTGCCAGACCTTTTCCTGTCCCTTGAGGTAGTAGTTGCTCTCCCAGCACTCCAACTGGTCATCGACCGCCGCGCAGCTCTGTGGCCTGCCGTGATGCGCTCCCACAATGGAGGCTAGCCCGCCGGGACAATCATTCCACAACAGAATTGCCTCGCCCGCCCGGGCATGCGGCGACTCCCGGCGGTTCTGTTCAGGACAGTCCAGCGGCGTCAACATTTCCAGCCGCTGCCGCGCCTCCGGCAGGGTGCGCAGGATATTTGCCTGAAAGGCTACCGTAGCCTTGCCTATATCATGGATCCCGCCCAGAAACCGGGCATGCGCGAGCAACGCTTCCTCGCGCTCAAAGCCCATGGCCCGTTTTGCACTTTCCGGGAGCCACTGCCGGACCAGCCGCTCCATGATGCCCGCCGTATCCCACAGGTGCATCCAGAGCGGCAGCCACAGGCTGGTATTCTCCGGGTCCGTTTTACCGGCCAAAAGCCTTGTTTTATTCAACGTCCACCGCATTTTTGCTCCTTTTCCGGTGTGTGCTTTCCGTGTACCGAGCATAGCGGATAATGTGTACTATAATCCGTACTTTTTGTATTTTATCTCCGCAAATGAAAAAAGCGGCGCACCGGGTCGTGCCTCATCAAAACGAAAGTGTCCTTGCAAGGTAAAGAAAACTGCTATTTATGGCCCTGTTCCGCCTTCTGTTCCAAAGATACGCTTCTGCCCTTCTGCTGTCAACGGCTCCGCGCCAATTCATCAAAGCTACAAAAAAACGATTTCTTTTTTGTATAAAAAGCCGCCCCGGCTTCCTACTATGGAAACCGAGGCGGTTCATTCTGTTTATTGGTGTTCTTTCAGACACTCAATGCCTACCAACTGGCATTCAGTTTTTGAAGTTTTAGTCATATCTGTATTTAGAGGACTTTCCATACACCTTCCGGAGCGATTTTTTCAGGCTGACCACCGTTTCTTTGATGATCTTTGCCTCATCGGCAGAGCAATCTGCAAGCTGTTCGGTCATCCAGCTGTCGAACACCGGCTTTGCTTTTTTGATCTCGATGCACAGCAGCTCGTCTGCGGAGCAGTCCAGTGCGTTAATGATGTCGATCAGCGTTTTCAGGCTGGGCACGGAGTTGCCTGTTTCGATATGGCTGATATGCGTGACTACCACGCCGACCTCATTGGCCAGCTGCTCCTGCGTCATGCCTTTTGCAAGGCGGCAGGCACGGATGCGTTTTCCGATGTCGGCGTAGTCCACCATAGTACAAGTACCCTCCGTTTTGTGAAGTGATACTTGTATTGTATGTGCAATCGACCGGGATTGTAATAATCTGAAAGTGCAGTGGACTTATAAATACTAATCGTTCAGAAATACTTTAACTTCCTGCTTTCCGTCAATCGTTGTCACAGCAGTAATGGCATCCGGGCGGAAGGAGTCTCCCGGATAATGCATTTCCAATTTCAGATTGACTTTTTTCCCAGCTTCCACTTCCTGTGCCAGTTTATTCTCAAAATTTTTGAATTCGTTCCGATTTAGTCCAGAATCCTGCGGAATGAGATTTTCCAAATCGTTTGCTCCATCAAAGCGATCTGCAATTGCATGACCTCGATCATCGGTACTTTTTTCATATCCTTTTCCAATGTCATGGATGCTGTCTTTAATTTGCAGACGACCATCATGCTCTTTCAGATGCAGGTCTCCTTCGGCTGTAAACAGCCTTCCAAGGTGATCGGTAGTGTACTCATATCCGTTTCTTTTATACTCTGCATCCGACAAAAGATCCTGCTCCATACGGTACGGCATTCCATCATCGTTATTTTTGTATTCCAGCTCTTTTTCTAGCTCTGCAAATGACTTTTCCGTAGCAGCATCCAGTTTTTCTTCTGCCTTTTCTGTCACGCCTTTCTGTAGACGTTCAAATGACCGTTTGACGACATCATCCAACCCAATGTGCATTTTTGCTTCCATCGGTTTCGCTTCTGAGATTTCTCGCCTCACAGCACACGACCTCCCTGCTGTTCAAAATTCGTCCTTAGATTATCTACAGCCTTTGCATCCGGGTTCAGGCTCATGCCCATGCTTATCACGCTATTTAGCACCCAGTCTGCAGCAGCAGCTTTCAGGCCGTACTGTCCCTGCAGCTGTTCCAGAAATTCTTTACGGGGTGTGAGCGACTTTTTAGCTGCGGCACAGTAATCAACGACTGTACCGATTCCACCAAAGAAATCGAACACAGCTTTCCGAGTCTTAGCCACATCCAGTTCGCCGCCTGCAAAGACCCGTTCCAGGTAGCGGCTGTCCTCCGGCTTCAGCACAGTCTCATGGCGTTTCAGCCAGAGCTTCAGCTGCTCCATCTCCGAACTGCTCAGCGGTTCCAGCTCTTTGCCCACTGCCAGTTGTCCGAATACAAACTCTGCGTTGATTTCATGCGGCATTTTTGAAGGCTTGTGGTAAACAGCATTTTCCGGCATGGGATACGCCTCAATCTTGCAGAGCACCGCCTCCGGCCACTCGTTCTGGTAAACGGCAGCCACACCCAGCGGCAGCTTGGACAATTCGTCGATCTGTGCCTCCTTCAGAGCGGCAGACTTACCTACCAGCTTGCGATCCTCTTCGTCCGGCAGGCGCAGAATAATTTTTGTGTTCGTGTTGCGGATGACCGACATATCCAGCAGTCCGGGTGCCTGATCCGCAATAATGAAGCCCTCACCATAAGTACGCATTTCTGCAATGGCATTTGCCAGCATTTCCACCGACTTGCCCTGCAAATTTGCACCTTCCTGTGATTGCCCTGCCGATGTCTTGCGCAACAGGTTGTGTGCTTCTTCCAGCACTGTGACATGGCGAAGCCTGCTGTTCATCCCGGTGCTACACATCCGGTATTCCTGTAACTTCATCACCAAGATGCCCATCAGCAGCGATTTCGTTTCCATAGAACCCACACGGCTCAAATCCACAATAACATTGCGGTCAAACAGCGCTTCGTCCGTCAGCGCATCTTCTGCGCAAAGCACACTTCCATAAATACCGTTTGTCAACGACTTTACGCGGGTGCACAATGCGCCCACATAATCGCTTTGGGTATCCTTGGAATAATGCGACTCTTCAATGACGCCCGGCAGAATATCCAGCAGGTCAAAGAAGGTTGGGAAAACTCCCTTCTCGCTCTCAGAATTGCGCAGATCCCAGCCTACTTTCTGATAGCTGCGCTCAATAGCATCCTTCAGCACCGCTGGCATGGCTGCATACATCGGCCAGCAGGCGTTGAATATCTCCACCAGACGGTCAATATGTTCCAGAATATGGATATTCTCAGGGAATGCAAAGGGGTTCATGCGCAGCAGCGGCGTTTCTCTGGGGTTTGTACCAAACACCTGCACATCTGTACAATTGCCGAACACGTTCTTGTATTCGCCCTTGGCCGGTTCCACCACAAGAAACGTCGTTTGTCCGTTCTTTGTGATCTCATCCAGCAGATGGTAGACCGCATTGGATTTGCCTGTGCCGGTCGAGCCAGTGATGAATGTGTGGGAAGCCATCGCCTGCCGGTTCAAGAGCAGTCCTGCCGCTTCCTCTTTGCCCATGTGGTAAATCTTGCCCAGATTCATCTTGTCCTCATCCGGCATCGCCTCATCCGGCACATTGCGGCCAAACTCCGCGTGCTCAATAATCGGCAAGCCGTGCACTGAGCGGGTGGGCAAGCCAAGGTGCATTGGCAGTTCCCGCCCGCTGACCAGCGTTGCAGGTGTATAAAGCAGACTATCCGGCGCATTCTCCCATAGCGGGCGAGCAAAGACCGGCTGCATGAACCGCTTGAGATATTCCCGCAGCTGTGCCACTTCTGCCTCATTGTTCTTCCACACATTGACGGCACCGCTCTCCACCGAGGAGCCCTCGCCTACCATCAATGCGCGGTAAGTGTTGGCCGCCAAAAGTGCTGTGGATTGAGTAGACGAAAGGAAATACGCTGCACAGTTATAGCAGCCATAATCTTCACTTTCCTTTACACGCTTGAGCTGGTTTTCAATGCGTTCCAGCAGTTCCTCCACCGATTTATTGCACAGTTCCACCTGCTGAGTACGGCCCGTGCCGCGGGTGTCCGTTGTGCCGTGGCTCTCCTGCTGGCTGGTGCTGTCTGAAATGCCATGGGACGTTCCATCGGAGGTGCTGTGCGAAGTGCCGGTCTGCTCGGTGGTAGAGTGGCTGGTACCCCGCGAGGCGTTTACGCCCAGTGAGCCTCCGATGTTCCGGGCGATGCTGTTGAAAGCCGTTCTGGCTGACGCCATGCCGCCTACGGCTCTGCCCGCCGTGCCAAGCAGCGGGCCGATGACGGCCCCCGCGCCCGGAATCAGGGCCGAAGCTGCCAAGCCGCCCAGACCCAGAATGCCTGCAATGCCGCCAGCCACCGGCGAGATTTTTGTGACCGAGGTGCCGAAGCTGCTGCCGACACCGCCGTTGATACCGCCGCTGACCCCTTTCGTTTTCTGTGTGCCGTCCGTCACCGAAGAGGACTGGTTCGTACCGTCCGTTGTAGTCGTGCTGACAGTATCGCTGATGGTATGGGAAGTTCCACTGCACAGGCTCTCCATCACAGCAGTACTCTGGTTCTCGGTATAAGACCATGTACTCTTGCGGAAGGGCGAAAGAGTGCTGTACAGATTTTCATACCCGCTGCGGATAGCCGCCTGCGTTTCATTGGAAACAGGTTCTGCCAAAAACAGCGCAGTATACTTTTCTCCTTCCATCGCGTCCATAAAGCGCTCGATGCCCTGCACAAAGGCTTTATCTTCCGTTTTAGACTTATCGCGCAGAGCTGCCACACAGGACACTGAGGCCACCGCCTCCTGCGCTTCGCCAAAGGCTTCTTCCAACAGTTTTTTTCCCGCCTCCGGAGAAATGCCTTTTATATCGGAACCGGGGAAGTTGGAGAGCAGCACTTTCTGCAACGCCTTGCTGGAAATTTCCAGCTTGCGGCTCTTCATGCTCTGTTTCAGGGGATCCTCGCGAACGCCCAGATAGATATTGGCACCGGCATTTCCTTCCGGCACATCGATCATCACCGCCAGACTACAGCCTTGTGCCATGCTGGAATAGTACACCGTGGAAAGCTTCTGGAACATATCTTCGCCCTTTTTCAGGGTCAGTTTCTTCAGCTGGAACATTCGGATACACTGAGCGGGATCCTGCACCTCCAGCATCTTCTGAGAAAGCTCCACCATGCCATAGTTCTGCAATTCTGCAAGATACTTTTTGTACACCAGATGATCCGCAAGGGTCAGCTGGTCCGTCAGGTCATTCAGCGACCGCTGCGCGGAAAGCTGTTGTTTTTCAAGCACCTCAAGCTCGTCTGCCATGATTTATTTTCCTTTCTGCTGTTAACCCCTCAAAATTTTCCATATCAGGCCCGTCACAGCCAGTGCCGCACCTGCTGCGACGGCAGAGCCCACGTCGCAGCCCTGTTGTAGCAGCTTTTTATCATAGCCTTTATCAGCGGCTTTCTGGTACCACTCCGCCGCCTTCGTAAGGTCTTTCGTCACGCCATGACCCCCCTCATAACAACGGCCTAGATGGTACTGCGCTAAACCAAGACCTTGCTCTGCAGCCTTCCGGTACCACTCCGCCGCCTTCGTAAGGTCTTTCGTCACGCCATAACCCCCCTCATAACAACGGCCTAGCTGGTCCTGCGCTGAACCAAGACCTTGCTCTGCAGCTTTCCGGTACCACTCCGCCGCCTTCGTAAGGTCTTTCGTCACACCCTTACCCCCCTCATAACAACGGCCTAGATGGTACTGCGCTGAATCAAGACCTTGCTCTGCAGCTTTCCGGTACCACTCCACTGCCTTGGCTGAGTCTTTCTCAACACCCACACTCGGATATATATCTATCTCCATCATCTCCATCTCCTTATCCGGCTCCTCATAACAAAAGCCCAGCCCATTCTGTGCACCTGCGTGGCCTTGTTTCGCAGCTTTCTGATACCATTTGAATGCCTCTTCTCCATCTTTCCACAGCAAAAGTTCTGCTAGATTATATTGAGCGTCTGCGTATCCTTGCTCTGCTGATTTCCGGTACCATTTTACTGCCTCTTCTTTGTTTTGTGCCACGCCATATCCATTTTCATAGAACAAACCAAGTTTATACTGTGCATCTACATCGCCCTGGTCTGCAGCTTTCCGGTACCACTCCGCTGCGGCTGCTTTTGATAACGCAACACCATCGCCACATTCGTAACAGCTACCCAGAGTGTACTGCGCAGCGGCCACTCCCTGCTCTGCAGATTTGCGATACCATTTCACTGCCTCTTCTTTATTTTGTGTCACACCATATCCATTTTTATAGAACCAGCCAAGCCTACACTGAGCTCTTGCACATCCCTGCTCTGCAGATTTGCGATACCATTTCACTGCCTCTTCTTTATTTTGTGTCACACCATATCCATTTTTATAGAACCAGCCAAGCCTACACTGAGCTCTTGCACATCCCTGCTCCGCAGATTTCCGGTACCATTTTACTGCCTCTTCTTTGTTTTGTGCCACGCCATATCCATTTTCATAGAACAAACCAAGTTTATACTGTGCATCCGCATCACCCTGTTCTGCCGCTTTCCGAAACCATTTCACGGCTTCTTCGTTATCCTTTTCTGTTCCTTTTCCATAATAGTAGCATTTGCCCAATTTATATTGTGCTCCCACATTGCCCTGCTCTGCGGCTTTCCGATACCAGAAAACAGCCTTGCTCGTATCCTTTTCCACACCAAATCCGGTATCGTAGCAGTAGCCAATGCTATTCTGTGCGACTGCTATTCCCTGTTCTGCGGCTTTTTCGCACCACATCGCAGCCTTTTTCGGGTCTTTTTCTACGCCTTCTCCTGTCTTGTAGCAATAGCCAAGATTATACTGCGCCCTTGCAAGTCCCTGCTCTGCGGCTCTCGCATACCACTCAGCGGCCTGTACAGGGTCTTTTGTTACACCATTGCCATTCATATAGCAAAGGCCCAGATTGTTCTGTGCCTCTGCAAGTCCCTGCTCTGCGGCTCTCGCATACCATTCAGCGGCCTGTACAGGGCCTTTCGCTATGCCACTGCCCTTCATATAGCAAACGCCCAGATTGTTCTGCGCTCTTGCATTGCCCTGTTCTGCCGCCTTGCGGTAGCATTCAAATGCCTGTTCCAAATCTTTTGCAACACCTGTTCCATAGTTATAGCAGTCGCCCAGTTTTTTCTGCGCTTCCGCATATCCCTGCTCTGCGGCCTTTTTGTACCACACGACCGCATTTTCTTCATTTTTTTCCACACCAGTGCCGTTCTGATAGCACCGGGCCACTTCAAACTGTGCCTCGGGGCTTCCGTAATCACTGGCCGCAACCATGTACTTCTGAAACGCCATCTCGGCATTGCCGACCTGCTGAAAATCACTGGCATCCTGCAGATAGTCCTGCTCGGTTTCCTCCTGCGTTTCCTGCTGCGCTTCCTCACCCAGACAAAAGCACTCCACGCAATTCATAAATTCTCGCTTTTTGTCCTCCGGCCCATTGAACTGAAAGCTGTACACGGCATTTTTCTCATCGCTGAAACCCATAGCCTTGATCTCAGCCCCCAGACCGTCCCAATTCACACGGCCAGCCGCCGGTTCAAACCATTCTTCAACAGATTTTGTCTTGATGGCATTCGGGATTTCCATGTCCTGCCCACCCACACGGATAGACTCCAGTTTATCTGTAAAACGTACTTCCACCTGAATTTTGCTCATAATGATAGTCTCCCTATGTATTTATAATTTTTATATAGTCTCCTTGGCTTCGTATCCACATCTGGATACCGGTTCCAAACACCTCGGCTTCCACGATCCAGCCCTTTTCCGTCACCTGCAAGACTTTTGCAGTGGGCAGTCGGTCGAGAACGGATTCCAGACTTGGCCCGGTATACTCGAACCGGATGGTCTGCAACTCGCCGCCGTACATGAACTGGATGCGCTTGCGCATCTCGCCCTCCTGAAAGCGGTCGGTATAGCGCTGGGCAAAGTGCCGGTCGAGGGTCTTATAGTTCTGGATACGGTCGATGCGGTAAATGGTGGGGGAGTTATCCTGCGGGTTCCGGAAGTGCTTATCCTTGTCGATGCCCTCGATGAACGCTGCCAGATAGAAATAATACTCACTGAACAGGATGCCCACCGGCTCAATAGTGCGCACACGGGTCTCGCCGTCATGGGTGCGGCAGTAGGTAATTTCCATAACATTGTGATTTTCTACTGCCGTGCCGATCTCCCACAGGCTCTCAATGAACTTCCGGCCGTGCTGCGGCTCAACGTAATGGAAGCGTTCGTTGCTGATGAGGTCTTTCACCTGATTCAACCGGTCCAGCGGGGTGCACACCTGCACCAGCTTGTCCAGAATGGGGAACATTTCCTCCTTGACCATGGAACGGCTTTCCAGCAAAATCTTGCATACCGCCAGAATCTCGCTGCTGGTGAGGAAGCGGGAAAGCGTGTCATCCAGCAGATAGCCGCCCTTTGCGGAGTTGTATAAGATCTCCCGGCGCGGCTCGCTGTCTGCAAAATAGCTGCGCAGGGTATCAAGATCGCGCTGGATGGTTTTCTCGCTGACACCGAAGCGGTCAGCCGTCTGCTGTTTATTCAGCACCCCGCCCTGTACCAGCACCTGCTGGATATAGAGTATACGGTCTAATCTACTATTACGCACGGTTCATTCTCCTTCTCTGCTCATTGTAACACAGTGCAACAACAGTCGCAATTCTTTGTGTGAAATTTTGTTGTTTTGTGAAACAGCTATAAAATTTTTGTCTCTTTTGCACAACCCCAGTATACAAAAAAAGATGGACAGCTTGTCTGTCCATCCTCCAAAAAGCCAAGTGCTTTTCTCACAAATTCCATCTGCGGTTCAGCCGGTAGATCACATCCCATACATCATCCTTAAAAGTGTACATTACCTGACGCGGTGATGCACTTCTGCTTGCCATGCAGACAAGCAGAAACAGTTCGGCGGCAAATGCCGCGCCCAGCAGAAACATCCATATTTTTTTCATTGCGCACTCTCCTTTGATGGCGTTTATGCCCTTTTGTCTGTCTATTATAACGATCCTGTTGGACAGTTTGCTTGTCCTTTCTGTAAAGGATATTTTCTGCTTTTCCTGTACGTTGCAACACAAAAACCGCCCCGGCTTCCTGCTACGGAAACCGGGGCGGTTCGTTTGCTTTATTTGTGCTTTTTCAAGCGCTCACGCAATTACTTGCGGGGGTTCTTGATAGCAGCCTGGGCGGGTGCCAAAATTACAGAGTGTTCGGAATAACGACACATCGCGGTTTTCAATTTTTCAGTTGATTCCAAGCTCTTTCATCAACTCCGCACGGCTCTTTTCATCTTCGGAAGCCCTCTTTACATCGTCAATGCGATTCTGGTCAAGGAGCTTCTTTACCAGTAAAGCCATTTTGTTTTCTCCGCGGCTCTCGCCTTTCACGATGCCTTTTTCAATGCCTCTGTTTTCCACTTTATCAAGCACATCACACATATTGCGTGGGCCTCCTTTCCTGTCATCGGTACTGGTATTGTATGCGTCTTCAAATCGGTGGTCATTCGTCATGATGCTTAACAACTGAAGCGTTTCCTGCACATGAGTCAAATCCTGTGAGCTTGGCACATAGTCGCCATTCTCTCTTTTCTGTACAAAGTAGTCTGCAACGACCTTGAAATCGCTTTGGAACAATTCTACCTGCTCACGAGTCAGATACGCAATCTGGAACAGGTTGATTTTATAATCGTTGACGTATGGCTCAAACTCTTTTGGGACATTCAGTCGTTCTTTCAGAGAAAGCGGCCCACTCCACGGTTTTTCATGTCCAAAATAGAGAACCAGCGTCACGACTGGGTAGCGACTCCCTGTATCATTATCTCCCAGAAGCTGCGCCCGATACTCTGCACCATCATAACCTATCACTCGGAGCGGCATGTCCGAGTCAGAAGCTGTTTGGTTCTCAAATCCGATACACGCCACCCGGATATTACCATTCTTCCATCGTTTGGCAACATCACGTTCAATTTCATGGAGTCTGCCATCTGCTTTATAATAGGTGCGCGGAGCCTGATCTTCCAATTCGTCTGCACCTAAAACTTGCCTTCCGTTGAATAGCAGTACATTTACAATATCGGAGAATACATCATTGTAGGATTCCAGAATCTTTTCAGATACGTCTTTTTCTGCCACAGACTCACCGCCTTTCTTTTTTCTTATATTACCACATCACACAGACTGAATCAATCACGCCCATGTGAACTTTTCACTCTACCACTTGCTAAATCCAGAAATCCACAGCTCCACACCATATCATCCTTCCGCCATCTTATTTAACTCCGAGTTCTTGAACATCCGAATCACATTTTAGATGAGGCAGTTTGACACTCAATTCGTCCACAGTCATTGTGCTTCCCTTCCTCGACTGTCAAAACCCATTAGTAGTGTTAGTAGCATTTGTTTCTTTAGCCTGAGACGAACTTCTTCCTTCTGCGTAGCAGGAATCATTCTTGTATTCTAAGGCGAATAAGAAATATTACGAACCCGATATTGATTATCCCTCGGAAAGCGCTATAACGGTTTATACATTATGCTCATTTTTGCAGAGAGAGGACGAAAAAGTATGTCTAAGTCGCACGTGTGCATTGATGGAACATGGCTATTCAAGGTTGTTGAAGGTAATGTATTTGATCGTTTTCTATCAAATCCACACTACTTTCGCTTATTGTACCCTCATTGTGCCCTCAAAACAAGACGCAAAAAATCCAACCAGCTCATCGTTGAAAAAGCCAACCGACAAAAATCCCTCCACTTTCTTCTGGCTGAAAGTGGAGGGACTGCTTATCACTGAGCAGATTCAATTGTAATCACAGGGTTATCATTTGCGCACAGATACGGCAAAAGTTTTGTCATATCCTTTCCGGGGATTTTGATGTCTCCGTACCAGCCTAACACTTAGCACAAAATCACTTCTTCATCCAATGCTTGAGCCAGTATTCATAGACCCCAACATATTCCCGATAGGCCCCTGTTTTGTCCGGCGTACAAAACAACCGCCATGCCTGCTGAAGAAATGGCTTTGACCATTCACTTATAGGCTTTCTGGCTTTCAGAAATTTTACCAGCTGACTGTAAGCGGTTTCACGATTTTGCGGTAAAAAGGAATGACCTGAGGACAGTGCAAAACTTTTCCTCAGGTCTTTTCAATAAGATAATATATAAATGAAATTCTACAAAATACGCTTCGGCCTGTGCCAGGTGTGTCGGTTGTGTCGATCTTCCGTAAACCTCAATCGTGCAAATCCTGCTTTTCAGGCCATATAACAGGCAAAATATGCCATATAGTAAAAGGATTTCCGAATCTTTTGACACATTCGGCACATTCAACACATGACCTTATGGACAAATTTTTGAGCGGATTCCTACTACTACGGTGAGATTATTCCAATCCCTTCTATGGATTTTCTGGTTCCGTGAAGCCTTGAACGCTTTGGCATCTTCAAATGGAATTACGAAACGAGCCGGCTCCATGAAACCGTCCATCGTACAAGATGTCATATTGATGCCTTTCACCTCGGACAGTTGGAAATCCAGCACCCACCGAAATTCCTCATTGCTTACAGGCGTAATCTGTGCTACGCAGCTGTTAATAAGTTCCCTGCTGACATCCGTTTTGGCCGCTTTCTGCCACTCATCCAGCTTCTGGGAAATCAGCTTCATATCAATGCTCCCACTGCGTTCGTCCTCCTGTTCGATGCTTTCGTACTGGGATTGCAACTCAGCGATCCGCGCATCCAGTCCCTTGCGGCGATCCACCAGTTCCTGCTTCGTGATAACTCCGTCAGCGCACAGGTCAATATACCTGCCCAGCCGTTCTTTCTGTTTGGCGATACTGTTTTCCAGCATTGCCTTTCTGGAAATGCGCACAGTCTTTTCCTCTGCCATGCAGCGGTTCAGAATCCGGTATACCTCTTTGACGGTCTTACCTTTATCAAACGTCAGATTCTGGAACACCTTGGATGCCATCAGATCCAGCTTCCATTCACTGATGGCTTTGATCTGGCAGCTGATGCCCAAATCCAGACCATGCTCCTGTAAGTAGCTGATGCTTGGCCTGCGTGTACGGCGGTAGCACTGAAATCCGTGAACAACTGCCCCATCACGGTTTACTCTCCATTTGAACTGGATAAATCCAGCTCCGCAGCTGCACCGCAGCTTTGCTGTCCAGACAGATTTTGGCGTATTCCGCATATATTTGTGCTTTTTGCCGTTCTCGTTGATGACCCGTGCAGAGCGGGACAGCAGAATCTGCTGGCATCTGTCCCACATCTCTTCTGATACCAACGGCTCAAAATCCCCTTTCACATAGACATAGCTGCTCTCATCCGGATTTTTTATACGTTTCTGCGTCAGATAGCCATCACTGTGGGATTTGTTATAGCAGATGCAGCCTTTATAGGTCGCATTATGCAAAACGCGGCTCACTTTGGAAGCGTCCCATGATACATGACCACCTGCATCCAGCCGTCCCAGCCGATATAACTCGTTCACGATTTGAGTAAGCCCCTTTTCGCCATCCGAATACATCTGAAAAATCAACCTCACCATTTCGGCCTGATCTGGGTCCGGAATGTAGGTTCCGTTCTCCCCGCGGTATCCCAAAATGTTTCCACTGCCATATAAAACATGTTTTTCCCGGCTGATTTTTTGTCCAGCCTTTACTCGCTCCGAAATCTTTCGACTTTCGTCCTGCGCCATAGAGGACATGATCGTCAGACGGAGTTCTCCATCGTTGGTCGCTGTATTGATGCCATCATTGATGAAAAGCACGTTGACCCCCATTGCCTTCAGTTCACGGGTATAGGACAGGGCATCCACCGTACTGTATCCACGAAATATCCTCTGGCCCAGAAATGCCGATTGCCATACTTGTACTTCAAATTCGCATGTCTGTCGAAAATCATCAGGCTACTTTTTCCTTTGAGATAGCCCATGACGTAAGAAATGCTATACTTTGGAGAAAAACTTATCAACATATGGATGTGGTCAGGACATGCTTCCGCCTCGATAATTTCAATTTCTTTCTGTTCACACAGTTGGCGGAGTATCTGACCGATATCTTTTTTAATCTGGTCGTAAATTACCATTCTCCGGTATTTTGGTGCAAACACCACATGGTATTGACATCTCCATGCTGTATGGCTTAAACGATCTACGTCTTTGTTATCTTTCATTTCAAAGATAAACCTCCCTGTTCCTAGAATGTGGTTGGCAAACCCACACTCTATTCTACCGGGAGGTTTCTTTTTGTCTAGGGCTAAAGCTTTTTTACTCCACCAGCATAGCTGGTGGTTGTCGCTCGCTCAAGCTATCCAATGCAAAAGGGCCGCTGCACGATGCAGCGGCCCTTTTAGCGTAAAGGAGGAATCTGCTAAGATGAAAGAAAGCTCTTACTCAAGGTTTTTGCCGTTGGTTGCAATGACGTTCTTATACCAGTAGAAGGAATCCTTGCGGTAGCGCTTACATTCCTTCACGTCGTCATCGGTGCGATCCACATACACAAAACCATAGCGTTTGGCGATGCCGTTGCTCGTGGAGAGCAGGTCGAAGGCAGACCAGGGATTGTAGCCCAGCAGCTTCACGCCGTTTGCAATGGCAGCCTTCATGGCCTTGATGTGCTCACGGATGTACTCAATGCGGTAAGGATCATGGATAGAACCGTCTTTTTCCAGCTTATCATAAGCACCAAAGCCGTTTTCGCAGATCATTACCGGGATGTGGTAGCGATCGTTGATGTCCTCCAGCACATACTCCAGGCCGACCGGGTCGATGGGCATGGAGAAGTCCGTATCACCAATGAACTCGTTCTTGCAGCCTTCAAACAGATCTGGCTGCACTTCGTACACCACATGGCCGCCCTTGCCGATCTTGTTGTTCTGCTTGGAGCGGCGTGCGGCGCCCGGGGTAGGTGCCTTGACGCAGGCGCTCTGATAATAGTTGATGCCCAGGAAGTCGAAGCACTCGGAGCCTTTTTTGATCAGTTCCATATCGCCGGGCTGGATATCGAACATCAGCCCCTGGCGCTTGAGATATGCCAGAACCGATTCGGTGTACTCGCCGCGGATGTAGGCATCCATGTAGAAATAGTTTTTGAAATTGGATGCATTTTTTGCAGCCAGGATATCCTTGGGGTCGCAGGTGTGGGGGTAATAGGGTGCCATATCCAGTGCCGCACCGCACTGGCCGCCGGGCACGATCTCGTGAACCGCGATGGCCGCTCTTGCGTGAGCAAGATTCATGTAGTGGTTTGCCTGGTAGCGGAACTTCGGATCAAATTTCTGCTCGTTGGTCAGCTTATTCTTGCGGTCGATATAGTTGACCACGATGCTCTGCTCGTTGATGGTGAGCCAGTACTTGACCTCGTCCTTGTACTCGTTGAGGATGAAGCGGGCATAATACTCAAAGTCATCCACGATCTGGCGGCTGCCCCAGCCGCCGTACTTGTTCACCAGTGCCATCGGCAGGTCGTAGTGCCACATGGTGACCACCGGCTCGATGTTATGGGCGTGCAGCTCGTGCAGAAGGTTGTGGTAGAATTCCACGCCTTCCGGGTTGGGTTCGCCCACACCATCGGGCAGGACGCGTGCCCAGTTGATGGAGAAGCGATAGGAGCTGAACCCCATTTCTGCCATCAGGGCAACGTCCTCTTTGTAGTGATGGTAATGGTCGCTGGCAACGCTGGCATCCGCATAGCCGTATTCATCGTGGATTTCACGGTTGATCACGTCCTGCTGGTTATCCTTTTTGCCATAACCCTCAGCGGCACCCTCGCACTGGTAGGCGCTGGTTGCGGCTCCCCACAGGAACCCTTCCGGGAAACTAGTTACGATTTCCATTGATCTTATCCTCCAGGTTACGGTTCATCTGTATCATCAGGCGGATCATGCTTACCTCCGAAATGATGGTCATAACGGTGTCCTGTGCATGCATAAACAGCAGCGACAGCTCCGTGGGGTTGCCCCGGCACTCGTCCTGGATCACATCGGTCTGCGCATTGTGCGCCTTTTTGATTGCTTCGTCGGCTTCCTTCAGCTTTGCATCGGCTGCAGCGCGGTCTCCCCGCAGCTCGGCCTGCATCGCATCGGCAGCACAAGTCCTTGCGTCGCCGGCATTGATGATAATGCCCATTGCGACCTCTACCATTTTATCGCTCATATGTGGTATTTTCCCTCTTAATTTTATCGAATTTCCGGTTTATGCCTTTGCCAGAGCCTCGGCGGCCTCCTTCTCGACTTCCTGCTTTTCGTAGGTCTTGAAGAATGGATACCAGATCAGCAGATCCACTGCCAGGCACACAGCCCACCAGATTACGCCACGCATATCGCCGGTGAACATCACGGTGGAGAACGGTGCAGGAATGGTTGCGACCATTGCCAGCTCAATGGTGGGAATGGCCAGCAGGCCGGTGCGCATCACGATCCACACGATGGTGGCGTTCACAGTGGTGCAGATCCACATGGGCATCATGAGGATGGGGTTAAAGACGATCGGGGTGCCGAACAGGATGGGCTCGTTGATGTTGAAGATCGCGGGGGCAATGCAGACACGGCCCAGCGTCTTCAGGCGCTTGCTCTTGGAGAACAGGCACCAGATGTTCAGTGCCAGGGTGCAGCCCATGCCGCCCAGGCAGATCAGTGCGATACCGTTGCAGACTTCGGAAGTGGTCAGGTACATTGCAGTGCCGCCGGCTGCCACAGCAGCCACATTAGCAGCCTGTGCGGGGATGAAGATGGCGTTGCGGGGGCCAGACCAGGTCCAGCCAGAGATGCCCAGAGAATAGAAGAAGCAGCAGAACAGGTTGAGCAGGATGAAGCCCGGATAGGTCTGTGCAATGGCATTGATGGGTGCAAACAGCTTGAGCACGATGGGATACAGATCCACATCCAGATCGATGATCACGATCTTGAGCAGCAGGATGGACAGGAAGATAGGGATGATGTTCTTGATCCACTCCTGCACAAACTCAGGGATGGTGTTGTTGTTCTTGAACAGGTTCAGCTTTGCGATCAGGTGGAAGATGATGGACACATACAGGCCGATGCAGATCGCAACCACGATACCGGTGGGGCCGAAGCGGTTCCAGGTAACGGAGTAGACGCCGTCCACGGTGGTGCCCTTCATCGCCAGGATGTAGGCGCAGATGCCGGTCAGGCCGCCGACCACCTGATAATTACGATGTTTCAGAGAGCCCATTTCCTGGTAGACCATCATAAACGCCACCAGCAGCGAAAGCATGCTGAACGTATAGTTGGAAACCGCGCTCAGGTTGGGCAGGATGTTGGGGAAGTAGGGCTGCACGACATTGTAGAAGAAGATCAGGCAGCCGGTAAGGATGAAGGGCAAGCACTTGACGATGCCTGCGGAGAAGCCGTGCACCCAGGGCCGCTCGGTAAATTTCTGCACCGCCGGGGTCACTTTATACTGCAGCCAATCCATGAATTTCTGCATGGGTTTTTTACTCATAACATCTTCCTCCTGTCAGCTCTTATTCAGAACATCCAACGCAAAATCGATCAGGCCGTTGCCATCCAGCGAGCCATAGACAGACTGCGGAATGACTTCCACCGGGATGCCGTACTGGCCTGCGAGTTCGTCAAACTCATCCTTGTGGGAAGCGAAGTGCGGGCCGATGAGCAGCAGATCGTAATCCTCGATCACATCTTCTACCAGGCTCTGGCTCTTGGCAGCCACCTTGGTGCCGGGGGCCTTTGTGTTGGCCGCCTTTTGTGCCGCCTGTGCCAGGAAGCCAGAACTCATACCTGCGCCGCAGCAAAGTAAGATCTTGTACGCTTTCATGATAATTTCTCCTTTCATGAGGTGTTTTGAGAAGCAGGGCCGCTGCGCCGCGGCCCTTTTCTTGGCTCTATTATCGCCCGGCAGGATCCGGAAAAAAAGTCTGCGTTTTTTCCGTTATTTTGGAAATTCCAGGTCTTTTTTTTGCGAAAAGGGTATTATATAATAGAATAAAATATTAAGGATTTCTGAACCGAGAGATTCCCGATCACAAAAAAGAGGTCTGCAGTCCCATGCTTTCAACAAAAGATGTCATCCAGTATCTGAACCAGCACGGCAATGTGCAGGCCATAGAGGATATGGCCGCCTTTTTTTCCGTTACACCGCGCACCATCCGCAACCATCTGCGTTCGGTTCAGGACGCATATCCCGCCTGCCTGCAGGTCGGCCGCGGCCAGGTGAAACTTTTGAAGCAGATTCCCGAAGAAAGCTCTCCTTCTGCGCAGGTGCCGTCCTCCCAGCAGGAACGTTCCCGCTATATCCTCCGCGCCCTGCTTTCCCAAAGCGAGCCGATGGATCTGGACGAGCTGGCCGCTTCGCTGTTCATCTCGGAGGTAACGCTGCAGAACGAGGTCAAGCTCATCCGGCATGAGATCGCAGAATATCATCTTTCGCTGCGCACCAAAAACAACGCCCTGTTTATTTCCGGAAGTGAAAAAGACAAAAAGCGTTTCATGATCCACCTGATCTACAACGAAGCGCAGCACACGCTTGTGAGCATGGAGACGCTCCATGCCATCTTCCCCCGCTACGATATCCAGAAGATCCGCAGCGATATCCTTGCCTGCCTGAACAGCCAGCACTTTTTTATCGACGAATACTCTCTGACCAATCTCCTGCTGCACATGCTCATCACGATGGATCAGCTTGGCACCGCCCCCAATGCCCCGCGGTACGAGGTCTCCACCGACCTCATTGAACTGAACCGGCATTTTGTGTCGATCATCGACAGCATCTGCACAGAACTTGAGCGGGAATACGGCATCGTTTTCACCCGTAGCAACAAGTACCAGTTCACCCTCCTGCTCATGACACGCGCCGTGCGCAACCAGGATGTATCGCTGCCAAGCCGTGCCACGCTTTCCATCCACCCCAGCACGATGCGCCTGGTAGACTCCATCGTTCAGGCTGTGAAGCAGGTGTATGACATCGACCTGACCGACATTGATTTCTTCATTCCGTTTGCACTGCACATTGATAATATGCTTGTGCGCATCCGCCAGAATGTGTCGGTCCACAACCCCCTGCTGCACAGCATCAAAGCAATGTCGCCCATTATCTACGACATTGCGGTCTATATCTCCAACCTGATCAACCACCAGGAGCATGTGCAGCTGTGTGAGGATGAGATCGCCTACATTGCGCTTCACATCGGTGCACACATCCAGGACATCTATAACCGCCGCGGCAAGCTGTGTGCGGTATTGCTCTGCCCGCAATATTACTCCTACGACCATCGCCAGTTCGACCGGCTGCAGAGCTATTTTTCGGACGATCTGACCATCGAATCGGTCGTTACCGCCCCGCACGAACTGGCCGGGCTGAAGTGTGATATGATCCTCTCCACCCTTCCGCTCACCGCAGAGCCGCCTGTGGTGCTCATCTCCAATTTTATCAGCAGCAATGACCGCCAGGCCATCAGCGACGTGATCCACCGCCTGAAGGCAGCGCGTGAAAAAGAACGCCTGATCAGCCTGCTGCAAACGCTGATCGATGCCGACCTGTTCACCCCCGGTGCAGACTACGCCGACCGCGATAGCGCCATCCGCACCATCGGCGGCCAGATGTGCGCCCGCGGCATCGTACCGCAAGAATTTATCGAAAGTACGCTGGAGCGGGAGCAGATCTCCCCCACCAATTTTGGCATGATCGCCATTCCGCACCCGTCTGATTGCCGCGCTGCCCGCTCGGCCATCGCCGTGTCCCTGCTGCGCAAACCGCTGAGCTGGGGCACCAGCAGCGTGCGCATCATTTTCATGATCTGCGTTTCCAAGAGCGATCTGTCGGATTTTTCCGACATCTTCTCCTACCTTCCCCGCGTATGCAGCGACTACAAAACATTGGAACAGCTGGCTTCCGCTTCCAGTTATCCGGATTTCATCCAGATCCTTGGCGGCCTGTGCGCCGAATGATCTTTCTGCCTGCCATTCTTTCCTTTCCCCCATATAAAAACGAGATGCAGCACCTTTTCTGTCTTGGAAGGTGCTGCATCTCGTTTTTTGCATCCGGGCCTGCCTGTAAAAAAGCTCTTGACAAATCCTTTCGTGTCATTATAATTACCAAAGATAATTATCATAAGCAGCTTTCAGAAAGGACTTTTTATGACGATCGAGCTTATCAAGCAGCTGATGGATACCTGCTATCTGGCAAAGCGTGCCCGGGACCTGCTGCCTCCCCTGCCCGATGGTGTGACGTCCTCTTACATTCAGTATCTGGATGTCATCCAGAGGCTGGAAGCAAAGGGCGTGCGGGCCAGAGTCTCCGACCTGAGCGATGCGCTGAACCTGCCCCGCCCCGGTGTGACCCGCACCGTAAAGGAGATGGAGCGCAGGGGCTACCTGCAAAAGCAGGTTTCGGCCGAGGATGGCCGGGTGACCTATCTGCTGCTCACAGACGCAGGCAGGCTGCTCTCGAAAAAATACGACAGCGACTATTTCCAGAGCCTTGCCCCCTGTCTGGACGATATCCCGGAGGCAGACGCAGAGTGTACCATCCGGACCATTGAAAAATTCTATCAGGTCATGTGTGAAAGGAGAAACGTCCATGAAAAGTGATAAATCTGATTTTACGCAGGGCAGCATCCTGCAAAAGCTGGTGCTTTTTATGCTGCCCGTTCTGGGTGCACTGGTGCTGCAGGCCGCTTACGGCGCGGTAGACCTGCTTGTGGTTGGACACTTCGGCTCAACCTCTGGCCTTTCGGCCGTGTCCACCGGCAGCCAGGTGCTGAACCTTGTCACCTTCGTGGTAACACAGTTTGCAATGGGCATCACCGTGCTCATCGCCCGGTATCTGGGCGAAAAGCGGCCGCAGTACATCGGGCAGGTCATCGGCGGCTCTATTGTTGTATTCGCGCTGATCTCGGCTGTGCTGTTCGTTGTGCTGGTCGGGTTTGCGCGGCCCATTTCCGTCCTGATGCAGGCCCCGGAAGAAGCCCTCTGCCTGACTTCCGGTTATGTCCGCATCTGCGGTGCCGGCATCTTTTTTATCGTGGCCTATAACCTGCTGGCCGCGATCTTCCGCGGCCTGGGCGACAGCCAGTCGCCCCTGCTGTTTGTGCTTGTAGCCTGCATCGTGAATGTTTTCGGCGATCTGTTTCTGGTGGCCGGGCTGCATCTGGATGCCGCCGGTGCAGCCATTGCCACAGTGGCAGCGCAGGCTGTCAGCGTGGTGTGCGCAGTGATCATGCTGCTGAAAAAGCACCTGCCGTTCAAACTTTGCAAGGCTGATTTCCGCCTGAATCCCCAGTGCCGCAAATTCCTCAGCATCGGTCTGCCGCTGGCTCTGCAGGAGTTTCTGACCCAGCTCTCTTTCCTTGCACTCTGCGCCTTCGTCAACCGTCTTGGGTTGGAAGCATCTTCCGGTTACGGTGTGGCCTGCAAGATCGTCAACTTTGCCATGCTGATCCCCAGCGCACTGATGCAGTCGATGGCAGCGTTTGTCTCGCAGAATATCGGTGCAGGCAGCAAAAAACGTGCCAGACAGTCCATGTTCACCGGCATTGGCATCGGCCTCGCCTTTGGCTGCGCCGTGTTCGCCCTGGTATGGTTCAAGGGCGATGCGCTGGCCGGGATCTTTACCGCCGACCAGGCCGTGATCGCAAACGCTTTCGCCTATCTGAAAGGCTTCGCGCCAGAGACCATCGCCACTGCTGTGCTGTTCAGCATGGTGGGTTATTTCAACGGCAACAACAAGACTGTCTGGGTCATGGTGCAGGGTCTGGTGCAGACCTTGCTGGTACGCCTGCCCATGGCCTACTTCATGAGCATCCAGCCCAATGCGAGCCTGACTATGATCGGTCTGGCCGCCCCTACGTCCACCGCCGTCGGAATCGTGCTGAACATCTGCTTCTACTTCTACTTTGAGCGCACTTCCAGATCCGATTCTTAATGCAACGGCAGCATTTCCGGTTTGCACATCGCAGCCCTGAACCTCCGTCTAGGATCATTCCCTAGCTCACAGCAGTCAAAACCACTGGCTGAGCCGGTGGCTTGAGTAAGCCCTAGAAGGGCATAATACTAGCAAAACCCCTTAAGGGGTCACGAATGGGTCTGCCAACTGCATTCCTTTCTCGTGGCAAACCCCTCAAGGGGTCTTTTATTTACGCCTTGGTTTCCTTGCTACCCGTAAACGGGTCCACGAATCCCTTAAGGCTCAGCTGATCGGCAATCTGGTCCTGTTGCAGCTGATTTCTGATATACTCTTGGATTTTCTTTTTGTTCTTCCCTACTGTATCCACGAAATATCCTCTGGCCCAGAAATGCCGATTGCCATACTTGTACTTCAAATTCGCATGTCTGTCGAAAATCATCAGGCTACTTTTTCCTTTAAGATAGCCCATGACGTAAGAAATGCTATACTTTGGAGAAAAACTTATCAACATATGGATGTGGTCAGGACATCCCTCTGCTGCGCCGAACACAAGGCGGTCAAACTGCTCCGGGAGCTGGAGGACATCGACCTCATCGAACGCAAACTCCGTGGTCTGGGCAGACCCAGCCTACAGCAAGAAGTTTTTGGAAGAACACCGGGAACAAATCACGCTACACAAGGCGGCAAAAGCCGCTTTTGACGAAGCGAGTTTGAAAAAGTTGCCAAAGGTAAAAGAACTGGATACCGAATACTCCGCACTGCTTTCTCAAAAGAAAGCTGCCTATCCGAAGTACCGCAAGGCACGGGATGAAATGCAGGAATAAAAAAAAACACACAGAAGAATGTAGAGTTGTTCTTCGCCGAGAAAAAAGACACCAAGGAAAAATCGCAGACCCGTTAAACAGAAAACACCGAGGATCTTTCCCATTTTGGGGAGAGAGTCCTCGGTGTTCTTTTTAAGAACTTGAGTGAAGAAAAACCACCAGCTAAGCTGGTGGAGTAAAAATGCTTTAGCTATAAGATTCGAGCGAAGCGAGATGACAAAAAACTTGTTGTCTTAGAAGATGCACCTTATGGACATAGCTCGTTAGAGCGGTAGGGCAAGTAACGCAGATGAAAGACGCGTGCTCGTGGCCCATTGTATGGGCTTTGCCAGTAAGGCGCCCTTCTAGGGCTTACTCAAGCCACCGGCTCAGCCGGTGGTTTTGACTCGTTATAGAAGCATTTGGCACAAATGCGCAGCCTGCATCCGGCGGATGCAGTACACAAAGGGTTTGGGACTATCCCAACAAGCATTTTGCAACGCAAAAATGGCGTTTGTATATACGGACGCCCTGCTTGCTACAGAATAAAGCCTTGTGATTCACAGTAGTCTTTTTTTTGTTTAGCTATTTTTCTCCAAAGAAAGTTTATGTAGGCGGTCAAGAACGCTTTCGCTTATTTCAACATCCTCCATATCCGTGGAATTTTGTTTGATAAAGTTACAAGCATTTACAACCATTTGAATTCCGCTGTGGCTTTTACCTTGCTTTGCATCCAAATCCAGTTGCAATGAAGTATTGTTCTGCTGATAGAAGTCCGAGAACACCGCTTCGTTAGCATACCGGATCGCCAATCTGCATTCATTGATCTTATCTTGGCCTTTCTCGTGTTCAGAAATGGCACAACAAATGATGGAAAGGGTCAGCGATGCTTTATAATGGATATCCTGTCCGCCGTCATCATACGATTTCTTTGCATAGGTGTAAGCTGTTTCCAATGCGCTCTGTTCTTTGGCGTAACGATATGTACATTTTGCTCGTTGGAGCCAGTAGTGCATATCCGAATATAACAACTCGGAAAGTTTATCATATATTTTCTTTATCAGTTCCGCTCGTTTCGGTGAATCCTGAAACAGCTGATTCAATGTATCAAAGAGCATGACGTTGATATAAAGGCGTTTTCTGGTATAATCATGCTGACAACATTGGACAATATGGAAAACACTTTCGATGACTTGTTCTTCATCCAATCCGTTTACAATCTTTAAAAGTGCAAATTTGCTGTTATGGACAAGCTTCATTGCTGAATGCTTCGTCGCCTCATCCGGAGAGCAGAGTTCTCTTTGGGCAAGCTTTTCTCCGACTTTTGTGATAAATGTTCCGACTTCATACATCGGAATACCCAACGCGATAGCATCAGCATCGTATACTTTGTCCAATGCAGCAAGGATTATCAAGAGCACACTTTCATGCAGTGAATAAACCGTTTTATCTTTTGGCATAAACGCAAGGTCAATGGTATTATTCTCGGCCAAAAGAAGTACATAGTCAACGTTTGTCTGCTTGGTTTTTCTTCGTGAAAGTCCAAGTTCATCTGCCTTATTCTGGTTTTGTCTCAATTCAATCGAGCTGAATTGATATCGGAGTGAAAAGGGCTTCGATAACATTTTGGACAAAATATTGTTATCCCTGGAATTGATCGCAATAATAATCTTGTGTCCGTTCTGTTTGATAAGGTCAGAAGAATCTATAATGTAGTGGTATACTTCGTGCGAGATCGAGTTGCTATCAAACAAAAACAGCCCTTGTTTTGTGTTTGTGATAAGGTTAGTCACAACCTGTTCGTCTGGAACAAACTTCGATGGAAAATAGTAATGGCCATACTGTGGCGTCTTTTTACATATTTCACACAACACTGCTGTCTTTCCGCTAAATCTGCGGCCTTCAATAACCATACAATCATACGATTCCAGCTCCTGTATGACTTGTACGGTAATATCACGGGTTACATATAGTTTACTCCAATCAAAAGAGTTCCGTTCGGTATTAAACGCTGTTCCATGAGAAAGAAGTTCTAAAGCCTCTTGTTTATCGTCAACCTGCCGTATTGCCGGATTGTAGAACCGATAGATCTGTGACTGCTGCTCTTTAAGCTCTTTATATTTATTCAAAAATTCCGTGTAGAATCGAACATAATTATCAACAAGTAACACATGCGATATACCATGCCTCATCAGATTGCCTTTTTCTGTGACGGACGGTTTTTCGGTGCGGACAACAATGCGCATCGAACCCGGTGTGCACTCTTCCTTGCATTGATTGTACACAAACCGAATGTCTTGTTCATCCTGTAAGCTGCATCCAATGAATAAGACGATTCTAGTTGAAAAATCGGATTTTAATGCATTGAGCATGTCACGGTTTTCCTCATCTGTAATGGACTGCAGATATTGATCCGAACTAAAAATGATATTTTTGTCCACCGTTCTGTCCGAATTCCTGTAATAGCGGCATTCATATTCGGCGTCCCCGTGTAATTTATATAACAGCCGAACAGAACTTCTCGGCTTGCGGAATCCTCTATAAGGCAGAACAATGCGAAATTTTGTGTTTCCTTCCGGAACACTTTGCTCAATGCCATCGTCAAAATTGATGGTATATGCATAGGGCCAATCTATTTCATGCAGGAAGGCTTTTAAGTTGTCCCCCAATTTCACATCTGTGAAATTGTCCTCAAAATATCTCGCACGTTTGAGTTCCGAAACATCATTATAAAATTCACCTGCAATCCCCGTAAAATCAAGCTCTGCAAGATAGTCCGCACACTCTGGATTTTCCTCAATGAGTGCTTTTTTCATATATTCCTGTGCTGCGGTACAATCTGGAACGCTTCCATTAAGAGCTTCTGCACCTGCGGAAAAGCCAGCACCAAAAAACGGAATTAGGTTTCGCGCAACAGCATAAGACGCTAATTTTTCCATGCCTTCCGCGCCCTCAAGGTATATCAAATCTTTCATTTTTTATTCCTCGTGTTTTATTTCACATTTTACGGCTAACTTATTGAAGGTCTTTTTTCTTCTTAAAAGCTCTAAACGCTCTGAACAGTAATGCCCCTGCACATGCGCCGATTAGATTGAATAGCACATCGTTGATATCTGCCACACCTCTATGCGTGAAATACTGGATTATTTCACAGAGAACGGATGAAAGCAATGCCGCAAACGCAGTACCTTTTATGGAAGCAGCCATGTTATATATCGTTCCTCCAAGTGGAATATATAAAATAACATTCAGCAGATTTCCTGTCCAAACTTTCACATCGGGCAGGAACGATATATGATAACGGATTTCTTCATTATACTCTGGTGTTCGACGCAGAAGCGTGATATAGAGAATCAAAAGCATACTATATCCAACCGGAATCACCCGACTTTTGTCATGACACCGTAATGACCACAAAGCGGTTATCATTAAGACAACAGCTTCATACACGGTCAGATTACCACGAATATCCTCGCAAAGCTGCTAAATAATTTTCCACATTGGCTCCAGATACCCTTATCTACACCCCCTGAGACTTTCCACTCAGCTATTCTCACTGATACAATTATAATATATCTTCGTCAGATTTGCAATATCGATTGGCTCCGAGTACTTATTTTCATATTCGTTTCGGGCGATTTTCCCATATTGGCTGCACAAATCCGGATCGTTCCAAAGTTCAATGACTTTGTGGCGTAGCGCGTTATAGTCCTTCATAGGGAACACAGTATTCATGCCGACAGCGGATATCGCTTCGTGCATAAAGCCAATATCTGTTGCTATAACAGGTTTCCCAAGACTGAATGCCTCAATGACTGTCATGGAACAGCCCTCGTAGCAAATAGACGGCAATAGTACAAATTCTGCGTTCCCCATAATGCCCTGACATTCATCATAAAGGCCACAAAATATTCAACCCATTTTACAAAGGAGTACGAGAGCCAGTTGTTGTTCAAAAATGCAAATGCTGATAAGAACCAGAAAAGAAAAATCCATGTCAACGGTGCCGGTATGATCACCCTTCTGAACAGGTTCCACTTCCATGAAAAATATAGAATGGAGAAAAAGGCAAGTGGAAGAAATGCCATTCGCAATAAATTATCCGAGCTGAACAGTCCTGCCTGAGCCTCAGAAACAGTTCGGGAAGCAAAACTGAGGCATGTCCCAAAGAGACATAGAATAGGAATCATATTACGTGTCCAATAAAGTCGATTCTTTTTCATTTTCAATTATCCGCAAATCCCGTATTTCCAGCCTGCGCCTTCCTGATGGAGAAACAAGGCGCAAAGGAGCCAGAACTACCAAGAACCTGTGGGTGTCAAAACTTCTCTGCCGCTGCGGTTCTTCCTACCGCATTTTCAACTGGCGTAAACTGAAGGACGGAACGCCAGTCTTTGGCTACCAAGCCCTTTGCAAACAGGCAGACGACGAGGTCGCCCGCTTGGAGCAGGAACTGAAAGCCCTCTCCCCTGCGCCCGATCCCCAGACGGTCTCTTCGGACATGAAAGCGATCTACGATTTTCTCTCTCAGAAGGTCGATGTACACGGTGCCTGTCTTGCGCCCGAATTGATCGAGCAGTTCGTTGAAGTGGTCACCCCCATTGCCGATTACTCCTACCGCTGGAAGCTGAACACCGGCTGCAAGAAGTCCAAAGAGGAGCGTACCGATCTGATGGCTGTATCGGAAAAGCCCATCCTCACCTTCACCATCGACTTTGAAACCGCCAAGCGTTACCGGGAAGCCAACAAGATGCCCCACCAGTTCCGCCGTGCAGCGTGGACCGACCTGACCGTGGAGGTGTATCTGTGATGCTTCCGGAAAGCAGCTCTGTGTTAAACACGATTCATCTCATACATGAGCAAACAAATAAGGCTCACCGCAAAATTGACGGTGAGCCTTATTTTACGCTTGATTTTTAACGATAATTCGCTATAAAAGCCTTATGCTCTCGGGTTTTTAATAGCAGCCTGAGCGGGTGCCAAAATTACAGAGCGTTCGTTTTACTCCACCATGACATTAATCATTATCGAATGACCTTTCTCGAAAGAAGCACCAAGAAATAGCTTGTCATTGTCACTCCAGAGAACGCCTCTACCAATGAAACCATCTTCGTTGCAAGTGTAGCAGGAAAAAGATCGCCATAGCCTACTGCAAAAAAAGTAATGGCACTTGCATAAATGCACTCTAGCCATCCACTTACTCCTCGATATTGTAAACATGGTATTACATAATATGCCGTTCCGAATATTAAAATCAGAAGAATTATAGTTAAAAATGTTCGGCACGGTTTGGTTCCATATCCGCTAATCCAATCCAGCAGCCTGCGTAATCCTCTTATATAATATCTTTTTTCTTCTTTCGTTTTCGCTTTTTGATAATGAAGATGACAAATATCTTCATTATCATATTCCCCGAGCTGTCTAAAATTTTCCTTTAGCATCAAGAGTTGTTCATTCTTTTTTTCGGTAATCTTTTCAACTAGTTTAGGGAAGTCTTTAAAATAAATTCTCCCACTATTGATTGCATCCTCAAATGATGCTTCTTCTGTATCTTCTAATGCAATCCTTAAAATATTTGTATTTATGCAATCATTAAATAGAAATCTTTTTATGCTTCCACTAAGATTACTTTTACCCAAAATTTCACAACGCAGCAATTCCAAGCAATCAAATCTTGCTTCTCTAACGTCTAATTCTTTTATTGATGCATTAGACAACTTTACTTGAGAAATATTTGATTTCACAAAACACAAATTTTCAAAAGTCTTCGGCAGCGGATCCAAGCAAACCTCTGTTTCTTCTGTTTTGGCACATGAAAAATCCAAACTTAAAGATTGCGTCATTAGCATCGTTAAAATTTTCGATTTGCGGGCTTTTATGTAACGAAATGATACTTCTGGTGTAAAATATCTACTTCCGCCACACTCAATTCCTCCTAATGAAATCTCCGTTTCTATAATATGAGCATCGCTAAATTCAACATTTCCATTTACAAGGGTAATATCGCCTATATCAAGATTTAGATTATAAAATCCTGCATATGAAAAATCCAAATCTTCACTTTGAATCTTTAACTGCATAAGATGAATCAGTTTTGGCTCTTCAGAATAAAAAATCGCTGCCCTAGCTGTTATTTTTTCATATTCTCTATAAGGATTTCCTTCTACTTCATAAGGTGCTTTATCTCCAAGCCACTCAAATTCATCTATATACGTATAATCCAAACATATCTCTTTTTCTTGCCAATAATACTCCTCCAATTTTTTATAATCTGGAATTTCTAGTTGTGCAATCTGTTCTTCCTTGCCACTCTCGCTTATTTGGTATACCGCAACGCTTTTCCCGGATCCTACGTTCGTTGTATTATGAGGGTAAATTCGCCCATCTTGTTTATTTGTGATTTTTTCATCCCAAATCCAGAATTTTTTCTCAGGATTTGAAACTTCTTTCGTTATAAGTTTCATATTTTGCCTCGCACCTTTTTCATGTGCATCTTCCAATTTACTCCGGTTTCCCTTTCATCATCTGACCCAGAATCGCATTCTTCGTGCTATCACTCAAATAGGCCTTGTTTAGCGTTTTCTTAGTATAATTCAGATATGTCCCAGCCGCTTTCTCTATCAAAAGTGCCGTAAAGTAGCGCTCCCAGCTAAAATATTCCTTACTATCGATGTAGCCAGACGGTGTTTGCAAAATCTGTGTGGTCTCTGCATCTTTCAAAATTCCAGAGGAAAGTATCAGCCATTCAAAAGATTCCGGCAGATATAGTGCCAGATTTTTTCTTGTCTGCACCAACTGCAACACTCTATCCATTTCCGGGCCAAAGGCGGCACCATCTGCAATCACCAGAATCTTTTCATCCTTATGAACCTTCAAATAGGAAAATACATTAGATTTTCCGTTCGCAGTATCACATTGCATTTGATGTTCTGTACAGACCGCATCAAAAAACTGATACCCCGAATTGCTGTCCTCGGTCAGAATTTTCTCCGGCTTAATTTTTTCCGTTGTACTGTCCGGGTAAATTCGATAGAACGAATGATAACTCCGTTTCAGTGTCCCATACTTTCCAGAGGTTCGGATTCCATACACTTCTTCCACACTGTATGGCAAGGCCGGCAAACCCTCTCTGGTCACGATAACATAATAGTTATCCGTCTGCTGAATCGCACGCGCAAAATCTTTGGTCTTGACAAACTCATTTCCTTCGTCGATAAAAACAATGCCGTCCTGAATATTGTCAAGTTGTCCCTTCCAAAGATTTCCCTCTACCACATAGCAGCGCTTATCACAATTTAGAGTGACCGGCCCACTTTCTCCATCGTTCATATGGGTACGGATCATATCCACGAGGGTCGTTTTACCCGTTGCGCTATCCCCGCGAATGATGGTTAAGTTGCGCCGCAGTTCAAATTCATATTTCAGGTACTTTGTGCCAACGACTACTTTATGAATGCCTTTCATTTCTGTCAGCCCCTTTACACAAACTCACCTGCGGCCAAAATCAGTTCTTCCATACTGTGAACGATTTGATTTGTATTCAGCACTTTTACTGTAAATGGTTTTTTGCCAAAATCCATCAGGTGGCGCAAATTCACCGTGCGATCCTCCTGCTCTGCAATTTTGAGCAGCCACTTTGCACAGTTGTTACCACAAGTCGATGCATTGAATACTTTCTCTGGCTCAAACTTTACCAAAATCAGGGTTTTTACGCCACCAGACAAACCAACCGGTGGAATTTTACCCAAGACCGGGCTGTCAATGATACCACTGTCGATAACGGTAGACTTATCCACATCCCGAATCATTTCCTTGACCATCGGGTCAACGATCCAGTCTTCCTCGTAATCGTATTTGAAATAAGAAGCCGTATTATATACTGCTTCCTTCATATCACCGTAAAAAATGTTCAGCATAGTATCACCTCATTGATGTGCGTACTTCTGTTACCATTGTACCCTCTTTCAGCTTACAAAACAAGATGCAAAAAGCTCTTGGCCTCCATTACAGAAGCCAAGAGCTTTTATCTTCTTTGTCCTATCAGATTTTATTTCCGGGGAGACTTAATTGCAGCCTGAGCGGATGTCAAAATTGCAGAGCGTTGGAAAGAATAATAGTACGTTTTTATGGGGCAACAAGCGTTTTTATCTTCGCACGAATTCTACTCCAGAAATGTTTCTTGTTCGATTGTGACCCCATATTGCAAAATCTTATCAATTGCATCAACAAACAGCGTATGTCTTCCCGCATTCCGCTCTTCCTTCAGCTTCTTCAGATACTGCTCCGGCCGCTTCAGGCCATTTTTGTGGTACTGTTCCACAAAGTGCCCTTCCATACGCATGGGTTCAAGCTGTGAGAACACCGTTTGCAGGTTTTCAAACATACAAAAACCGCCCAGATCAATATCTGCCCAGAATCGAATTTGCATGGTTTCCCCTGCCGCAGCAGCCAGTTTTTCAAAAAGTTTTTTCTTCCGCGGGCTCAGAAAGCCGCCGTGATAAACAACAAGTTCTTCCGGCTGTTTTTCCGCCAGCAAATATTCATCATAGTTCGTTTTATTTTCGATAAAGGTAATGCAGCAGATGTTTTTCAGTTCAATGTCCACAATCTCTGACACAAGTGTACTGGGCAAGGCCAATCCATAAGGTTCTGCTGCGCTGAGCCGTAGTTCTCCCTTCTTCAAGCAGATTGCGCAATCGCCCGAGAGTTCGTAAAGCTCCGGGCGGGCATAGATTCCCAGAAATGCAAGCTGATCCCGCTCACCAAGTTCCGCTTCTGTACAGGCCGCCGACAGTTGGGTATTGTACTTTCGTGCAATGGTAAGAAACAGCTCCCGTACATTTCGCTCAAAATACTTGGTATCGTGAAAACACTGGCTGCTGAATGCACGCATCGTCACACTGCCGGACAGCTCCGCATACCGTTGAAACGTGAGCAAAAGCTCCTGCAGCAGACCGTCGTTTTCCCTGCAATACGTCGGCACTTTCATGCTGTTCCGCACCTGAGCACATACAGCATCCCTCCATGCCGCGATCCATGGAACGGGATTGTCTTCCAGCTTCTGCATGATGATGTTTGCAACCTCTTCTGCCTTTTTTCGCGGATGCACTCTGTCGGCGCATTCATAGCACTGTTCGACCCGTTCCAGATCCAGCACAATGCAGGAGAGAACGCTCTGCTTTCTCGCCCATTCCAGACGCACCAAAGCCTGCTGCTCCAGCTCCCGCGCTGCAGTATTGTAAGCATCCCGAACCACCGCATCTTCGTATTGATACTCCGGCAACTCCCTTTTATCAATGCGCAGCATTACCCGGCGTCTGGATGTGTTGGGTTCAGAAAGATGCTTACTGTTTTCAAACTTATCCAGCAGACGATTCAGGATCACCTGTGCTTCCTTCATTCTGCATCTCCTTTCCAAATGGAATGATATGCATCCGGTATCCGGATTTGTCCACTAATAATGTGCGGTCTGCAATGGGCATAATGTCCGAGACCTTATCCGGCGGCGTACAGATGATCGCCTGCAGCCCCATCTTTCGGAGAAGGAGTACACTCTCCGTGATCCGGTCACTATCCATTTTATTGAAAGCTTCATCGAACACCACCAGACGCACCGTATTACCAAAACGAGTAGCATCGTTGACGCGGTACAGCTGGGCAAACGAGGCCAGCACCGCAATATAGAATGGCGTTTGTGTTTCGCCACCGGACTTCATATTCAGTGTTTGAGAAAGCAGCTGCTTGGAACCGTTCTGATCGGTCGTTTCCAAATCAAACTTCAGATACGTCCGGAAGTCTGTATAGCGGACGATATTCTCCTGCAGTTCGCTCTGTTTACGGGCATTGATCTGCGTATCGTCTGCCATTGTGATCTGGCTGAACAGTTTTTCGATCAATGGGCCGTATTTTTGCTGAAAGGGCAGTGCAAATAGACCGGATTCGCCTTCCATCAGTTCATCTGCCGTGATCATGTTATAGTAATCCAGATAATCCGGGTTTGGCCCTACACGGAATTGGTACTTGTCTGTGCCAAATTGTGCCTGGCGCAGGGCCTTGTTCAGATTGTGCACCTGTTCTTGCACCTGGTCGATGCTAGATTTCAGTTTGGCAAGGAAATCGTTCTGGAATTGCTCCATTGCGCTTTCCCGTGCCGCCCGAATTTTTTCTTTATATCGGGGCAGCTCGCTTTCCTGCAGAGTATGCCGTTCTTCCTCGTATTCGGTGTTATCCATCACCTCGATCTGGAATGCACAGGGTTTGAACCGTTCTGCATATTCTCTGCGTGCTGCAAACAGTTTCTTCTGAGCCCCGTCCATCGCCTTTGTGCTCTGCGCCAAACTGTCGCCAAAGTTCTTGCGGATGACATCTGCTTTTTTCAAGCGGACAAGCTCCTGCCGATAGCGGGGAACGCCGATGGTTTCTCGGTATTCCTTCGTGAACTCCTCGTTCAAAACATCTTCGATGGCCTCATACCGTTGGTATTTTTCCGGCAAGATCTCATATTCCAACTGATGGATGCGGCTTTCCAACTTCCCTTTTTGCACATTTTTCGCATCTTTTTCCTTATTGAATGCAAGGATTTCTTCTTTCAACTGTTCAATGATGCGCCGCTGCTCATCCAACCAGAACAAATTCAGCTGAGAAAGCTGATTTTTGACTTCTGCGATTTCCTTGATGATCATCTGGACGCGCTGGTAGTCCTCCTGCTTTTGCGCCACATCGATTCGGACGAATCTTTGGGTAAAAAGCGGCTCCTTCAGGCCGGTCAGCTGCTTCTGGAGCGGCTGCCAATGCCGCAGCTCTTCCTGCAGACAGGCCAGTTCCTTTTCCAGATGTTCGATGCGGAGCTGCACCGCACGCCGCCCGATGAAGGCGTCTTCCATCCAGCCCTTCCGAAGTGCGCGGGCCACATAGCCCTGATACAGCATTCCCTCTGCCGTAATTGCCGTCTTATAGCAGCGCAACTGTTCTGCCGTGTCGCAGCATATCACCCGACCCAGAAGATAGTCCACATAGCTGCGTGCCAGCTTGTTTTCTGTCTCCACCTTTTCTGCCAGACTGCCGGGCAGCGGGCGAAGTGTTTCTTTTTCCCGCAGTTTTCCGATATCTACCAGACCAAACGCACGGTACTCTGCTTCCTGCTTCAGCCGGTCGTAAATGTTAAGTGCATCCTGATAACGTCCCGGTTCCACCAGCAGATAATATTTCTGGTTATTTAGGTAGCCTTCTACCGCTCCACGCCAGCGCTCATCTGCCATTTCCAGCACATCAGCCAGAATATAAACGGGAACCGCATGCCCCGTTTTATCCGCCAGATCCTTTTCCAGCCGGTCTTTGAATAGCAGAAGCCCATGGGGATAATCTTTGATGTTCCTACGCAGATTTGCAAGCACCGCACTTTTCTGGTCGGCTTGCTTCTTCAGCTCTGCAATACGATCCTCTGTTTTATGAGCCGCACTGCGGACAGCATCCGACAATTCGGCCGCTGCCTGCTGCCCCGTTTCAAACAACTCCACAGGCCGGGCAAACAATCCCTTCTCGTCACCAGTAAATACAGCATATGCTTTCTGCACAGTGTTCGCCGCTTCCTGCACCGGTATGAGAAGTTCTTCCGGTTCCAGTTCTTGTATCTCCCCACAGAATCTCTGCAAATGCCGTGCTTCCCGCTTAATCTCCACTTCAAGATTTTGCAGACCCTGTTCCAGCTTTTTCTGCTCATCTCTCAGAGCCTTTTCCATGTTGAGCAGACGCTCTTCCTCCTGGAAAACGTTGCTCTGCCTGTAGGCCAGCTCCAGCTCACTGCGGCGCGTTTCTTTCTGTTCGATCTGCCGCTCAAGCTCCTCCCGTTGCTCATTCACATTTGCAAGGTTCTCCTTGCATTCAGTTCGTTCCAATTCCCTCTGGTCGATCTCTGTCTGCGCAGCTTCTTTTTCGGCCCACCGTACCAGAAACTTCTGGATCTGGCAGCGGTCTATGGCTTGGTTCATCTCCTGATACAGCCTGCTGATTTGCTGCAGTGCATCCAGCTTTTCCTGCTGACGCTGCGCCAGCAATTCGTGCCGTTTATAATCCCGGATGTTTTGCTGCATCAGCTCAATATTGGGTTTATCCGGAATATCGCAGATGTTCTCCGTAATAAATTTTTGGATATCCACAATTGGCCGGAACGAAACAGCCTTCTTCATCATCCGTAAGACCTGCTCGTTGTGGACGTTCCACTTTGCAAGCATGTTGCGGCGATACTCTTTTTGAGTATCGTAAAATTCTGCCCGTGCATAGTTCTGCTTCAAAAAACGGCGAAGTGCAGAAGTCTCCATTGCCTCGCCCTGCTCAATAAAGCAATTTTCCGGCAGTGTCCCCGTGTAAATAAAGAATGTATCACGGTAACTTCCATCGCTGCGGCAGTCAAAGGTAACGCCCGTCACAAAGCTGCTGCCCTCCATCTCATCCTGAAATTCGCAGACAATATAGGTGGAAAAGTCCTTACCACGACGGGAATACGGGCTGTTATCATCCATGTCGGCGCGCAGATAGCCTTCCAGTGTGCGCTGCGATTTTTCGTTGGCCGCCTGATTAAAGTTGCGGGCGTTGGTCTCGCCCAGCAGTACGATCTGCAGTGCATCGATGACCGTTGACTTTCCGGCGCCGTTCTTGCCTGTCAGAAAATTGATGTCGCCCACTTCAATCAGTTCCTTACTAAAATAGAGCCAGTTGATCAGCAGGATCTTCTTCAGCTTCTTCATCTGTTTCCTCCTTTTTCAAAACAGACACCACCAAGTTCAGCTTTTCGCTGGAGACCGCAGAGAGAATGGTGGGCAATATTGCGATCCTGCAGCTGCCCTGGTTGAATTTTCCTTCCAGTCTTTGAATCACAGAATGGTTTTCCAGTACCGTAAACGCGCGTTTGACCTCTTCCATATTCGGCTTAGCCGGAAAAACGGGATAGTCGGTCACCACTTTTTCCAGCACATCCCGCACAGTACACACGGCATCCTGCTCCAAACCCAAACGCTCCATATTTTCTTCGTAGATCAGCCGTAATGCCAGCAAAATCGCCGTTTCTTTTTTATTGAGGTTGCAACGGTTAGCCTCGTCTGTGTTCAACACATAAAAGTATCCGTTCAGTTCATCCCTGCGCAAATCCCAGTCCAGCAGGCTCAGGTACTCCTGTACAGCCTCATAGTGCCGTGATAGAAAAAGATAGTCTGGGTTATCCACCCTGCCTTTTCCCGGCTGGTAGATGGTTCGCACAATGTATGTGCGGCTGAGCAGCTGATTGCAGACAGATTTGAATTGTTCCAGTTCTTTTGCCGTTGCATTGGTAACAAAATCAAAATTCACGGCTTCTTCTCCTTCCTCCGGATCTGCATTTGCGGGATCGAATAGCCATTTTTGCAAAAAATGCCACCGAGTTCCTGGACCACATAACCGGCAGATGCATCCTTGCTTCCAAGGATTGCCAGCAAACTCATGATATAATCCTTGTCTTCTTCAAGCGAGAGCTCCTCCGAGCAACGAATGTCAGCGTCTCCCAGCCATCCCTGCACGTAAGCATTTACTGCTGCCCGGCCATATTTCGATTGCAGTAACTGTGCCGCTCTGACCTGTTCTTCCGTATTCAGTGCCTGATCATCTTGTATCAGCACCGACGCGGTTTTTGTCCGTTTTTCGGGGCGCTTACGGTACCACAGACTTTTTTCTGACAAAAAAGACTGCTCATACAATTGAAATGCCGGTTGTATCTGGTCCACCAGCTCAGACGCCCTGCGGTTTCTGGACAGTGCCGTCAGCAAAACATTCAAATTGCCGCGCACGCTTTGATCTCGGTTCGTCAGGTTCTCGATTTTCTGTGTTGCTGCCCTGGTATAGCGCCGGACCTGCGTATCAATTTCCTCAAGATAGTCCTTCTCTAAATTGTCATAGCGTTCTTCGATCCAGAAAATTTTCCTCAGCAGATCGGCACGGCAGTCTTCCAATGTCTTGCCCCGCTTATCACGCAATGCTTCATTTGCCATCGCCATCAGCAAGGTATCATCCTCTTCCCAGCGCCTAAGCACAGACTGAATGGGCACACGATACTTCGGCACTGAATCTTTGATTTTCAGCGGACGGATATATGCCTCCACAACCTTTTGTCCGAAGTCGTTAAAGTGTGCAGCCAGCACCTGGTTGACATCCTGCATATCGATCTGCGTCTGAAAATAATGCTTCACATTATGATAGACCATTTGCAACAAGCTAATCAGCGCCGTTGTGTTATCGTAGGCACTATAGAGAGCCGTCATTTTATCGTAAGCATTGTTGCTGTCGTCGGCGGTCTTTAAGACTGAGAAAGTTCCGAACACATAGGAATATCCACGAGCCGGGCTATCATCGCAGAGTTGGTGGAATAATTCCAGCAAACGACTGCTGTAATTAGGAATCGTGATATACTCTTCAAAGTCGTCCCCGCGTTCTTTCTCAAACCACCCCTTACTACACAGCTTGCGGATCAAAAAACGAGCGCGGCCAGAGATATCCCTCAGTTCCTCTTCGTCAATGTCTTCATCTTCAAACGTAGCATCCGCCAGTTCCTGCTCCAGCCTGCCGCGCAGCATGGAATACAAGACATCTTCCCGTATTTTCAGGTTTTCTTGGTATGCTGCGTACAGTACGTCCAGTGCATCCGCATATAAAATACGGTTGGGCGAAGCCAGCGGCGAGAAAAGTTCGCTTGGAACCGCTTCAAAAAACTTCATAGGCCTACCACCTTATTCGACTGATATACGCTTTCTTTTCTATTATTGTAACCTCTTTCCTCTTACAAAACAAGATGCAAAAAGCTCTTGGCCTCCATTACAGAAGCCAAGAGCTTTTTTCTTCTTTGTCCTATCAGATTTTATTTCCGGGGAGACTTAATCGCAGCCTGGGCGGGTGCCAAAATTGCAGAGCGTTCCTCGCTTCATTTGTTCTATGCGATTACCCTCAATCTCATAGCCTTTTTTCAAATCCGCCATGGATCAGAGGACCTACAAAGAATGTGACGAAGGCATTGGGATCCTGCTCGTGAATAATTTCCTGCAGCTCCCCGATTTCATACTTGTTCACGGCACAGAAAAGGATCTTCTTAGGGTGGTTGGTATACGCACCGTATCCGTTCCAGAAGGTGACGCCGCGTCCCATCTTCTGCAGGATTTCAGTCTGCACAGTGGAAACATCCGTAAATATCAGGGCCGCCACATTGATGTTCTGGTCGTGAAACCTATCTGCCACCGTATACAGGATTGCCACAAAGATGATGGAGTACATCGTAGTTTCCAAATCAAAAAGGAATAGGCAGACCGAAAAGAGAACCGCATTGACATAAATAGAAAGCCGTCCGCTTTTAAAATCTGGGTATTTCTTTACCAGACACATGCATGCAATGTCCATGCCGCCGCAGCACCCACTGCCCCGCAGCGCATAGCCGACACCTACACCACAGAGGATAGCGCCGAAGATACTGTTTAGCAGCACATCCTCCACAAGGGGTGCTTTGAGCGGCGGAAGTACTGAGAGAAGCAACGTCTGCACTGCTACCGAGAGCATGGTTTTGATGCAGAACCTGCGGCTCATGACCCGGTATCCTATCAGGAACAGCGGTACATTGATGAGGAAATTGATCATGCCAACAAGGTTTGCATCACTGCGGATTGCAATGAATCTACGCAGAAAAATCTCTATAATCTGAGCCAGACCAATCACACCGCCAAAGTTGATACCATTGGGGGTGACAAACAGGTAGATACCCAGAGTCAGTAGTGTAGAGCCAAATATCAGATCAAAATACTGCTTATATGCTTTATTCATAGCACTCTTCCCGAATCTTCTGTGCGTACCAGCCAAAAGAATCTTTTTTGTAGCGGGCGAGGTCTCCGGTGCCGTCGTTATGTTTATTTACATAGACCAGTCCGTACCGCTTATCCATTTCACCGCCGCCCGCGCTGACCAGATCGATGATGCCCCAGACCAGATATCCCATGCAGGGAATGCCGTCCTCCAGAACGGCTTTTTTCATCTGGGTGATATGAGCATCGAGATACTCCACCCGGTAGGGGTCATGGACGGACCCGTCCACTTCCAGAGTATCCTCCACGCCCAAACCGTTTTCCACAATGAACAGCGGCTTGTGATAGCGATCATACAGATCATTCATGGTCACGCGCAGGCCGACCGGGTCGATCTGACGTCCCCATTTCGTGATCTGCAGATACGGGTTGCGCAGGGTAGTAATGGCGTTGCCATCCGCCACATTTTTCAGATGCTCCGGATCCGTGGAGATCAGCCTGGAGGAATAGTAACTAAATCCCAGAAAATCGCAGGTGTTCTGAGCCAGAAGTTCGTCATCACCCGGCTGTTCGTCCAGCGTGATGCCCAATTTTGCAAAGTAATTCCGGGCGAATCCGGAGTAACAGCCGTTCAATTGGACATCCGGAAAAATGTAATTTTTGTTGTTACTGATACGTGCTTCCATCACATCATTGGGGTTACAGGAATAGGGATAAAAGCTTCCGGCCGCCATCATGCATCCAATTCGGAAATTCGGGTTGATTTTTTTACCGGTCCGCACCGCGCAGGCACTTGCCACCAGCTGGTTATGCGCGGCATTGTACACGATCTGGTTGAACTCCGGGTCGTCCTTGTCCACCAGCAGGCCACCGCCCAGATAAGGGATGTGGGTGATCATGTTGATCTCATTGAAGGTCATCCAGTATTTTACCAGATTCCGGTAGCGTTCAAACACGGTGGCAGCATATTTTTCATGCAGTGCAATCAGCCTGCGGTCTGCCCAGGCACCATATTTCCGGATCAGGGCTTCCGGCACATCAAAGTGGCACAGGGTGACCACCGGCTCTATCCCGTACCTACGACACTCCGTAAACAGTTCCTCGTAAAAACGCAGGCCATCTTCGTTCGGGGCGTTCTCTTCCCCGGTCGGATAGATCCGCGTCCATGAAATGGACAAACGCAGCGCCTTGATCCCGCTCTCTGCAAGAAGGCGGATATCCTCTTTGTATCGATGATAAAAATCAATTGCTTCCCGACTAGGATAATAATCGTACCGCGTTTCCAGAATGTTTCCCGGATGCAGCATGGCATTCCATCTGCCGTGGGCTGCATCCGGCAGAAAGTCAGCAGACGCAGGCAGCCTGCCGTCTTCCTGCCAGGCACCCTCGCACTGGTTAGCCGCAAGTGCTCCACCCCACAAAAAATCGGACTTAAGTTTCATAATACCTCCAACGCCCCGGGACGCATGCGCTCCCCGGGGCGAACAAAATTTTGAGATCAGTGTTTCTTCAAGATTTCCTCGTCAAAGCCAAAGAGAATCGTAAGTACACAGGATGCTACGATCGTCACGATGATTGCAATAACCATAGCCACGATGGTATCCTCAAAGATCGGCAGGGCAAACAGGGAGGAAGAACCATACTCGTAGTTATGGGCACCCAGCAGAGCGGCCACGACACCACCGATGGCGCCACCGAGGGAAACAGCCCACATAGGTTTCTTCAGCGGCAGGTTAAAACCGTAAATGGCCGGCTCGGTCACACTAGCAAAGATGCAGCCCACTGCAACGGACAGTGCTTCGGATTTGATTGCCTTGTCCCTTGCCTTGATGGCGATACCCAGAGAAGCGCCGCCTTCTGCCATGTTGGACAGCAGCATACCGGGGCGGAACAGGGGATCAAAACCAGTTTCCGACAGCAGCTGGATCATGGGAGCTCCCAAGGTCATGTGCATACCGGTCATGACCATGTAGGGGAACAGAGCCGTAAACAGAGCAACCGTGATGGGGCCTGCAATGTTATACAACCACAGGATCGCGGCGGTGACATAGGTACCTGCCAGCTGACCCAGAGGCGCCAGTGCAAGGATCGAGACGGCATAGGTGGCGGCCATTGTCAACGTACCGACAAAGATAGGCTTGAACACGCCGGGGATCACTTTGTTCAGGAATTTTTCCACATAATACGCAACGATTGCCAGCAGCAGCGCAGGAAGCAGAGAACTGCCGTATCCTTTCAGGGCAACATTGATACCAAACATGGTGACTGGATCGCCAGCACTTACAATAGCCGTCCATTCAGGAGCGACCAGTGCACCGGCCACGACCATGGAATACGTGGGGGTCGCACCCAGTTTCTTGGCTGCTCCATAAGCGACCAGAATGGGCATGAAATAAAACACCGCATTGCCCACGATGCTCAGCAGCGTATAAGTAGAACTGTCCGCAAAGGGAGCATAAACCTTGGAGATCAGCAGCAGGAACACCTTGATCATACCGCCGCCGATCAGTGCCGGAACCATAGGCTGTACGGCAGCGGAAATGTAACCAATCACTGCCTGCCCAACCGAAATCTTTTCGCCTTTCAGGTCACCGTCCAGTTTTTCGTCCACAGCGCCGCCATCGCTGTAGCCCAGCTTCAGCACCTCTTCATAAACCTTCAGCAGATCCTTGCCGATGATGACCTGCAGCTGACCGCCCTGATAGGTGACGCCCAACACGCCGTCCAGATCATTGATAGCTTTCTGGTCTACCTTCTTGACGTCCTTGACCGTCATGCGCAGACGGGTCATGCAGTGAAATACGGAAGTAACATTTTCCTTTGCTCCAGCCAACGTCATGATATTCTGCGCCAGCTGTTTGAAATCTTTTGCCATTGTAACATCCTCCAAAAAATCTTCCTGGATGGTAACGGACAGAATGTTCCGGTTCAGTTCCGTACCGGAAACCCCATCCAAACGGTTCAGTTCTTCTAGATCTGCCATACCGCTGTCTTTCACAGTGACATACAGGTGCTCTCCGTCAAAACGTTTTCGTGCAACATTGCCTTCACCACCGATGTGATGTATGATAGTTTGAAAGAATGCATCCTGTTTCATGGCTAATCCTCCTGATTTTTTATCTGAAAAACGATGCGGGCCCTGCACCGCTGTTCATTCAATATGTAATAAAAGATCCGGGCACAAAGCGCCTTCAAACTACCTGAAAACGCTTGCGTTTTCAGGTAGGATGCGCTCTGTCCCCGGATCACGTCCCGCAAATGGCGAGTGCCGCTCCAAGCAACGGAAGCTGTTTATGTATTTTTCTGGCAGACGCGGTTGATATGCAACATCAAATAGAGAAGCTCCTCATCATTACAGCACCAATTCTCCTGCTTTTGCAAGAAAGCCGCAATTTTTTTAGCACAGATATATGTTTTAGGGTAATCATTGGCCAGCATCTTTACCATGCTGCCACTCCCCGTTTCGCTCTGAGTACCGCTCATCAGCCGTTGGATGAGATAGCGGATATGCATCGTGAACCGGTAGTAACTGTAGCTGTCCTTATCCAGTTTCAGGTTCATTTCCCGCTCCACAATGGACTCCACGCCTTCCTGAATCTCCAACGCCTTTACGAGGGAATGGATCTCGCTGTTTTCGATTTCAGCATTGATCAAATGCATTGCAATGCTGACCGCTTCGGAATCCGGAAGCGAGACCCCCGTGTATTCCTTCAGGATATCCAATGCTTTTACGCCCAGATCAAACTCATTGGGATACAGATGACGGATATCATAGGCAATGGGGATCGTCAGGTTCAACCCGCTGCGAAAACGCTCCACCGCAAAGTTCAGGTGGTCGGCCAGTGTCAGCGGCAGGTTGGAGTTAAGGGTCGTATTCAGTACGACCTGCGCATCTTCTGTAATGTCGGCACTCGCCAGAAGAATCTCCTGCGGAAGAGTACTGATCATCTCAAAATAACGCGGGTCGATATCGTAAAACGTGCGGTCTATCCGCGACATATCCGTCAGTTCGTATGGAACCGCCGGAAACCCGATGCCCTTACCAATCACGATCAGTTCCTTCCCGCGGGAGTCCTGAGCAACAGCGGCACTGTTATTGATTTTCCGAACAATTCGCATAGCACCCACCCTCTCCGTTTCGGATAAAGAAAAAGCCTCGGACTGCAGTCATAATTATACCTGCAGGTATAGACACTCTACCGAGCACTATCCTTTGTTCACAAGTACAACTGACGCTTCCGAGGAATCACGTGTTGTAATAAGATGTTAACATAAAATTCATAGAGATTCCATTCGCCTTTTGTACAATTTTATCGATCATTTTTTGTGCATAAATACTTCTTCTTTTAACTTTAAACCATTCATAAATCCACCACCTTATTCGACCGATGTACGCTTTCTTTTCTATTATTGGAACCTCTTTCCGCTTACAAAACAAGATGCAAAAAAGCTCTTGGCCTCCATTACAGAAGCCAAGAGCTTTTTTCTTCTTTGTCCTATCAGATTTTATTTCCGGGGAGACTTAATCGCAGCCTGGGCGGGTGCCAAAATTGCAGAGCGTTCAAATCAGCTTGAATTTTCATTTCGAATGTGCTAGATTCTCTTATATTTCTCCATTGTTCTTGCCAAAGGCCCCGTATTTGATGTAGAATACCTATAGAATTGCAGTTAAATTTACTTTCTACCATAACTGAGGTTTCTACATGGTTAAGCAAGTCAAAATTGAGCGTTTCAAGTCAATCAGTAGCGCCACCCTTGATTTAAGCAAAATAAATGTTCTTGTCGGTACTAACAATGCTGGGAAAAGCAGTGTCCTTCAAGCTCTTCAATTTGCAACATCTGTTGCTCAAACCGCTAAGACCTATTCGCAAAATGTAAAGTTTGATAAAAATGGAGTATGGGCAACTTCTGTCTATCCGGATCAATTAGTATACTCTCCTGTAAAAGATCCTTATACACTCGCCCAAGGCGGTGTTCTTAAAGAAGACTCAGATTTAGGCATTGCAGTTTCTTTTTTAGAAGATTCCGGTGATATTGCTACTGCAACTTTTCGAAAAGGCAGAAATAAAAATATTGCTGCTCGCTTTGAGGGTGCAAATGTAGGTCAAAAGCTTGCATCCCTCGAGGCTCCTTTTTGTATGTATGTCCCTGGTCTTGCAGGAATTCCTTTTGAGGAAGAAATTCGAACCGTTGGTGTTGTCCGCCGAATCGCGGCTAAAGGTGACTCCAATACGGTGTTTCGCAATGTTATCAATCTTCTGAGTCAAGACCATGAAGGCTGGTGTAGATTTTTAACCGATATAAAAGTTATTTTTCCAGAAATCGAATTTGAAATCAACGCTAGACCTGAGGTCGATGGTTTTATTGATATAAAATTCAGACTAACATCTTCTGCGCCACTATTGCCTATTGATCTTGCAGGAACAGGCGTTCTTCAAGCAACACAAATTGCTGCATATGTTAATTATTTCAAACCCGCCCTGCTTCTTCTTGATGAACCCGATTCTCATCTGCACCCCGACAATCAACGCGCTCTTGCAACACTTCTGGTTTCTATCTCTGATAAAACACAAACTACCGTCCTTATTTCTACTCACTCACGGCATCTGATGGCTGCTCTTCAAGAAGATGCCAAATTTTTCTTGGTAAAGAACGGAACTGTTTCTGATTCCGAGTATAATCACTATATCGGACTTTTGGAATTGGGTGCTTTAGATGAATATGATCATATTCGAAACGGAGACTTGAAGTACATTATCCTTACTGAAGACTCATCAGAAACCAGTCATAAATATTTACGAGGAATATTAGAAGCATCAGGATATGCGCGAGATGAATTTCAGATTTATTCATATAACAGTGTAACCAAGATTGACTCCGCAAAAATGTTTGCTCAGTTCTTATTAGATATCAATCCAGACTTAAGGATTATTGTCTATCGTGATCGTGACGGATTATATGATGATGAGGTTTCCGAAACTAAAAGAGCTATCGAATTCGATTCTCGAGTCACTTGTGTTATTTCAAAATTCAACGATGTTGAAATGTATTATTGCGATGAAAATCACGTGTGTGAAATTTGCAATCGTTTAAGTCTTCCTTTAACAATTTCAGAAGCACAAGAGTTCTTGCTTTCCTCTATTAACGAGCAGGATGAAAAATCCAAAAATAAATTTTTTACGCATCGACTAAGTTTAAATAAAAACAAGAGTGATGGTAGTTTCATAACGATTGCCCAGAGCAAATACGATGAAAACAAGCGCGTTTATGCCTATGGAAAAACTATTGCAGGCGTCTTGAAATCCAAATTACAACAGAAGTTCGGAAGAAACATCGATTTATATCAAGTAACGCCTTACCTTTCAGAATCGCAATTTTCTGCTGTTGTCGCAAGCAATCACTCATAGTTTTTTTACATAAAGCCCCGAAACTTATTTGAGTTTCGGGGCTTTTATTCATGTGGCATCACTCAATGCCATATTACAAAGCTACTTCAAATACGGCTTCAGCATCTCAACCAGTTCGTAAACTTTTGTTCCGGGTGCTGATTCAGACGGCTTCCGTCCTTCGTTTTGCTTGTCCAATCGCTTTGCATTGGCAATCGCAATGTCCATGTAAGGTCGCAGCACTTCATACATATCCGGGCGGTTCTTCTCGTAACTCCCTGCACCAATGTTTTTCAGCCAATCGCTCAGCTTCGGCCAGTAACGAGATCTGTCAATATCAGTATCCATATACATAAAATGCAGCAAATACCACAGTTCTACGCACTGGTTCGACCATACAGCATGGTAAATCGTCTCACCTTGTGCACTGTATTCTTCGCACAGCTGTGCTACCATGTCGATATTTTCTGCCGGAAAATCATCTGTGTCATAGACAATCCAGACGTGCTTAAACACAATGCCGTTATTCTGAACGTATTGACGAGCTTTCATCAACAAATTCACCGTATTGTCGCCAATGCCCTCTACCTTTAGCTGGATTCTATCACGGTATTTAGAATTGATAATCCGTTGAATTGCGCCAAAATACTGCGGCTCGGTTTCTGTACCTTCAGATGCAATTAAGTGGTATTCCGGCTGAATCATCCTCGCCTTATCACGGCGATTCTTCATCCAGCTTTTTCCAAGGTCGCTCTTTTTCGGAGGTTTCAGACTCATGCCCAATCCCTCCCTGTCAGCATATTAGAAAGGTAGGGGTCTGCACCATATCGGCCTTCCAGATACTGCTTGTCAAAGGCCGCTGTGCTCTTGACGCGAGTATTGTCCTCCTGCCGGAATTCGTAAAGCGAATAAATCTCGCTCTCATGATTATCATTCATCGCAGCAAACCAAATTTCATCACGGCGGAAAACAGTGTTTTTCATCGTAGTCAGGTCGTGAGAACTGAATAACAGTTGTGCGCCCTTCTTGTTCAGTTCTTGGTTCTTGAACATCTGAATCACATACCGGAGCAGCTTCGGATGCAGCTTGGCATCCAGCTCGTCCACAACCACTGTGCGGCCTTCCTGCAATGCTACCATCAGAACCGGCAAGGCTGCAATCATTTTCTTGGTTCCATCCGACTCTGCTTCAAAGGGAAGCTCGTAGACCTTGCCGTTGATCGTTCTTTGCGTAAACAGGTGCTTGCTATCTTCATCATAGCGATAACCGGACAAATCAATACCCACATCATTCAGTGCATGAATCAGGCTTTCCTTAGTCGTCTCACTCTTGGACACCAGCACAATGTTTTCTACTCTGGGGTTTGCGTAGCTCTGTGTAATACAGGATTCAAACCAATTCTGCACTTCTGCAATCACAGGGATATTGTAGTTGATTGCCAAAAAAGAAAGATACGGCATCTTCGGGTTGACGTCCAAGTTGATGCTTGCCTTATTGATACTTGCACCCAATTCAATCTTCTGGCCGTCTCGCTCAAAAATCAGGCCCGTCTTCTTGCCGCCAAGAGTACGCCACAGCAGCGACTCAAAAACAATTTCTTCCTTGAGAGAAATATAATACTGGTACTCCTTCTCGCCTACACGGAAAAACACCTGAAAAATCGTAGGCTCATTTACAGAGTTTTCATCCAGCATAAAAGGAGCCACACTGCTGCCCTGCTGGAAGATCATAGGCTGTCGATTCTTCTCCAGCGCATGGATTGGCTTTACGACAAGGTTAATCAGGCAAAAGAATGCCTGAAGCAGATTTGTCTTACCGCCACCATTGGGGCCGTAGACTGCACTGACCGGAAGTAGGTCTTCTGCCTTCTCCTGTCGGATCAATGCATCTTGAAACTCCGGAATCGCCATTGCACGGAAATCAAATGTTGTTTCATCCTTATAAGACTTAAAATTCTGAAAAGAAAACTGGCAAAGCATTCTTTCAACTCCTTTCTGTTATTATTATAGCTCATTTTCAGTTTTTATTCCAGTATTCTGGAAATTTTATTTCTCAAATGCCGCTTAAAAGCATTCTTATGTCATCAACCAAAAACCGCCCCAGATGCCTGTTACGGAATCTGGGGCGGTTAATTCTGTTTACTGATGCTTTTCAGGCTCTTAATATTAGCCTTTTGAGATTTTAGTCATACCGATTCTTAGATGGTTTCCCATACACTTTTCGGAGCGATTTTTTCAGGCTGACCACCGTTTCTTTGATGATCTTTGCCTCATCGGCAGAGCAATCCGCAAGCTGTTCGGTCATCCAGCTGTCGAACACCGGCTTTGCTTTTTTGATCTCGATGCACAGCAGCTCGTCTGCGGAGCAGTCCAGTGCGTTGATGATGTCGATCAGCGTTTTCAGGCTGGGCACGGAGTTGCCTGTTTCGATATGGCTGATGTGCGTGACCACCACGCCAACCTCATTGGCCAGCTGCTCCTGCGTCATGCCTTTTGCAAGGCGGCAGGCACGGATGCGTTTTCCGATGTCGGCGTAGTCCAACATAGTACAAGTACCCTCCGTTCCATGAAGTGATACTTGTATTGTATGTGCAATCGATTCAGATTATAATAACTCAAAAGTGCAATAGACTCATAAATTATAGTTTTTAACCATTTTATTTGATTGGGTGCAGCCCTTTCAGGAAGCTTTCCAATTCATCGCCCGCAACTGTCATTTCATCCGTTTCATGGCTCCAGAATAAAATTTTTCCATTTTCCATCGAAAGGCAGATATAGTTTCCAAATGGGTCTTCTGCAAATGGAATCACCGACTTGTTCTGAACGGTATCCATCGCCTGATATATAGTTGTTTTGCAAGTTTCTCCGCTGTCAAAAGACAGTACTGCACCAAACAAATGTTCCCCACCCTCCGAGTCGAACACACACTCGCTCGGGCTGGCACCATTATGTTCTGCCACAAAATCTTTCAATTTTTCCGGGATTTTGATGTCATACTGTTTTTCAATTTTTTCAAAGGCTTCCGGGTCTTGTAAATCTTCCTTATAGTTCCATGTGTTGTTCATCGTTGCTCTCCTTATCTGCATTCCGTACCACCGCCCCAGATATTCCGGCCTCCCGTATGGCGACAGCTATCATGAATTGTGCGGTCTACAAGCTGCATTTTACCCGGGTGCTCCGTATGATGCCATGTATAGCCATCTATCGTCGGATTTTTGCCAAAAATCTGTTCCAGCTGGGTCTTATTGAATTTTTCTGCAAACTCCGGGTGCCGGAGCGCATAATCCGCCAGACTGTCCGTGCAATATTTGAACTGTGCCACATCGGACATTTGCCGCATATCTTTAGGCAGCGTCGTTTCAAATACTGGACTAAATTTCGGGAAGACGCCTTCCTTTAATCTTCCATCCTGTACAAATACGCTTTTCCGATATGACACATCCGTGCCCGGGTAGGTCTGCCCTTCCCATTTCTGGTTTCGCGTTTCGATATGTTCTGGTTTGAGAACTTTTTCTGGAACGCTTTCTATTGTTTTTACCACCGCACTTTCAATCTTCTGCTTAATTTCCAGATTTCGTCCTACCTCATGAAAACCGCTCACACTTGTTCACTCCTTTGCTCATTGTATTTCTTACGAATGGCTTCTACGCCCTCTTTGTTTTTTGCTTCTTCCAGACCTGTTGTCATGATACAGTCCAGAATTTCTTTTGCGATTTTCTCGCTCAACCGGTAACGGCCGCACAGTCGCTCTATCAGCTCACCGTAGGCATCCGTTCTAGACTCCATCTTGTTTCCGTACCAACCAAACAGCTGCTTTCCTTCAAAAATATCATAAACAGCTTTTTGGATTACTTCATCGCATTTATCATTCTGGTTTTCCAGCACTTCACAAAGATATTGCCCCGTTGTCGTGTCTATCCGGTTCTGCCAATGTTTCCACCAGTGTTCCAGAACTTCCTTCGGCAGCTCGCTTTCTTCTTTTTCCGACAGAAGCTCTCGCATTACAAGTTCTGTGTCAGAATCCATCTCCATACTGCAAGATTTCTGATAGCAGTTCTCCGGCTCTGGATAGTAGTTCACCTTGCACAGTATCGGCTCATTCCATTCATTCTGATATACCGCCGCAACACCCATTTCCAGTTTTGCCAGTTCTTCAATTTGCTTATCGTTCAGCCCTGCTGATTTGCCAACCAGTTTTCTATCTTCTTCACTCGGCAGCCGAAGAATCATCTTCGTGTTGGTGTTTCGGATGACCGCCGGGTCCAGCAAACCGGGGGACTGGTCTGCGATTACAAAACCCTCGCCGTAAGTGCGCATTTCTGCAATGGCATCCGTCAGCATCTCTACAGATTTTCCTTGTAGGTTTGCACTTTCCTGTGCCTGTACATCCGATGTTCTGCGCAGCAAGTTATGTGCTTCCTCCAAAACGGTAATATGTCGCAGCGGCTGGTTCATCTCAGACGTACACATCCGGTACTCCTGCAATTTTATTACCAAAAGTCCCATCAGGAGCGATTTTGTCTCCATCGAAGTGACCCGGCTCAAGTCCACGATTACATTGCAATCAAACAGCTCAGCGTCTTCCAGTCCATCCTCTGCACAGAGAATATTTCCGTAAATTCCTGTTGTCAGAGAACGTACACGAGTGTACAAAGCACCCGTATAATCGCTCTGGGTATCTTTAGAATACTCCGACTCCTGAATGACCGACGGAAGAATATCCATCAAATCATAGAACGTCGGGTAAGTCATCTGTACATTTACCGACCGCCGCAAATCCCATCCTGTATTACGATAGCACCGTTCCACTGCATCCTTCAGAATGGCAGGCATCGCTGCATACATCGGCCAGCAGGCATTGAAGATTTCCACAAGCCGGTCAATGTGCTCCCGGACATGAATTTCTGGCGGGAATGTAAATGGATTTATCCGCAGCAGCGGTGTCAGGTTTTCGTTTGTGCCATACACCTTTGCTTTTCCATTTCCAAAAATATGCTTGTACTCGCCTTTGGCTGGTTCAACCACAAGAAATGTGGTATCAGAGTCTTTTGTTACTTCTGCCAATAGCTGATAGACCGCATTGGATTTACCCGAGCCGGTAGAGCCTGTGATGAAAGTATGCGACCGCAGTGCCTGCTTCTGTAAAAAGACCTTATTTTCTTTTTCCTCATTTCCCATGTGGTAGATACAGCCCAACGCAAGCTGCTCTTTTTTATCCGCGGAAACAATCGGCACATTCCGTCCGAACTCTGCGTGTTCGATTACCGCCATACCGTGTACCGAGCGTGTCGGCAATCCAAGATGCATCGGCAGTTCCCGACCGCTGACCATTGTTCCGGGAGTATAAAGCAGGCTGACATCTCCATCTTCCCGCAGCTGCCGCATAAAAACGGGGTGTTCAAAATGCTTCAGATATTCGCGCATCGCCGGTACAACATATTTCTGTTCCTGCCAAATGTTGACCGCACCGCTTTCCACAGCAGAGCCTTCGCCAATCATCAACGCACGATATGTATTTGCCGCAAGAATAGCAGTTTGCGCCTGCGGTGCAAGGAAATACGCCGAGCAATTATAGCATCCGTAGTCTTCACTTTCACGCGTTCTCTGCAGCTGTTCATCAATTCGCTCAAGGAGATTTTCGATGGATTTATTGTCAAATTCAATTTGCAGCGTCGTGCCGTTTCCATCGGTTTTTGTGTTTCCACTGGTTTCATTACGGGCAGTGCCTTTTGCTTCGTTGTGTGATTCTCCGGTTTCTTCGTTGCTGGAACGAGAAATATTATGGCTCAGGCTGCACCCCATCGTATGGATGAGCATATCTGCTGCGCCGTGCGAAATCGTATCTCTTCCATCGAAAAGGTTCTTCTTCTCAATAGCTGCGCCTTTGGCCAGTCCCACTGCACTGGCTGCTTTCGTCAAAATCGGCCCGGCTTTCGCCGCAGCCGCTGCTGCGAGTTCTGGTTGAAAGACGCAGAGAGCCGCCGTTCCTGCTGCAACTACCACTCCTGCCGCAATCACTCCGGTCTTTTTCCAGTTAATTTTCTTTTCCTCTGCGACAGCTCTTCCTGCCCCAGAAGTTGCGTCTTGAGGCGCCGCGGGCTTTTCTCGCTCAAAGATTCCTTTTTGATGCGATTTCTCAAAATTCTCCGTATGACCCTTTTCTATTCCCAAATTAAGTGAAAAGCCCGTATCGGAACCACGGCTCTTGCTGGAAGAAGCACTGGTGCCATCTGTAATGACATTCGATTTTCCGTCGCATACACTGGACATTACAGCGTTACTGTGGTTTTCATTATACGACCATGTACTTTTTCGAAACGGTGAAAGCGTGCTGTAAAGTTGCTCATAGCTGCTGCGGATACTCGCCTGGTCGTTTTCTGATACCGGGTCAGCAAGAAACAAAGCCGTATAGACATGGTCTCCCATCGCATCCATAAATCGTTCGATACCCTGAATAAACGCCTTATTTTCCGTTTTGGATTTATCCCGCAAGGCAGCCACGCAGGAAGCCGATGTAATCGTCCGCATTTTATCGCCAAATGCACCATCCAGCAAATAATTCAGGCTTTCTGTATCTTGCTGGTCATCGCTGGCATAGATTCGGCTCGTTTGAGAACCCGGAAAGTTGCTTTTCATTCCTTCGTGAAGAGTCTTGAACGAAATATCCAGATTTTCTATCGCTTCGCTGTTCTTCTGCCGTAAATTCCGCCGTACACCAAGGTAGATTGATGCAGGCGCCCCAGACTTTTTGACGCTGACCAAAACTGCCAGACTGCATCCAAGTGCCATGCTGGAATGGTACACCGTTGAGAGTTTCTGGAGCTGGTCTTCCCCCTGCTTCACGGTCAGTTCTTCCAGCTTGAACACCTTCATATAGTCATCGGTAATTTTCCCGCCCACCATTTGTTCCGTCGGGTCAACCAGCGCATAGTTCTGAAGGTCTGGAAGATACTTTTTGTAAACCAGATGGTCTGCCAGTGTCAACTGGTCCATCAGATTTTGCTTTGTCTGTTCACTTAATGGCTTTTGCTCATAGCGTTCAAGTTGTTCCGGCATTATTTCATACCCTCCTTTTTAAGCTGCTTTTTCACCCACGATTTCCAGAATGGCGAACCTACCGTTAAAAAGACACTCACTACAGGATTTTTATACGTTTCTTCAATTTCTTGCAGAACTTTCTTAGCATCCTTGCTTCCCTGTGCCACCGCTCTGTTGCAATATTCTCTCGCCTTTTTCATGTTGCGTCTTACGCCAAATCCCGTACCATAGAGCGCAACCATCATTGCTTGCGCATCCACATCGCCGGCATCCGCTGCGGCGCGCACCAGTTTTGCGCCTTTGGACAGATTTTGAGAGACTCCGTATCCTGCTATATAAAACATCCCCAACGCATACTGGGCCTCAACTTTTCCGCTCTCTGCCGCCTTTTTGCACCAGCTAAAAGCTGCTGCTGCATCTTCTTTTACGCCAGTTCCATTCAAATAACAGCCTGCCAATTCAAATTCCGCATCCACATGCCCTTTCTGGGCAGCTTTTTTGTACCAGCTAAACGCCTGACTGGGGGATTTTTCCGTACCAGAACCGGTCTCATAGCAGCAACCAAGTTCGCATTCTACGTCTGCATCTCCTCCCTTTGCTGCTGCCGCCTGCTCTGCTTTCTGATAGCACTCAAATGCCTTGGTTTGATTTGCCTCGACACCACATCCGTTCTTGTAGCAGTCTCCCAAATGGTACAGTCCGCGGGAGTGGCCTTTCTCTGCCGCCTTCTGATACCATAAAGCTGCACTGGTCATGCTTTTTGCAGTGCCGCAACCTGTCTCATAGCAGAATCCAACGCCATTCATAGCACTTGCCACTCCATGATTTGCAGATGCCAAATACCAGTTAAATCCTTCTTTTGTATCTTTCGGCACACCAACTCCATACAGCAGACAGTTACCATACCAATACTCTGCTTCTGGGTGTCCCTGCTTGGCAGCTTTTGCAAAGCATTTTACTTCCTGCTCTTTGTCATACTTGTCTGGTACGGAGGCGCCATTTTTGAACCACATTCCCAATCTGTACTGCGCCTCGACGTGACCTGCACTAGAAGCTTTTATATAATAAATCTCCGACATAATCCGGTCTTTTTTTACTTCTTCATAGAGACGCCCCATCCGATACTGCGCTTCTGCAACAATCTCATTTGATGCATCTTCATTGGATAGTGCGTTTCCATACCAATTCTCAGCAGATTTCCATAGGGCATCTTCTTCCTGACAGATCGCATAGGCAAGCTCCGCTTTGGCATATTTCTGCTTTGCAGCTTTCAAATACAATTCCTTGGTTCGCACTTTATCCTTCGCCACAACTTCATTGCCTTTTTCATACCATGTACCGAGTATATACTGTGCTTCTGCACAGCCATTATTGGCTGCCTTCTGATACCATTTTCCGGCCTCCTTCAAATCCTGCGGAACTCCTTTTCCCATTTCGCAACACCGGCCATAATGGTACTGTGCGTCTTTTTCGTCCTTCTCTGCAGCCTTGCGGAACAGCTCAGCAGCCTTGAATGCGTCATACGTCTTACCATCCTTGTCTTCATAGCAGCAGCCAAGTCTATACTGCGCAGGTGCATATTCCTGTTCTGCTGCTTTTTCGTACCACTCCGCAGCCTTATTCGCACTTTTTTCTACGCCGGTTCCTTTGCGGCAACACTCGCCCATCATATATTGAGCCTCTGCCAACCCAAGTTTTGCAGCCTTTTCAAACCAGCTCACACTGTCTTTCAAACTTTTGGGCGCACCTTCCCCCTGTAAACAGCAGCCGCCAAGGCTGTTCATTGCGCGGGCATGACCCTTGTCGGCCGCTTTCGTATACCAATATGTCGCGGTACGGAAGCTCTGTTTCGCTCCCAGACCATAATAGCTACAGTTTGCATATTCAAATTGTGCTTCCGTATCATCATTTTTTGCAGCTGCCTGATACAGTGTTGCGGCCTTTACGATGTTCTTCCCTACTCCGATGCCATCCATATAACACTGCGCCGTTTCACGCTGCACCTCCGCGAGTGTCTTTATTTTATCCTCGGCGGCATCCGCTTTATTTTTTTCCGCTTCTTCGCACCAATACGCAGCCTGTTCCGGATTCTTTTCGACGCCGATTCCAGAGTTATAACATTCTGCCAATCGAACTCGTGCCTTAAAATCACCTTGCTTGGCCGCTTCCTGATACCAATGAACTGCTTTTTCTGTGTCCCCAAGAATTTCACAGCACTGCGCGTAATTAAGTTGTGCTTCGACCAGCCCTGCTTTGGCAGCTTTTTTCAGCCACTTTTCTGCCATTTCGGTGTCTTTCTTTACACCGCTTCCCACCATGTAGCAGACGCCCAAATTATTCTGTGCTTTTGTGTGTCCCTGCTCTGCCGCTTTATCATACCAGCACGCCGCTTCCTCATCACTTTGCACGATTCCAAAACTGGAACCAGTTTTGCAGCATTTGCCCAAGCGATACTGTGCTTCCGCCAACCCCTGATTTGCTGCTTCACGATACCATTTTGCCGCTTGGACAGGATTTTTTACTATTCCAGCACCGTTTTCAAAGTATTCGCCTAATTTTAATTGAGCCGGTGCATAACCATCTAAGGCTGCTTTGCGCATAGATTGAAAAGCCAGTTCTGCCTTTTCCTCTCCAAATTTTCCCTTTTCATATCCCAAACCAAGCTCATATTGAGCCAGCGTGTAACCCTTATCCGCTGACCTTTTGTAATACAGCCACGCCTGCGCATAGTCACCCTTTTGGAAGCGGCACGCCGCATAATGATATTCCGCCTCCGTATTCCCCTGCTGTGCCGAAAGATTGTAATATTTTTCGGCCTCTTCCGTATTCTGCGGCACACCGATTCCCTTTGTCAGACAATCGCCAAATTTATTTTGTGCTTCTGCATTTCCCTGCTGCGCTGCTTTCTGATACCAATGTGCTGCGCTCGCTGGGGTACAAGCTATGCCGACACCATTCCAAAGACAGTTTGCAAGAGCCAGCTGTGCTTTTTCAAGCCCCTTTTCCGCCGCTTTTTGATACCAAATAACAGCCTCGTTCTTATCAGCCGGTCTTCCTTTTCCTTCAAAACAGCAGTCGGCATAATCCAGCTGTGCCTGCCCGTGTCCTTGCTCTGCCGCCTGACGATACCAGTTGGCCGCTTTTTCATCGTCCTGCTTCACACCAGTACCAGCGGAATAGGCATTAGCCATGTAGAATTGCGCCTCTGCATTTTCATTTTCCGCCGCCATGCCATACCATTTTGCAGCTTCCGTCAAATCAACCGCAACGTCTTCTCCCTTTTGAAAACGCATTCCCAGTTGGAATTGGATTTCTGTGTTCTGATTTTCCGCAGCCATTCTCCAATACTGAAGTGCAATGTCCAGCCACTTTTCTGCATCCGGCTGATTTTTTTGCTTATTATCCTGATAACCACGATAGTGATATTCCGCAATCCATTTCATTGCCGGCACAGAATGATATTCTTCTGCCACAATCTGATAACCCCAAAGTGCTTCTGAAACCTCTCCGTCCTTCCATGCCAGTTCCGCCGTGGCAATGTACTTTTGCGCTACTTGTTCCTCAGAAAGCCACAACCCCACTCTGCCTTTTATCTGAGTTTCTACGCATTGGTTAAATTCCAGTTTCTCCTTTTCCGGACCATGAAACTCGTACGCATAGCTGGCATTGGGGTCATCCACAGCGACCGCTTTTTCCAATCCGTGCCACTCCTCATAGTCACTTTCTGCCGAGGAAAACCATTTTTCAATAGGTTTTCCTTGAATCGCACTAAAATCCAGAAGGTTCATCTTTTTATAATCCTGCCGAATTTCCCGAATCTCACCATTCTGAAAAAGGATTTCAATCTGAACCTGTCTCATGCCATATTTCCTCCTATGGTTTTATTATTTTGATGTAATTCCCCTGACTTCTCACCCACATATCAATACCCGTTCCAAACACTTCCGCTTCTACAATCCAGCCTTTTTCCGTCACCTGTAGGACCTTTGCCGTCGGCAGACGGTCAAGCACTGATTCCAGACTTGGCCCGGTATACTCAAACCGGATGGTCTGCAACTCACCGCCGTACATGAACTGGATGCGCTTGCGCATTTCGCCTTCCTGAAAACGGTCAGCATACCGCTGGGCGAAATGCCGGTCGAGGGTTTTGTAATTTTGAATGCGGTCGATGCGGTAAATTGTCGGGGAGTTATCCTGCGGGTTCTGGAAATGCTTATCCTTGTCGATGCCCTCAATGAACGCAGCCAGATAAAAATAATACTCGCTGAATAGGATGCCCACCGGCTCAATGGTACGCACACGGGTCTCGCCGTCGTGGGTGCGGCAGTAGATAATTTCCATAACATTGTGATTTTCTACTGCCGTGCCGATCTCCCACAGGCTCTCGATAAACTTCCGGCCATGCTGCGGCTCAACGTAATGGAAACGCTCATTGCTGATGAGGTCTTTGACCTGATTCAGCCTGTCCAGCGGCGTACAGGCCAGAATAAGCTTGTCCAGAATCGGGAACATTTCTTCTTTGACCATCGAGCGGCTTTCCAGCAGAATTTTGCATACTGCCAGAATCTCGCTGCTGGTGAGGAAGCGTGAAAGCGTATCATCCAGCAGATAGCCGCCCTTTGCGGAGTTATACAGAATTTCCCGACGCGGCTCACTGTCGGCGAAATAATTGCGCAGGGTATCAAGGTCACGCTGAATCGTTTTCTCGCTGACACCAAAGTGGTCGGCCGTCTGCTGCTTATTCAGCACACCGCCCTGTACCAGCACTTGTTGGATATAGAGTATACGATCTAATCTACTATTGTGCACAGTTCATTCTCCTTCTCTGCTCATTGTAACACAGCACAATTATCACTGCAATTCTTTGTGTGAAGTTTTGTCGTTTCACTGAAGCACAAAAAAATTTTTGTTTCTTTTGTACAATTTCAGTATACAAAAAAAGATGGACACGCTGTCTGTCCATCTCTTCAAAAGTCAAGGCAAACGATTCCTGAGCTGCCATCCTCGCCTGAACCGATAGGCTGTGTTCATCATCTCATCGGTGATGGTATAAAACGCCTGTCGCGGCGAAATGTACTCGCCAATCATTCCAACCACAAGCACAAAGTTCAGCGCAAATGCAACATTCAGTAGTATCATCAAGAATTTTTTCATACACTCTTCTCCTTTTATCACACAATCTTATCAGCTTTTCTAACCTCATTATAAAGATTTTGATGGACGGTATGTCTGTCCATCCTACGATAACCCACAAAAAGGAACACGGTATTCGCAGAGTTCACCGTGTTCCTCCTATCATCTTTTGCGGTTGGCACTTTTACAAAGCTCAACCTTGCGTTTTAGCCTCCTCCCGAATCTGCCTTTTATATTTATAATAGGTATTCCGGGCAAGCCCTGTCAGCTTCATGCACTCCACATCGTCCAGTGTACCACCAAAAGCCTTACAATGGATGCGGATTTTCTCTTTGGCCGCTTTAGACTTCTTGGTTTCAAATCCAGTGCCTTTTTTACGTCCAACCTGTTTTCCATTCAGCTTTGCTGTTACAAGACCCTCACGAGTACGCTGGTGCAAATCGGCCACTTCTTTTTCAGACTGCTCAAAAGCCAACTTGATTTGCTCTTTTGCCAATGCCATCAGATACTCGTTGATTCCCTTTAAGATAAAATCCACATTGGTTCCTGTCATAGCAATGCTGCCAGACAGGGCCTTTTTGTACGTTTCGGTATCAATGTGATGCTCTTTCAGGAATACCAGCTGGATACCTTTATTATAGAGATCCTCATACAGTGAAAATCCTTCTTCGGCATTTCTGGACATTCGAGAGACGGAATCGAACACCACAGTATCGCCCTCTTTCAGAATCCGATACAACTTGCTCCATTCTGGCCTTAAGATGGAAGTTCCCGTATAGGCTTCCTGTACAATGTGAACTGTCGGGTATTCAGCCCTGATATTACGAACCTGACGGTCAATGCTCTGCTTTGCAGTGGAAATTCTGCAATAACCATAAACGCTCATAACTATTTTCTTTCCGTATCAAAAATGCCGAACGTCATTTTAGCGTCACCGATTTGCTAAGGCAAATCGGTTTCATCACGCTATGATTGATACTTTTCTGTACCCACGGCATTTTTAATACTTTTTCCTGCGAGCCTTAGTCATCCCTCATATACTTCAAAAGATTATCTCCGTTGACGAACGGTTCGCACCGTCCGTCTCCTGCGATGACTTTTGAATTTTATAAGGAACGACACGGCTCGCTCTTATCAACGGTTCAGATACTGATTCATAAACTCTTCCACCGTCACACAGGGCTTTTGATCTTTCTCTGCTCCTCCAAATGGGTCATAGTTCCAGTCACTCTCTTCGTCGATATACCGCCGTCCATCATCGGGCAGCTCCAGCGGCTCTGCAAGAATAATCGTTCCCCAGTGATTGACCATGATAAATGGTGCAATCTCACAGGGAATTCCTCGGCAGTCATCATCATGCCGCACATCGTAGACATCCAGACTATCCGGGACGGTATCTCTTTTGATGCGGAAGTTAGTGAATAATGCAGGCTTTCCGCAGACAGTGATTTCTTCATAGTGTTCGGTCATCGCATTGCAAGACATATAAATTTCTCCTTTATGCCACATTAAGTCGGGTAGCTTTATAGCAGTCAACGCACATCCCCTCATGGGTGGCTGCAAACTCTGCCGCCTGCATGATAGAACCGTCCTTCAGCTTGACCCTCTTGATGGTCTGATTGCATCGGGCGCAGATGCAGGGCACAGGCGGCTGTTCCTGCTTCGGGGTAGAGGATTTCGGTTTCGGCTGCTTTTGAGGTTCAGCCTCCGGCTGCGGTGCAGCATCTTCCGGCAAATCCTCTCCGGCATAAATGTACAGGCCCAGCCCAAACATAGCGAGGTTCTTCACCAAGCACCGCATGATAGCCTTATTCACATCGAACATGGAGGCTGCTTCTACGGTGCGTTCTTCCATGCCGATCTTTTCACGGCGGCGGGTCTGCGGATTGTAGTCCCATTTCGGGG
>OJKP01000078.1_pt1 | contig 79092 bp, 82 predicted proteins | sample 1596521 | NCBI WGS metagenome assembly OJKP01 (sample SAMEA4350130, study PRJEB24818) | metagenome | biome: human; feature: gut; material: faeces | place: Denmark | collected 2013-09
AAGAACGAAAAATATGACCCCTGCTATATACAGCACGACCCGAGAACCTTTAACAAAAAATAACTCGAAAAATAACGAGAGAAACTTGTTTAATTAGAGTAAAGCGGGGGAGGTTAGGTGGGGGCTGTAATGATTGGCTGAATAAGTCTTTGACAAAACAGAGTAACTTGTCCCTTCCCTTGGGGAAGGCCAGGATGGGTTATCCTACGGGGGAGGCTAGGTGGGGGCTGATATTCAATACATAGTGACTAACCATGAGTTTATCCCGGTTTTTGTCTAAAAAATCCTCATCCGATGTATTGGCTAAGGAAAAGGAAGTGCTCCAGCACTTGCAAATCCTACTGAATCAAAAACCAAGACCAAAATAAAATCAAAAAAATGAATCCGTGAAAAGACAAATCCGTGTCCTCCGTGTTTAAATTTTTGTCCACCCCAAAGGCTGTGGCCACCATATACCCAAAGATGTAATTCTTCCATGTTGTAGTGGTGCTCACGTATTTTGTCATTCCGTGTTAAGCCAGTGTCCCTGCCTCAGGCTAGGGACAAATCGACACCACATATTGACATTATCAGTGATAATAAAAGCAGTCATAAAAAACACCACCCAATGACCGGTTTTTGATAAACTTTTTGGGCACAGACTGTATATGAAATCTGCCCACTCGGGGCAACGTGCTTGCCCATGTTGGGCAACGTGCTTGCCCCAAATATGACCAAAAGTATCATTTAACCCAAAATCGGTCATTAGGGTTGCTTGTATCAGTTAATGACACGCTCGTAAACGAGATTCAAATCACGCCATCAGAACAGACACTTTCCGGTTTATGAGGACTCGCTTTTCGAAAGGTCATGTCCGATTGCCGGGGTATTGCCTCTATGGAGTTTTACCGTACTACATTATTCAGTAATGCAATTCCAGACAAATTGCCAAGATGAACAGAATTTTTATCCTACCTATTTGCCAGTTTTGTAATTTTGTATTATTTTTGCAAATAACATACATCTTGTGACCACACTAAGAAGTATGACAACTAAGTAACGAATTTGATATTCGCATATTGATGACCACTACAAAAACGCCCCAATCATGTACGCCCTCTATTGCAGGGGACGACGGCGAAGCCATACCGCAAACCGTCGAATCCCCCACCGGTTCACCCGTCGCTGACACCGACGGGATGTCGTGGTATGTGGCATGTGTGAGGGTCAACTACGAGAAGAAATTCATGCTCGCCATAGAGCAGGACTTCCAAGGTCGCGGTCTTCCTATAGAAGCCTGGGTGCCCACTGAGAGGCGCGTTGTGGTCAACAGCCGCGGCAAGCGCTGCATACGCGAGTTCGTGGTCCTCTCCACCTTCGTCTTCGTTAGGGTGGAGGCTCGTCACCTCAACGACATCCGTTTCCGTCCCGACGTATACAAGATGCTCACGATGCCCGGCAAGAAGACTCCCCACATCATCCCCGATGCCGAGTTCAACAATTTCCGCCGCATCATAGACACCGACAACGCCACCTTCATCAACCGTCCTCTCAGAAAGGGCGACAAGGTGCGCATCACCGACGGTGCCCTTGCCGGCTGCATGGCGTTCGTCCAGCGCATCCAGGGCAAGAAAGTAATCATCGGCAACGAGCTCCTCTACATCGGCGGCGCCACCATTGAAGTAGACCGCGAGTCCCTGGAGTTTGTGAGGGAGGGCAGGAGTTGCTGAAATGTAAATAGTGTAATGAAGATGCTATTATAGGTCATATTTTGAACTAAACGGTTACAATCATTATCTAAACTAATAATGTCTTTTAATTCTTCAGAAAATAGTAAAAGGATAGCAAAAAACACACTGCTTCTTTATGGGCGAATGTTGTTTATGATGCTTATTAGCCTTTATACGTCACGTGTTGTATTGAATGCGCTAGGTGTAGAGGATTATGGCATCTATAATGTTGTCGGTGGTGTTGTTGCAATGTTTACTGTTATATCAGGATCTTTGTCGGCGGCGATAAGTCGTTTCCTTACTTTTGAATTGGGGAAAAATGATATGGTGCAGCTGAAGAAGGTCTTTTCAACTTCTGTCATTATACAATTCATATTAGCCCTGATAGTTTTCGTTTTAATAGAAACTATAGGATTATGGTTCTTGAATAATAAATTAGTCATACCAGAATGTAGAATGACTGCAGCAAATTGGGTCTTCCAATTGTCAATAGCTACTTTCGTTTTGGGGCTGATGAATGCCCCTTATACAGCGGCTGTAATTGCACATGAGAAGATGTCCGCTTTTGCATATTTGGGTATTTTGGACGCAGCTGAAAAACTTGCTATAGCATTGCTCGTTGCTTGGACTTCTACTGACAAATTGATTCTCTATGCGATCTTGATGTGTTCTACATCACTTTTGGGTATTGTAATATACAGGTTCTATTGCAAAAGAAAATTTGAGGAATGTAGCTTTCACTTAGTTTTTGACAAAACTGTATTAAAAGGAATGTTTGGTTTTGCAGGATGGAATTTTATCGGTGCATCTTCTGCGATATTGAGAGATCAGGGCGGAAATATTATCATCAATCTATTTTGCGGTCCAACCGTCAATGCAGCACGTGGAATAGCGCTTCAGGTTAATGGTGCCGTTTCTGGATTTGCTTCAAATTTTATGACAGCATTGAATCCTCAAATTACAAAATCGTATGCTTCTGGCGACCATGAATATTTGATGAAGTTGATATTTCAAGGGTCACGTCTGTCCTTTTATATGCTTTTGTTCTTTTCAGTACCTATATGGGCAAGCACACATTATATTCTTGTTCTTTGGCTTAAATTAGTCCCTGCTCATTCTGTATTCTTCATTCAATTGATATTGTTGTATACAATGTTGGAAGCTTTGTCTACACCATTGATAACTGCAATGTTGGCAACAGGAAAAATACGGAACTATCAAATTATCGTTGGTGGGACACAAATGTTTAATCTGCCTCTTTCATATTTGTTTCTCCGTTTTGGAGCAGAGCCGGAAGCAGTTTTGATTATTGCAATATTTATTTCACAAGTTTGCCTGGCTGAAAGATTGATATTGCTACGCAGAATGATAAATTTACCATCAGTAGATTTTTTGAAGAAAGTTTATCTTAATGTTATGGTCGTAATGGCTATGTCTTGTTTTTTTCCTCTTCTGTTGTCTCATTATTTAGAAGAGTCTTTTCTCTCTCTTGTAATAATATCAATGTTGTCCATATTGACGACAGGAATAGTCGTTTTTTATATAGGATTCAGAGATAAAGAAAGACAGTTCGCCATAGAGAAAATCAAGATTTTGAAATCTAAGTTTTTTGGGAGATGATAAAAATAAAGACTCCAGCAGACTGCTGTGGATGTTCTGCTTGCTATAGTATCTGTGCGCATGATGCAATATCCATGCAGCCTGATTCCTTGGGATTCCTTTATCCCGTGGTGGATGAAGATAAGTGCATTGATTGTGGTCTATGTGAAAAAGTTTGTTCCTTTAATGAAGCCTATGATACAAGTCTGAATCTATCTGAACCTATTGCATATGGAGCAAGACATAAAGATATGTCACAGGTAGAGAGTAGTCGCAGTGGAGCTGCTTTTATAGCAATATCTGATTTTATACTAAAGCAAGGCGGTGTGGTTTATGGCGTTGGTTATGCAGACCATTTCAGAGTTGTTCATAAACGTGCGGAAACTATCGAAGAGCGTGATGAATTCAAGGGAAGCAAGTATGTGCAAAGTGATATGGGCACAATATATAGACAAGTTAAAAAAGACTTGCAAAGCGGACTAAAGGTGCTCTTTTCTGGTACACCTTGTCAAACATCAGGACTTAATTCTTTTGTCGGTAAACGTTTGAGAGAAAATCTTTATTTGATAGATATTGTGTGTCATGGCGTTCCAAGCCCTTACATTTGGAGAGATTATCTTGATTATCTTGAGCATAAATATGGCAGCACCATCTGTGTGGTAAACTTCAGAGACAAGAAAGAATTCGGTTGGAAAGCTCATCATGAAACTTATACTTTTGCATCTCGGAAAATAGAAGAGAAAAGTTTTACTTTCTTGTTCTTTGAACATATTATGCTTCGCAGATCTTGCGGGAAATGCCATTTCTCGAATCTCAAACGTCCAAGCGATTTGACACTTGCGGATTTTTGGGGGTGGGAAAAAACTGATTGCCATTTCAATGAAGATGACAAAGGGTGCTCTTTGGTTTTGCTGAATACTGAGAAGGGGAAAAATATATTCGAAGATGTGAAAGACCAACTAAACACAATATCCGTTAGAATAGAGAATTGTTTACAGCCGAATTTGCAACACCCCACTGTAATAAACGAGAAGCGTGATGCGTTTGAGCGCGATTACGAAAAACGAGGATTCAAATATGTATTCTTCAAATATGGAGAAGACGGCGTGAGGTATAAATTGAAAAAAATGAAGACGGAAGTTAAGCAAAAAATAAAGAAGCTTCTGAAAAGATGAAAATAGGAATCATCACATTTCATTATGCGCACAATTATGGTGCGGTACTGCAAGCTTACGCCCTTTGCACGAGGTTGCGTAAGGATGGGTATGATGCCCAAATAGTTGATCTAAGGCGTTCGTTTATATATAATCAATATCTGCCTTTGGAACTATCCTATTTTTATTGCAATTATAGGGTAAATAACTCGATTGCTTTGTCGTTGTTAAAGGCTCTTAAATGTTATTGGAATAATAGGAAAAGGAATGTACAATGGAAGCGTTTCGACAAATTCATAAACAAACAATTGCTTACCACGAAACGAGTCTATAAAATTGAAGACATAGACAAACTGAATTTGGATGTTTATATTTCTGGTAGTGACCAAATTTGGAATGACAAATTGACCAATGGATTTGATCCATTATATTTTTGCAATGGATTTGGTGTAGATAAGCATAAAATAGCTTATGCCGCCAGTAATGGTTCAGAACTTGTAGAGAAATCTAAATTGGAAGAATTCAATTCTCTTATATCTAATTTTGATGCAATTAGTGTTAGAGAAAAAGGATTGTCGGATTTCTTAAATGCAAATGGTATTAAAAGTGTTAATGTTCTTGACCCAATATTCCTTTTGGATAAAAATGATTGGGCAAAGATCTGTTCGCCGATAAGTTATTCTGACTATCTGTTGACGTATTCATTCAGCGAAGAGCCAAGTTTCTTCTCTGATGTATTAGACTTTGCGAAATTAAAAGGACTGAAAGTCGTTAGCATTTTGTTTCATCATCGTGATGATATCGATACAGACATAATACAGATAACAGATGCAGGACCTATGGATTTCTTGGCATATTTCAGAAATGCGTCATTTGTCATTACTAATTCTTTTCATGGAACGGCATTTTCAATACTTAATGAGAAACAATTTATATGCGTGCCGCCTAGAAAAGGTCGTGGAAGAATAGATTCATTGCTTAAAAGCCTTGGACTTACAAGTAGAATACAAAATGGGGCTTTTCATATGGATGATTCTATTGACTATAAATATGTCTTGTCAGAACTGAATGTATTAAGAGCTTCGTCTATGTCGTTTTTGAAATCTAATTTGAAGATAAAGTGATGAATATATCTTTATGCACAGATGAAAACTTTGTCATGCCTGCATTGGTATGTATAACATCCATATTTGAAAACAATAAGGGTGAGCATGTCTCTGTCTATATTCTGACGGATGGCATTTCAGAAAAGGCAGAATTGAAATTCTTACGTTTGGCTGATATATATAAGCAGGAGATATTTATCAAGACTATTGACAAGAGATGCTTTGATGGTTTGACTGTCAATGAGCGTTTCCCTGTGTCTATGTACTATCGTTTTTTGTTGCCTGACATGCTTCAAAAAGAAGAAAAGGTGCTTTATCTTGATTGTGACATCATCGTGAGACATTCATTGAAACCTCTTTATGATATAGGCCTATATGGCAAAGCTCTTGCTGCGGTTGTTGCTCAGAGTTGTGATGATATTGTTTTTGAGAACACGCTTTTACTTGAAGGAAAATATTTCAATTCTGGAGTATTGCTGCTAAACCTTGAATATTGGCGCAAGAATGGTATAACAAAGAAACTTATTGAATGGGTCGCTTCTAATCCGGATAAGTGTTCTTTGCCTGATCAGAATGCGCTCAATAAGGTTCTGGATGGTAGTGTCGTATATGCAGATTATACATATAATTTTCAGGAATGGTGGTTTAGGGATTCTCTTGTTTCTTACATGCATTATAGCAAGTGGAATGAAATCAGAGAATGTGGTAAGGATCCTGTAGTTGTCCATTTTTGTGAATCAGTGAAACCCTGGTTTGCGGAATGTAAGAATCCTTATCAGAATGAGTTTCTGCATTATGCTAATTTGCATGACTTTATTGGTCTCAAACTTCAAAAACGTTATGGCTTTACATACCAATGCGCTAATTTCGTAGACCGCATAGGTCTGAAATTCAGATATTGGGCAGAGCGATGGCAGAAGAATATTGTCAAGAATATAAAGATAAGCTGATTGTATGTGTGGAATTTTCGGAACTACACGACGTTACGAACGTAGTATCGTAGAGCATAAACTGGAGTTGATGAACTTCCGTGGTCCCGACCATACGGGCATGGAAGTAATCCGAACACCAGATGGCGAGACTCTGACATTGGGACATGTACGTCTGTCAATCATCGACCTTGATTCCCGCAGCAACCAGCCGTTCGTTTATACCGACGATATCAGCATCGTCTTCAACGGTGAGGTGTACAACTTCCTTGAACTGAAGAAACAGTATCTGGGCGATGTCACATTGAGGACAGAGAGCGACACAGAGGTTATCTGTGCTATGTATGAGAAATATGGACTCGACTCTGTGAAACTTTTCAATGGCATGTTTGCTTTCGTTATTTATGACCGTCGAAAGAATATTATGGTAGGTGCTCGCGACCGCTTGGGCAAGAAACCATTCTATTTTTGGCATGAAGGCAGGAACTTCGAATTCGCATCACAGCCTAAGGTCATAAAATATGCCAATGATTTTCATATTGATGCCACTGCTCGCCAATTCTATCTGCTGCAAGGTGTCATTCCCGATCCTTATAGTCCATTTGAAGAGGCGAAGAAATTGCGAGCCGGTGAATGTTTTACCTTTAATCTTTCTTCTGGCAAACTAGATATACAGACTTATTGGGATGTTGACACAAACTCTTGCGGTTTTACGGCACCAAAAAGTTATGATGAAGCAAAGCAGATGGTCAAAGATCTGCTCTTTGATGCCGTTCGCCTGCGCCTCAATGCGAATGTGCCGGTAGGTACATTCCTGTCTGGAGGTATCGACTCTTCATTGATTTGCGCCATCGTTTCAAAGTTCAACAAAGACTTATGTGCATATACTGCAGGCTTCGACAACCAGCAGTTTGACGAGAGTCATTTTGCTGTTGACGTAGCGCGCTCCTTGGGTGTACCTATTAAGGTTTGTCCGTGTACCGGTGACGACCTCATGAAAGTTTTCAACGATTATATCACCTATTTTGATGAGCCTTTTGCCGACGACAGCCTGATTCCGAGCAGCCTTGTCGCTGAAAAGGCACGCCAGGACGTTACGGTGATTCTTGGTGGCGATGGTGGCGACGAACTCTTCTATGGCTATCCCAAATACGAATGGACAAAGGCACGTCTGCACCAGTATAAGAAACCGTATTGGCTCCGTAAGCTATTCACACCATACTTCAAGCATAAGGGTGGAGAGGGAGAGGTTATGCAGTCTACCCAGCACGACTATGCCGACGTGTATCGTAGCCTTGGTATGTTCTGTTATGATATGGGAGGCGCGGAGAAGTTCGACCGTATCACTCTTGGCAGGCAACAGCCCGACATGAAATACCTGCAGAACAAGCAGCGCGGTATCCTTGCTTATAGCGATTACGACATGAAGACATTCATGAACGCAGTAAACCAGAAGGTAGACCGCGCCACGATGCGCTGCAGCATGGAGCTTCGCAGCCCTATCATGGACTATCGTGTTGCAGAATACTCTCGTCTTCTGCCATACGAGTATATGATTAATGGTGAACTTGGCTTGAAACGAATATTGAAGGATATCCTCTATGAAATGGTACCAAGAGAGTTGCTCGACCGCCCGAAACGCGGCTTTGTTCCGCCGACAAAAGACTGGTTCAGAGGCGAAATGAAACAGGATTTGCTTGATACCGTATCACAAGATAACCTCACGAATTTATTGCCGGAATTGGATGCAGACAAATTCATCGCTTTAAGAGATGCGTTTGTGAACGGCAGGGAATTTAGCTCACGTATGTTCTTCACGGCATATACATATATAAAGTGGTTTAACAAATACATGTAAACTTTGTAATTATGAAAACAAAAATTGTATATGCCTTAATCGCTTCTGAAAATGATTTGTTTTTGGAAGAGTGTTGGACGTCGATATATTCTCTAAGAACATTCCACGATGATGCTCATGTGGTGTTATTAGTTGATCAAAATACTAAACAATACATAGAACAATTTGAAGATTTCTGTAAATTGATAACAGAAATAACAGTTGTTCCAGTACCGGAAGAGTATACTGCAAAACAAAAGTCAAGAGAATTAAAGACCAAAACGAGACTCTATGTAGATGGTTCTATGCTTTTTCTTGACAACGACACTGTGATATGCAAACGATTGGATGAGATCGACAACCTAACGTGTGACATCGCTGCTGTGCCTGAAAATCATTTGCCTCTTGCCAATATGCCATTTAAACCATTAGGTTCTGTAAAGTCTGTGTTTGGTATAGACGCATCTGACAGTAAGTTCTATTTTAATTCGGGTGTCATATATGCTGCTGATAACGAGCTTATACGTTCTTTCTTTAAGAAGTGGAATGAAAACTGGAAATTCTCTTGTTTTGAAAAGGAAAATTCTCAAGACGAACCTTCGTTCTTAATGGCGAACCGAGAATTTGGTAACATTATTGAAGAATTGCCAGGAATTTATAATGCTCAAGTGCAAATGAGCTTAAAGTATTTTGCAGATGCTGCGATTGTTCACTGGTGGCACATGAACTTCATAGAGAATCAAGACTATTCCCCATACTTTTCTCAATCAATATATAAAACCATTAAGCGAGAAAGGAGAATTAGTGAAGAAACAGATTGGCTGATACGTAATTGTAAACAATCATTTGTTTCTCCAAGTATGCCGGTCGGCATTGACCAGATGTACTTTTTGTTCTCTCCCGCAGGCAAAATCTTTAATAAAATTTACAAGGAGGGCGGAGTAGCATCAGCACTTATGCTTAAAGTGTCAACGCTGCTTGAGAAAATCCATAACATAACAAATCGAAAGAAATGATTTCTGTTATAATACCTGCTTATAACGCAGCCGGAACCATTCGTCGATGTATACAGTCTGTTCTTGAACAGACATACACGGAATGGGAGATGATAATAGTTGACGATGGTAGCAAAGATGATACTTTAGGCATTTGTCAGTCTTATGACGATAGTCGGATACGAGTCTTACATAAAGAGAATGGAGGTGTGAGTTCTGCCCGTAACATGGGATTGAATTTAGCTCAAGGTGATTATATCGCTTTTATTGATTCCGATGACTTCATAGAGACCGATTATCTACAACACTTGTCACATGGCTTGGGTTATGATATTGTTATTACTGGCTTTTACTATGGTGCAGTTCCCGAAGCCTCTTGCTTTAAATTCCAACTGTCAGACAAGCAAAAGGTTAGTCAAGAACTCTCAAAACTGATAAATGCAGATCAGCTCTGTTTCCCTTGGGGACGCTTGTTCAAACGTTCTATTTTAGAGCAATATCAGATACGCTTTGATGAACAAATGCGTTTCGCCGAAGATAATGTTTTCAATTGGGAGTTCCTTAGTCATGCCGAGTCCATTTATATCGATTCTACACAGAAAGACTACCATAAGTCTGCTGATGAAGGCGAAAGCGGCTATAATCTATCCTTTGAAGAAATGGAATATGTAGATAGCCAATTGTTTAAGTTAGCTAATAGATTGGAACTCTACTATAATGTTCCACTAAATTTGGAAACTAAGCAATTAATGCATGTCTTGTTCCTTAAAGATATGCTGCAGTTGACAGCAAGTCAATGGTATGAATACTATAAGAAATACCACACCAAAGGAACAAAAAGTGAGGGGTATAGCTTTATCATGCAGACAATCTATTATATGACATTGGCAAAAATCTCTCAAACAAAAGATAAAAGCATAAAAAAGCAGATGCTGAAGCAATTGGATTGTTTTATCGATAAACCTCTAACAATGTTGACTTCATCATCAATAAAAACACGATTCCTTATACCATTTGTCAAAATGAAATTGAATGGAATTGTATTGAAGCTTATTAACAAAATGTAGACATCAAAAACTGATAAAATCTATTTTAAAATGATTTCTGTAGTAATACCTTTATATAACAAGGAGACGTCAATTGCGCAGTCTTTGAAGAGCGTGCTCTCTCAAGAGTATGATGATTTTGAAGTGGTGATAGTTGATGATGGTTCTACAGACGGATCGGTTGGCGTTGTTGAGGCTATAAACGATTCTCGCATCCGACTGATAAAGCAGGAGAACGGCGGACCGAGCAAGGCTCGAAATACTGGTGTGAAGAATGCTAAGGGCGAGTGGATACTTTTTCTTGATGCAGATGACGAAATGCTGCCAGAGGCATTTGAGTTCTTTAGTGAAAAGATACAAAAACATACTGATGTAGATATGTTTCTTGGTGAGGTGATTGTCAACAATGGCAAGAAAGAGTATTTAGCTGTTGAATACAAGGAAGGTGTTGTTGACAATCCGTTCAAAGCTCATGTTTTAGGTCGTTTATTTCAATGTTCAGGCACTACAATATACAGAAAATCCATTGTAGAAGAAAACCCATTTGACGAGCGAGTGCGTAGATATGAGGATTTACAGCGCATATTCAAACTATATCGCAAGTACAGACTGTTTCTTTGTCACAAGCCGGTAGCAATGATTAACTTGGAGTTTTCTGCTGCTTCTCGTGCTCGCAAAGACATAAATGAAGATTTCCTTGGTCATCTTGACTTCAAGGGCAAATCCTTTTGGGAGAAGATGGCATTGTATGCTTTCTATCTTGGTGAGCGGGACTACTATTCCGAACAATGCAGAAAGTTGTATCCCAGGTTGTCTCATCGATATGATTGGTTATTACTATACAAATTATTTCAATTCTTAAAATAGAATGCCAAAAATATTAGTGGCAATAAAGATATTGCCATTCCTCTATAAGCTGTTGCTCTTTTTGTGGCATAAATTCCACAACGGGAAGAATGTTAAGTTCTGGTATTCCACGCATATTCCTTACCGCTGCCAATTTGAGGGTATGAATCATGTCGGGAAATATTCTAGTTTTTTGGGGAAAATGGGCTATGGTTCTAGTATCGGATGGAATAGTTCTGTGAGTGCAGATGTTGGCCGTTTTACATCTATAGGACCACGATGTGACTATATTAATTCATCGCATCCTTATAAAAAACCTTTTGCAACGACCTGTCCTCTTTTCTATTCATTAGTGAAAGGAAGAAATCCTCAAAATTTCTCTTTTACGGATAAACAGTTGATTGAAGAATTTAGATATTTTGATAAGGATAGAGAATTGGTGAATGATATAGGAAATGATTGTTGGATAGGCAGTGATGTAACCCTTATTGGCGGTGTTAAGATTGGTGACGGTGCTGTAGTTTTGGCTCATGCCCTTGTGTCAAAGGATGTTCCGCCTTATGCGATTGTTGGTGGAGTTCCAGCCAAAATCATAGGTTATAGATACGATGAAGAAACAATAGCGTTTTTACTCGAGCATAAATGGTGGAACAATGATATTGAGTGGTTCAAAAATCATTGGGAACTTCTTTGTGATATTGATAAATTGAAAGCATATTTTAATGAAAAGGGTTGATTATCTTGATAATTTGTCAGGATTGCTTATATGCTACATGATGTTGAATCACATCCTTTTGAGGTGTTTTGTTGACTGTTCTGGATAATATATGGTTGGAACCGTTACAATTCTTTATGTGCTGGTTCTTCTTTAAAAGCGGTATGTTTTATGTTCCGAAGAATAGTAGACAAATATTGAGTTGGGGGGCATAAAGCTCATAATTCCATTGCTGGTATATTCGTTTATAGGGCATATAGTAGAATGTGTGAATTTGTTTGTCAATGGAGATTTGAATTGGAAACATTATGTATTGACGCCATTCAAGGAATTTGCATTCACAGGAAGTGTCAATGGCAATCATCCTTTATGGTTCTTGCTCTCATTGTTTATTGTACGATTGGTTTTCAATGAATTGTTTGCCAGAAGAATCTATCCGATTGTCATTTTTCTATTTGGATTGCTAATAACTACAGTCCTTTTCTATTCAGGTATTGATTATTTACCAATATACCTATCCAACGTACCATTAGGCATTGCTGTATATTCTTGTGGCTATATGTTGAAAGAAAGACAATTCGAAAAGATGGTTCTGCTTTTTGCATTGTTGGCATATTTAGGAATTATGTTGCTGAGACCTTCGCATTTGGTCTTTCGTGACATGACATTGAATGAAGGAGGGAATTATTTTTGTGCGGTTTTGTATTCCTTGTCTGCTTGTGTGTTTTTTAATAATCTCTTCAGATGTCTCCCTTCTTGTAACATTTTGCAGTTTATTGGAAAGAATTCAATGACATATTATGTAACTCATTGGATTATATTGAGTATTTGTTCTTTAGTAATGATAAGCGGTTTCCATTGTCACAGTTTAACTGTATTTATTGTGATGATAGCCTCGTGTCTTGTTATTCCTACTATAATAGTTAAACTAAAAAAAAATGTAATTGTATGAATCCTAAAATATTAGCATTATATCTTCCTCAGTTTCACCCATTTCCTGAGAATGACGAGTGGTGGGGCAAAGGATTTACAGAGTGGACAAACGTGGGAAAGGCTAAGCCATTATTTCGTGGACATGATGAGCCCCGTGTCCCTACAGAATTAGGCTATTATGACCTGCGCTTGCCTATAATTCGTGAGCAACAGGCTCAGATGGCACGTGAAGCAGGCGTAACAGCCTTTTGCTACTGGCACTATTGGTTTGGCAATGGCAGAAGACTTTTGGCTGATGTATTCCAAGAAGTATTGGAGTCTGGTAAGCCTGACTTCCCCTTCTGTCTGGCATGGGCAAACCATACATGGAGAGCAGTAGGCTGTACAGCTGGTTGCGATTCAAAGGCGATATTGATGGAACAGACATATCCAGGTTTAGATGATGCCAAGGCTCATTTTGAATTGTTGTTGAAGGCTTTTCGTGACGAACGCTACGTCAAGGTGGACGGTAAACCCTATCTCTTTATTTTTGACCCTGTTAGTCTTCCTTTGGAGTATGTTGATTGTTTCAAGAAAATGAGCGTGGAAGCAGGTTTCCCTGGTATATATCTTGTTGCCAATGTGAATGACAATAGTATGGAGAAAGAAGTAATGCTTAAAAAAGGGTATGACGCAGTTTGCTATTGTGACATATTAGGACATGCTCAACAAAAGAGGAATACGTTAAGGCATAAACTATTTAAGCATCTGCAAGGAATATTGTTGAGACGTCCGACATATGTTTATGATTATAGTAGGCATTATAGGGAGTTTATTGGTGATATAGATAGAGATGAGAATGTGATTCCGCAAATTGTGCCGCAATGGGATCATTCTCCCCGTGGAGGAAGAAAGACTAACATATATATAAATTCAACTCCTGATTATTTTGCAAAACATGTTCGGATGGCTATGGAAGCTATCAAAGAAAAACAAGAGGAGCATCAAATATTGATGTTGAAATCGTGGAATGAGTGGGCAGAAGGAAACTATATGGAGCCAGACATGACTCATGGTAGAGGATATATTGAGGCACTTCGTAAAGTGGTGGATGAATACAAGAATAAATAATTTTTTATTGTAAAAGTAGATTATCTTCTTGCCTAATAGGGTGTTCTGGGATTATGATATATAATCGAAATTGTTATGACTGCTAAGGATAAAACGCTAAAGGCTGTCGCACCATATACCCATCCAGGTTTCTTGAATTTCAAATGCGCTCCATTTGAAGCATGGAAACGTAATGAAGGGAAGGAAGCAAGGAGTCATTATCCTTGGCGCTTCCTGCATTGGTTGGCTTTTCGTTGGGAATTGCCGACATTGTGGAAGAGCAGAAAGGAGGCGAGGCTGAGGTTCATGGAACCGGTTTCGCTCCACTTCGATGCGTTTCCGGATTATGCCATGTATGAGGTGGTGCCGATGTTTTGGGATTGTTGGCCCGGTTATTTCGAGAATACTTGTCTGTGGCTGAGAAAACATAATGTGAAGACAGCCGTATTCACTTCTCGGCAGACTGCGGAGCGGATGCAGGAGCGGTTCTCTGGAGAGAATAAGAAATGGCAGAAGATGAATGTCATTTGGTGTCCGGAAGCGGTTGATGGGGAATTATATCAGAAAGGCAAGGCGTTGAAGGACAGAAGTATTGACTTGCTGGAGTTCGGACGGTCGAACGATAAGGTGGTCAGTTCGGCGAAACTGGCTGGTGTGAAGATCGATGGGGCGCCGCTGCAGCATGTCTGCACGAAGCAGAACGGCAAGTTCATCTTCACCAACGAACAGCTTTACGAGGCAATGGGTGATGCCAAAGTTACCATTACTCTGCCCCGAAGTATGACGCAGCCAGAAGTGGCTGGTGATATAGAGACCTTGACGCAACGCTATTGGGAGTGTATGTTTTCACGGATAGTGATGGTGGGACATGCGCCACAGGAACTTGTTGATTTCATCGGATATAATCCTGTATTAGAACTTCGTGATGATATCTCAGCCGAAGAACTGATTGCAGATGTATTGGAAAACATAGAAAATTATCAGTCGCTTGTTGACAAAAACAGGGAAACGGCTGAAAAACTCGGAAGTTGGAATGTGAGAATGAAGTGGCTGATGGGAGAGCTGACCTACGAATATAGCTTATAGAAACAATAGGTTGATATGGCTTGTGTAATAACAAACGTTAAATATATAGTCGTTTAGCCTACCTGCACGACCACATTGCCTCTTTTTTGTTATTTTTGAATGTGTTTAGACCATTAACAACGGTCAAGGAGCAATCGGACATCGTTGCACACGGTGTGCCTTAATCTTGTCATTTAAATTACTAAAGCAATGTTTCATAATATTGAAATAAATAGATTCCGTGGTATAAAATACTTGAAAATAGAAGGCTTGAAACAGATAAACCTTTTCTTCGGTAAGAATAACTGTGGCAAGTCGTCACTTTTGGATGCCTTTTTTCTCATATCAGGTATCTCAAATCCGAAGTTGCCTCTTAATGTTAACATCATACGCAACTATCGTCGATTGGAATCTTCTGATATGAAGCTGGACTTCTATTCTCTTGACATGAGCAGCCCTATCGTAATAAAGGCTGAAAATGGCGAAACAAGAGAGTTGCAAATATCTGTTGTTGAATCGTCTTCAAGCAAGGTGAACCTTCTGGGCGAAGATAACAATGTGGTTTCTACAGATCTTGACAATAAGTATGGCTTGGTATTAAAGTATAAGGTTGACGAGCAAGCTTATGAGTCTTCAATAATAATGTCGCATTCTTCTAACAACTCTTTGGAGCAACGAATAAAGATGCCTGCACATTATAAGGAGAAACTCACATGTAGATACCTTAATCCGAAGTTCGACTTTTCGACTTCCATAGACGGACTTGTAGATGTAATAAAGAACAAGGACGAGGCGTTCATCGTTAACGCTTTACGACTCATAGAACCAAATATCAAGGATTTTGTTCTTTCGCAAAATGAGGTTTTGGTGGATATTGGTCTGAATAAGCGCATTCCTATAAATATGATGGGAGACGGAGCACGCAAGATTTTATCTATCTTGACCTCCATATACGAATGTAAAAATGGTATAGTGCTGATAGATGAATTGAGTAATGGCTTCCACTATTCTGTTATGAAAGGAGTGTGGCGATCGATTGTTTCTGTAGCGAAGAAAAACAATGTGCAGATTTTTGCCACCACACACGATCTGGATTCAATAAAAGGCTTGCGTGATGCTGCAATGTCTGGCGAGAAGTATGATGACTTTATCGTATGTTTTAAATTGCAGCGTACTGCCGATAACGAACTGAAGTCGTATACATATTCTCTTGACAGCGTTGATTATTCTTTAACCCAGGAAATAGAAATCAGATAGTATGAATCTTATTTTTATTGAAGCGAAGAATGCAAATACTTCCGAATGCAACTTTCTCAAGACTATATTGTCGAAACATTTTGCAGACAAATCTGTAGAATTTATTTGTATGAATGGGGTAGGGAATCTTTTCCAAAAGTCTATCATAAACAGAATGGAACAGGCGCAAGTCGAAGGTGATAGTGTTCTTGTGATGGTTGATGCTGACAGTCCAAGTAAAGGATGGGGATACACTAAGAGACATGACGATATCGAGGCTAAAAAGACACAATTGCAGTTAAACTTTCCTCTATTCATTTATCCTAACAATAGTGACGATGGTGATGTAGAGGTATTGATGGAGAGTCTTATCCGCAAGGATCTGCATAAAGATTGGTGGGATTGCTTTGAGGACTATGAAACATGTATTCAAGGAGCAAAGGATTCTGAAAACAATCAAAAATACAATCTGCCTAATCGTAAAGCAAAGCTCCATACTTATATCACTTCGCAGCAGTTAAACAAAAAACAGCGTGATAAAATAGGTTCCGGATTCTGGCTCTTTGATGATTCTAATTATTGGGATTTAACACGAGAGACTTTGAAGCCGTTATTGGATTTTTTTGAAGATCATCTACAGTGATAGCTTTCTTAGTTATTAATGTTACCAGGTGCAAAACTGCTGTTACAGTATTGGGGAATTATATTTCTGCATATATGTAACATATTTACCACATTGTGAAAGATGTTTTGTCAATGTACGTTGGTACATAAACATTTAAGATAAATCGGAAATATTCAAAATTATTGTGTATCTTCGCAGTATTAATGTAAACAAAGAGGCTATATGTATATATCAAGGATAAAACTATATAATTGGAAAAACTTCCACGATTGTGAAGTTGTGCTCTCCGAACGTTGCTTCATTGTAGGAGCAAATGCTACAGGAAAGTCCAATTTCCTGGATGTTATACGCTTTATGCGTGATATAGTAAAGCAGGGAGGAGGATTACAGGCTGCTGTTGCCCTTCGAGGCGGGTTGAAAAAGATACGTTGTCTCGCAGCCAGGCAAAGAACGGAAGTCTGTATAGATTTAGACATCTGTGAAAATGGACAAAGCAGTCCGAAATGGCGATATTCGTTAGAACTGTCTAACAAAGGCGGCGGAATACAAAAGCCATACCCTTTAGTGAATCGTGAGATAGCATACAACTATTACACCAACAAGACTGTACTTGACCGTAAGTACAGTAGCCAAGAGGAGGACTCAGAAACGCTGAAATTCACTCATTTAGAGCAGCCGACAGCAAATGCTGAGTTCAGGGAGATAAAGGATGTGTTTCAGACAACCGAATACCTGAACGTGATTCCACAATTTGTGAGGGATGCCGACTCGGTGATGTTATCGTCAGGAATGGAGGATTATTTCGGACGTAATTTCATGGAACGTCTTTCTCTGCTTAATACCGCAACACGCAATAAGTATCTTAAAATAATCAACGAGGTGCTTCTTACGGCAGTTCCACAATTGGAGAATCTGTCGTTCGTGAAGGATGAGAAGGGTGTACCTCATATCGAGGCTAAATACAATCATTGGAGGGCTAAAGGCAGCTAGCAGAACGAGAAAATGTTTTCTGATGGAACCATACGTCTTATCGGTTTCTTGTTTGCTATGTTGGACGGTAGCGGCATTATTCTTTTGGAAGAGCCGGAGACGAATTTGCATACTGCTATCATTGAGGCAATACCGGAGTTTGTTGCCAAGGTGCAGCGCAACAAGAAAAGGCAGGTCATCATAACGACCCATAGTTACGAGATATTGTCGAATCAGGGAATACGAGCCGATGAACTCGTTATATTGCGTCCGACATCGGAAGGAACGGTTGCAAAAAATGCCAAGACGGACGATACCGTCAGTGCGATGCTTGACGCAGGTCTTACTGCTGCCGATGCCGCAATGTCTGAAACAAAGGCACAGAATGTAAACGATATAGGCAACGTAGTACTTTAAACCGTATAAGGCATGACAGAAGTTTATATTGTGGGTGAGGATCCGGTTACACAAGAACGCAGTAGGTTGCAGAAATACTGGAAGATATGGGAGATTTTTTGCGTAACTGATTTGTTTTAAAGAATAAATTTAGAATGATACCAAAAATAATACATTACTGTTGGTTTGGCCGAAACCCGTTGCCGGAACTGGCGCAGAAATGCATCGCCTCGTGGAAGAAGTATCTGCCGGACTATGAGATAAAGGAATGGAATGAGGATAACTTTGATGTTAACATCATTCCGTATACGGCAGAGGCGTATGCACAGAAGAAATATGCCTTTGTGAGTGACTATGCCCGCTTTTGGATTCTGCATAAGTATGGCGGCATCTACTTCGATACGGACGTGGAAGTGATTCGACCTATAGATGATATTATAGCTCGTGGCAACTTTATGGGGTTCGAGACCGATCCGAATCCAGCAAAGGGCGACGCGAGCGAAGGGAGCGTCGCCCCCGGCCTCGGCCTTGGGGTGAACCCCGGCCTCGGCCTTGGGGTGAACCCCGGTCTCGGCCTGATGAAAAAAATGCTTGATTATTATGATGGGAAGCATTTTGTATGCGAGGCGAACGTCCGAAATCAAATTACAGTAGTGCATATCTGCACAGAGGTGTTGATGGAGAGTGGACTGCAGAATGTTGCAGGTATCCAAAAGGTGGAGGACGAATGTTATGTTTATCCATCAGAGTATTTCTGTCCGGTCAATGTGACAACTGGTCGTATACATGTGGAGAAGAACACGCGCACAATACACCATTATGCCGGAACATGGGTGGATAAGAAGTTTTCTGTGAAAGATCTTATTAAGAGGCTATTGCCAGAGAAACTTGTGCAGGTTTTAATAAACTATAAGAATAAATAAAGCGATGAAAGGCATTTCCAAATTCTATACTTTATTCTGGATTATCTATTTTCCTGTTTGCATTGCGTTTGCATTTGTTGTTGATTTCGACTTGAGTGATGAGATACTGACGATGTTGCTGTTGCTGTATGCAATAATAAAACATCGATATTTTGTGCACGACAAGAAAAGAGCGACAGAGATAAAGACGTATATTGTAATAATGGTGTTTTATCTGTTGTATTCGCTTGTTATACAAGTGACTACTATGCGAGGAGTGATTCTTGACTTTATGCAACAGTTACGCCCTTATGTCGTGTTCTACCTGACATGGATGTTGGCGCCAGAATTCACCAGGAAACAGAAGAAATGGATAAAGTTGGTCGTACTTGCCAGTTTCTTTGGCTATCTGCTGGCATTTATGTTTAAACCAGCATTAGTGACACCGTATGGCGGCGGTGAGTCTGCTGCATTGGGACAGATTGCTCTTTGTAGTGCCATGGTGTATTATCTGTTCTCAAGACAAACGAAGCAAAACCGCAACATAGCAATATTCATAATGCTTTTGGGATTGTTCTCGGGAAAATCAAAGTATTTCGGTGAGTGTGTGGTGTTTATTGCATTGGTGGTGTTTGTGAAGAGCAAAATCAAGTTTACCTCTGTCAAAACGCTGGTGAAGTTTGCATTGTTGACATCTGTGGTGTTGTTCTTTACCTGGACAAAGTTCAACATTTATTATGTAGAGGGATTCGATGAAGATGCTGAAGAAAGAGCGCGACCGGCTACATATGCTACAGGTATGAAGATAATGTTCCATGATTACATTCCGTTTGGAAGCGGATTGGGCTCGTTTGGTACGGCAGCGGCAGCAAAAGAGTATTCTCCTCTGTATTTTAAATATCGCTTGAATGATATCTGGGGATTGGATCCGAGAAACCCGATGTTCCTTGCTGATGCATTTTATCCCACGCTGGCCGAATACGGTATTGTGGGACTGCTGCTCTTCCTTATCTTTTGGAAACGGCGATTATGGGAGAGCAATAAGATTCCCGATCTCGCAAGTTATCGTATGGCGCTGATGGCCATTTTGGCTCTTGCCCTGGAGAGCACCGCTGACTCGTCTTATCTCTCGGGTAAGGGTATGGGATATTTCATGATTCTTGCTGTTTGTCTTAATTCAGGCAAGCGGTTGTCCAACAAAATGATGCAGGGATGACAATTTTAGGACTATTGCAACGCATGTCGTTGATACCGTCATATATCTGGGATGCCATGTGGGCACCGGTGTGGAAAGGCTGCATGAAGCATTGTGGCAGGGGGGTGTATCTGCGCCCGATGTCTTCTGATATCAAGGGACTTTGGAATCTGTCTGTAGGTGACGGCACTTCAATTCCTAAGGGAAGCACGATATATTGTACTGACGCACCTTGCACCATCGGAAAGAAGGTACTATTCGGTCCGCGACCTACAATAATTACGGGCGACCATCGTATTGATATTCTCGGCAAGTATATTACCGACGTTACTGTGGAAGAGAAATTCATAGATGGCGTGAATCGGTATGACCAGCCCGTCGTGATAGAGGATGAGGTGTGGTGTGGTGCCAATGTCACGATTTTGAAGGGTGTAACCCTTGGGCGAGGATCAGTCGTGGCTGCCGGTGCGGTTGTGACCAAGTCGTTTCCGCCTTATAGTATAATAGGTGGCGTGCCTGCTAAGTTGCTGAAAATGAGATTTACATCGGAAGAAATCGAGATGCACGAACGAAAACTCAAATAATAGAATATTTCCGTAATATGGATATTATCATAGTATCGCCTTCTCTTAATCCCAACGAGAACGTGAGCGGCATATCTTCCGTTGTACAGTTCATAATCAGCAGCAATCCAGAGTGTCATTATTTGCATTTCGAATTGGGAAAGAAAGACAGGGAGAGGGGAGGATGGCGGCGTATTCCTGCATTGGCGGGGAGATATCGTGAGTGGAAGAAGATGCTTGAGTTGCATCCAGATGCCATCATACATTACAATCTACCATTGTCTAAACCCTCGCTCCTGCGTGACCCGTGGTTCATTAGGTATGCGCTGAGGCAGAAACGAAAGATTGTGATTCATGTGCATGGTGGGTTGTTTCTTACAGCTCCTTGTATTCCCGACTCATTGAAACGCATTATGCGATGGGTATTCCACCAGGATGTACCGTTCATTGCGCTTAGTGATATGGAGAAGGATATTCTTCAGAAACGGTTTGGGGCCGAGTCTGTCATAGTGCTCCCTAATTGCGTTGACCTTACCGACGCTGAGGCTTTTGCTGAAGAATTTGCTGAGCGTGAAGAAACTGAACCTTTGCGTATCGGATACCTTGGTCGTATCGAACCGAACAAGGGTATGACCGAACTCCTGACGGCCTGTCGCCAACTGAAAAATGACGCTGTACCTTTTACTCTGGTCATTGCTGGAAAAGAACAGACTGAAGGAGAATATCTACCAGAGTTTCATAATGGACTGGGGGAGAATTTCGAGTATGCTGGACTGGTTTCAGGAAAAAGGAAAATAGATTTTCTTCGAAGTCTTGACGTATTCGTATTGCCTTCTTATTTCGAAGGGCTTCCGATGTCGCTCCTTGAGACGATGAGTTATGGAACAACTCCTATCGTTACTCCGGTGGGGAGCATACCGCAAGTGGTGAAAAGTGGAGTGAATGGCATTTTCATCAATCACCACGACTGTGAATCGATTGTTGAGGCCATAAAACAAGTCAATGAAGACAGGTCGCTGCTCAGAAGATTGGGCGAGGAAGCCAGAAAGACTATATTCAATGAATTCAGTCCGAAACAGTATATCGAGAATTTAAATCATATTTATGCAGATTTGGATAACTGAGAATATCGAGTATCCCTGGTTATATGCTGATGAAAGATTTTGATAAGTTCAAAAAGCGTTTCGTGCAGTTCGGAGGTTGGCGGCTTATATTGCAATATGCCCGTATGGGAGTGTTGTGGACAGGAGTGAAGGCTTTGCTGCGATGTGCTCTGAAGGGCAGGTCGATGAAGGAGGCTTATCCTGCAATCACTGGTAAGGTGGACGAGAAACTGGTTAAGCGCTACCGACATATACTGGACAACAATAAGATGATATACAAGGAGGAAAGATTCATTGAGGATGGACAAGAAAATTGTGCTGAAGGCGGAATTCCTCAAGTAGAATCCGTTCCCAAAATAATATGGTTTTCATGGCTTCAAGGCATTGATAATGCACCGGAGATAGTGAAGGCGTGTCTAACTTCACAACGGAAACATCTCGTTGGATATGAGTTCAGAATCTTCGATTTAGATAATTACCGCCAATGGGTGGAACTGCCCGAAACTGTGGTGAGGAAATACCGCGAGGGGGAAATACCACAGGCTTCGTTCAGCGATTTGCTGCGGTTGTCGGTGCTCAGGAAATATGGTGGTGTGTGGATGGATGCTTCGGTGTATTGCTCCGGCTTCGGCAATGAGAATCTGCAGCAGCGTTGGAACAGGATAATGACCAGCGAGCTGACTGTATTCCGATATTTTGAGCGTGGGTCCAAAATTCCTGTAGGACTGTCAACTTGGTTTTTTGCTGCTGTCCCCAACCAGATTGTCGTATCTACGGTATTGGACATGCTTCTTGCCTATTGGAATGACTTTGACTGCTTGGTGGATTATTACATCATACATCTGTTTTTGGGACTGGCTCTCAGTGAGTTTCCCCAGTTTATGGCACGGATGCCGTATGAGAACAGCAACCACAGTCTGCTTCTCGGCGACGCCCTCTCCCGCACTTATAGTCAGGAGGCGTGGCAGGAACTGGTAGACCATGTGGCAATACATAAACTCAACTACAGAAAGGCGGAGGAGGCACAGAAAAATCCGCAGAGCTATTATAATTTCATATTGGAAATAAATCAAAATGACATTCAAACTTAAAAACCTGGATATCCTCTGCAGCAGGGCGCAACTCGAAACGCTGCCTGAGGGAAAACTGCTTATCAATACCATCAACGCCCATTCGTATAACACGGCGCGAAAGGATTCCCTCTTTGCCGAGGCACTTACGCACGGCGATGTGCTCATTCCCGACGGAGTGAGCGTGGTGAAGACTTGCCGATGGATAAAGGCGAAGTCGCAGCCCAGGGAGCGTATCGCCGGATGGGACCTCTTCGTGTTTGAGATGAACCGCTTGGAGGAGCTCAGTGCCATGTGTCATGAGGCAGGAGAGGGATTCGCTGACGATGCCTGCGCTGCCACGGTGGCGAAGAAGACCGTGATGTTTATGGGCAGTTCGCAGCGTGTGCTCGATCTGATAGTGGAGCGAGCTGCCGAGGTGTATCCCCATCTCAGGGTGGTGACGTATTCACCGCCATACAAACCGGAGTTCTCTGCCGACGACAACCGTGCCATCGTTGAGGCTGTCAATGCCGCCGACCCCGACCTGCTGTGGATTGGAATGACGGCACCCAAGCAGGAGAAATGGACCTACTCTCATTGGCAGCAACTGGATATCCACTGTCATGTGGGCACTATCGGAGCCGTGTTCGACTTCTTCGCCGGCACCGTGGAGCGTGCACCGATGTGGTGGCAGCGTCACGGACTGGAATGGCTCTACCGTCTCCTCAAGGAGCCTAAGCGCATGTGGCGCCGCTATATCATCGGCAATGCCCTGTTTCTCTGGAATATCTTTTTCAGAGAGTGACCGCCAGCCTGCCACACCGCAAATAAACCCAAAACGGGCAAGTGCTACCTCTTACACGATTAACATATCGTCAGAGGTAGCACTTGCCCGTTATTCTTTTCAGAACTTAGTGCTCGGCTTCTGCCGTGCATTAGGCTATTGGGGGGGGAATTTTTTTGTCCAACACCTCGTATTTGCTTACTTGCGACTTGTATTCCGGCACAATCTCCTTCATCTTCTTCACTATCGCCATGTCATCGTGGGTGTATGAAATCCTGAGCAGTTCGTCCTCGTTCTTCTTCGCCTCCTCATAGTCATACTCACGCACCTTTGCCACCATGATCTTGGGGTTGTTCGTCGGTATGGTGTTCTCCTTGGTGGAAAGCAGCTCCTCATACAGCTTTTCGCCCTCACGCAGTCCGGAGAACTTTATCTCTATGTTCTTGGCTCCCGACAGCGATATCATACGCTTCGCCAGGTCAACTATCTTCACCGGTTTGCCCATGTCGAAGACGAATATCTCGCCGCCCTTGCCCATCGTTCCCGCTTCGAGCACCAGTTTGCATGCCTCTGGGATGAGCATGAAATAGCGGATGATGTCTGGATGCGTGACAGTCAGCGGACCGCCCTTGCGTATCAGTTTCTTGAAGATAGGAATCACCGAACCGTTGGAACCGAGCACGTTGCCGAAGCGTGTGGTCACAAACTGCGTCACGCCCTTCACCCTGCCGTCCACGATAGCCTGGTTCAGCGACTGGCAGTATATCTCACATATTCGCTTCGAGCAACCCATCACGTTCGTTGGGTTCACCGCCTTGTCTGTTGATATCATCACAAACTTCTTCGTGCCGTATTTCACGGCAAGGTCGGCTATGATGCGGGTGCCGTTCACGTTGTTGCGCACCGCCATGGCAGGATTGTCCTCCATCATCGGCACATGCTTGTAGGCAGCGGCATGGAACACGTATTCCGGACGGTGCACCTCGAATATCTTCTCCATGAAAGGCTTGTCGGTGATGCTGCCCACGATGGTCTGGTTCTTCACGTCGGCAAACTGGTCTTTCATAATCAGTCTCACATCGTGCATCGGCGTCTCCGCCTGGTCGATGAGTGTCATCTCCGCAGGCTTGTATATAGCCACCTGTTTCACCATCTCCGAACCGATGGATCCCGCAGCACCGGTGATGAGCACCCTCTTGCCCTTGAGCATCTCTCCGATGGCGTTCATGTCCACCTCTATCTTTTCGCCCGGAAGCAGGTCTTCAATCTCAATCTCGCGCAGCTGGTTGTAGGTCAGTTTCGATTTGCCGTCCCATTCCTCGGCGGCAGGCATCATCATTATCTTTATGCCAGCCTGCACTAACTCGTCCACCATCGCCTGGTTGTCGCGGAACTTCTCAGTCTTCAGCGGCGACACGAGCAGCACCTTCACGTGCAGGTGTCTCATCTGCTGGGCGATACCCTTCTTGTTCAGAAACGCCCTCTTGCCCATGATATACGCATTGCGCATTTCCGGTCCGTCGCTGATGAAAGCCTGTATCATGTATTTCTTCTCCCTCGTGGCAAGGATACTGTTGGCGAGGCTCACTCCGCCGCTCTTCGTGCCGTATATCGCCACCGGCTGAGCCTTGTCAGCCATGAATCCGTCGAACATGGCACGCACCATCATCCTCTCCACCCACATCAGCATGGCGGAGCAAATAAACATCATGAGATTTCCGCGCAGCGACTGATGCATTATCACGCCGTCTGTCCCGACCTCGTTCATCACGATGCTCACCAGATACGACAGACAGGAACCGACAAACGCCGCCTTGCCCACCCGCTCAAGGTCGATGAGCGACGAATAGCGCAATATTCCGGTGTAGGTGTGGAACAGGCGGAAGCACACGCCGAATATCAGCACGCAAATAAGGTTGCCTGCCGTGAGCTGCCAGAAATTCTGTGCAAAACCGTCTCCTCCAAATTCCAGATAGCTGCCCACGTAGCTCGAGAAGAACACTGTGAGGCAGTCTAAAAACAGTACACACCAATAGGGTAGCGCCCTACTTGAGAAATACCAGTCGGATAATCTGTAAAATACCTTCATAATCCTTTTTGTCCCTTAATAATAAAAAGTGGTTTGATACTTACTTCGTTGATAAGCAATAATGTTGTTCCTTAGAGGTGTTGGAACTCGAAGTCAACCAACAATAATCGCCATTACTATATACCATCTTGTGCAAAGGTACTCATCTTTTTCGTTTCGTAACTACTTTTTCGGACATTTTTCGTTAAAAGCCTCATGATTTATTGATTTTTGATAGACTTCAATGAAATTTCTGGTACCCCTAACAACAGCCGCCCTATCTTGTCGCGGTTTTGTCGCACCCTAAAACCAAAAAAAACGACATAACTCGTTGCTTAAGAACTTGTTATGTCGTTATTAGTTGCGGAGGCAGGAAAATATTATATTTAACACTCGGCTTGATATCATATATTTCGGGCGTTGTCTTTTAATGAGAGAACCAAATCAAGACGTTTTCCTACTTCAGTATTGGCCTTTTTAAGGTCTTCAATTCGAGCGTTTTTCTCATCTATCAGCATTCTTAATGCCTTGATTTCCGCCTTTAAACTCGGAATATCTGTGTTCACGTAATGACTGTTTACCACATTGTTGTTTCCGACAACTGACGGATTATCTGTCTCATTTCTGTCTTTAAGCAGAAATAAATCATCAATACTACAATTGAGTATTGAGGCGATTTTTACAAGTGTTGAAGCTCTTACGTCGGGTCTTCTCTCGATGTTGGCCAACACTTGATGTGTTCGTTCTCCCCACAAAGCCTTACAAAAAGCCTTTTCAGTAAGATTTGCTCTTGCTATCAACTCTCTTAATCTTCCTGTTTCTAATTTGTCAAAGTTGTATTTCATACATGAATTGTTAAACACTGTCAAATAACAGAGATAAACCCCTTCAAATGACAGTAATATTAATTTTTCTGTTTATATTTGCGTCAAAATTAGTGATTAAATTTGATATGATGAAGGAAATTAACAGGAAAGAGTCGTTTGTAGTCCCTGGGGACTACTACAGAAAACTGGAGAGAAAAGAGAAAGGAAAGTTTCTTGACTACTTGTCATTCCATTACGGAATGAATGTCAACACGACCAGGAATAAACTTCTTGGCAATAATGGTCAAGAGCTGAACACTCTCGAAAGAATGGTGGTTACTGACGTTATAAATCAAGGACTATGGAAAGAATCGAATTTCACTGCAGCCCAGACGGGAACGTGTATTTCCGGCGCAACGGGACGGAGCCGAAACGATTGACAAAGTTTGAAACGGAAGTTGTTAATTTTCTGCACGAAATGATAAAGTACAGGTTTCCGGAAGCTTATACGAGATTAGCCTGCTTGTATCGTGGCAGAAAGTTTGAGATGATAGACAGGTTCGTGAGGTGCAACTTCGGAGAACAGGATTTCCTGTCATATGATGTTGATAATGTAGTCCTAAATTTTGAGGAGGTCAGGTGCCCTCTACGTGGCATATGTGAAAACGAAGGAATTATATGTAAGCCTCAATCTACTGTCCCATTATCCGAAAGCGAAAAAGAGATTGTCAATCTGTACTTGCAGGGGTATAGTTTCAGTGAAATCGCCGGTATCCTGACCAAGAATCAGAAGACGGTCAAAGCGCAGCTCTATCGCATCAAGACGAAACTCGGCGTGAGGAACTGCCGAGAAATCATCAAGGTCTTACGAATGAAAAACTACAAATAATATGAAAAAGTTTGGGTCAGTATTTAAAATCAACCTTTCGGAAAGGAATCTGCAGAACATGTATGCTCTGCTTGATGAGGAAGCCAAGCCTTTCTCTATGGGAGTCGCAAAAGCGGTAAGAGGCATGCATACCATTACGCTGAGATTTCGCACCGAAGACGCTATGTATTTTGCGAAACTGATAGAAAAGGCGGAACATGAATGATGCATGTCTGGTGTGTATGCATGCAAGAAATTGCATCAACGGGCGATGGTGCGACAAGTTAAAAAGTTACGTCGAATATAAAGAGGAGATAATGTGTAATGAACAGAAAAGATATAAACAATATAAGCAGGTCTGCCCAACTCCTGATTAATCAGGGGGTATTGCCGGATGATTTTGAGATAATACAGATATCGGGCTGTGGTGTGCTTGGGTATTCCGGGTCGCACGACATGAGCGTCATGTGGACTCCTTCAGGGTTTGCGTATAAAAGCGAAAGCCATTATAAGGTCGATGATTCTGCTAGTGTAGTATATTGGAATGATGAGGAAGACAGACCTGTCGTTATGAGTCCCTTGCTTTTTGGGAGGGCCAGAACATTAGATATAAAATTGTGATTGCGCAATTCCGCAATCGTGCTGAGCAATAATTAGAGAGTATTTTCCGGAATTTTCTCCGGAAAATACTTTTGCAAAAGAAGCAAATCTGAATATATATGATAAAGGTAGAAGACATATTGAATGCCACCAACGGTGGTCTCGACATTATTCTTGAGTTGTATCCGCAGGCGAAGGCATGTGTCGATGGCTCGAAAAAGCATTTCGCCATCCGTAACGAGAAGACTCCTTCTGCAGCATTGCGCAAGTACAACTCGAAGAGTTATGGCGAGATATGGCAGGTGACTGACTTTGGAGGTGACGGGCGCGGAGAGAATGCCGTGACCCTGTATATGCGTGAGAATAATATTGATCGTTCGCACTTTAACGAGGCAATACTGCAGCTTGCGGCGAAGTATGGTGTAAGAGACGAACTCAATCATACCGTCAACAAGCCTGATATACGCCAGCGTCCGGCTCGACAGGATGAAGCGGATGGAAGCCGCAGCTTCGCCCTGAACGAGAAATTTACGGACTTCGAGCTCAAGGTGTTCGGTCCGAATGTGACACAGAAGCACCTCGATGAGCTGCACTGGCACTCCGTGAAATGGATTACCAACGTCAAGGATCGACGCGTGACGGAAAAGTATTCCAATGCTCATTACCCGATCTTTATGCGTGAGTGCTTGATAAGCGAGGCGCATGGTGATGAGCCGGAGCAGAAATTCTACAAGGTGTACGAACCTCTTAACTGCGAAAAGGGATTCCGCTTTTCGTACACTCCTGCAGGCAAGAAACCGCTGCATTATATCAACGGTCTGTCGGAATTGAAAAAGGCATATGATAAATACAATGCTGAGCAGGAACGGGAATGGCGTGACTCCCATGACGAAGACAAACCATACAAGATGCAGAAGCTGCCGGAAGCGTTTATCTGTTCCGGAGAACGTGATTCGGTATGTTGCCGCAGTATGGGCTTCCATCCGCTATGGTTTAATAGCGAGACATATCAGCTGTCGGGCGAGGAATACAAGGAAATCATGAAGTATGTGGAGATTCTATATAACATACCGGATATCGACGAGACAGGACGACGAAAAGGCAAGGAACTTGCTTTGAAATTCATCGATATACATACAGTATGGCTCCCCGAATGGCTTACAACATATCGTGACAACAGGGGGAAACCGCGTAAGGATCTGCGTGATTGGATGGAGCTGCGTCCGGAGAAGCGTGACTTCAAGAACCTGATGAAGCTCGCCATGCCTGCGAGGTTTTGGGTGAGCATCATGCAGAAAGACGGTAAGTGGAAATATGAGATGGATACTGCCTGCCTTTACAATTTCCTGCAGCTTAACGGATTTTATGCCCTACATGACGAGAACTCTGCTGTCACACAGTTCATTCGCATCTGTGGTAATATTGTAAAAAAGGCAAACGTAAAAGACATTCGCGAATTCATCCGTCGCTGGGTGGTAGAGAGATTTGAAGACAGAGGCGTCCTCAATCTGATCTTGAACTCCCCTAAACTCACAGCCGCTTCGCTTGAAAGTCTGCAGGAAATAGCACTTGATTTCACTACTTATACCCCAAATTCTCAATATTTCTTTTTTCCGAATAAAACAGTTGAGGTCATGAAACCAGTTCCTGGTGACAATGGCGGCATGAAAGAATATGATCCAGGCGCTGACGGCTTGCACAACTATGTTTGGGAAGATGATGTTATACCGCACAAGTTCAAGCGTCTGTCTGATATGTTCAAAATATCCCGGATTGAAGATAATGGGAAGACAGAGCTTGATATTGATGTAATGGATGTGAAGAGTCATTTCTTCGGTTATCTTATTAACACGTCGCGACTGTATTGGCGCAAAGAAACGGAAACACGTTTTGACGGAGATTTGGCTTCTGCCAAGGCGTATTTGTCATCACATCCATTTGAGATAGCCGGCGAAGGTCTTACTTCTTATGATATAAGAGAGCAGAAATTAAACCTTATCAACAAAATCTTCACCATGGGTTATATGCTGCATAGGTACAAGGATTTTGTTCGCGCCTGGGCTCCCTTGGCAATGGACAACAAAATAGGTGAAGAGGACGAGTGTAATGGCCGAAGCGGTAAGTCTTTCTTCTTTAAAGTGCTTTCATTTATGATGAAAACAGTGAAACTGTCCGGACGCAACCCTAAACTTATGGACAACCCTCACGTATTCGACCAGGTCACGCAGTACACGGACATGTTGCTCGTCGATGACTGCGACCGATATTTGAATCTCGGATTATTCTATGACAATATAACGAGCGACATGACTGTCAACCCTAAGAATAACCGCTCGTTTACTATCCCGTTTGACGAATCGCCGAAACTCGCTTTCACAACAAACTATGTTCCGTCAGACTTCGATCCTTCTTCAGAGGCTCGTAGCTTATATATGGTATTCAGCGACTGGTATCACCAAAAGACGGAAGATAACGACTATAAGGAAACGCGCACCATCCGTGACGATTTCAACAAAACCCTCTATGCTTTCGACTACACCGAGGATGAATGGAACGCTGATTTTAATTTCTGGATGCAATGCTGCCGGTTTTATCTTTCAGTGAAAGATTCCGGAATTAAGCCACAGCCTCCGATGGCGAACATGGAGAAACGCCGTCTGAAGGCTGCCATGGGTTCCAACTTTGAAGATTGGGCCAATGGATATTTCTCTCTCGAAGGAGGTCACCTCGATGTGGAGCTGCCGCGTGATGATGTCTTCGCCGATTACATCCGCTTCGCCAACATCAATCGTATAACGATGCAGAGCTTCACCAAGAAGCTGAAGAACTTCGTGAAGCTCTGCCCGTGGGTCGAAATCATGAATCCTCCTGAGATGTGCAACAGTTCCGGTCGTATCCAGAAGGCAGTTACACTCGCCACAGGAACCGTCAAGACAAAGGATATGATATATCTGCGATCCGTCAAGACTGCTCCTTCATCCACGCCCGAACAGCCAGACCTCTTCGATCCCGACGACGACCGTCCGTTCTGACCAGGATTTCATTGTATATTCAGTATGCTTTGTCAGAAGCCACCCTGCAACCTTGCATGGGTGGCTTCTCGCATTTCAAACACACCATCCCGATATTGCATGTGCCGACATTTAGAACAATCCACCCCCGGCCGCCTTTTTGTTTCCCCCTTACCCCCTTCCTTTTTTGTACAAAAACTTTGTGATTTTGTAATAGAGAGTTTGAAAATCACAAAAACATAAGTAAATAAAGGGGTTTTGGGGCATCACAAAATATCACAAACTTACATCACAAACTTATCACAAACTTTTCGGTTTTGTTATATTTACATTTCGTCTTTCATCATCACAAACTTGATTCTTGCATCACAAAATTGCTATATTGCAAGAGGATTTTTGTAAATTGCTGATTATAAACTGAATACAGACCTTATCACAACTCTCACAAAATTGCAAACTTTTCGTACAAAACTATAACAGCTTAGCTTGAAAGAAGAATCTTAAAATAAAATAAGTCTGTCAAAAGACAGGAGTATAGAACAATTTTATTATATTTGCATTGTCATTTACCTTAAGCATATTGATAATGAGCAAATTTCTTGTCTATCTTAAAGTCAAGCCTTTCGTACGGCAATGGCTTACGTTCCATTTCGGGAACCCCGTGTCTTTCCCGGCTCAAAGTGCGGAAAATGCCTGTCTGCGCCGCTTCCTCTCCAGACTGCCGTCGGGTAAGAATCCTGACATGCAGGCTGAAGATGAAGTTGCCGTGTGTCTTCCTGACTCAAAGCAGAAACCGCTGATAACGTACAACTATCTCAGTCCCTCAGCCAAGGCTGCCGTGGTTGAATGCATTGAGGATACATTCCGACTGCAGATGTGGAAGGAGCTGAATGGAGTGGAGAGCTGCGGCTGCTCTATACTGACTGGTGTGAGGGCGTGGTGCGAGGGTAACGGCATCTCTCTTGACTACGACTATACTCTCAAAATGCGTTATCAGCGCATGCGCAACGCATACCTGAAGAACGGGGTTGACCTGCGCTGCCGCACGAGAATAAAAGACTCTGCAGAGAAATAATAGGTTAATAAACATAAAAATCATACGGATAAGATGCGCGCTTGTGTTCGCAGGCGTTCATTGCCGTTCGTTTTCTTAAAAATATAGGATTATGAATGTAAAAGTGATAGTTGGAATTGAATTTATACCTTGCAGGGACTTAGGTGGTTTGGTTTATACTGGTGAATCGTCTGTCCGTTTGCCAGATGGTTTAGTTTGGGAAAATCTGTGCATAAAGGTTCCGGCGCAGCTCATTGTAACGGAAAAATATGAGGATAAGGTTAAAATATATACCGCAACATTGAAATTTCTGACAAAAGACAGACTGTCTCAGGGCGACAGGTATGCTTTCAGGTTGCGACTGTCTGACGGTAAGACTCGTCTGATTGGTTCTGATGAACGACCTTACCCCGTCGTTCTCTCGCAGGAGAATTTGCCGGATTCGGTGAAAGACAACCAGCTGGATGAGGTTACCGTCACCTATTCTTCGCCACGGAGTATACCTTATATTATATAAAGGGTATTTTCTTTCACCAGTCTTGCCATATACCTTTGCGTAAAAAGATATTATATATGGAATATGCATTAGTTATATCTGGCACAATTGGCGGTTGGTGGAATGGTTGTTCTGCCGACTATGTACGTTATACTCTTAGCAAGAACAAAGACAAGGACGTACATGTCGGTTTTTGCTCCCTCGGAGGCTTTGTCAAAGACGGACTCGAAATGTACCAGGCTTTTAAAGATCATGGCAAAGTACATGCCCATGCATTTGGTATGAATGCTTCTATATCTACAATAGCAATGCTCGGATGCAAGACTATTGACATTGTGAAGGGAAGCTTCTTCCTTATCCACAACGTCTCTACTTTCATCAACAAATATGAACAGGCTAACAAGGAGCAGCTTGATGACATGATCAAGAAGCTTCAAAACGAAAGAGCTGAGCTGAAAACATTTGATGATGTTCTTGCACAGCTCTATGCAGACAAGACAGGCAAGACTACTGAAGAATGTCTCGCACAAATGAAAAAAGGCAACTGGCTTACTGCACAGCAGGCTGTAGACTTTGGACTTGTCGATTCGATGCGTGAAGATAAGGCTGCTGAAGATGCTGCTGATGAGTTCAGCAACCAATTCGTTAATTTGTATACATTTTCCAATCAATTCAAGGATGCAGGCATACCGCCGTTACCTCAACCACTGGCCTCGGAGGATGTCGCTGCAAGTGTAGTGGCATCCGTGGTTGACGGTGACGGCAATCCAACTCAGAACTTCTTGCAAAAGACGTGGCAAGGGCTTCAGAGTCTGCTCCGTAATCCACACGCAAACCTAACATCTCATAAAATGATCAAGATTTTTAATTCCGTAGCCAAACTTCTTAATAAGGATGGCTTCGAGCCTGATGAGAAGGGCAACATCTCACTCACGCAAGAGCAGATGAAGATCATTGATTCTCAGCTCTCCGATTCTGCAAAGGCTATCAGCAAAAGCGGACCGGCAATCAAGAAGCTGAAGGATGAACTTGAGTCTGCGAAGAATGACCTGAAAGAGGCTAACGAAAAGATTGCCACACTTAAAGGTGCTCCTGCCGAAGAGACAAAAAATAACCCTGGTAGTGGAAGTGACGCTTTCTCTGCTCAGGATCTGTTGAACTTAGTTAAAGATGTGTAGTATGGCTGACGTAAAAAAAGGAAATATCACTTTCTCTCCAGAGGAATTGTCACGTACGTTCCAAACGTACCGCAAAGATCTTGTTATCCTCCCGATGCTTGCGATGGGTGCAATGCTTCAGCATTGTAGTATACGTACAGGCATCCGATACCGTGAGACTGTTGGACAGATGGGAGGAAATTTCGAGCTGGGCAATTATAAGAAAGACAAGATGGGAACCGGAGATATCTCTATCAAGGGTCGCGTCTTTGAGACTTTCTTCGGCAACTGCATCGAGCCAATAGACCCTAATGCTATATACCAGTCTATCTGGGGTAGCAATATCACCAAGGGTGACGGTCTCAAGAATGTTCCGATAGTGCTGCAGGTATGTAGTTATATCATGAAGAAGCTTGGTGAGAACCTGTACAGAAATGCATGGAAAGCTAAGCACGATGGAACGAAATTCGATAAAACAGCGGACTTCTTCAATGGCCTTAAAACCATAATCGATATGGATATCGCAGGAACCAATGAGGATAAGGAGGTCAAAATCTCTGCTGATCTTGGCAACCTGTCTACTTCTACAGAGTCCATTTCCAAAGAAAATGCCGAAGATGCGCTGAAGGACTTCTTCTGGAGCCGTTGCGATATACTGCGTGGTCTGCCGCTCAAGATGTTCATGTCGGATATGACATATCATCTTTATACGGAGGCGTACCAGCTTAACCATGGAGCGCTGCCGTATAACCAGAGCTACGACAAGAGAACTCTCGAAGGTGCTTCTAACGTTGAGCTTGTTCCGCTCTCTAATGTTCCTGACGACTTCCTCCTTCTGACTCCTAAGAGTAATATCTATCTGCTCTTCAACCAGAAGACGGATGACGAGAAGTTCATCTGCGAAAAGTCGCTCAAGAATCATTATGATGTTGATTTCATCGCAAATATGTTCTTCGGTACTCAGTTTGAGTCTGTCAGCAAGGAGCTGTTCTCTGTCTACATGATGCAGGCCGGCTAAATTGTATAACTGCAAAATTTAAGTGTTATGTCTAAATGTACAGATAAGGAATCGATATATGAGGATATCGAGATGTGCCGTGGTAAGAAATCTCTTCCTGGAGTTCGTGGCTACGTCTTTGGCATAAGCAAAAGGGATATCGTATCTTGGCCTATAATCGGCGAAGGCAAGAAAACTCCGGATGCTGCACTGGCTGACGTTGCCAAATATGAAGGAGACTTCGTTCTCGCTTCTGATAAAAAATGGCACAAGGTTGGTATGATTCGTAACGAGGGGCAGCTTCAGGTTGAATCACAGGGCTCGTACGGATCTAAGACTTTCAAGGTAACTGCAACGATTGTTGTGCCTGGCACGGAAGAGGAGGTTTCCGGATATATTTCCGAAGCCAACAATGACGAGATGGTATATCTCGTCATGCAGCGCAACGGCAAGGCTCGCATGGTAGGTTCTGAGGCTTTCACTCCGGAACTGTCTCTCTCGCAGGATACAGGAAAAACGGCGACGGATGCGAATTCCACAACCATCTCAGCTGTAGTTGACGACGAATATCCGGCACCGTTCTATCCTGGTAAGATAGAGACCGCTGATGGCGATGTTTCAGGTGAGACTGGCAAGATAGCCTCTAAGACTGTAGGCTCGTAGTGTTAATATATTTATAGGTTTCGGGCGGTTGTGGCATAATGGCCGTGACCGCCCTTTTATTAAATACGATATGATTGATAATGATCTAACAATGAAAATGAAAGCGTGGCTTGACAATGACAGCCACACTGACAGGGACGATATAATGGAGGGCGCAAAGATGTTGCTGAAACTGAATCGCAACCAGGCTCTGTTTAATACGATTTCTCGCAGACCGGAGAGATACGTGTCTAAAATAGTATACGAGCTTGGAAAGTTCTTGCCGATGAGGTTGAACCAAATGACTTTGGCTGACGTCAAGCGCCTCGATGCGGAACTTACACCGGAAATTGAGAGCGCTGTTAACGAGGATCCTGAAGATAATAATGAAAAAAGTTCTGAATCGATGGACTTGCCGGCTCATGGCGGTAAACGCTCTGACCACGATTCGCTGCCGGAGAATATCAAGTCTATATGGGTTGAAAACGCGGAACGTTGGAAAAGAATAAAGCAAATATTCAATAACCTGAAGACTCTTTCACAGCCTTGCGACAGATATGAGCTGCTCATGCAGTTGAAAGAGGCTTGGTATAAATACAAGGCCGAATTTGAACGTTACGATAGTTTTGAACTGTCGGCAGATAATGTAGGGGGCGAAACCTCTCCTGTTGACCTCGCAAAGCAGATTTCTAATGCCCGATCTTATATCAGTAAGAATGTTGACAAACTATTGCAGCTGAAGGAAAAGGTTCTTTCGGATAATCCAACGGATAAAGATATTGAAAGGTATAAAAGCCTTTGCAATAACTTGAATGAGCGTCTTGCTCTTCTTCTTGACAACTCCCAAGTCATCGGCGAGGATGTGTTGACGAAACTTGCTGATGGTGGGGTCGAGATTAACAATTCTGGTAATGGCGAAGAAAACGAAAGTAAATCAGATACTGAAGCCCCTGGAGATTAATCATACACAGTATTATCTCGGCACGGGGCTGCATACTCTCGGTCTGCTCGGATGGATCCTGGAGCAGACCGGGCGTGCTGATGTTTATGTCAGCACTTTTTCTACTTCTGACGCTTTTCTGTCGGGATTCCACCGCTTGAGGAAAAGAGGACTCATAAATAACGCGTCTCTTGTGGCTGACCTGAAGGCTTCCAAAAAGACGGTGCAGCTGTATAGAATTATGCAGAATTGTTTTGATCATGTCTATTTGGCGCAGAACCACTCTAAAATTGTTCTTGTGCAGAATGACAAGTACACGGTTTCTGTGATTTCATCGCAAAACCAAACTTACGGCGACCGTGCGGAATGTACCATGGTGACGACTTCTCAGGAAGCTTTTTATGAGCTTTTCTGCGGTCTGAAGCATATTGTTAATGACAAATCTCTTGAACTGAATGGATTATTCAACAGACTTACTGAAAAAGATAGAAGAGAAAGCAAAGGAGATGATGACCCCCTCGGAGATATCATTCCTTTTGGATATTGATGAGACAAGTCTTGTTGATGACATAAATTCTATCGGCAATCCCGCACGCAGGGCCTTTTTCAAGGGTATGGCTTCGACCGCTAATGATATAAGAAAAGGCATCCGTGACCTTGCTGATGCCGGTTCACCTTTTTCTATCGCAGAATGTCAGCGCCTTATTACTCGGCAGTTGGCGGAAACAAAATTCTAATAGTAATAAACAGACATGAGCTTACCACTTGCCAGTATGGAGGATTACTCCATGTATATCACATTGAGCGATGATGAACTGTTTGAGCAACGTATTGCTCAAACGGTTATTGAACGTATACACAGACTTCGGGGCCTGTATGCTTACTGGCTGCAGTTTCCACAGAAGTTTGACCAGGACATCGTGCAGTATGATATGGCAATGTTCAAGGTCGGCAAGTCGCAAGCTTATGACGATCTGCACCTTGTGCGCCTCATACTGGGCAATCTGCAGCAGGCATCAAAAGACTTTATGCGGTGGAAGATCAACCAGGACCTCGAACAGGACCTGAAGGCTGCCCGACGTGCCGGAGACCACCGCTCTGTGGCTGCCATCGAGAAGAATAGAATCCTTAACAACCGTACAGACAAAGAGGATGAACTGGAGTTGGAATTTGACAAGATCATTCCGCAGCAGTTTGTGCCTGTTGATGATCCTACCGTCCTTGGCATCAAGAAACTGCCTGACTTGCGGAATAGAATCAGGGAACTCGTAAAAAAATATTCTGATAATAGTGTGCAGTTTGCAGAATATGAAGAACTGAAAGAGGATAATGATAATGGAGCAACAAATCAATAAGCAATATTTCAACGACGCACAGCTCTATATGCTTAATATGGACTGTCGTGACGAGGTAGTCGTGGCGGGTCGTGGATTGGGCAAAGGCGCAATCCAGGCTCGGCGTCTGCAGTCGTGCTTCCAGGGTATGCCTGGTTCCATGGGTGGTTTTGTCGCTCCTTCGGTAAAGCGGTGTCTCACCAATATTCTTCCTTCAATGCTCATTCATCTTGAGCGTTGGGGTTTCAAACGTGACATTCATTATGTGGTGGGTAAAAAACCATGGAAAAAGCTTCATTGGAAATCTCCAATATTTACCCCGGCCAATTGGGAGAATACCATCTCTTTCTATAACGGTTCTGTATGTAATGTAATAAGCCAGGACCGCAGCGGAACGTCAAACTCTATGTCGCTCGACTATCTTATAATAGACGAGGCGAAGTTCATTAACTTTGAGCAGCTTAAAGATGAGACATTCCAAGCTAATCGAGGCAACGAAATGTACTTCTCCAATTTTCCCCTACATCATGGCATGACTATTACCTCAGATATGCCTATAACAAGAAAAGGCTCATGGTTCCTGTCATATCGGGACAAGATGGATCCGGAGCTTGTGCAGCTCATCGAGGGCATTGTGTACCAGCTATGGAAGCTGCGGATGAAGCGTGACAAACAGCCGGAGCGTGCACCGCAGATTGATAAGCAGATTGATTATCTTAACCGGCAGCTCTCTTTCTTCCGTTCGAAATGTCTCCTTTACAAAGAGTACTCGTCAATTGAGAACCTTGCCCTGCTCGGCGAAGAGTTTATTCGTAGGGCCAAGCGTGACCTGCCGCCTCTTACTTTTGCCACTTCAATCATGTGCCAACGCATAGGTATATCTGCAGATGGTTTCTATGGCGGAATGCGTGAGGACGTAAATCTTTATACAGCACCGAATGAATCCAGGCTGAACTTGCAGGCAGTGAATGGCGGGAAAATAGAGGATGACTGCCGCTTGGACAGCGACCTTGACCCTAATCTGCCACTGATAATAGCTTTTGACGCCAACAACCTTATAAACTGGCTTGTGGTTGGACAGGTAGGCAGAGATGGCAAGTTGCGTGTTCTTAAATCTTTTTTCGTTAAGTATGAGCGTAAACTGCCGGAACTGGTAGAAGACTTCCACCATTACTACCGTTACCATAAGCGGAGACAGGTGGTGTTCTATTATGATTCTACGTTTGTCGGCAACAACTATGCTTTGCATAATAATGATTTCCACAAGGATATTGAACAGACTTTGCGCAGACTGCAGTGGTCTGTGCGTCCAAAATATATAGGTAATCCGCTTGACCACCTGGTCAAGAACGACTTGATTAACCGTATGTTCCGTGGCAGGGCTAAGCATACCGTGCTCATCAATCGTGATAATAATCCGGATTTGCTTATCTCCATTACTTCTGCCGGTGTTTACAACGGCAAAAAGGATAAACGTGGCGAGAAACTTGCAGAGACAGAGGAAGACAAGCTGGAAGGCAGAACCGATGGTAGCGATGCCTTTGACACTTTGTGTATTGGTGTGGAGCGTTTTCCTGTCGCTCAAACTGCAGGCGTGTTGCCTATAACATATTCATCTTAACTACTCTATTTTTCTGTTTGTTTTCTTGGGGGTCGCCTTCGTGAGAAGCCGGCTCCTTTTTTTAAGATACATTTACTACAAAAAATTGTAGTTTTATTTGTATAGTACGAAAATTTGTAGTATCTTTGCATTGTTAATTAAAACAATAAGAAAATGGAACAGAAGAAAATTTTAATGGAGGTTACTCCTGATGAAAAGGAGCTCCTCGAAGCAATCAGAAACTACAACATTTCTTATCCTGACGGATATCCTCAGTTGCTTTGGTATGCTCAAGAGTTGTTTGACAACATGCTTCGTCAACCTTACATTTAGAAGAACTTACCTCTCCTCCTTCGGGAGGATGAGGTTTACAATATTAACTTTATACGCTCGATATGGAAACAATGACATTGGATAAGCCAGTAGTAATCACTGACATGAAAAAGAAAGTAAAGGACATAATGATGGCAATATCATGGAGGGATTTTGCCAACACTTATTTCCACAAGTCGTCATCTTGGTTTTACCATAAGATGGATGGCATTGATGGTAACGGAGGTAAAGGTGGATTCAATCAGGATGAAGCAGAGCAGTTGCGCAATGCACTCTTTGATTTGAGCAACCGCATACGCCGCGCTGCTGAAGAGATTTAGGCAGGTTCTTATTGACCTTAATTAACACAAGTCGTCCGCGCCTACGGATGCATGCCCTGGCACTATAGTGTCGGGGCTTTTTTGTTGCTTGTTTGTCACACACCGAGGATGAATTTGTTGCTGCTTGTTATGGCAATTGCCATAACGTCAAAATCACGTGTTTGCATTTCACAAACCTACAATTCGCCTACATATTCCGCTCTGAAAGGGAGAGGCAATTGCCAAAATAGCGTAGGGCGGTGGGGGCTGCTAAAGCAGAAAGCTGCGCTTTTTTCTGAAATCAAGTCGCTTACTCCTTGATTTTCAGATGCTTGACTTTTTTGACAGTGGAATTAACATGCAAAAAGCATGTTTTTCGAGTCGGTTTCGCGACTTTCAGGGCGTTGAAAGTCGCGAATTTTGCCCCTCGGAAAGAGTTTTGCAACACTTTCCGAGGGGAATTTGGTAAAAACAACCATTCTGTTGAAGTCAACAATATGGTAGTTTTTTATGGATTTCATTAAATAGGTTGTGCTCTCCCAATCTTCTGCTTTCTCCTGTAGAGAGCCATGTCTTGTCGTCTGTCAGAAATTCGTTTTTACTGAGCAAAGGTACGCCGGGCGTTCTCGTGTCAAGTACCACTCTGTTATTTCAGCATAAAAAGTCTTCGGCAGCCTTCCGCACTTTCGTCAGTTGGCGAAAATGGGTATTCCGGATTTTTACTCGTAATTCCTTGCCTTTTGGAGAACTTGTTCCCGGCTGTATTGCTCGCAGCGTAAAAAGCGAACATCCGACCGACGGAAATAAAAAAAAACTCTCTGCAGGGCAGAAGATGAAATGTAAAAAGCTCTTCTCCTCCCTCTGCAAATAAAAATTCAAGCTTATGAAGACATATAATATTTACGAGTATTTGCCTAAAAGGTTTTTCACTGTCAATCCTCAATATACAGCAACAAGAAGACTTGTTTACGCTTTCAAGGACGGTGAGAAATGGGCTACAAAATATGTTGCAGACGTTGTTGTTAATCTGCTTACAGGATGGTATGGCGGAAAGGCAAGTGATTTTGTTCTTGTGTGCGCACCATGTGCAAGCCAAAAGAAATACAACTACAGATTTATGAAATTTGCGGCTGACGTAACAAGACGAGCACACATTCAAAACGGTTCGGCTTATGTGAATATATTCGGTCGCCGTGAGAGTAAGCATAACAACGCTTTGCATGTTGTCAGCGAAAGCTTTGGCTATATGGTAAACTTGGACGCTGATTTCTTCAAAGGGAAAAAGGTGATAATCTTCGATGACCTTATAACAAGTGGTGCAACGGCAGAGGAGTTCAAGGAACAGCTTGAAAATGTTGGAGCAACAGTTCTTGGCGGTCTGTTCCTTGCAAAGACCGTTCACAATGACGGCATACGTGGAGCATATAAGGAAATTAAGTATAAACAATATAACGCATAGAATTATGAAGAATTTTTCTGATTTGTGCCGTGAGGAAATTCCTCAATATAAGGCATACAACAAGGGCTTCAGCTCTCTTACAAACGTTGAACTCGTTTCTCTTGTCATTAATCGTGGTTCGGGTACACGTCAGAGTATAGAACAGGCACGACAAATATTAAATGTCATGGATGGCAGTTTGCGAAATGTAAGCAAAAGCCGTATTGAACAGCTTCAAGTTGTGCAAGGTATCGGTGATTGCAAGGCGATAGCTTTACAGGCTGCAATAGAACTTGGTAGACGTTTTGCAGAAGAAAGTACAGAACAGGTACGGCTTGACAGCGCAGAGGCTATATATAGACATATACGCCCTCGTATGATGTCGCTTGACCATGAAGAAGCTTATGTTTTGCTGATGTCTAATAATTTCGGGTTGATTAAGACGGTACGGATAAGTAGTGGAGGGATAACAGGAACAGCAGTAGATATAAGGCAGGTTATTAAAGAGGCTTTGGTCTGTAATGCCACGGTTATAGCTCTTTGTCATAACCATCCGAGCAACAATACAACGCCAAGCAGCAACGATAACCATATAACGCAAGGACTGAAAAAAGCGTGTGAGACAATGCAACTTCACTTCCTTGACCATGTGATTGTAACCGACAACGATTATTACTCATATATGGAGCAAGGGAAAATCTAACAAAAAACAGCCACCTTATATTGAGAATATAGGGTGGCTGAAAATTTTGGCTCGCCGACATTTCCGTCTGCACGGGCATCCGAAAATGTCGGCGAGTGAAGAAGAAAAAAGTCTACTTGTATCGACTTTTTGTTTTAATTCATTATCTTTGTAGCGAAATTCATTCCCAAACGAATTTCATACCTATGGGGAAGTGACGTATCGGTTATGTCGCTTCTCCTTTTTTGTCGTATTTTTACCGCTTTCTGTATCTTTTTATATTTGCTGAAAAAAGATACGATGATTACTATTAAGGACAGTCTTTCAGGCTCGTATTTCTCTTGCACCATACCTGACGTGTCGTTCTCTATCGGTGGGTATAGAGCAGCTGTTGTCATCAAGATTGATGACAACGAGATGTATAATGAATATCTGTATCCTGTTGATGGTGATATTAGCATTGTTGACATCGGTTCCCTGGTCGCTTCATACGTAAAGCGCACATTGCGCTCTGTTATGCAGATTTCAATTAAAGAGGAATATGAAAATTCCGATACGTCATATACTGCCGAAATATCAGCAGATATCATCTATTGCGCTGCCGATTTCGGCACTACTGCAGCAGAGTTTATAGAGAATCATTTTCTGTCTGTGCTGTTGGGCGTGAAAATCACTTCCTTGGGTAGGCTTGAGTATCTGCATTATATAGGTACTGACACTGCATCCGCCACGGCTTATTACAGCGACGGCTCCAGGAAGGATTTCCAGCTCCTGCCAATCGGAGGCAATGACAAATATACAACAATCGACACTTCGCCGTCACAGTTCTGCATGGAGGGCAAAACGTTGGCTGCATATACGATACAGGCAGGAAAGCGGACACAGGAGTATCAGCTGGATTTCACAGTTCCGGACTGCGCTCCTGTACTCATATTTGACAATTCCTTCGGTGTGGAGGAATTGCTTTATTGCACGGGCACACAGACTGTATCTCCATCATATAAGCGTGATTCTGCTTATATCGGTAGGGTACAGAAGAACTACAATACCAAGGAGACCAGAACTTTCAAGGCGGACACCGGCGTTCTGAACTTTGCAATGGCAAACTGGGTTGATGAACTCTTCCGCTCTGATTCTGTGCGGATCGTCAATTTCTATAACGGACATCCGAATGTCGGGAAGGAAATTGTCATTACCGAATCAAAGTCGGAATATGACAATAACGATGATACTCTGCCACGCTTCACCTTCAGCTACGAGTACGCACAGCGTAACCACAATGTGGTTGACCTGCAGCGCGCCGGGAGAATCTTTGACAATTCGTTCGACTATACTTTCAACTGATGGATATGAGATACAGACCTTATGATTCTGGCAGCCGTGGCGTAATCCATTTCTCCGAAATGCTTCACCTCATAGCCATCGCCGAAGAGCGAAGGCAGACACTCAACGTAAAAGCGTGGGAGAGTGACGGGAACATCGTTGAATACCGTGGGTGGCTCGTTCATCACGACTATTGGAGAGGTGGATATGTGCGGCTGAAGAACCCACTCAATAACCAGCTCCGGCTTGTTCCGCAGATTTTTATTTTTGAAATAAACAACTTAACCGTATATTTATGACGAAAAACAGATACAGACTACAACAGACAGGTCGTAAGGGGGATGCTTCTGTATATAGCATTGTTCCATGTGGGATAGGATATTCGATGGCGACAGACAGTCTCAATTCCGAGTACGGCCAGGACAGCAATACCGTGTTTGACGATGGCGGACCAGACGCTGACGTGCAGAATGTGCCGATAACGGTGCGTGGTAAGGAATACAGATATGTGCCATGGGGACTGGATGACAAATTGCCATACATGTTGAAAGGGCAGCTGCTGTCGAATATGATTACGGCGCAATGTCAGTCTTTCAACATCATCAGCTGCTACGGTCAGGGATTGCGCTTCGTTGACCGTATGACAAGGAAAGATATAACGGACGAGGATATCCGCAGCTTCTGTCTGAGCAACTCCCTCCATGAGGTATTCATGGAGCAGGTGACGGACATGAAGTTCTTCTTTTTCAGCGTGACGGTAATAATATTAAATAGGGAAGGTACAAAGATTGTACAAGTCAGGAACAAAGACGCTGTCAACTGCCGTATGGAATACGCGCCGTCCACCAAGTCGGGTGAGATTGAGCACGTATTCTACGGCGATTGGCGGTATGGGTCGAGAGACGAGGACAATATCGAAGTGATAGAGCTGCTCGACTATTGGAACCCGTTGGGGGACCTGAAGGTGCGCCTCGGAATGGAGCGCGACCCTCGGACTGGGGAGATTCGCAAGGCTACGAAAGTACGCAAGTTCGCCATACTGTCTCGAATGCCTACTCCAGGATGTCAGTACTACCCGATTCCGTATTACAGCAGTATCTTCCGTGATGCTTGGCTCGACATATACAGATTGATTGGTATCGGCAAACGCTACATGATCAAGAACACCTCTGCTCCTCGTGTACAGATTGAGGTGCACAACGATTACTGGGACTCTGTTTGCGACAGCGAGAATATTCAGGATGAGGACAAACGAGTGGCTCGTAAACTTCAGGAGAAACAGAACATTATCGACTTCGTTACGGGGGTGGAGAATGCCGGCAAGGCGATAGTGAGCGGATACTATGTTGATCCTAACGGCAAGGAGAACCGCATGGTGCGTATTCAGCCGATTAATGATGCTTCCAAGAAAGAGGGCGGCAACTGGAGTGACGACATGTCGGAGGCTGCCAACGCCCTGTGTTTTGTCTTCGGCATTCACCCGAATCTGGTTGGTGCCACACCGGGCAAGAGCCAGATGAACAACAGCGGCAGCGACAAGCGCGAGCTGTTCACGTTGAAACAGTCGCTTGAAAAGCCTTTCCACGACGTGATGGCGAAGCCTTACCACGTCATACTGCATTTTAACGGATGGTCGGAGAAGGCTACAGTAGACGTACCTATGATTATGCTAACTACACTCGACGACAACAAGGATGCGAAGAGTGTGACGGGCAACAGTAATTCTTCTAACAATAATAGCGATGATGACAATTAACAAAGAGGATTTCGAGAAGGCGTTGCCTGTCGGGGTAAGCGCACACGATGAGGTGTTTGAAGCGGTGTCTCCTGAATGTGTGTTACAGGAGGAACTATATAATATGAGTCTGCTTGGAGATGAGGGCGTTAAAATCATCATTGAAGCTGGAGACGACTCTTTCGTCGTCTCTCAGTATAAACGCCTTGTCTGCATATCGGCTTTTCTTGCTGTCTTCCGGCAGCTTGACCTCGTACTCACGCCTACCGGATTCGGCGTGGTAAGTAACGAAAATGTAAGTCCGGCATCCAAACAGCGTGTGGATGCCCTTGAAGGACAGCTGCGGACTGTTCAATGCAAGGCTCTTGCGGTTCTTGTGAACTTGCTACGGTCTGAATCTTGGGGAAAATCGCAGCAGGCTCTGAATTATATCCGGCATCTCTATACCGGCTACTCTTTTTTCTCCAATGCCAAATCTGCGGCAGTGACGTATCAGGACTGGCAGAATATACAGCCTGCCATCGAGGATGCTGATGAGTTTCTGCGTACGCGTATCTCTGACGAGTTGATGGATGATCTGCTTGAGAAATTCAGACAGGGCAAAGAGGGTGGAAGTCTTCAGACTGCGAAACTCGTATCAATGATACAGACTTTCACTGACGTTTGGAGCCGTAAAGGGGTGGACGCAGCTCGTCAGCCTGTGTTCAGACGCTTGATGCGGATTGTTGAAGATAATCCGGAGGATTTTGAGTTGTATTTCAACAGTAATGCCTTTAAACGTAATCATCATGAGACTTTTCAAAACACTAAAGACTCGACGGCCTTCGTTTTCGGAGGCTGACGGATCGATATCACTCGCGGCTCCTAAGTCGTGGACGGATCTGTCGCAAGAGCAACTGCATTATGTGCTGACGCTGCTTGCAACTTTTAAAGATGCTACGGTTGTGAAAACCTATATGCTCATAAGGTTTTCCGGTATTCATGTTCTTCGCAAAGACAGATACGGATGGATTTGTTGGATGCGCAGCTCGTGGTGGCGGAAGAAACGCTTCTTTACTGTCCAGGCATGGCAGATACAGAGTTTGTTGGAGCAATTGGCATACATCGACTCGTATGAGTCTATGGATATCAGATTGTGGGAGGTCAATGGTTTTCATGCGGTCGATCGTCTCCTTCATGGTGTCCGGTTCATTGACTACCTTAATGCTGAGAAATACTATCAGGCTTACAATGTAAACAATGACGAGCGGATGATCGAAAAACTGGCATCGATTTTATATTGCGGCAAAAAGGGGAAAATGCCTGCTCGGATGAAGCTGTCGCCCGGGGAACTGCTTGGAGTATACCTATGGTATGCGCACATTAAAAGCGTCTTTTCTAAGGAGTTCCCGAACTTCTTTAAGAGACTGCCTCCCGATGAAACCGCCGATTTTGATATTCTCAAAGCGATGAACACGCAAATAAGGGCTTTGACCGACGGCGACGTAACGAAAGAACAGGAGATTTATGATATAGACTGCTGGCGTGCTCTTACCGAACTTGACCAGAAGGCACGTGAAGCAGAGGAGTTCAACAAAAGAATGAAAAAATAATGGAAACCGACAGTACATTTGATGCTCTTGCATATTTTGAGCATCTTGCCAAGACAAACCGCCTTGCTAAGGATAATGCTTTCCATCCCTGCTTCTGCAGTGGACCGGAGAGTATAGATGGTGTCATGCAGAACTTTCGCAAGCAGAAGAATTTCATCATGATAGATGATACCACGTCACAGAATACTTATTCGCGTGGCGTTACGTTCTTTGACAAGAATGTATATACTGTGTTCATCCTTGCTCATTATCGTATCGATGATATGCAGGATAGACAGGAGAAACTTGAACTCTGCCGTAGGATTTTCCGTCAGTTCCACTCCAGGATGATTTTTGACAAGGAGAACATGGATTATGGGGATGTGATGGAATGGCTTGACGTGTCATCGGTTTACAGCCGGGAAATGTCTCGATACTCTATGAATGGTGTGACGGGATTGTACTTTATGGTGAACAATGATGAGCCGATAGATTTGACTTACGATTCTAATGAATGGGAGGATTAACGGATGGGACTGATGAAGCGCTCCATGGAGAACCTTCAGGCTACAAGGCGTGGCGGATCTCTGTTCAAGTTCTCTCAAGACGAACTTGATGCTTATAACCATGGTTGGTCGGAATTTATGGTTGATATTCTGCAGGAGCAAATCGACAGACTGAAGATTTCAGATTCCGGTAGCTTGTACTCTTCTATAAAGGAGCTTGTTCAGACCGGAACGGTAACGACCATTGAACACCGATTCCTGATGTACGGTATTTATGTGGCTGCAGGCGTAGGAAAAGGTTTTGTCCATGGCAACGGAGGCGATTTGCTCTTCATGGGGGATATGTACAGGCAAATGCATGGGGAATATAGTTCCCGACAGGTGGGTGCTGGACTGTCGGAAAAAGCGATGAAATCGCCGAAATTCGCGCATATAACAGTGCAACACGGACCGAATGCCGGCAAGGAAGCTGCTCTCACTTCGGGAAATACTCGTCAGCGCAGGGACTGGTTCTTCAAGAAATATTATTACAGCCTGCGTCGCCTTAATGAAACAAATGCTGCTTTCTTCGGACAGGCTTATCAAGGCCTTACGTCTACATTCCTTGATACGATGTTTGCCTCGCTCGACTCTGACAAACGTACCGTAAGGTCTAATCGCTTCTGAGATTTTGTATTTTAATGGCTCATCTTCGTATCTTATCTTTGCCGTAAAAATAATTGCATTATGTCCGATTCAACTCAAGTCATAGAACAGCTCCGCGCTTTGTTCACCTCCATAAGGGATGAACGACGTACTTATGCCAATACCGCTACACGTATCGGCAATGCTTTTCTTGCTCTGTTGTCGTATCTTGACGACTCCCCGTTCTTGCACAAGGACAGGGAGGATACTGCAATGTATCTGCTCCGGCTGCTGCAGGGGTGCATTATCGGGGAGAGCGGACAGATTACTCTTTCGCCGGATGGTAATATATCTTGCGGTTCGATACACGTCAACGGGTCTGCGGTTTTTGATGAGCTCGTGTTCAACCATCAGAATGTACTGGAGGGTGATACGTACTTCACTGACCGTTCCATCATTGAAACCGTGGAGCATACGGATATCGGACAATATACCATTACGTTCCGTAAGGAGCATGACAATGACAGGACTACTTTCCACGTGAATGATATTCTTCTCGGCAGGGTCAATAACCTCGATGTTGGTAGGACTTTCCGTTCCTTCTGGCTGAGAGTTGACAGCGTGGACAAGGATAATAATACGGCAGTGTGTTCCATGTATGCCGACAAGGATGTGCCTGGAGGAGTAAACTATGCACCGTCTGTAGGAGCAAGGGTCATTCGTTGGGGCAATACTGTTGACAAGGCGAGGCAGAGCGTATGGTTCGTTTCATCGAATGATGGCAGATGGCTGTTTCTGCAGGGGGTTAACAAGCCAATACTGGATGATAGCGAGAACGGCTCTAATTATGCCGGTTTCATCGGACTGCCTCCGGAGATTGCCGCCACTAAGGACTTGCTGAAGCGTGGCATTATTACAGCAGACCAGCCATACCTCTATTTCCGTGGTATAATGGTGCAGGACTTGATAAAGGTCGATTACCAGGGCAACCCTGAGTATACGGCTCGCGACTGCGGACAATGGAACGCTTCACGCAAATATATCCGTGGATATGACGAGAAGGCTCACGGATACTATGTTGATCGTGTATGGTGGGGTGGTTGCTACTGGGAGTGTTCGGTTCCTCAGTCTTCTGGCAGCGAACCTCGTTACGGCAACACCGACTGGACTTGCTTGATCGGTGGAGGGAACATGTCTGTCACTATCGTATCGTCAATGGGCAACTTCTTCCGGGCCGGGACTCATTGGCAGACTGACCTCGTGGCAACTGTGCGCAATGCCGAGATGGTCCTGACTGATGCGGAACTGGAGCTTGCCAATATCACGTGGCTGCGCATCAGTGACGATGAAGACGGCGACTTGGCTTGGAACATTAAGCATCCTACGGGGTCTGTGGGGCTTACACTGCATGTAGACTCGGGAATCGATATCCCTTCGGTCTGGGGCGCAGGCAGTTCCGTAGGCTTCAAAATCATAATAACACTTCCCGACGGAGGGGATGTATCTACTACTTATTCTATTGTTAATTAATAATATCCCAATATGAAACTGAAGGTTACTGGTGGTAGGGTGGTTCATTCACCGCTATCATATTCTTTTAACATGCTCGAGCTTGGCGGTAGCTACATACAGAAGTATGATGCAGTGTCGGGAACGTTTATTCCGGACCGCAATCTTACTCCTTACACCATGAAACCGCAGCTTGTAATCTCTGATCCTGACGACAACATTCCTGCAGGTGAATATTCTTCTGCACTTGTCAATGTGTTGTGGAAGGTTACTCTCTACAAAAACGGGAAAGGGACATCTCTTTCTATGGGAAAAGACTATGTCGTTGACACAGTGAATGCGTTGAAGGTATTGCGTAACGTTGCTGTTGATGAGACGGTGTCGGTCGAGTTTTCGGCGGACTACCTTAATAAGGTTCGTTCCGAAACAGCTCATTTTTCTTGGAGCAAGACTCTGTCAACGATGGAGGAGACTTCTGTTAATTTGTCTCTTGAGGTAAGGGCTCCTCATAAAATGGATTTCTCTCCTTTCAAGAAATATGGCAAGTTTCCCATCGAGGCTGTGCTAAGAAATGGTTCGGATGTCGTTGATGAGGGTAAATGTATTTACAAATGGCAGACGTTCGATGATGACAACAAGGTATGGAGGGACATCGATGATACGGATGACCTTTGGTATGTTTCTGGAAAGTCGGGCCCATGTATCGTTGTTGACCAGGATTTCCTGCAGCACACACTGCTCAGAATTGCTGCTTATGCTAAAGCTTATCCCGATAGTGTCTTCTCGGATGCGATATTATTGCGCCGGTGGTACGGCCAATGGGAGGACACTCCGCAGTTTTTGTATGCCAAGTTCCTGCAAAAGGGCATGAGGAAGACTGCTGTGTCGGTGAAAATCACAAACAGGCAGGGTGACGTAGCCAATCCGTTCAAGTTCTTCGATGTGGAATTGTTCTACAGATCTTCACCGCAGGCTAAATGGGAGAGCATGGGGAACGTCACAGAGGCAGTCGTTGACGGGGAAAAGCTTACTGCGAACCATGAGGTGGGCGACATCTGTCGTGAACTCTCGGCTTTCCAGCGGATTCTGATGCCTGACGGAACGGAGCTGCAGGATGCTGCCGGACTGCCGATAACGGCGCAGTTCCCCACTTCAGGGAAGGAGGTGGAATGACGGCGTTTTTCAAGTTTATGATTTACAGACAACTAAAAAGAAGCAACAATGGATTACTTTATCATTCCAAACAGTTTGGCCGAAAGGCTTGGCGTAAAGGAGACAAGACAGGGAAATATTTATGCAGGATACCTCGTGAACTCCGGAGACTTTGCCGGCATGGACTTACAAGATGCCGTCAGACTCGGAGCGAGGAAGGTTAACATAAAGGAAGCTAAACAATTCATCGATAAATTATAGGATATGAACAATATTTCGGCTATTGACCATCTTTATGCGTTTGAGGATGGAGACACTATCACACCAGGAATGGGCGTGAGATGGGTGAACGGAGAAACAGGACTGGGACTGCAGCAATACTGGAACCCTACAACAGGAAAGGTTATAGCTACTGATTTCAAGGAGCATCCGGTGATGCTGTATCCACAGCCTTACTCGTCAAAGAAAGGGGCTATCGTACTGCCGGAGGCTAACGGACAGCAGTGGTACTACGGCAACATTTCCACTGAAGGGGGTATCCTTCAGGATGGTGCCGTCAAAGAGAAATTCAAAAACTTGTTTGAGGTGGCTACTGTTGAGGTGAACGGAAAGAAATTTCCGGCGCTGAAGATAAAGGATAATCTCGCAACAGAGGAGGATCATACCGACAAGTACATATATTACTCGTCCTCGTATGACGGAAAGACGTTTGTTTGCCAGCAGCTCATTCCTATACAGCAGGCTGTGGGCGAGGCTTACCAGGTTCTGATATCTGTTGAAGGCGCAAGCGGTAGTGGTGACAACGTATTGTCGGAGGATAACGACTGGATTAAATTCTCTGCGTCTCTGCTGCGTACCGGAGAACCTGTTGTCGGCGACATTACTTTTGTTTGGCAAAGATTTGATGGAGGAGAGTGGAAAAACATGTCCACGATTGAAAACGTGCAGGAGGTTTCGGCAAACTCTCTGAAGGTATATGACGCTGCCGTGGAGGGCGTGGACCTGTTTCGCTGCGTAGCCGGATACGCAGGAAAGACGTACTACGGCATGTGCGAGGCTACTGATATACACGACCCGTATTATATTGACAAAGGGTGTTCCAATCCATCTGGCTCGGTAAGTATTGGAGAGACCGTCACATACAATCCACAGGTTTATGAAAGGGCTTCTGGAGAGGTGTCTTCCGGATGGAGATTTGCCTATTCCTTTACAGACAGCGAGGGTAATGCAGTTTCTGATGTTACGGAAAAGACTCTTACCTATGACAACATCAAGAAGCACAACGGACTTGCTGTTAGAATTGAGGCTTCTAAATAAATATGTAGCTTATGGCGAAGATTTCAGCAATAGACAAGTTGGTCCCGGCTCCTGAAAATGGAGCCGACGGCAAGCCTGCAGTATCGTATTTCATGACAGCATCAAGGACTGCAATAACGGTCAATCGTGGTTCTATGCCCGATATTGACAGTATCATTGTGCGAGGGTGGAAAATCGTCGGCAATGCTGCGCCCGTGGAGGTAAAGTATACTTATCAGGAGAACCATGACCTTGCTGATATGGGGGGTGGTTATGCAAAGCGAGGATATCTGCCTTGTACTATCCAAATGTACGATTTGCTGCAGGACTTTGATCATGGATTGTCTTGCATTCATTTCGATATGTTTCTCCCCAATACCAACAATAAGGTGGCGGCATCTATCGATATCGCTTTTATATACAACGGCACGGATGGTAAGGACGGGAAAGACGGAACGTCTTTCACAGTCAAGGGTAATGCCGTTGAATGTGTCGGAGAGTCTGAAGATATTGATAGAAGTATCGTCGGAAATCATCTTGTTTCCCGTGGCAGTAATGGCACGCCTGAGGTAATTACTGTGAAAAACGATATGTCGGTGTCTTCTTCTACTCCTGAGCTTGGTGATGCTTACATCATCGACTCGCGCATCTTTGTCGCTCTGGCTACAAGATGGGAGGATCTTGGCGAATTCCGCGGACCGCAGGGGGCTGTCGGACCGCAGGGTCCCCAGGGGGAGGCGGGACCGCAGGGACCTATGGCGTTTCTTGCCGGAGAATGGCAACGGAATGTAACGTACACAAGGGATAAATATTCAATGCCTGTCGTAAGGTATAATGAAGTTTATTGGTATTTGAAGAAGGAAACGAGTGTCCTTGGCTCAGAGCCTAACGCAAAAAGCCTTTATTGGGAATTGCTGATGGAAAACGACATCGTTTTCGCCAAAATCGTAATGACGGAGTTCGGAAAATTAGCGTCTGCTGTCTTTTCAGGTGCGTATATGCTGTCCCAGTATGGAAAACTGAATGGACAGACTGTTGACGGCAATTCAAGTGTGAAGGATACGGCGTATACCAATTTCTCGGCTTCGAATCCTGAAGGCGGGGCTTTCGTGCCTAACTTGTTCATCAATTTCCTTACCGGGTACTTATGCGCCATGAATGCTAAGATTAAGGGCGAGATTGAGGCAGAGAGAGGGAGTATTGCCGGATGGAGATTCTCGCAGGGGCAACTCGGTAGTAAGGATTACGGCATGTCTCTTTCTGACAGTTTAATACAGTTTGTCGGCAATAATATGTCGGCTCTGTTTGGACTTTGGGATAACCTGGGGTATCCGACTATGCAAGTGTTGGAGAATATTGAGCCGAATAGTGTAGGAAAATGTGGTATCCATTTCAATCTCCGTGGCGCTGTCGGACATCCTAATTTCGCATTCAAGGGAAATGGAGATGGCGTCCTTAATGGACTGGTGACTGGCTATTCTTACGAGACACTCACCCTGCCTGCCGATTCTTTCTATCAAATCGGCGATGGAATCCAACCGTTGAAGAGTAACAAAATCTATATCAAGGCTCTCGTTTCGACTCCTTATTTGATGTTGCCGTCACTTCATGTCATGAGGGATACTCTTGCCGTAGAAGAAAGTACACCTTTTTCAGTACGGCTTACACTCATGGCGGAAATCGGTTCAGAAGCCTATAGGGTGTATGGCCGCAATAAGGTAAAAACCGGCTCACGACTATTATGGGATAATGACAATTATCCTGTGCTCACGGATTACGATGCGAACAACTATGAATTTAAAAGTATGGCCAAGGGTGACTGCATGGAGGTGGAGCTGTGCTACAACCCGTCGATTACGGCAACCGTCGGTGGCTATTCTGCAAAATATACAGCAAGAATTTTAAATATTAATACATAACATTATGGGAAATAAAGCAACTAAATTATCGGAGATTGAAGAGCTGCAGAATATAAGCAGTTCTGTCAGTCTGCTTGGCTACGACCGGAGGACTAACAAGACTGGCTTTGTGCCGCTGCCGTCTGTCACATCTAAAACGGCATATTGTGGAGTGCGCTTCCGTAAAGACAGTGCCTCACCTGAAGGGGAACCTTTCGGTGATCTGGAGATGCAGGCGAACCTTCCGTCTATACTTGGTCTTGGAGGGTATCTCGTGCAGAATGATCATTCAAGGAGAAAGCTTGCCGCTGACTCGCATTTCAAATTCGCATCTGGGGGAGCGGCAAAACTTGATGGTACGATGGGGCATTATCAGTGGGGATGGAACATTCCATGGTATTATGCTCACTGGGAGGATGACATATTTGAGTATGAAGCATTGTCTACAGCGCCGATGTCCGGAAAATGGAACTATAAGATACCGGTGGCTTCCATGTCGGCTTCAGGGGCGGCCGCTCTCGACAGGACGAATAATATCCTTGTCAGCTTCTGTAACAGAACGGCGCAATACCGTGGCGGTACAAACGATGCTACACTTGATACGAAATGGAATACTATGCTCGGAAAACCAGTGGTTAACGTAAATTCTGAGTCACTGCAGGATTATGCAGAGAAAAATGGTACACATTGGGGCGCCTCGATGAGTTGTATGGTTTTTGCTCTTGCCGCTCTCTGCAGAATCGTTTTCCACAATAGGGATATTCAGGCGGCATACAAGGCGGAACTTACTGCTGAAGGACTGCGACAGGGCGGGCTCGGACCAGGAGTAGACAATTTGTCTGAGTCGTTCGGCAAGCAATTCGCAACGGTTGACATTGATGCTCTTGCAGACAAAGGGGATGCCTTGGGAGTTTTCTCTCTGTCTATTGACAAAGGGGACGGCACTACGCAGAAGATAAACAACATTCCGTGCTTCTTCGGTCTTAAAAACTTTTATCACTACGTATGGGTGATGCAGCATGGAAATATCATCTCGTTCAATGCCGATAAGTCTGCAGACGTGTATGTCTTGAAGAAATGGACTTCTGCTGCAGTAAACACCTCTAATACAAGTGGATTCACCAAAATTGGAACTATTCCCGCAGTCAGTGAGTCAAGTTGGGTTTACACCAAAAAGATGAATCTTGACAATATGAATATGTTCCCGCTTGAATTCGGAGCATCGACTTCGACCTTTTACGGTGACGGATTCTATCATCCGGCTATTAGCTCCGGTCTTCGCGGTCTTATCGCTCTCGGCCTTGCTGACAATGGTGGCGGTGCTGGCGTGGGCTGCCTCTCTGGTATCTTTGCGCCCTCGGTTGCCGGGGCGCACATCGGCGCGTTCCTCTGCGAAGCAGAAGAGGACTGGAATATGCAAGCGGCCTGGGTGGAATAAGCTGCCTGAGATGGCTCTGCTGACAAGGGGGGCGCAGAACCCGGAGTACACCGCCGCGACTTTAGGAGCGGCTCGCACCGTGGGCGACCCCTTTTATTCATCGTTCTTTGATTTATTTCGTGTCAAATCTGGACATTTGCTAAAATGTGATTAACTTTGCATTGCAGTAATATTGCAGGTAGAACTCCTTAGCTCCGGTCTTCGCGGTCTTATCGCTCTCGGCAATGCTGACAATGGTGGCAATGCTGGCGTGGGCTGCCTCAATGGTAACAATGCGCCCTCGAATGCCAGGACGAACATCGGCGCGTTCCTCAACAATATTCGAATATAGGAGTGAGCCTCTCCCATTTGGAGAAACATATCGCAAGATGACGGAGAGACCCGTAACCGCTTTTGGTGAGCGTCATACCCGTCGGTCTAATATTGCAGACCAACAGACCCGTAATAGGAAATGTATATTTCCGCAGACCCCGATTGATCCGAATTTTGTACTTTATCATTAACCCGTTATGCGAAGAATTCGTGATACTGGGGAGATGTCCGCAGATATTGTGCGCAAGGCTTTCGACAAATACAGCGAGAATAAACACAAACGGAAGAATGTCAGGCGATATGAGAGTTGTCTTGATGAGAATCTTGATTTAGTGCTACGGCAACTTGTTGATGAGTCATGGACTCCATCCCCTTACATAGAGAAGACGATTTTCGAGAAGAAAATGCGGAGACTTGCCAAGGCTCCTATTCGTGACCATGTTCTGGAGGCTGCTGCCATCTTTCCATACGAAAAGCAATTGTATGACTATATAGCATGGCAGGCTCCGGCGGTTCGGCCGGGATTGGGACAGTCTGCCATGTTGCGACATATCCGCAACTTGCTGTTCGGACATAGTCAAGAGGATATGGCTTACTATCTCTCCATGGATGCTCACCATTTCTTTCCGCTCATGGATCATGCCATACTGAAGAGGCAGATTTCAAGGAAAGTGAAAGATGGCAGGCTGCAGCGCATCCTCTACAAGGTGGTGGACAGTTATCCGCATGGGGCTCCTCTCGGCATCAAGGTGTCGCAGATCTTCGGAATGCTCTACCTTGCCGACTTCGACAGGCTGGCAATGGGGTTCTTTGATATCGGCGACGACCCGGAAAAGATGCACTATTGGACTTCCAAATATATCGAGGGACGCATCGCTACGGCGAAGGCAGCTGAGGATTATCGCGACCTCTGCCGTGGTCCACAGTATCTTGCCGGACTGTTCCGCAGATATGTGGAAGAGGGATTGCCGAACTATATCAGGTTCGTTGACAATATTATCTTCATTCATCCGGACAAGACGGTACTCGGCATCGTGAAGATTATAGCTACCGCGACGCTCGCCTCTAAATATCATGTCACGATAAACAAGGACTACAACGTGCGGCCCACGTATATGGGAATACGTATCTGCGGTTATGTGTTCTACCATGACAGGGTGCTGCTCGGCAAAAGGAACAAACACGAACTCTCAAGTCATGTGGCACGATTGAAGAAGAAAAATATTCCAGAGGAGGAAATAAGGATAAGGCAGGCTTCCCGGTTCGGGTACGCCAAACATGTCAATTGTATTAATCTAATTAAAAAAATAGGTATGGAAAATAGTTTGGGAAAAATTATCAGGCGAAGAAAAATCAGACCGCCGTTCGAGGGGATGGGACCGGAACAGAAGGAGGCTTTCTCCAGAATCTGTTCGATGTTGGCCGAACCTTGCGGGGGGGGTAATATCTTCGATACGTGGAACAAAAAGATCTTACTCACTGACTATGTCATTGAGGATTCTAAAATTGACAAGAAACAGGTTACTGTTGCCGTGCCTGACTCTATGGGTCATATGCAGAATGTGGTGAAGATGGTGCCGGAGAAGGCACTTGCCATCAGATACAAGAAAATTCTGCGGACCGAAGAGGTTACTGATGCGGAGGGAAATGTCATTGAGAAATATGTCTTTGAAAAGCAGAAAGACAAAAACGGACAGCCGACGCTCATCGATGCTGAATTCTACGCCTTCACAGGCTCCAAGATTCTCATCTCGCAGGCTGAACAGGACTTCACGCATGAGGATCTTCCGTGTCCGACTATCATCAGGCAGCTGAAAGGCAAAGGGGGACAGACTTTCTTTAAATTCACATAAGTATGGAAAAACAGACTTTTACAGCGGTTTATCCGCAGCCCAAGACGTTCCTTAAGTACGACGCTGGGCATATCATCGTCTATCCGAACGAGACGGTGATCGAGAACTACACTCCTGCTCCTACCATGGAGAAGCAGGAGAAGGTTGAGCCTTTCACGGCTTACCAGTATGAGGGGACTGAGCGTGACGGTGGCTTTATCGTCGAGTGTGATGACCCTGCGGATTATCACAGCGTGGCAAATGCCATCGTAAGAACCAGGTACTCGGTGTAGGAGGAACTTGCCCTGCAGAGGCATCATCAGCAGGATCCGGAGGCTTACGAAGAGGAGTTCTCCGCTTACTGCGACTATGCCGACAGGGCGGTCGTGCTGGCAAAACGTTGGCTTAGGGTTGTGGGATAATCGCTTTTACGGCACTGTAGGTTGGATGCAGTGCCGTATTTTTATGCCTTTTCTTGTTGTTATATCTTTGCCTTGTAATTAATTAGCAAAGATATATGATTGACCAGATTAAAAACATTTTCGTCGGCATCGCTATTGCGGTAATGGCTTTCCTCAGACCTATCGAGGGGGAACTCGACTCGCTCGTCGTGGTGTTCTTCCTTAACTTCTTTTTCGGATATCTGTCGGGGATGATTGCAGATCATGAGGATTTCAACATCAAGAAGGCTCTCCGGTGCGGAGCGGAAGCCACGGTGTTCTTCGTCCTCTGTTGCGCCATCTTCACGATAGGCAAGATGAAGGAGCAGACGCAGGGTGCTCTGCAGTGTGTCAGCTTCATCACATACGTGATAGTTTATTTCTATACGCTCAACGTGCTCAAGAACCTGAAGAAGATCTTCCGGCCTGACACTACGCCGTGGCAGGTCGTGGCGTTCCTCTATTACTTCCTTCGATGCAAGTTCATTGAGCGCATTCCCGGACTGCGAGAATATCTTAACTTAAAAACAAAAAGTGATATACAATGAGAAAAATCGAAAGAATCTTTGTCCACTGCACGGCTTCGTCGCAGAAGACTACTGTGAGCGGCATCCTTGCTGAGTTCCGCCAGAAAGGATGGCGCTATCCTGGGTATCATTACCTCGTGTCGCCCGACGGCACCGTAACGCAGCTGCTCGACGAGAAGCTTGTCAGCAATGGCGTACAGGGCTTCAATGCCACATCTATTAATGTTGCCTATATCGGCGGCATCAGAAAGGAGAACCGAAAGATTGTCCCTGTCGACAACCGTACGCCGGAACAGAAGGCTGCTCTCCGGGAACTGCTCGCCAAGCTTCATGCCAAATACCCTGATGCCCATATCATGGGGCACCGAAGCATCTGGGGGGAAGACCATCCGGAGAAATGGAAAAAGGCATGCCCGTGTTTCAATGCCGTGGATGAATATAAAGATCTGTAGCGTATGAAGGATTTTATTACATGGGTTAAAAACTGGATATGGCTCGTCATCATCCTGTCCCTTTGGCTGATAGCGGCGGTCTCTTCGGTGCTTGATGGGTGTGAATCTCACAGGCGCAAGCAGAAACTGGAGGAAATCAACGCCGCCATCAATGGCATGATAGCGCAGCCTGCACTCCTCGATGTGCTCGACGACTCATCGAGGGTCTATACTGCTCCGGTCGCCACGGTGTCCAGGAATAAAGTCAAGAAGCTTCTGCCGTCCAAGTCCCTGCTGAAGGACATCAATGTGAAGTCCTCACAGGTGGCTGCCGTGGACATCACGGCAAACTTGGTGTGCGACAGCGTCAAGATGCAGTCGCCGGATTCTGTTATGCTCGCCCATGGAGCGCAGCCGTCGGAATTCTCCTACCATGACAAATGGGTGGACTTCCGCTTCTCTGCGTCCGATTCGGTGCTTCATTATTCCGTACGCGACTCCATCACTACGTTCGTCATCCGTGAGTACAAGCACCGCTTCCTCTTCTGGCGATGGGGCACGAAAGGGTATCACATCAAGATGGTGAACCACAATCCGCACTCCACGCTGAGATACAAGCAGTACATCAATACGGATTAGTTTTTCATATATTATTTTTCAAATTTTTTAAGTCTTGGGCATTGCGCTGTGAAGCGTGATGCTTTTTTTAGTATAATACATAAAAGAAATATTATGTTTTACTTGCACATAACAAAAACTTTATGTATCTTTGCATCGTGATTAAGAAAAGGATGTCTAACTTAAAAAAAACAAAGCGAATGAATGAAGAATTAGAAAAGGAAATCAAACGAAAGGAGACGGAAATCAAGGACTTGCTCCGGTTGAAAGACCTCGTCGGTGAAGACCTTGAAAAACAGATTGACATGAGGCTTGAAGATTTGAGCAAGCTGTACAAGAAAAGACAATGACGGATTTCAAAAGGGCTCCCTGTACAGGGAGTTCCTTTAAACATAAAACAAAGAGGACATATGGAAGATACTAAGAAACTACTTGTGGAATACAGGTCGCTCATGGGGCTTGACGATGCCGCAAGCGTGGCAAGAAAAGAAGAGATAGCGGAACTGCTGAAGAAATCAGCCACGGCAGGGACTCAAGAACAGACAAGGGAGTTCGTGAAGGACAATCTGGCGAGAATAGATTCCGACATGGCGGTGTTGCGGCATAAGATAGACAGCGAGTCATACGGACTGTTGCCATTGTCATACATTGCTAAACGTTACTTCGGCAAGTCGGCAGCATGGCTCTCGCAAAGATTGAACGGCACTCCTGTCAGAGGACACGTTTACACTCTCAATGACGAGCAGAAGTCCACGTTCAACAACGCATTGCAGGAAATAGGCGACCGCATAGCGTCGCTTCGCTTGGCTTGACAGAGTCGGGCATCCTTTTTATCACACCAGCCCTGAGGAATTTTCTCGGGGCTTTTCCATACCTTGACTATGTACACGGAAGAACAATACCAAATGGCTGACAGCATACTGGCCGATATATATAACACCGGCGGAGTGACAGACGGAAATTCGCTTGTCGGAGAACTGTACGAAAGATACGACTACTCGGAAACAACTGACATTACCTTGATGAAACTGCAGGATGACGGCTTCATCAAATATGAAGGCAGATTCATCAAACTTACCAGACAGGGAGACAAGGCTGCGAGAATCAGCATGAGACGTTTCCACAAAGCAGAGAAAAGAAGAGAGCGACTGCTTACAATAAAGGAAATAATGGCCATTGTAGCATCGGCTCTCAGCGTGGGAGCGGCTATAGGATCTTTTATAACATACCTGATTTCAACAGGATGGTAAAAACAAGACCGAGGGCGAAGATTATCGCCCACACGCTTATCGTGTTCCATGTTGTCCTTCTCTCTACGGAGGACAGCATGTTCCTCAATTCATGAAATTCGCTTTCAGTCATATCGCATCCTTTTTAAAATCCATCGCAAATATACTCCAAAAACAGCAAATGGCAAAATATCCGCCCTTCCATCCGCCCTTCATGTCAAATTTTAACACTAAATTTGGTATGAAAGATTGCGGGAACGGAAAAATGTACCTATATTTGCAGCGGAAACCAAACATTATGGAGGTAGAAATGGGCATTATTAGCAATATCCGCACTTTTGTCAGAAACGGTGTTTCTACATTGCGTTCTGCTTCTTCGGGGAAATACAACGAAGAATCGGACATCGTGCGTGAATACAGAAATGAACTTGACGGAAGGACTTCGGGAAGATATATAGATATGCAGAACCTTATGCAAGACCGGAGGAAAGTTGAAAACGATGTCAGGGTAAGTTTCAATAAAATCGCTTTGGAAATCAATGGGTAAACAATCGGTCAGCATAAAAGGAACGAGTGTTTCCAACGGAAATGCAGTTGGGAATCATGTAGAACAGACTCTCTATATGGAGGACAATCTTTTGCCATCTCCATCTGAATTGCAGGCTTACAAGAATATTGAGCCTAAGATTGTGGATTTTCTTCTTGAGTCCTCTACGAAAGAACAGGCGCACCGCCACAAGATGGACGAGGAGAAGATGAAAGTGGTGAAATATACGGAGCGTAAGAATGGAAGGATGAATTGGTGGGGCATGTTCTTCGCTTTTCTGGCTTTGATTCTTATGGTCGGACTTTCGGCTTTTGCCTTATACCTCGACAAACCGTGGTTTGCCGGCATATTCGGCTTCTCTGCTGTTCTGGGGATTATCTCTACTTTTGTTAATGCAGGAAACAAAACAAACAAATAGCCACACCAGCCCCGGAAATCCTCCGGGGCTTTTCTTTATCTATATATATAAGGTCTCCGCCCCTCCATCCGCCCTTCCCGTCAGAATTTTACACCAAAAACAACAACTTTCCCCCATTTTCCTTGCGCAAAAAAAAACTTATGCGTATATTTGCAGCGGTTAAGAACGATAGTAGACTATCCCGGCAGAGCAGCGGTTATTGCTCAGCACTGATTGCATGGGCTTTTTTTATGCCCATAATCGAACATACATGGCGGTTGCCATTCCGTGAATTTTGATTTGCTCTTCGGGGTAAGCCATCGTTCTTAACCAACGGGATGTGCAGCCGCTTTTTCTGTATCTCCGGCCCGGCGGATCCGGGAATGGTTAAGAACGATGCAATATGCAACAGACATCAGCAATCCAGGCGCAGGAAGCTCAGCGCACGGGGGCGGAACTGGCTTTCGCCGACGTAAAGAGCACAGTAATCAAACATCTGGCGGCCATCAGCCGTTGGCTCGACCGCAAGTCGGAATTCTATTCGCGCATAGCCGACTTCACGGTGACACGCCGCACCGTGCTGCGCGTCAACCTCATCACCGTATGCTTCTTCGTGGGTGTGGCGGCAGTGGAAGCCGCTCCCGTGGCGTCGCTCCTCTCCGCAGCATGCGCCGCATGGATGGTGCGCCGGCTCAACAGAAGCGAGAAGAAGGAAAACGAAACAGCAGAGAAAGGAGGTGAGCTATGAATTACCACGAACTGACACCACAGGACAGGGAAAGAATAGAGCGTTGGAAGGAAACTCTTGAGTGCAGCGAGGACGAGATGCTGGCAAAGCTGCTCGACGCCTACTGCCAGACGCGCAGCCCATTGCCGGGGAAAAACCTGCAGGGCAACGACCTCGTGCCGGAGCCGAAGACCACCACGGAAATCTGCGACGACCTCATGGAGATGGAAGACACCATCTGCACGTCGTTTGTATACGACTACATGGAGGCACACGGATACGGATTCGTGACAACGGAAGACGGCAAGCTGCGCTGGGCAATCTGGCGGGACATGTCGCCGCTGCAGGTGGATTGCTGACAGCAATGATGCGGTTTCTTGGCAGTAAACCGCATGTTTAGCCACCGTAAACCGCATAGATGATTACATTTTTAAACTCATACATTTTTTTTACATTGTTCGGGCGTGCAGTTTGTGAAAATAGCACGCCTTTTCTTTATTCTTTTTTCTTGTAGATGTAAAATATAATCGCTAAATTTGTAACGGACAAAACAAAAAACGGAGGACAAGGATATGATCGAGACTTTCTGCATATTATCATTGATGGTTTGGATTGGCGTATTTATATGCGAGGCATTTAAAGGCACCGGCAAGGCTTCGTCTTCCGTACGCTGTGTCAAGACTTCGCGGACTGCGGAAAAAACCGCCAAGCCTCTTTTCGCATACGACCGCAAAAGGCAGAAAAAGGTGAAGAGGAGACATCGGGAATATGCAAAATGGAAAAAGACGGATCCGGAGAAATGGAACAAGTACAGACAATTCCTCAGAGATTCCGACTCGAGATACGATGAAGCAAAAGCCGGAGGCGAGGACATGAAGGCGTTTTGGGAGGAGGAAAGAACCCGTCGTGACGAGTTCGAGAAGATGATGAAAGAAACTGAAAACTGAACTGATTCCACGTATTTTCCCACCATATATATAAGTGCTACTTTTGGCAAGTAATAACCAAAGGTAGCACTATTTTTATGGCAACAACCCAGACTTTTGAAACAATCATAAGGCTCAACTCGCAGGAGGCGAAGAACAACCTGGAGCAGTTGAAGAAGAGAGTGGACGACCTCAAGGCCGCCCGTGACAAGGCGATTCAGTCTAAAGCCGACAGCAGCTTCGTCAAGGACCTCAACAAGGACCTGAAGGCTGCTCGCGCAGAACTGCGCTCCTACGAGACGGGAGTGTCGAAGACCATCAGCACGCTGCAGAGCCTCTCCGACTCGTCGGTGAAGGACATCAAGGCGGCTATGCGCACGCTGAAACAGCAGATGGACCTGACCACGGATCCGGAGCAATACGCACAGCTGCAGCAGAAATGGGAGGAGTGCAGACAGCGTGTGGACGAGTTCAAGGCTGCCGTCGAGGCGAGTGAGACGAGGGTGAACAGTCTCAATGCCACGATGAAGAATCTCGGCAGCTCGTCGCTCAACAATCTGACCAAGGCTTCATCCATACTGCAGGCACAGCTCGCAGGAATGAACCCACAGTCTGACGAATACAACAGCAAGGCGGCACAGCTCGCCACCGTCAGACAGCGCATCGACGAAATCAACGCCAGCCAGAAGGCCGCCAACACCACTATCGACAGGTATAACCAGGAGATACAGCAAGCCACGGCAAAGTCTTCTGACCTGCAGCGCGAAAACGAACTGATAGACCGCACGCTGAAGAACATCAGCGGCTCCACCATGCGCGACCTCGATTACTCGCTGAAGCTCGTCAACGAACAGCTGCGAGGCACTAAGCAGGGTACGGAGGAATATGAAAAGCTGACCAAAAGCGCAAAGCAGCTGAAGACGCAGATTGCCGCCATCAACGACGAGCAGAAAGAGCAGAAGAGCGCATGGAGCAGGATGGTGGACATTTTCAACGTGAACTTCGGAGCCATCACGCAGGGCATAGCGGCTCTCTCCGGCCTGTCTTTCACCATACGCAAGTGCACCGATGCTTACGCCGAGATGAACCAGGAGATGTACAACGTGACGAAGTACACGGGGCAGACCATCGGACAGGTGGAGGAGATGAACGAGGACTTCAAGAAGCTTGACACCCGTACTTCTCGCACCGAGCTGAACCAGCTTGCTGAAGCTGCAGGACGCTTGGGCATACAGAGCAAGGATAAGATTGAGGAGTTCGTGGATGCCGCCGACAAGATAAATGTGGCGCTCGGCGACGACCTCGGGCAGGGGGCCGTGGATAAGATAGGCAAGCTCGCCACCATGTTCGGAGAGAGCGATCGCTTGGGACTTCGTGGTGCCATGCTCGCCACGGGTTCTGCCGTCAACGACCTTGCACAGAGCTCCTCGGCAAATGCAGGATACATCGTAGACTTCACCGCCGACCTCTCCGGAGTGGCAAGCCAGGCAAATATGGCACAGTCTGAGATTATGGGTCTTGCATCCGCTCTCGACCAGAACATGCAGGAGGAAGCCACATCCGCCACCGTGTTCTCACAGCTCATCACCAAGATGTTCCAGAAGCCGCAGAAGTTCGCTAAGCTTGCCGGCATGGAGGTGGAGAAGTTCACCAAGCTGCTCAATACCGATGCCAACGAAGCCCTGCTCACCTTCCTTCAGACCATGTCCAACAAGGGTGGCTTCGATGCTCTCGCACCGATGTTCTCCGAAATGGGACTGGAGGGAACGCGTGCCGTGGGCGTGCTCTCTGCCGTGGCTTCACACCTGGATCAGGTGAGGGTGGCACAGCAGACCGCAGCACAGTCTTACAAGGAGGGAACGAGCGTTGTGGATGAGTTCAACGTGCAGAACCAGACCGTACAGGCGGAACTCGACAAGGCGAAGAAGGCTTTCAACGACCTCTGCGTCGACCTCGGAGAGAAACTCCTCCCCGTGGCGCGCTACACCATATCCACCACGTCGCTCGGAGTGAAGGTGCTGTATGAACTCACCATGTTCATCCCAAAGCACATCGCAGCAATAGCTGCCGTCGCCACGGCTTTGCTCTTCTACAACGGCGTGCTCTCCGTTGCCATCATCAAGCGCAATGCGCTCACGGCGGCTACAAAGATAGCGGAAGCCACCGACAAGGCTTTCACAGCCACGCAGCTGTTGATGAAGAACGCTCTCGTTGCCCTGCACGCCGTATGGGCGCTGCTCACGAAGGGTGTTGCCGGATATACCGCTGTGATGAGGGCGGCAAAGATGGCAAGCCTGACTAATCCGTGGACGGCTCTCGCCACGGTGCTTACAGGTGTGGGTGTGGCGGTATACTATGCCGTGAAGGCATGGAGCGCACACAGGAAAGCCATGCACGACAACCTGCAGAGCGTGAAGGAGGCTAATGCCGTGAAGAAGCTGCAGGCATCATTAAGCAAGGAGGCTGCCGAGAAGACTTACGACGAGAAAGTGAAGATTGAACAGCTCACCAAAATCATCCGCTCCAACGTCTACACCGTGGGGGAGCGACGGAAAGCTGTGGAAAAACTGCAGGAGATAATCCCGGATTACCATGCATCCATATCGAAGGAAGGGCAGCTCTACAATGAGAACACCAAGGCAATAAAGGACTTTATCGCCGAACTCGACCGGGCGGCTTTGGCACAGGCTATATACTCGCGCAAGGTGGAGATTAACAAGCAGAAGCTCTCGCTTGAGTTCAGCAAGAGCAAGGCGCAGGGGTCGCTGAAGGCCGTGTTTGCGGAGCGGCAGGCGCATCCGCAGAAATACAGTTCAAGGAAAACGCCTTCCATGTCGGCATATTCCACGAACATGAAGGATAACCAGGAAACCAACGGTTACCTTATATCAAACAAAAAACAGGAGGAAATCCACAGGAAGCGTATTGCCAATTATGATAGTGAGCTGAGAGTCCGTAACAAGGAAAGCGAATACCTGGACAAATTGCTTGCCAAGGACTCGAATCTCAGCAAGGCGTACAATAAGGTCGTGCTCGGCAATACCGCCACCGCTACTCCTGGATCCGCAGGAACAGGAGCCGGGTCCGGCTCCGCTGCAACCGGAGGCAAGGGCGGCAAGGGCGGCAGCAAGACTGCCCCTAACGAGGAGAAGTACAAGAAGGAGAGCGAGGCTCTGAAGAAGCACCTCGATGAAGAGCAGCTCACCCTGTCGCAGCAGCTGCAGGGCAGGAAGATTACCGAAGAGCAGTTCGACGCGGAGTCATACAAGCGGAAGCAGGACTACTATGCTCAGCTCTTTGCCCTGCAGACCAAATACGGCAAGGACTCCACAGCCACACAGCAGGCCATGGTGGACGCATCGATGGCGGAAGCCAAGCGGCTTGCAGAACTCGACGAACAACACATGAAGGAGTCGCTCGATGCTCGTCTGCGCTCCTACGACGAGGAACAGATGGCTCTCATACGACAGCGCACAAGCGGACAGATTACTGAAGAGGAGTACAACGAGAAGCTGAAGCAGGCGGAGATTCTCTACCATCAGGACCGCCTGGCCATAATACAGGAGTATGGCGGCGACGAGCTGCAGGAACAGAAATGGTTGCTCGACCAGGAACTGGAGGACCTGAAGCAGACGGAGGAGGAGAAGAGAAATGCCCGTCTCGATATGCTCAATCATAAGTTGGAGACCACGGACTCGTATGACGGACAGCGTGCCGTCATCCAGAAGATGTATGACGAGCAGCTCATCACATACAGTGATTACCAGGACAAAATGACGCAGATTGCGCAGCAGAAAGCTCAGGCACGGCAGGCGGTGATGCAGCAGGCTTTCGATGGCGTCAACCAGATGCTCTCGGCTGCATCGCAATACTCGCAGGCGTGCTCCGACCTTGAGGTGGCTCGCATTACGGCAAACTACGACAAGCAGATTGAAGCGGCAGGCAACAACACCAGGAAGAAAAAGAAACTGGAGGAGCAGCGAGACAAGGAGATTGCCGCTGCAAAGAAGAAGGCTAACAAGCGTGCAATGGTGATGGAGCTGGCGCAGGCGGTGGCTTCCACAGCCATGGCGGCAATCAACGCTTATTCTTCTGCAGCCCAGGTGCCGTTTGTGGGATATCTCCTCGCTCCTATAGCGGCAGCTACAGCCACGGCAGCCGGACTCCTGCAGATTGCAACCATCAAGAAGCAGCACCAGACGCAGGAGGCGACTGGCTACTATGAGGGTGGTTTCACCGGAGGAAAGAGGTACAGGCGTGAGGCTGGCGTGGTACACGAAGGGGAGTTCGTGGCTAACCACATGGCTGTGAACAATGCGCGGATCCTTCCTGCCCTGCAGCTCATAGACCAGGCACAGCGCAACAATACCGTGGGCAGACTGACGGAAGCTGACGTGAGTCGTGCATTGGGGCAGAACGCTACCGTGGTATCGGCTCCGAACATTACGGTGAACAGCAGCAGCGACGAACTGACTGCCACCATGGGCGAGGCAAGAGACGTGATTGACCGTCTCTCGGCTATTCTCGCAGCAGGCATACATGCCTCTGTCTCCATCGACGGGCCTGACGGGGTGGCTCATCAGTATGATACATTCAACAAAATGAATTCAAGGAAATAAAAGACAGGCTATGATACATTGCACTATTGACGGGAAGGTGGGGTATCCCACCACTACAGACAGGATAAAGGTGACGTACGAGAACCAGTATATCAATGATTCAGGCTCATACACCTATGACATTTCGTTCCCCATGGCGATACACGAGAACCAGCTGCTCTTCCATAACATTCACCGCTTCGACGTGAAGAAGAAGATGGCTGCCTTCGAGGAATGCCGCTTGTATGTGGACAACAGGCTCGTGATGAGCGGCAAGGGCACTGTGATTTCCATCTCCGATACGGTGGTGAAGCTGCAGATCGTTGGCGGCAAGTCGCGCATCAAGTACAATTCCAACTTCGAGAAGCACTTCATCGATGAGATTCCGTTCCCTGCTGTCCGTCTCAACAGAGGCATCGATACAGAGGGGTATGCCAAGCTGGGGATGCAGACGGTGGACATGTCGATGAATCCGTCATTCGTGATGATCGACCTCCGCAAGAGCAGTTTTGTCGGTGAAGAGGGAATAGCCGTGTTCAATCCCATCTATGACGAGACGAACAAAGTCATGTCGAATTTCATCACCCGTCTGCAGTACGCAAGACTTACTGTGAACGGTACGCCTTATCCCGTTGACAAGGCTTATACCTATATGACGAATGCTGCAGTACAGCCGTATCTGCTATACGTGCTGCGCAAGGTTCTGGAATATGAGGGCTACACCATTACGACAAACGGGCTCGACAAGGATCCATGGAACAGGCTTGTCGTTGCAAGTGCACGGCGTTCATGCCGTATCGCTGACGCTCTGCCTCATTGGACGGTGTATAAGTTCATAGAGGAGGTGAGAAAACTCTTCAACGCTTCGTTTCTCTTCAACGAGGTGAAGAAGACTGTGGAGATTAAATGCACCAACGAGCTGTATAATAATGATACCGTATGTTATGATGCCCTCGATGAATACTCATGCGAATATGACGAAGACGGACTGCAGAACATTGCAACATCTAATGTGGCGTACGCCCTGGCAGAAAGCGAGAACCGGTCATGGAAGGATGTCATACCGCAGGACGTGATGAAAAGGTTCGAGGTCAGGGAATGTGCGACAAGGTCTGAGATGCACGATATAATGGAGAAGATGACCAAGAAGGAGCGTATGACGACAATCTTCAAGGTCATGACGTCACGTTCTTACTATATCTCAGCAATGCAGGCGGTTGTCGAAGCAAAGCCTGATGACCTGTCTGAGCAGGTGGTGATGTGCGGATTCTTCAATCCGCTGATAAGGGACATGGACAACAGCTCGACGGAGGAACTGGATATATCGCCGGTGGCGTTCGGATGGCTTGACAGGTATTGCTTCCTGAAGGGTGCGCCGGCCGACGAGAAGTTCTTTATGTATGCGTCCGACGAAATAGGAAACTATAAGGCATACATTCCTTCGACAGCCAACGAGCATGAACCGTCTGCGGAGGACTATACGCAGGACGATGACGGCGAATACTTCCTGTCGGTCCAGAATGCCATCGATGGGGAAGAGGATGATGCGGCAGAGGAGGATGCGGACGACAAACTGCAGATAATGTTCCAGGGCAGGATGGTGGCGAACCTCAAGATGGCTTCGTCGTTCGCCCCTTCATCAACTGAAGACGCAGATTCCTATTGGTGCAGGTATCCTACGCCGTACACCGACTGGAGACCGGTGCATGGCTGGCCGATAGGCCTGGAGGAGAAAGGCTCCCTCAGTCTTGAACTCTCGCCGTTCTTCTCTGCGGATACGGAAATCGACAAGAACAACCTTCTCTGCATCAAGTTCGTCACCGACGAAATCCCGGACCCGTCCAGGATATACACATTCCACAACAAGCGGTTCATCTGCCAGAAGGTAGAGCTGCAGGTGGGGACGGAAGGCATCGACAGACTGAAGACTGGTTATTTTTACGAGAAACTTTAGTTATATTCTTGTTTTTATAGTATGGGGGAGCGGTGAGCGATCATAGCTCCCCTTTATAGTGTTTGGTCTCCTCGTGGATGAGTTTCGGGCGCTTCAGGTATTTGTTCGTCACCGAGATGTCGCTGTGGCGTGCCTGGTCTCTTGCCACGACTATTCCTTCAGCATTGGCAAGGTCTCTGATTCCGGAATCCTTCAGACTGTAGAACTGGTAACTCTGCGGAAAGCCCAAGGCGTCCCTCATCTTCTTCCATTCCACTCTGAAACGGTTCACGTAAACCTGCTCCTCTCCCGGTGTCAGGTTCTTGCCGAAGAGATACTCATGCGAAGGATGGTCGAAGACATGCTGCTCGATCATCTCCTTCAGCACGCAGTCGTTCAGGGCCACGGTCTGTCCCTTCCTGTTCTTCGACACCTCCGGACAGACATACACCGACTGATCCGTTATGCTTATGTCGCCTATCTTTATGTAGCGCAGCTCATCCGGACGGATTAGAGTGTAGTACTCCATCAGACAGGCAAGGTAGAACGGAGGATTGTACCTGGAGGTCCATTCCTTCACCCTGCGCAGGTCGGCGGCTGTAAGCTGCTCGCGGAACTTCTCCGACTCCTTCATCATGTGCACCTCTTCCACGGGATTCGTGTCCAGGTATTGTCTGTCTTTGAGCCATGTGGCGAAGGTAGAGAGCCATGTGCGGTAATTGTTCCTTGTCTTCGCCGACACATCCTTGTCCAGGATAAGGTAATCGAGGAAATCCACCACGAAAATCCGGTCGAATTGGTAAATATATGTTATACGTGTCCCGCTTTCCGACAGGAAAATCTTCAGCTGGTTCAGCCTGCTGCGGTAGTCTATTGCAGTCTTTGTCTTCAGGATGTTCTTGCTCTCCGCTATGTCGATATACTCCTCATAGCGTTCTATCACGACATCGAACTTCGTGTACTGGCGTGTCTTTTTCGCCTTTGTCCACGGGTTCCATCCGGCCTTCAGCTTTTCAAACAGGTTGTGCATGAGGATGAACGCCATCTCTTCACGGAGCTTGTGTGTACGGTATCTGTCGAGCATGTACTTCTTTCTCCTCATGCCGTCAATTGACGGGTCATAGGCAAAGAAGTCGACATACCATTTCTTCCCCTTGTGGAGTTTTGGAAGAGTGAACTCTACTATTACTTTAGTAGAAAGCAAATCTTTTTCTGGAATATACATTTTTTTTACATTGTTCGGGCTCTGCCAACCAATGCAACTATGTTCACAATGTTGAATCGTGTCTCGTTTCTGTCCCTGGCATATTACGAGAATTGCTCAGAATGCCTGTCTGAATAGGCTTTCTGAGCAATGTAGTTGCGGAGGCAGGACTCGAACATGCGACCTCCAGGTTATGAGCCTGGCGAGCTACCAACTGCTCCACTCCGCGATGTTAATTATTTGTGCATTTCTTGATTGCGTGTGCAAAGGTATGAAGTTTTTGGGAAACTGCAAAACTTTTCAGCGGAAATCTTTAGTATTTGGTGTAATATTGACTTGCATCAATGGAATAATGCCGTATTTGTTGATTCGAATCGGTATTTGGGACGTTTTGATGTGTGCGGTGAAGGGATTGCCGCAATATGATAGCGTTCCCGTTCAGAATGTTTGGTACGAACGTGATGGATGCGGCGGAGAGATTGCGGCGGAATGGCTTATATGGGTCCGTAATATATGGACATTTGGGTTTGGCAGATTGTTGTCTATAGGTCGGTAATGGATATTCCGGATTCGTGTCGGAAGGGCAATATATAATAAGGTGTGCAGGGCGTCTGTGGCAGGACGAGAAGATGGCTTTCATATTTATAACACTCAAAAACAGTCATTAGCACGTTTAATTTGTCAGGGGTGAATGCTCGTGGTGAAGTCTTGTGGATATCCAGTTTCCGTCCGGAGGTTTATGTGGATAATGAAGGTGGCGGCAGGTCGTAAACAGACTGTTGGGGTTAAAAAAGATGTAAAAACAGAACATAAATGGTTATTTATTTTGCAATTTCCATAGAAATAAATACTTTTGCACATGTTATTGGCCGTGTGCAAGACGACGGGATGTGCATCGAGGGTACAATCGGTGTGTGTCTGAGCACCATGGCCGGTGGAACATACACGGAACACTTATCATATTATCATGTCAATATCAAAGACCCGACAGAAGTTGGTTGATGTGGCAAGACAGTTGTTTGCCCGCAACGGACTCGAAAACACCACTATGAACGATATCGCCCAGGCTTCAGGCAAGGGGCGCCGCACGCTGTATACCTATTTCAGCAGCAAGGAAGACATCTATTATGCCGTGATAGAGGGAGAGCTGGAGCGCTTGTCGGACAAGCTTGACGAGGTGGCGGCGAGGAATGTCAGGCCTCAGGACAAGATCATCGAACTGATATACACCCATCTGAGCATGATAAAGGAAACCGTGGTGAGAAACGGTAATCTGAGAGCCGCCTTCTTTCGCAACATCTGGATGGTGGAGAAGGTGAGGAAGCATTTCGACGAGGATGAGATAGAACTCTTCCGCAAGGTGTATACCGACGGCAAGCGCGAAGGAGAGTTCGATATCGACAACGTGGAACTCGTAGCCGACATCACCCACTATTGCATCAAGGGACTGGAAGTGCCCTATATCTGTGGCCGTCTGGGTCATGGCATCACTCCTGAGGCGAGCAAACCGCTTGTCGCCAAGGTGGTATACGGTGCGCTGGGCAAGATCACGAACAAGAATTCAGACAGTGCTCGTCAGGATTGAAGCGTCAGACAGTTTCATCCTTCTCCGCGATCAGAATCCGAAGGGCGGTGACGGGTAGATAGAAATACAGTATATACATATTATAAATATAAATACAACGAAAATGGGATTATTAACAGGTAAGACAGCACTCATAACGGGTGCGGCACGCGGCATCGGTAAGGCTGTCGCAATGAAATTCGCCCAGGAGGGTGCAAACATCGCATTCACAGACCTCGTGCTCAACGACGATATGGCAGCAGGCCTTGAGGCCACACGCAAGGAAATCGAGGCACTCGGAGTGACCTGCCGCGCTTATGCCGGCAACGCTGCCGACTTTGCCGAGACAGAGAAGACCGTGAAGCAGATCCATGCCGACTTCGGTTCTATCGACATCCTCGTGAACAACGCCGGAATTACAAAAGACGGACTTATGCTGCGCATGACAGAGGCTCAGTGGGACGCTGTGCTGAACGTCAACCTGAAGTCAGCCTTCAATTTCATCCACGCTTGCTCTCCAATCATGTTGCGCCAGCGCGGTGGTTCTATCATCAACATGGCTTCTGTAGTGGGTGTCCACGGCAATGCAGGCCAGTGCAACTATGCCGCTTCAAAGGCAGGTATGATTGCTCTCGCCAAGAGTATCGCCCAGGAGCTCGGACCTAAGGGCATCCGTGCCAACGCCGTTGCTCCAGGCTTCATCGAGACAGCTATGACAGCCCAGTTGCCAGAGGATATCCGCAAGGACTGGATGAAGAAGATTCCATTGCGCCGTGGCGGTCAGACAGAAGACATCGCCAACGTATGCCTCTTCCTGGCTTCAGACATGTCAAGCTATGTCAGCGGTCAGGTTATCCAGATTGACGGCGGAATGAACATGTAATTCAGATACATATCTTATGGTTTAGAGAAGCTCGTCCACTGTGCCTTCATTCCGGAGGGGTAGGGGTGAGCTTCTTTTTTTTGAAGTTTTTTTATCCATCAGGCATGAACGTAGTTTACGAAGACAACCATATCATCATCGTCAACAAGCGCAGCGGAGAGATTGTGCAGGGCGACAAGACCGGCGACAAGCCGCTCTCCGACACCGTGAAAGAGTATATCAAGGAGGCGTATGCCAAGCCCGGCAACGTGTTTCTCGGCGTGGTACACCGCTTAGACCGTCCTGTGAGCGGACTTGTGGTCTTTGCGCGCACGTCGAAAGCCCTGTCGCGGCTCAATGACATGTTCCGTACGGGCGACGTGCACAAGACATATTGGGCGCTCACCAAGAACCGTCCGCCCCACGAGGAAGGAACGATAGAGAGCTGGCTCGTGAGAAACGAGAAGCAGAACAAGAGCTATAGCTACGACCGCGAGAAACCCGGTGCCAAGAAGGCGATACTGAAATACAAGGTGATCGGTGCGACAGACAACTACACGCTCATCGAAGTGAAGCTCCTCACCGGTCGTCACCATCAGATACGTTGCCAGCTCGCCAGCATCGGCTGTCCTATCAAGGGCGACCTGAAGTATGGTGCCAAGCGCAGCAATCCCGACGGCAGTATTTCGCTGCTCGCCCGCAGGGTGGAGTTTGTGCATCCTGTCTCCAAGCAGCCGATATGCGTTGAGGCTCCCGTTCCGGAATTGCCGGAGTGGAAGACGTTCGGGAATTGATGATTCCAGAACGGGGTGCCCCTTTGTTGGGGTCTTATTTATGGCTTTATCAGTTAAAATATAAAAAATGTGAGTCTGCTCGCTTTAAATTTAGTATTTTTGCAAATCATTTGTGGAACATTTGCAAATCTATTATTGGCATAAAACATTAACAACAATATAACTTGATGAAACAATTTAGATTAGTTGACAATATACTCGGATGGCTCGCCTTCCTTATTGCGGCCTTTGTATATTGCAGCACTATCGAGCCGACAGCCAGTTTCTGGGACTGTCCGGAGTTTATTACAACAGGTTACAAACTGGAGGTCGGTCACCCGCCTGGCGCACCGTTCTTCATGCTCACCGCCAACCTCTTCTCCCATTTTGCCAGCGACCCGTCGCAGGTGGCGAGGATGGTCAACACCATGAGTGCCCTGCTCAGCGCCACGTGTATCATGTTCCTCTTCTGGACCATCACGCATCTGACGCGTAAGTTGCTCCTCAACGGATGGGAAGACCTCACCAAGTCAAAGCTCATCGCCATCGAGGCGAGCGGAATGGTGGGTGCGCTGATATACACGTTCAGCGACACCTTCTGGTTCAGCGCCGTAGAGGGCGAGGTCTACGCCTATTCATCAGCCTTCACCGCAGTGGTGTTCTGGCTCATACTGAAGTGGGAAGACCATGCCGACGAGCCCCATAGCGACCGCTGGCTCGTGCTCATCATGTATATGACGGGATTGAGCATCGGTGTCCACCTGCTCAACCTGCTCTGTGTGCCGGCAATCGTGCTCGTATATTACTATCGCAAATTCCCGAATGCCAACGGCAAAGGCTCTCTCGTGGCGCTCTTCATCTCGTTCATCATCGTTGCGGCGATACTCTATGGAGTAGTGCCAGGCATCATCAAGGTGGGCGGATGGTTCGAGCTCTTCTTCGTCAACACCCTCGGCTTCAGCTTCAATACAGGAGTGATAATATACATCATGCTGCTCGTGGCCACCGTGGTGTGGGCAATCTACGAGAGTTTCAACGGTAACAACGGCTTGAGAGGCAACCTCTCGTTCGTGCTCTCCGTTGGCCTGCTCGGTATTCCGTTCTACGGATTCGGATGGTCGGCAGTGGTAATCGGAGTCGTGGTGCTGACAATATTGTATCTCGCCCTGAAATACAAGAAAGACGGAAAATACCTTATCACCGCCCGTATGAAGAACACCATGCTGCTCTCCATGCTGATGCTGATGATAGGATATTCCACATACGCCGTAATCGTGATCCGTTCTACCGCCAATCCGCCGATGGACCAGAACTCTCCGGAGGATATCTTCACTCTTGGCAGCTATCTCAGCCGCGACCAGTATGGCGACCGTCCGCTGTTCTATGGACAGGCATACACCTCACAGGTGAAATTCGACGAAGACGGACAGTATTGCATTCCTTCGAAAACCGTCGGAGAACCGGTGTACCAGCGCAAGGAGAAAGCAAGCAAGGACGAGAAAGACTCATACTTCATAGTGAACACCAAAGACAAGTATAACTATGCCCAGAACATGGTGTTCCCACGTATGTACGACTCATCCCATGCCGATGCCTACGAGAGCTGGATGGGCGGAGTAGACGGATATAACGTGGACTACGACAGATGCGGAGAGCCTATCCAGGTGAAGATGCCTACACAGCTCGAAAACATCCGCTTCTTCCTTTCATATCAGTGCAACTTCATGTACTGGCGCTACTTCATGTGGAACTTTGCCGGTCGTCAGAACGACCTGCAGGGCAATGGAGAGCTGGAGCACGGAAACTGGATTTCAGGAATACCGTTCCTTGACAACTTGCGTCTCGGCGACCAGAGCAAGCTCCCTGACGACCTCAAGGAGAACAATGGACACAACGTGTTCTATTGCTTGCCGCTGCTGCTCGGTCTTATCGGACTCTTCTGGCAGGCACTCGCCAAGGGCGACAAGGGAACAAAGCAGTTCTGGGTGGTGTTCTTCCTCTTCTTCATGACCGGACTCGCCATTGTGATTTACCTCAACCAGACACCTATGCAGCCTCGTGAGCGCGACTATGCCTACGCAGGATCATTCTATGCCTTCGCAATATGGTGCGGAATGGGCGTGGCAGCAATCATCGACCTGATAAGAGAGAAATTCAAGAAAGACAATGTAGCATTGGCAGCAGTCATCTCGGTTGCCTGTCTGCTCGTGCCGATACAGATGGCAAGCCAGACATGGGACGACCACGACCGCAGTGGAAGATATACCTGCCGCGATTTCGGACAGAACTATCTCATGTCATTGCAAGACAAGGGCAATCCGATCATCTTCACCAACGGCGACAACGACACCTTCCCTCTCTGGTATGACCAGGATACAGAGGGTATCCGTACCGATGCCCGCGTCTGCAACCTGTCGTATCTGAAGACCGACTGGTATATCGACCAGATGGTGCGCCCGGCATACGACTCGCCGTCGCTGCCAATCACATGGCCGAGACTCGACTACTGCTCAGGTACCAACGAATACATCGAGGTGCATCCAGACGCCAAGCAGGAGGTGCTCAACTTCTATAAGGAGTATCCGGAGCAGGCAAAGGCACAGTGGGGCGACAGTCCGTTTGAACTCAAGAACGTGTTGAAATACTGGGTGCGCAGCCGCGACAAGGACAGCCACTTCATCCCTACCGACACACTCTATGTGACGATAGACAAGGACGCCGTGCGCAAGAGCGGCATGATGATGGCGAGCGACACCATTCCAGACCGCATGGTAATCTCGCTGAAAGGCAAGAACGCCCTCTACAAGAGCGACCTCATGATGCTCGAGCTCATCGCACAGAGCAACTGGGTGCGTCCTATCTATGTGGCGATGACCGTGGGACAGGAGAACTATATGAACCTCGGCGACAACTTCATCCAGGAGGGACTCGCCAACCGTATCACGCCGTTCACCACAAACAAGGGCAACGCTAAGAACTTCGACACGGAGAAGACATACAACAACGTGATGAAGCGATTCAAGTTCGGTGGCCTCGACAAACCGGGACTCTATCTCGACGAGACCGTGATGCGCATGTGTAACACCCACCGCAAGCTGATGTCGACCCTCGCCCTGCATCTCATCATAGAGGGCAAGAAAGACAAGGCAGCCAAGGTGCTCGCCTATGCCGACAAGATGATGCCGTCATACAACGTGCCGGTGAACTTCATGAGCGGAGGTCTCGACTATGCCGCCGCCTACGCCGAGATCGGCAACAAGGCAAAGGCAAAGCAGATGCTCGGATATGTGGTGAAGAACGCGGAGCAGTATGCCAACTGGTATCTCTCGCTCAGCCAAGACCGCTTCCTCATGTCGCAGCGCGACTGCATGCTTCAGCTTTATGTCTTGAACCAGGCGCTTGAGGTGGCAAACAGTTTCGACCCGGCTGAGGCACGTCGCATCAACGGTATCCTGAACCGTGTGGCACAGCAGTATTCAGCAAGAGGCGGACAGATGCCGCAGGAATAAAATGAACTTTCAGACAGTCTATCGCATGACAGCCTACAACCCCATGATAACAGTGGAGTAGGGCAGAAACAGGCGATAGACTGTCTTCTCATATCATATCTCTAACGAGAAAACAACAAGACAAAATATGTTTATAGAGCAACCGGCAATATGGTTGCGCTGGCTATATCCCAGAGCGACATGGAGGATGGACAAGAATGAGCGTGCTGTATACCTCACGTTTGACGATGGTCCTATCCCCGAGGCAACACCATTCATTCTGAAGACTCTCGCTGAGTTCGGTGTTCATGCCACTTTCTTTATGGTGGGCGACAATGTGCGCAAGCATCCGGAGCTGTACGACCAGATCGTGGCGGCAGGTCATCAAGTGGGCAACCACACCTTCAACCACTGGGGAGGATTCAAGCATACCACGCGTTCCTACAGTGAGAATGTGCAGAAAGCCAACGACCTCATACATAGCCACCTCTTCCGTCCGCCACACGGATGGATGCGCTGGGAACAGTATTTCTGGGTAGGTCGCAAGTATCGCATCGTGATGTGGGATCTCGTGACCCGCGACTACAGTAAGTGGATGACAGCCGATGATATCGTTGCCAACGTGAAGCGCTATGCCCGCAATGGATCGATAATCACCTTCCACGATTCGCTCAAGAGCATCGACAAACTGCATTACGCTTTGCCCGAATCGCTGCGCTGGCTCAAGGAACAAGGATATGAGTTCAAGACTTTTGAATAACAGATTATGGAGAATATAGGAAAAGACAAAGTGCTCGCCGCTGTGGTGCGCACTTTTTTTAAGTATTTCACTCTCGGAGTGATAGAAGGCAAGTCTGCCGACAGTTCCGACATGACGGTATATGAGCCGAAGAACGTTAAGAAGGTGATGTCGGAGCATATCGAGGATGTGTCGAGGATTTTCAATCAGGAAGTGTTCTTCGCCATCTCCCGTATCAATTACGTTGAAGAAGAACTGGAGCGCGAGCTGCAGGCTTTCGTAGCTGCCGGCAACAAGACCACGCCGATGGATCTGATGCGCTTCGCCTGCCGTTCAGATGAGTTCTATGATGTGATGGTGAGCGAATACAAACGCAATTTCGAGTCGCTGCTCTGTGGTTCCTTTGCCACACTCTCCAAGGCGTGTGAGGGCTTCACGGAGTGTGCGGCGCTCGGTAGCATCGCTGTAGACATGGCTGAGAATATCATAAACAGAATTGCCCACCAGGCGTATGGCGAGGGGAAGAAACTGGTGGCAGAGTGAATAGCATAGCAGTCTGTCAATATAAACTGCTTTTGTAAGATTTGCTATTCGTCCCTCCCCTACTATTATATTTGCAAAAAAAATAAGAGAGACAAGATCTCTTTAATTACATAAACGTTTGTTAAATTTGCAAGGTGTAAGAGAATGTATAACAAAAGAAGAATACTCCATATCCGG
>OJKP01000079.1_pt1 | contig 78274 bp, 57 predicted proteins | sample 1596521 | NCBI WGS metagenome assembly OJKP01 (sample SAMEA4350130, study PRJEB24818) | metagenome | biome: human; feature: gut; material: faeces | place: Denmark | collected 2013-09
GTTCAATATCTGGACTTCGTTTGTTTGAACACGAGTTTCATCTATCAGGCGGGCATTGGAGATCAAACCCTTCAGCTGGGCAAGTTTTGCTTCCATAATGCCTTGCGCTTCTTTTGCTGCGTCATACTCAGCATTTTCAGACAAATCACCTTTGTCACGAGCCTCTGCAATCTGGGCAGATATCTCCGGACGTTTCACGGTTTCCAGATAATTAATTTCAGCTAAAATCTTATCATAACCATCTTTCGTCATATAGCTCACTGCCATACTAAATCCTCCTTTTTATTTAAATTATTATTATTGATTACTGCACAATAAAAAAAGAATCCCGACCAACTGCTTGGCCGGAACTCCTCTTTCTCTGTATTTTTAGACTTTGCAAAGATAAACGATCTTTTTAAGAACGCAAATCCTTTCGAAGTGCTTTACAACATGTTATGATTTATGAATTATGATTTATACGTTGATGAAATCATAATTCAAAGTACTGATTTCACATCCGTCTCCAATTTTTTCACGTCTTCGACACGCTTAACCAAGTTTCCTTTGCGGTCAAGAATGAAAAGGGTTGGTAATTGTTTTACATTATACAGACCTGCCACCTGCGAATAAACAGACTGCGGGTCGCGGACAGTAATCCAAGGCAAATTGGAGGCTCCGTTTCTCCAGAAATGGAAATCGCTATCCAACGACACCTGATAAATTTCAAGTCCTTGATCATGATACTTCGTGTACAATTCACCCAGTGCCATATTCAAGGCAGGCGACCATTCCGTTTGATAAGCCGTAAAGTTTATCAAAACGACCTTGCCGGGTGCAACCGTAGACAGTTTTACCACTTCGCCCCGGACATCCGGCAGTTCGATATCAAGGAATGATATTTCCTTTGTTTCCACATTGCTGTAGTCGGCAGGACGTTGAGCACGCAAGACCTTCATGGATTGCAGTGTCAGATTGTACAGATGTTTCGAACGCGGGCTTTCCGGATATGTATGATCGTAGCTGGTTGCAACCGCCCCGTAGGCCTTGACATCATTCCTGTCATACAAATCGAAGAACAACAAACCATCGATCTGTTGGAACAAGGCGAAATAGGCAGCCGTAGACATCGGTGCCGAATAAATATATTTTCGAGCAACTTCTTTATAAGCATCGGCAGCAGCCAAAACCTTTGTACGGTAGGTCGTATCCGAAATCATCTTATCTTCATATTCCTTTCTAAGGCGGCTGATAGCCTGATTTGCATCCAGTTGAGCCAGAGTGATCGCTTTTATGGCTGTTGAACTCTCAGACCCTTCCACAGAATAGGAGGTTGCGAAAGTACCGGCATCAGCGACAAAAGAGACAGTCTCGGTCGAATCGATTGCGAAATTGATCAACTGGTTATTCAGACGCAGACGATAAAAGTCAGGATATTCCGGACGCTTTTCCGTAAACTTGAACTTCCCGCCGGGAGCCAACTTGACGGAATCGAGTGTCACCACATTCGAGATTCCAACATTTTCTAAATACATAAGCTGACCGTCAGCGCCTGCCACTACTCCTTTCACTGTAAAATCAGAGGAGTTGTTACAAGCAGAAAATAAGAACATGCACAGTCCTAAAACAGTCAATAGCTGTGTGGATATTTGTTTCTTCATATCTTTATTTCTTGTTTTAATTCGCTGCAAATATACATTAATTTACAATTGTGGCACTATTATTCGCTAAATCTTCTCGCTATTTTTATAAAAAAGAGTATTTCTCATGTTTTTTATTTTCATTTTCACACGTTTACAGCTAAACTTTCATTACATTTGCACCAATTTTTACAGATAGAAAAATAAGAAAAGATTATGCTTAATCCAATTAACAAGACGATCGAATTGGCTGATGGAAGAACCATCACCATCGAAACCGGGAAATTGGCAAAACAGGCGGACGGTGCAGTTACCGTACGTATGGGCAACACAGTGTTGCTGGCTACTGTTTGTGCCGCAAAAGATGCAAACCCGGGTGTTGACTTCATGCCGTTACAAGTAGAGTACAAAGAAAAATTCTCGGCTTTTGGCCGTTTTCCGGGAGGTTTTACAAAAAGAGAAGGCAAAGCTTCCGACTACGAAATCCTGACTTCTCGTTTGGTCGACCGTGCCCTTCGCCCTCTTTTCCCGGACAATTATCACGCTGAAGTATATGTAAACGTTATATTATTCTCCGCAGACGGTGAAGATATGCCGGATGCATTGGCAGGGCTGGCAGCTTCTGCCGCATTGGCCGTATCGGATATTCCTTTCAACGGACCGATCTCCGAATGTCGTGTCGCACGTATCGATGGCAAGTATGTTGTTAACCCCACGTTCTCTGAATTGGAAAAAGCAGATATTGATATTATGGTGGGCGCAACGCTTGACAACATCATGATGGTGGAAGGCGAAATGGACGAAGTACAAGAATCGGAAATGCTGGAAGCAATCAAGGTCGCACACGAAGCAATCAAGGTACAGTGCCAGGCACAACTTGAACTGTCCGAAGCTTGCGGCAAATTGGTCAAACGCGAATACTGCCACGAAGTCAATGACGATGAACTGCGTAAAGATGTACACGAAAAATGTTATGCAAAGGCTTATGCCGTTGCGACATCCGGTACCGACAAGCATCAACGTGCCGAAGCATTCGACGCAATTGTAGAAGAATACAAAGCCCAGTTCTCCGAAGAGGAATTGACCGACGAAAAGGTTGAAATGATCGCTCGCTATTACCACGATGTAGAAAAAGAAGCGATGCGCCGTGCTATCCTGGATGAAGGAAAGCGCCTGGATGGACGTAAGACAACCGAAATCCGTCCGATTTGGATCGAGACAGACTGCCTGCCCGGTCCTCATGGTTCCGCAATCTTCACACGTGGCGAGACACAGTCGCTTTCGACTGTCACTTTAGGTACAAAGGCGGATGAAAAAATGATCGACGATGTACTGAATCACGGAAAAGAACGTTTCTTGTTACACTATAATTTCCCTCCGTTCTCTACAGGCGAAGCAAAAGCTTCCCGTGGCGTAGGACGCCGCGAAATCGGCCACGGAAACCTGGCTCACCGTGCATTGAAACGGATGATTCCGACAGACTATCCTTACGTGGTACGCGTTATTTCCGATATTTTGGAATCTAACGGTTCTTCTTCAATGGCAACCGTATGCGCCGGTACGCTGGCGTTGAGAGACGCAGGTGTTCCGATGAAGAAGCCGGTATCCGGTATCGCAATGGGTCTGATCTCCGAAAACAAAGGCCAGAACTACGCTATCCTGTCCGATATCTTAGGAGATGAAGACCACTTGGGAGATATGGACTTCAAGGTAACAGGTACTAAAGACGGTATCACTGCCACTCAGATGGATATCAAAGTAGACGGCCTGTCATACGAAATCCTTGAAAATGCATTGGCACAGGCAAAAGAAGGCCGTATGTATATCTTGGACAAGATTATGGAAGCCCAGCCGGATGTTCGTCCGGACCTGAAGCCTCACGCTCCGAGAATCGAAACAATGACGATCGGTAAAGAATTTATCGGTGCGGTAATCGGCCCGGGTGGTAAAATCATCCAAGGCATTCAAGAAAAAACTGGCGCCATTATCTCTATTGAAGAGGAAGACGGAGTGGGTAAAATCGAAATCTCCGGAACAAACAAAGCAACAATCGATGCTGCTATCCGTGCCATCAAAGGTATCGTGGCTGTTCCCGAAATCGGCGAAGTTTACGAAGGCAAGATATCTTCTATCATGCCTTACGGTGCGTTCGTCGAATTCATGCCGGGTAAAGACGGTTTGCTCCACATTTCCGAAATCGACTGGAAACGTCTGGAGACAGTTGAACAGGCCGGCTTGAAAGAAGGTGATACTATCAGCGTCAAGTTGGTAGACATCGACGCCAAGACCGGTAAATTCAAATTATCACACAAAGTCCTGCTGCCGAAACCGGAAGGTTACGAAGAACGTCCGCCAAGACCCGAACGCGGTCCGAGACCCGAACGTGGAGACCGTGGCCCTCGTCAGGATCGTGGAGACCGTGGTCCTCGCCGCGAACGTCAGGATTAAGAATCAGTAAAACACGTACGTGTATAACTCCAAACAGCTCCCGCCCCTTCTATTTGGGGACGGGAGCTGTTTTTTTACCCCCAATTCTTTTTATCCTTCATCGCGATCTGGATAGTCCAAGTGAAACGCCATTGTTTCCTACCGCGAAACAAAAACCTCTGCGGTCGAAACCAAAGTCTCTGCAATCGAAACTACATTTCCATAAGATGAAACTAAAGTTTCGGCCGATGAAACTAAAGTTTCCATTAAGTGAAACTAAAGTTTCAAAGCAAGCAACCATTTGAAACTTTAGTTTCAGATTTCTTTTCGACTGAAACTACTGTTCTTCGAGAGAGTATTTTTCTTTATCATCTTCCCCACAAAGTTCCATGCCGGCATCTTCTTTAAGGTGCTGCGTACCGGCTGGATGTCCCAGAGCAGGAAAATGAGGAGCACGGCGATACCGATGATGCAAGTAATGCCGTAGAGTTGGCGGATGCTAATCATCAAGAGATTGCTGGCATCGTAGGGCAGTCCACGAGCCATATTGTCAGCCATCTGATGGCGAAGGCCAAAACTGTAGAGCCCCGAACACATCGTAGAGACAGGACCGTTGCGGATGATACCCGCCATCGTCAGTCCCATGAAGAAATGCTGGAAAGGCATCAGCTCCTCCAGGTATATCGTCAGCATACAGAAGAATATCGCGTTGCCAAACGAGCGGAGGAAGGTGGGAAGGTAGAGCGCCTCCAGTGGCAAACCCGGGTCGATAAGGAAATACATCATCACGGGATATGCCACCATGGCTGCAACACCAAGGGTGAGCAAGCGAGTGTATTTCTGATGAAGCACCTTGCACCAAAAAAGGCAGAAGAGACAGCCAACGATGGCCCCCACCCATTCCACAAAGTTGAGCACATTGGTGGTGATGCTTCCGAAATGCAAAACGCCGCCAGTGAAAGCCGTCTGCAACACCTTGGGCGTACTGCCCATAAACTCGACGAAGGCGAAAAGGATGAGCAGTGGGACGAGCCGCTTATATTTCCAAGCCTCGGGAGCTATGTAGGGGTGACGGATATGGAGCATTCGCTGGATACAGAAGTATCCAGTGATAATGAAGAGCAGCAAGTCCTTCTGCATTACCTTCGAGTCGAGCCAGTTGTAATGCTCGCCATAGTTGAAGAAGAAGATGAACTCCAACATCCAGGCCGACCAAAGCAGGCAGCCGAGGTAATCGATGCTGATGAACGGCAGAGGTTTCATGAAGCGGAAGTCGTGAGTGGTGGCATATACGATAAGTGCTACCGTGAGCAACGCCCCAGTCATCACCCAGTTGATGATGCGCCAATCTTGACAGATATAGATCAGGTGTTCGGTGACCCAAGGAGACAAAAACATATTTCCCAACACGAAGCAATAGAGCAATGGGAAGAAAATAGTAAAATCTCGCTTCGGAGTCATCCACAACTGGATGGTACTCATACACTCGAAACATCCGCAGAGTTTGAAGAAACCTGCGATATAGGCGAGAATGCACATCACGGGAACAGAATCCGTCCAGATGATAAGGAAATTGCAAGCCGCAATCACCAAGGCAGCGTTGAGCAAAAGCTGTCGATTGGTGAAGCGGAACTTCATCTTGAAGAGAAAGGGAAATGGCATCGCCACGCCCACCACATTGAACATGATGATCATGAGCACGTCTTCTCTCATCAGGCTATATTCGCCCATTACTTGGCTCATCGCTCCACCATAGATGCCGCCCGACATCAAGAAGGTAAAAGCAAAAAGAAGATAAATCCAAGGCTGCAAGCGACGAGGCACATAACTATTGAATGAAGGGACACGGAAAGGTCCCTGTAGCATAGGAGGTCCAGGCATTTGTTACTAATGTTGAATGTTGAATTATTCCTTGATGCGGACTTTTGTTTCTACATTTAATCCTGCACGAAGCAAAGCCACTTGTTTGGGGTCATTGTCCTTGGTAAGGGCGATGCGAACAGGCACGCGCTGCTCTACTTTCACGAAGTTGCCTGTGGCGTTATCCACCGGAATCATGGAGTAGGCATTGCCGGCAGCTGCAGACAGAGCCTCCACTTTGCCGTGAAATACGACATCAGGGATGGCATCGGCTGTGAAATTCACAGTTTTACCTACGGTAATGCCGTCCATCTGGGTCTCACGATAGTTTGCCAACACCCACACATCGTTGTCATCCACGATGCGAGCCAACATTTGTCCCGGTTGAACCAACTGGCCTACATGAATATCTTTCTTGCCCATCACGCCATCACAAGTAGCCACGATGATGGTGTAAGAGAGATTCAAGCGGGCCAAGTTGAGCTGTGCTTCAGCTACATTCTCACCTGCACGAGAACCACCGAGTTGCTCTGTCTGTACATTCTTTACTGACACGGCACTCTGCCTCCTGCTGTTGGCTTGCTCATAGCGAGCCTTTGCTCCGAGATAACGAGCATAAGCATTGTCGTACTGTTGGCGAGTAACCGCATCCTTCTTTATCAAGGCTGCAAAGCGGTCGAAGTCTTGTTTGGCGTTCATCATATCCACGCGAGCTTCCTCGATGCCAGCCGATGCCGTCTGCACATTACTTGCTGTTGTACTCATGCTTGCCGAAACGACCAATGAACCAGACTTCGAACTTCGTAGTCCGGCCTCGGCTTGCGCCACCTGCAAGCGATATTCTGCATCCTCGATGATGACGAGGGTGTCACCCTTCCTGATATGCTGGAAATCATTGAATCGGATTTCCTTGATAAAGCCCGGTACACGAGTGTTGATCGGGACGATATGACGGCACACTTGTGCGTCATCGGTATATTCCACATCACTGCCATGTACGAAATGGCTAAAGCACCATGCCGCCGCACCCATCAAGAAGAGGATGACTACTACATTATATATTCTCTTGATAATTTTCTTGTTCATTTGTTTATTCTTTTATTTTCCACTTTACTATAGGATTTAAATCTCTCCTGCCACGTACATCATGCGATAGTAAGCATAGACAATGTTGATGCGAGCATCCACCTCTTTCAGCTCTGCGTTAAGGCGGAGGTTGGAGGCATCCACCATATCCGTGACGAGAGCCAACTGGTTGAAGTACCGGGCGTTCATCACGTCATAGTTCTGACGTGCCAGTTCTACGCTCTTCTGTTGTGTCTCAAGCTCCACATAGGTTTGCTGATATTGCACGTATGCCGCTTGCACATTGTTATTGAGTTGCTCTGCTTGCACGGCATGGCTCTCCTTGGCTTGACGGGTCTCTACGGCTGCTTGCTTGATGCGCTTGTTGCTCTTGAAGAGGGAGCTGAGGCTGTATTTTACGCCTACGCCTATATACCAGATGTTGAGATTCTTGTCGATAGGGGGAAGCTCGAAGGTTATGGGGCCATCGAAGTTGTCGGCAGCAACAAAGGCTACTTTTGGCAACATCTCGCTCTTGGCAATCTTCTCCTTTTGTTCTGCGATTCGAATGGCGTTCGAACTCTGTTCCAAGAGAGGGGAATTCATCGTGCCGGCAATCTGCCAATGTGCCTCGCCATCCTTGCCATACACCTTATTTATAACGGTGGTATCAGGGATGATCTGTACCTCTTGCCCTTCCAGGTTCATGCCGAGCGTATTGCAAAGCTGGTGGTTGAGGATACTGCGATTGTTGTGGAGAGCTGTCAAACCAAGTTTGAGCGATTCCATCTGTAGTTCATATCGGGTGATGTCGTTTTTGAGTGCCATGCCTTGGCTTTGTTTCTCTTTGATATCGGTGATGAGTTGCCGGGTCAGCTCGATGTTCTTCTCATACACTTGTATCTGGTTGTCTATCTTGAAGAGGTCGAGATACTGGCCGAAAGCGATGAAGCGGACTTGCTGGCGGGTGAGTCTTACGCCAACCTCAGCCTGTTGTTTGCCCAGTTCGGCGAGCTTGATGCCTGCGTTGATGGCACCACCGGCATAGACAACCTGCTGTGCCTGGAAGGCAAAGTTGTTGCCGAAGTGAGGAGAGCTCAATCCGTGAATGTCGGAAAAGTCACGGTCGGTGAGGAGAGCGTTGCCGATGTAGCTGAAAGAGAGCGATGCATCGAGGTCGGGAAGTCGTTTGCTTTTAGCCGACTCAACACCGAGGCTGGCTATTTCTACGCCCGACTTCACAGTGCGAAGGCTCTTGCTGTTATCCTCTATCTTCTCGAAGAGTTGGTCGATGGTCATCGACTGCTTTTGTCCGGAAGATACAGGCGATGCCGTCTCTTCACTGGATGCTTGAGCCGTTGCCCAAAGCGGATTCCCCGATAAAATGAGGCTTACAAATAAGATTTTCTTTATCATTCGTCTTCTCTTTATTATGAATCTTTTATCTCTTGAAATTGGGCGCAAAATTACGGCGTACGGGGTGAACAATCGTTTTACATATTTCGCAGCGCATGGACTTTTTAGGAACTGATATTCTTTTATATCCCATCTTTTATGCACTTTTGCAAACAAAAAAGGAATAAAAAAGAAAAACCAAGGTGAATACATGGAGTTATCGGAATTGAGTAGCTGCCAAGAGGCAGAGCTTTTCTCTTCGAGCTTGGAGGAATGGCAGGAAGGCCCGCAAGTTTTAACTTACGGAGCGATATTGATATGTCGCAAGGGGAGGGCTGTACTGAATGTGAATTATAAGGAATGGGAGTTGTATAAAGGGGCGGTGATTACGGTCTTTCCCAATGATGTCGTAGAGCTGAAGCAAGTGAAGGAGATGAAGAATGATTGGGAATTTGAGATACTGAAGTACAATCCTTCGCTTTTGCGAGAGGCAAGCTTGCAGTTGGAACAAACCGTCTATTCCTACTTGCGAGAAGACCGATGCCGCCAAGACACACCTGTAGTGACCAACATCATCAACCATATGTTCTCTTTGCTGAAAGTATATTTCAGCCAGCCGGAGTGTACCTGCATCTCGCAGTTGGTGCTATGCCAGTTGAAGGCTTTTTTCATCGGCTTCCACGAATACTTGCAACGTAATCCGCAATACCGTCCCGACGAAGTGAAGTCTTTTCGAGTAAGGGAACTCTTCAATCGTTTCATGATGCTGATGGAGAGGGATTACAAGGTATCAAGGGATGTCTACTATTATGCGGGGCAGATGAACATCACCTCCAAGTATCTCACCAATATCGTCCGACAGGTAACAGGGCACACTCCCAAGATTATCATAGACCAATACGTCATCCTGCATATCAAGATGCAATTACAACACAGTTCACTTAGCATCAAGGAGATAGCCTGGGATTATCATTTCACCGACATCAGTTTCTTCTGTCGTTATTTCAAGAAGCATACAGGGAAGACTCCACAACAACTAAGGGAGAAGGAAACATTCAGAGTGTAGAATAAAATAAGGGGCTGTGCATTCTATGTTTTTACTTGCATGAAAACATAGAATGGCACACACCCCTCTTTGATTGTATCAACGTAAAGAACGTCTTACTTCTTGCAAGTGCAACGCGGTTTGATTTGTTTGAAGAAATCGTTGCCCTTGTTGTCAACCAAGATGAATGCGGGGAAGTCTTCCACTTCGATCTTCCAGATAGCCTCCATGCCCAGTTCGGGATATTCCACACATTCGATGCTCTTGATATTGTTCTGAGCCAGGATAGCAGCCGGACCACCGATACTACCTAAATAGAAACCGCCATATTTCTGGCAAGCATCCGTCACCTGTTGGCTACGGTTACCTTTCGCCAACATGATCATGCTGCCGCCGTGGCTTTGGAACAAACCGACATACGGGTCCATACGCCCGGCAGTCGTCGGTCCCATGGAACCGCAAGCCATACCGGCCGGAGTCTTTGCCGGACCGGCATAATAGATTGGATGATCCTTGATATACTGAGGCAGGTCTTCACCGCGATCCAGGCGTTCTTTCAGTTTGGCATGAGCGATATCGCGGCCTACGATGATCGTTCCGTTCAAGGACAGACGAGTAGCCACCGGATATTTATCCAGTTCTTTCAGGATATCGGCCATTGGCTGGTTCAGGTTGATCTTGACAGCATCGCCTTCGCCTGCCTGGCGCAGTTCAGCCGGGATCAGTTCGCCCGGATGGCTATCCAGCTTCTCGATCCAGATACCGTCTTTGTTGATCTTACATTTCACATTGCGGTCAGCCGAGCAGCTAACCCCCAAACCGACCGGACAGGAAGCACCGTGGCGCGGCAGGCGGATAATACGGATATCATGTGCCAGATACTTGCCGCCGAACTGTGCACCCAAACCGATATTGTGAACTTCGGCCAACACTTCTTTTTCCAGTTCGATATCCCGGAAAGCACGGCCATACTCGTTACCGGTCGTAGGCAATTCGTCATAATAATGTGTTGAAGCCAACTTCACCGTCAGCAGGTTCTTTTCAGCTGAAGTACCGCCGATAACCACTGCGATATGATAAGGAGGACAAGCGGCCGTACCCAATGTCTTGATCTTTTCGATGATGAACGGAACCAAAGTGCCGGGGTTCAGAATTGCCTTCGTTTCCTGGTACAAGTAAGTCTTATTGGCGGAACCGCCACCCTTTGTCACACACAGGAATTTATATTCCATGCCTTCCGTAGCTTCGATGTCGATCTGTGCCGGCAGGTTGCACTTGGTGTTCACTTCGTCATACATAGTCAAAGGAGCATTCTGCGAATAACGCAGGTTTTCTTCCGTATAGGTTTTATAAACACCCAACGAAAGCGCTTCCTCGTCGCAGTAGCCGGTCCACACTTGCTGCCCTTTTTCTCCGTGGATGATAGCCGTACCTGTATCCTGGCAGAAAGGAAGTACACCCTTAGCAGCAACTTCTGCGTTACGCAGGAAAGTCAACGCTACATATTTATCGTTATCACTTGCTTCCGGATCGCTCAGGATCTTTGCCACCTGTTCGTTGTGCGAACGGCGAAGCATAAAGGACACATCACGGAAAGCGGCATTAGCCATTGCCGTAAGACCTTCTTTCGCAACTTTCAGAACCGGAGTCCCTTCGAACTCGGAAACCGAAACATAATCTTTTGTAAGCAGATAGTACTCTGTCGTATCCGGGCCCAATGGGAACGGAGCCTGGTACTTGAAAGGAGTTGTTGCCATAGCGTTTGTATTTTAATTTATAATATTGGTTTTAGAATCATATCCTTGAACGGACGGGCAAACTTAATTAAAAATCATGAGATTCGACAGTTGTTTGCCTTTTTAAAATGATCATTTCAAGTTTATTTTAAATTCACTTTGTATCTTTGAATCAGATAAGGCGATATTTATGAAAATATTAATGAATCTGCAATAGCTGATTATTTTCCTAAAATCGTATATTTGCCGCTACTATGGCAAAGCATTTTATCATATACTTTGGATTATGCCTGTTTCTTAGTGTTTCCGTCAAGGCACAAATCAGTCACGGAGGACAACCGTTGCCTCTCACGGCCACGAAAAGCCAGACAGAGGATCTGTTTATCACGATGCTCCCGTTCGATCTGGCGGAGCAGCTCCGGCTCGACTCGCTCGAAGCGACCGACCTGCGAAGCGGATTCCGCTTTGCCTACAAATTCATGACGGACTATACGCCGGAGAATTCAGGAGTCCGTTTCATCCTGCCCGACGGGACAAAGGTCTGGCGGCTCGGAATACGTTCCGAAGGTGCGCTTTCCCTTAATATAATGTTCAGCAAATACCATCTGCCCGAAGGCGCACGCGTATTCCTGTATAATAGCGATCAATCGGAAGTATTGGGTTCGTTCAACCACCTGAACAATTCGGAACGCGCCATTCTGCCCGTCGCCCCGATCGGGGGAGACGAGCTGATCGTCGAATACCAGGAACCGGCGGGAGTTGCTTTTCCCGGAAAACTCGCGATCGGCGAGGTGAACCACGGTTACCGGAATTTCAGAGTCTCGGAACCGCAGCCCGACTTCACGCCCTTCGAATGTATGCCGGTCATCGCCTGCTACCAAGATTCGACAACTCGCTACGACGCGATCGAACGCAGCGTTGTCTTGATGATCATCAACGGAACGACCGGTTGCACGGGAACGCTTGTCAACAACACGGCAAACGACGGAAAACCTTATCTCCTTACGGCTTCGCATTGCCTGAACAACCAATTCCAGATCAAAAATCCGGATTATGAAGAGGTGGCGGGCAATATCGTTTGTTATTTCAATTATAACAGCCCACAGTGTAGTCCGGTAGAACCCGGGCGCACCGACCAGACAGTTGCTTCGGCTCATTTCCGGGCCGTGAATGAATTGACGGATATGGCATTACGGGAATTGCAGGACCCCCCACCCGCCGATTACCGGGTCTATTATGCGGGCTGGAACGCTCAGGATGCAGGGACAGCACCCTACACATGTATCCACCATCCGGGCGGATCGCTCAAACGGCTTAACCTCGCTGAGGGAGACGTGGAACTGACAAGCTACAAAATACAAGTTGCCGACTTCAATGAGAATTCTCACTGGAAGGTTGCCCGTTGGGCGACAGGCTGTACGGCCGGAGGATCATCGGGTTCTCCCCTCTTCGATGGCGACAACCGGGTCATCGGCGGCTTGACCGGCGGTGCTTCCAGCTGTCTCAATCCAGCTGAAGACTTCTTTTTCTCCATACAAAAAAGTTGGTCCGAACCGGCCGATAGCAGCAAGCAGCTCAAATGCTGGCTCGATCCTGTCGGAGTGGCCGCGCCCGTCTGTGCCGGAATGGATCCGAACGAAGGAGGAGGAACGGCCAACGAAGAGATTGAAGTATCAACAGAAGTCAGCCTGTCTGTCGACAGATACCGGCATACGATCCGTATCGGCTTCGCATCCCCCGTCAGCCAGGCTTTGCTCACCTTGGTATCGCTCACAGGAAAGCCTGTGCGCCATTATTCCATCACCGGACAACAGGTTACCCTACTGATTGGTCAGGTTCCGGCCGGCATGTGCATCGTGAAGATTGTTTATAATAACAAACTTTATACTCAAAAAGTCCTGTTTTGATTAAAATTTGACAATAGGAGCTCTGACAGAATCCAAAAGGATTTACCGGATTCATTTTCTATCTGTTTTGACATCAGACTGGAAAAAATAGAGACAGGATTCATTAATAAGTATTAATTAGAAAGATTTTATTTCTTGTTTGCTCTTCATAACAAAAAAATGCTTTAGTTTTGCACTTTGATGGCTAAGGTATATTAGGAAGTAATATATATAAACATAGTAACATTTTAAACTTACATCAAATTATGAACAAAAAGTATTTAATGCCTTTCCTTGTATTGGCAGCAATTCTGACTTTTTCTTCTTGTTCAAACAAGTTGAAACCGTTAGCTGAAGAGTACATCAAAGCTGAACCGCAGCCGCTTGAGGCCATCGGAGGCAAAGTTCCTGTGACTATTAATGCCACATTCCCTGCAAAATGGTTCAACAAAAAAGCCGTTGTGACAGTAACTCCGGTTCTTCGTTATGCCGGTGGTGAAGCATGGGGAACATCTTACACTTACCAGGGTGAAAAAGTAAAGGGTAACAACCAGGTTATCCCGCAGAAAGAAGGTGCTAACGTAACCATGAAATCTGCTTTCACTTACAAACCTGAAATGAAGAAATCTGAATTGTATCTGACTTTCGACGCAAAGATCAAGAACAAGACAGTTAAATTGCCGGATGTAAAGATCGGCGAAGGTGTGATCGCTACATCAGAATTGGCTGACGCAGCTACTGCTAACGCAGCTATCGCAGCAGACAAATTCCAGCGTATCATCAAAGAAGCTCACGATGCAAACATCATGTTCCTTATCCAGCAGGCTAACCTGCGTGCTAAAGAGTTGAACTCTGACGCAATCAAAGAATGGAAAGAACTTGTTAAGAATGCAGACGAAGCTCCTAACCAGAACGTAGCAATCGAAATCTCTGCTTACGCTTCTCCTGATGGTGGTGTTAAACTGAACACTGGCCTGGCTGAACATCGTGAAAGCAACACAAGCAAATATCTGGCTAAAGAGTTGAAGAAAATGAAGGTTGACGCTCCGGTTGACGCTCGTTACACAGCTCAGGACTGGGAAGGCTTCAAAGAATTGGTACAGGCATCCAACCTGCAGGATAAAGACCTCGTGCTGAGAGTTATCTCTATGTACCAGGATCCTGAAACAAGAGAAAAAGAAATCAAGAACATCTCTGCAGTTTACTCTGACCTGGCTGAAACAATCCTGCCGCAACTTCGTCGTTCTCGTTTGACTGCCAACATCGAAATCATCGGTAAGTCTGACGACGAAATCAGCGCATTGGCTAAGAGCAATCCTTCTGAACTGAACATCGAAGAAATTCTGTACGCTGCTACTCTGACTAACAACGACGCAGAAAAGATGGCTATCTATACAAAAGCTTCTGAACTGTATCCTAACTGCTACCGCACTTGGAACAACATCGGTATGATGGCATTCCGTGCCGGTGACCTGGCTAAGGCAGAACAGATGTTCAACAAATCAAACTCTGTAAAAGCTAATCCGGAAGCAAACATGAACTTAGGTTTGATCGCTTTGACTAAGGGTGACCAAGCTAAAGCTCAGCAGTTGTTCGGTAGTGCTGCAGGCGTTGCTGAATTAGGCGAAGCTCTGGGTGTTCTGTATCTGGAACAGGGCGAATGGGCTAAGGCTGCCAATTCTTTCGGTTCAGTTAAGTCTAACAACGCTGCTCTGGCTCAGATCCTGACTAAGGATTACAGCAAAGCTTCTCAGACTTTGAACGCTGTTGCTAAACCTGACGCAACAACTTCTTACTTGAAAGCAATCGTAGCTGCTCGTACAAACGATGCTAACGCAGTTATCAGTAACCTGAAAGCTGCTATCGCTGCTGACAAGTCTATGGCTAAAGAAGCTGCTATCGACTTGGAATTTGCTAAATATGCAACTAACAGCGAATTCGCTGCTTTAGTTAAATAATAACAAACTTATTCCATATATCCGAAAAGCCGTCTCTGTAAAAAGAGGCGGCTTTTTTTGTTATATCCGAAACAATACGTATCTTTCGTAAGAATTAAAACAGTGATTGCCATGAAAAAGCTTATCTATTCCCTAATCATCTGCCTGATGATTGTAACAGGTAGATTGTCAGCCCAAGAAGGCAAGTTCGAATATCTGTTCAACGACTTCCAGAAAAGTCTCATCTATTACAAGGACGGGAGAGTGTTCGGTGTAAAAGCAAACTACAATTTGGCAAGAAACGCTTTTATGTTCATAGATGAAAACGATAACAATAATATCAAGCTTTTTGCCGAACCGGATATGGTGAGGATATTGAAGATAGACAACCGCATTTTCCAATTGGACTCTAAAGGGCTGGCGCAAGAGGTCCTAAACCAGGAACCGTATTTGGTTGTCACCTACAGGGGTAAGTCGCGTCCGCAAGGGAAACAGGTCGGCTATGGAGGGCGTTCTGAAACAGCCGCTGTCGATTCCTATTCGAGCCTCCAGTCGAGAGGCCATTCCTACAACCTGGAAACAGAGAAAATCATTTTGGCCGACATAGAAAAGAGATATACAATCAAAAAGAACAAAAAACAAAAACAATTCCAGTCTTCCAAACAGTTTTTGAAACTATACCCGGCAGAACGGGAGGAAGCGATAAAGAGATATATAAAAAACAATAAGATCAATTTTGACGAACCTCAGCAGGTTCTCCAACTGGTCAAATACGCAGAGACGCTGTAGCTTTCCGCCTTTTAGCCGAATATTGTTCAAACGTATTTCAAATCCAAGCCGGTATTCGTTTGTTTGTCTACAAAATGACAAGCAAATACCGGCAATTAATTTTTATTGAAAGTTCAATAACACTATTTAGCACCTTAACTCTTGACAAATTCTGGCAAACCCGTACCTTTGCACTGTGGTTTTTTCATAATAGTATTAGATTTAAGGTTAACAAAGTTTGGTTAGGGGTTGTCGTGAGACAGCCTTTAATTATTTATAGGGGCTCATCACGGAAAACAACACGCATAATTCCCGCTTGAATACTCTGATTGCCGGAGGCGATCGTCGTGCTTTCACTATATATACACAGAGGAATATTAAAACGGAAAACATAAAGAAAAGAAGGGACTGTCTACGCATCATGTAGACAGCCCCTTCTTTTCTTTATGTAAATCAACAGTTCTATATTTAACTTGCCGAAGCAGCCTGCTCATCTACCGATACCAGTTCGATTTCGAATATCAAAGTCGAATAAGCCGGGATACTACCGCTGCCACTTGAACCATAGGCTAACTGCTGCGGAATCCAAACCTCATATTTATCTCCTTCGACCATGTGTTGCAAAGCGACTGACCAGCCTGATATGACAGAACCATATCCATTAGGATTGGAAGTCGAATAATTTGCATAATACGAACTGACCGCACATTTGAAAGGCGTACCGTCTTCAAACAGGCGTGCATCAAATTCCGTACCGTCCGTCAAAGACCCCTTATAATAAACAGATACACGACTATTGAAATAGACTTTTTTGCCATCACCCTTTTTAATCAGTTTGGCAAAAACATATCCGTCACCGGCTTCCGAATCCCATTTCTCAAAACCTGTTTCGTTTGCTTTTGCCTGGAAGGCAATATCCTGTTCCAATTTATATGCTTCTCTTTCAACAGCATCAGTATCGTCATCGTCCTTACAAGAAGAGACGACAAAGACACACAACAACATCAACGCGATATGCAGGTATTTCTTCATGCGTTTATTCCATTATTTTTTTTAATAAATTCTTCATGCTAACCTTCTCAGAGATAATATCATGCAACTTGTCGATGCTTACACGTTCCTGTTCCATCGTATCGCGGAAACGGATCGTTACACAATTATCCTTCAAAGTATCGTGGTCAACTGTAATACAGTACGGGGTTCCGATAGCATCCTGGCGACGATAGCGTTTTCCGATAGAATCTTTTTCATCATACTGGCAACGGAAATCGAAACGCAACAACTTCATGATCTCTTCGGCTTTTTCGGGCAGGCCGTCTTTCTTCACCAGCGGCAATACGGCGAGCTTGATAGGTGCCAATGCTGCGGGCAACTTCAATACGACACGTGTTTCGCCGTTTTCCAACGTTTCTTCGCAATAAGAACCGGCCATCACGCTCAGGAATACGCGGTCTACACCGATAGAAGTTTCGATCACATACGGGGTATAGCTCTGATTCAGTTCGGGATCGAAATACTGGATCTTCTTGCCCGAGAACTTTTCGTGCTGGCTCAAGTCGAAATTCGTACGGCTGTGGATACCTTCCACTTCTTTGAAGCCGAACGGCATTTCAAATTCGATATCGGTAGCAGCGTTGGCATAGTGAGCCAGTTTTTCGTGATCGTGATAACGATATTTTTCGTTACCCAGTCCCATAGCCTGGTGCCATTTCAAGCGAGTAGCCTTCCACTGTTTGAACCATTCCATTTCTTCGCCCGGACGAACAAAGAACTGCATTTCCATCTGTTCGAACTCGCGCATACGGAAGATGAACTGGCGGGCTACGATCTCGTTACGGAAGGCCTTACCGATCTGGGCGATACCGAAAGGTATTTTCATACGGCCGGTCTTCTGAACGTTCAGGAAGTTGACAAAAATACCCTGTGCCGTTTCCGGACGCAGATAGACTTTCATGGCGCCGTCCGATGTAGACCCCATTTCGGTCGAGAACATCAGGTTGAACTGGCGGACATCGGTCCAGTTGCGGGTTCCGGAGATTGGGCAGACGATTTCGCAATCCAGGATCAGCTGGCGCAGGTCTTCGAAATTGGAATCGTTCATATCTTTCGAGTAGCGTTCGTGGATCTCGTTCCACTTAGCTTGGTATTCAAGCACACGTCCGTTAGTTGCGCGGAACTGGGCTTCGTCGAAAGCATCGCCGAATTTCTTTGCGGCCTTGGCCACTTCCTTATTCATCTTCTCCTCTATCTTTGCCAAGTGATCTTCGATCAACACATCGGCACGATACCGCTTCTTGGAATCTTTGTTGTCGATCAGGGGGTCATTGAACGCGTCGACATGGCCGGATGCTTTCCAGATAGTAGGGTGCATAAAGATAGCGGAGTCGATACCGACTACATTTTCGTGCAACAGCGTCATGCTGTCCCACCAGTATTTCTTTATGTTATTTTTCAGCTCTACGCCATACTGTCCGTAATCATACACTGCTCCTAAACCGTCATAAATCTCCGAAGAGGGGAATACAAACCCGTATTCTTTACAGTGCGAAACTAATTTCTTAAATACATCTTCTTGTGCCATAATAATAATTTGCCTATTAATTAACGTGCCAATGTGCCAATGGAAAAACAACTCGTCCTACTTGCCAATTCTCATTGGCATATTGACACATTTGCACATTGGCACATCATTAGTGTTGCAAAGTAAATGATTTTTTCGGTAATCTGTAGCATTTTCAGCATCTTATAAGATATTTTCAAAGAAACACCGCCAAAACGGAACCTACTTCCATCAGGAAAAGGGTGAATGCCGTTTCATAAATGTATCGGTAATCAATGTCAAAGCCCCATCACCGGTAATGTTGCAAGCCGTACCGAAGCTATCCTGCAAGGCAAATATTGCTATAAGCAGAGCTGTACCTGCATCATCGAATCCCAGTACGGAAATAACAATACCCAATGATGCCAGTACGGTTCCTCCCGGAACACCGGGCGCACCTACTGCCAATACACCTAAAAGGAATATGAATAAGACGAGGGTAGAAAGTTCAGGCAACTGGCCGTAGAGCAATTGGGATACAACACACACAAAGAAAACCTCAGTCAGTACGGAACCGCAAAGGTGTATGTTTGCGAACAGGGGAATTGAGAAGTCCGAAACTTTCTTGTCCAGTACAGGGCTCTTGTGTGCACATTCCAAGGCTACACCCAACGTAGCGGCAGAAGACATGGTTCCCAATGCCGTGAGATAGGCAGGCAGGTAGAACTTGAGTACCTGCCAACTGTTCTTACCGGAATAAACAGCAGCCAATCCATAGAGCAGTAACAACCATAGGTAATGGCAGGCTATGACAATCAATATCACCGGCAGAAAGATTCCCAAACGGGATATATCCCCCTCATAAGATAGCGAACAGAAATTAGCAGCCACATACAACGGAAGCAGAGGTATCAGAATACGTTTTACCAATTGCAACACGATCTCCCGGAATTGTAAGAGCAGCACCGTAACCTCTTTCGAGTTTATCCAGATGCATCCCAATCCAATAAAGACCGAGAACAGCAGGGCGGACATCACACTCAACATGGGAGGAATCTCCAAGTTGAATAAGACTTCAGGCAGTTCCCTCAAGGATCCGGTGACAGGCCGTATGTCCAGCAAAGGCATCACCTGATATCCTACCAGCATGGCAAAAAATGCTGCGCCTACGGACGAAAGGTATGCTAACAGGAAGGCAAAAACTATCAGCCGTGAAACATTTCCTTTCAGGGATGCGATGGAAGGAGCCACGAAACCGATGATTATCATAGGAACGAGAAAAAAGATAACCTGCCCGCTTATCTGCTTGAGAACCAACACGCTTTTCATCCCGGCTTTCGGGATGAAAAGTCCTGTCAGGATACCGATGATAACAGCCAATACTAAAATAACAATTGTATTTGAAATGATTTTCTTTATCATACTAGTTATTTTAAACTGTTTATTTCTTTACCCGATAATCCAATGCCGGCTTGCGATCACCAAGCAACGGTTCATATTTGAAGTCAGCCCCCCGCCGTTTCTCGAACTCGGCCTTGATCTCAGCCAATAGTTTTGGATTTTGAATCAATTCGATAGCACTGAGCGAAAAGACCTTACCGGCATTAATCAAAGCTTTTGTCCCGATGGTCGTTCCGTCCGATGCCACATTCTGCCAACTGTGTCCCGCATTGCCCGGAATGAAACCGGCAGTTCCAAAGCTGGCAGTAGGCACATTCCAACTTACATCACCTACATCGGATGAGCCTCCGCCTGTCGAAGGTTTTTCTTCAGCCAAGGGAGCAACGGTAGCAGCCTGTTCCAATTTTGAGACATCCGTATTCGTTGTCTTGGCAATTGCCTCAGCAAACTTGCGTTCGCGTTCATCATAAATGACGCCGCCTACCTTCTCCAAACTTTGTTGCAGCACCTCTGATAACTTGCGGTTATGCAGCCGCTCGTAAAAGCCTGCCACAATTTCCGGTTCCATGCGTGTCTGTGTGCCGGCTGCAGCCCCCTCGGCAGCTGCGTAGATCCAATCCTTCAGTTGTTTCAGTATTTCACGTTTCGGGCTGCGGATGTAATAGGATACGCGTGCATATTCGGGGACGACATTGGGGGCAATACCTCCTTCCGGAATAACATAATGGATACGCGATGATGTCGGTACATGTTCACGGAGCAGATTGACCATATAGTTCAAAGCTTCCACTCCGTCCAATGCCGATCGCCCGAGCCATGGTGTGCCTGCTGCATGAGCCGCTTTTCCATAAAACCGGAAATCGACCATTTGGATAGCTGTCCCACTACCCACGTTCACGCCGTTACCTGTCGAGGGATGCCAGTCAAGGACAGCATCGACACCTTTGAACAAACCTTCGCGTACTAAATAGACTTTGCCGCCACCGCCCTCTTCTGCCGGGGAGCCGAACACTTTGATGGTTCCCGCATGTTTTGTTTCAGCCAACCACTTACTGATAGCAACAGCTCCCGATACGGATCCCACACCAAAGATGTTATGTCCGCATCCATGACCGTTTCCATTCTCAACCAACGGTTTGCGGTAGGGTACCGTATCTTGAGACAAGCCGGGAAGCGCATCGAACTCAGCCAGGATCCCTATCACGGGGCTTCCGCTACCATACGTGGCAACAAACGCTGTCGGCATTCCTGCTACACCAGCCTCCACCGTGAAACCGTTCGCTTCCAGATGCTCTTGTAACTGTTTGGAACTCTCTGTCTCGATGAAGCCTAATTCGGGCATTTCCCATATTTTCTTTTGAAGAGCATCGTACGTGCCGAAGTTCTTGTCCAAATATTCTGTAGCAATGTTCTGTTTGTCATGCTTGTTTTTTTGTTGTGATAAAGCATCTTGTGCGAACAACAGCCCAAGTAAAATCAATAAACTGACAATTTCTTTCATGACTTATATCCCTTTCTTCTGATTAAGTAATAACTCTTTATAATGAAACATTCCGGCAATTTACCGAAGATATTGTTCAAACCACTGCGTGATCTCTTGCAATCTCTTGACCCGGTTCTGCGGCTTGCCTGACCGCGATAATTCATGATTCTCACCTTTGAATATCACAATACGCGCCGGCACATTGAAGTGACGGAGGGCGCTATACATCTGTATGCCTTCCGGCAGCGGACAACGGTAATCTTCTTCGCTATGGATAAAAAGCGTAGGAGTTTTTACTCGGTTGGCATATGCCAGTGGGGATTGTTTCCACAAATTCTCATAATTATTCCAAGGGTTACCTCCCGTATAAGCATATCCAAAAGAATAACCAATGTCACTCAACGTTGTAAATGAAATCCAGGAAGAGATGCTCCGTTGCGATGCAGCTGCCCGGAAACGGTCGGTATGCCCGATAATCCAATTGGTCATTACACCTCCGTAAGAGCCACCGGTTACTCCGATTCGCCTTTTGTCGATGAAGTTCGTTTTCACAATGGTTGTATCTACAAAACGCATCAAGTCATCATAATCAATATCGCCGAATGCTCCTTTTAAGCGAGCGAACTCATTTCCTCGTCCGTTGCTTCCAGTCGGATTTGTGTATATGACAGCATATCCTTTGTTTGCCCAATATTGCATTTCATGAAAAAAAGAAGTTCCGTAAGTGGCTTTCGGACCACCATGAATATCAAGAATCGCAGGATATTTTCCACCTTCTTCATAGTGAGCGGGAGACAATACGTAACCTCGTAGTTTCACACCGTTGCGATTCGTGAACTCAATGGGCTGTGGAGTGACAACCTGATAGGAATCCAGCAGGCTGGTATTGATATCGGAAAGTCTGGAGAGCTTTTCTCCTTTGTCCCAATAGTATATCTCTTGTGCACGTGAGGGAACGGAAGCAATTAACAAGAATCCTTTCCGATAGGGTATGTATTCATCCACATCAATACTGTCGGGTGTAAGGATGGAGACTTGACTTCCTTTATAATCAACTTGTACCAACGGAGCATGGTCAATCACTGTTGATACATAGTAAACTCCTTGTTTGTCAGCAAACAATTTGGAATGATTTCCTCCTTTTATATCGCTAATCAAGGAATTGCCAACTGAGCAGACATCTCCGTCGTAGAGTTCCTTTGCTTTTCCGTTTGTCAAATCTAATTGATAAAGGGCAGCGTTCTGTTGAGGATTTTCCTCCGAATATTTCCTCAACGTGAACAAAAGAGTTCCTTCCTTGGTGAAGTTCAATTGACCATAACTGCTGCTATCGGCTACGCTCCATGTTTTCGTATCGAGTGACACAGTGTTCATCACCAGCAATTTATCATCCGGATAGGTTTTACCAGAATGTTTCCGGAGCACATAACCCAGTTGATGTTTGTCTGGGCTAAGTGCAAGTTCCGATACGGAAGCCAATGTGTCAGACAGAAGTGTGACATTTCCCTTGTCGTATTGGTAAAGAACTGTGCGCAGGCCATTTATATCTCCTCTACCGTTACTCCAAAAAGGAAGTTCTTCGAATATACGATAGTTGTCGGCATTCAAGCCGTCAGCCTGCTTCAATCGGTATTGAGCCGTAAAGAAAAAATGATCGGGTGCGATAAATGCCACTTCTTGTACGCAATAAGGCAGCTTTAACCATTCCAAAGCTTCACCATACGCATTGGAAAGACGTTTGAATGTTGTTTCATCCTTTCCTGACTGCCGTAAGATAATATCATCTCCTTGCAGGCTGAACCAATTGACATCACTTCCCGTAGTCAATTGAATAGTGTTGCCATCTGCTTTCAACTGATAGAGATTGCTTATATATTTTCCCTGTTTCAAATCTGCCTGTTTGAGTAGGAAAAACAGATTTCCATCCTTTTCTTGCAGCGAGGATATGCTTCGGAGTTTTCCGAAGAAATCGACTCCTATGGGGAGTTTCTGGGCAGTGGCATAACCGGCAATAAGCAAAGCGACTGCCGCAAAAAGAACTGCTTTATATTTCATTATCAATCAATTATTAAAACAGTAAAACAATCTGCCATTTCATTCATAAGAAGCATAAGGGTTTGCTCCCGTCTTAGCCTCGTCATACCCATCATATCCCCAGTTTTGCCACAGCCCTTCCGGGTTGAGGTCGCGTTGAGCTTGAGGAATGGGATAGCGGTAATGCTTCAGCCCGATGGTCTGCTTGTTGTATTGGAGATCCTGCGCTACCGTGCTGTTCTTGATTGTCTTTACAAGGATGCGCCAACGTACAAGGTCGAGCCAATGCTTCTGTTCATAAACAAACTCCCACGTACGTTCTTGTTGGATCGCTTTCTTGAACCCTTCATAGTCCAACCCCTTCTTCAGATCATGTGTGGATGTTGCTGTCACGGGGAAACTCCGGAATGCACGTCGGCGCACTTGATTAATCGCCTCGTATGCATCCGCATTGGGTGCCCCGTCTCGTTCGTTGATAGCTTCCGCCTTTACGAGCAGCACCTCCGCGTAGCGTAGGATGCTACGGTTGATGTTCCGGTTGTTGGCGCTTGCCTGCGGATCACCGGCATCTATGTATTTACGAAAGCGAGGGAGTTTGAAATGATAGTAAGTCCCGGTCTCCGGATTGTAGAGCGAGTCGGCAAAAGAGCCTTCGCGGCGTTGATCGCCAACCTCGTAAGAATCGACCACGTCGCGATTGGCGGGAACCACATGGGGCAATTCATCTGAAAACCCGCTGGAGAAGGCGCAGTGGCAAAGATGGTTGCCACCAGTCCCATCGGCAGCCGAACCGGTATCGTGCTGTGTGGCGAAGATGCTCTCTTTCCCATTACGGTTGCCGTTGTCCCAGTTGGCAAGGAAGTTCTCCTCCAGTTCATAGCCAGTCACGAGGTTGGCTGCTTCCACAGCTTGGGCATACTTTTCTTTTCTACCGGTGTCATCGAGCGTAGGGGAAACCTGCCCCCATGTCAGCAAGACTTTGGAAAGAAGCGCATAAGCAGCGCCTTGTGTTGCCCGTCCTTTGTCGGCAGAGGAATAAGAACTGACCACGGGTAGCTTTTCTGCTGCGTCACGCAAGTCTGCTACGATCTGTTCATATACTTTGTCAATGGGCTGGCGCGACACTCCGCTTCCCTCAATGTTATGGAGGACTATCGGGAAATCCCCCCAGAACTGCACTGCATAGTTCAGGTAGTAGGCACGGAGGAAACGTGCTTCGCCAATGACGCGTGTTTGTGTTGGGAGTGAAATGCGTTCATTGTCCCGAACATTGTCGATGGCATCGTTGGCGGCAGCGATGCCATGGTTGAGGTCACGCCACATGCCAGTAATATAACTGTTGTTTCCATCCCATTTCAGAAGTCCCAACAGGCCACCTCCACCGTTAGGGTTCTCTCCTGAGATGGTCGTTTCCGTCACCAAATCAGTCATGTATCCGAAAGCCGTACTTTTGTTGACATTAACTTGGTAAGCGGCATTCACCAGTGCAATGGCATCTTCATCGCTTGCCGGAAGGTTACCCTGAGCCAGTACACCGATCGGTGTCTGTTCCAAGGAGTCGGAGCAGGAAGCAAGGCCTGCAGCGACAAGAAGACTATATATAATCTTTTTCATCTCAATCTACAGTTTTCATTTTTAAATATATTAATAGGAGATATTCACACCGACTGTATAGGTGCGTGCTGTGGGGTAGGCTCCTGCATCTATTCCGCTCGCTACTTCCGGATCATATCCTTTGTATCCGGTAAAGGTAAGCAGGTTCTGCCCGCTGACAAACAGGCGGAGACGTGAATTCTGCGTTGTACCGATACGGACAGGCAACGTGTAACTCAAAGTCACATTCTTCAGCCGCAAATAGGAGGCATCTTCCACGAACCGGCTATCCAGATAGTTGGTATAGTTGTTGGAAGCATGCGCTTTGGGAATCGTGTTGGAAGGATTGGTTTCCGACCAGCGGTTTAGCAAAGCCGTAGAAACATTGTAGCTGGTACTCGCTGTCTCCAGTCGTTGACGTAAGCTGTTATACACCTCGTTTCCTTGGCTGCCCTGAAAGGCGGCAAAAAGACTCCATCGCTTGTAATTCAGGGTAGTCGAGAAACCGTATGTGAAATCCGGCTGGATAGAACCGAGTATGACGCGGTCGTTGTCTTGGTCGATCTCTCCGTCGCCATTCTGGTCTACAAACTTGGCATCTCCATATTCTACCTCCGGTTTGGGCGAAGGTGAGGGAACCTTGCTCAGGTCATCACCTTTCTGCACGACACCGTCAAATTGCCATCCATAGAATGAACCGAGGGATTCTCCGGTTTTAATGATGGTATACGTATTCTTGATGGAGGCGAGTGAACCGATATTCGTAACCTCATTCTTGTTATGGGCGATGTTTGCGGAGAGATTCCATGACAGCTCTTTGGTGTCGATCAGTAATGCATTTACCGCAAACTCTACCCCCCGGTTCTCCACATTGCCGACATTCCGAAGCTGGGAAGAGAATCCGGTAGTCTCCTCCACGGGAATATTGAGTAGCAGGTCGCTTGTCTTCTTGCTGTAATAATCGAATATGAAGTTAAGCCGCTGCTTCAGGATGCTTAGGTCGAAACCTACATTATACTGGGTAGTTGACTCCCATTTCAGGTCCGGATTATCCAGATTATTACGCACATAGCCTGTATTGCCGACACCTCCGAAGTAGTAGCGTACGGTCCCATAAGTGGAAAGGAAGCTGTAGTCACCGATCTCCTGATTACCTACTGTACCTACGCTGGCTCGCAGCTTCAGTTTGTCGACAACCGGGTTCTCTTTCAGGAAATGTTCCTCTTCCAAGTTCCAGGCAAGCCCCAACGATGGGAACCATCCCCACTTCTTGTTGGCAGCAAAACGGCTGGAACCATCGGCTCGCAATGTTGCTGTCAGGTTATAACGTTCAAGCAGCGTATAGTTGACACGTGCCAGTACCGAATGGAGGGTTGACTTCGAACCGCCCGATATAGGAGGAACCAACAAGGAACCGGTCTGTAGGCTGTGATACCCCAATGTTTCATTGGCAAACTTCTCTGCCGAAGCGGTGGCATATTCTATGTCTGTAACTTGCGATGTATATCCACCCAAGACGTTGAAAGCATGGATACCTATGTTCTTATTCCATGTCAATGTAGCCTCATATTGGTAAGAGTCATAACGTTTGTTGCCCACTGTTCCATAGCCACCCACCGTGATGCCTGCGGCAGAGGTAGACGGGGCGTAATAATTCTGGGTCGTATTCACCAAGTTGGTGGCAGCACTCAATTTCAATGTCAATTCCGGAATGATACGCCATTGTGCGAAAGCATTGCCCAACAAATTGTTCGTCTTGGTCTCAGAAGTCACCTCAGTCAAATCGGCAATCGCATTCGGAGTCTGGCCTCCCACACGGATATCGCCTACCTCATAGGGATTGGCAAAGTTGTAACTTCCATCGGCATTATAAATAGGAACTGCCCGGGGAATACGTACTACATATTCAAAAGCATTGCTATTGCCACCCACATAAGAGCTATAGCTGTTGAAATCGGTAATACCGTTCTGTATCGCCTTACCTGCCGTGATGTTCACTCCGACCGTAAAATTATCAAAGAGATCCCTTTCCAGATTGACACGCCCCGTGTACCGCTTGAAACCGGTATTGAGCAGGATACCATCCTGGTCGCTGAAGTTGCCGCTGATGAGGTAGCGTGTCTTCTCATCACCGCCACTGATGCTCAACTGATGGTTCTGAGTCGTGGCAGTGCGCAAGGCGGCGTCCTGCCAATCAGCTCCTGCTCCCCAAGCCGATACGATTTCGTCCGTAAGCCCCGAAGTGCTTAGTTGATTCGGCGTGGCAATCTCCAGATACAGGTGCCCCCAATCATCCGCCCTCATCAGGTCGAGCTTTTTGCGGGCGGTCTGCCAACCGATACTGTATTGGTATTCAATATTGTTCTTGCCCTTCTTTCCACTGCGGGTCGTAATGATAATCACGCCATTCGCTCCACGGCTCCCATAGATGGCGGCAGCCGATACATCCTTCAGTACCTCAATACTCTCTATGTCACTGGGGTTAATGGCAGCCAGCGGATTGAAGTCGGACGTGGCACGGGTGACTCCCGTGTTAGTGGTTGCATTGTCATTGTATATCAGCATGCCGTCTATCACATAAAGTGGTTCATTCTTGCCTGTGATGGAGTTACCTCCACGTATGCGCAAACTTGATGATGCACCCGGCAGACCTGAACTTTGTGAGACATTCAATCCGGATACAGCTCCGCCCAACAGATTGTCGAATGAGGTTGTCACCTGTTTCAAAGCCTCTTTTCCTACCGAGGCGATGGCGCCTGTCAGTTCTTTCCGTTTTTGGGTGCCATAACCCACCACTACAACCTCTTGCAGTATGCCTGTTGCTTCACTCAACGCGATGACAACCGGTTCGCTGTTATCATACACATCTATCTGTTGTTCGCGATAACCGATAAAGTTCACTTGGAGAGTAGCGGGTAACTCTTTTACTTCGAGTTCGAAATTTCCATCCAAATCGGTTAAAGAACCTGTTTTTTCATTGACTACGGATATGGACGCACTTATTACAGGTTCATTGTCGAACGCATCCACCACCTTGCCACTGATCCGGGTTTGCGCAAAAGCGTCTCCTGCTATCCCGCCAGCCAGCAAGACAGCCCATAAACGATATATGATTTGCATATTGAATTTCTTTTTTAATTCATACTTGGATTACAATATTCTTTCCGGGACATATTGTCATCGACCGGTCAATAAATTCCCCTCCAACTGCTTCTGTTCCTTACGGATCGACTTCTCATCCAGGGTGAGAAAGCCAAATCTATGGTTATATTGCTGTCCTTCATTAACAATCCACCGCAAGAAATCGGCAACAGAAGCTCTGTCACTATAAGCAAATCCTACTTTAGACAGGGGGATCAAAGCTACGTCATTGTTTTCCAACAGTTGCAATGTCTCATCCAAATTGCCATTATCCAGTACCTCTCTTTGTTCCTTTTTGATGTCCAGCGGAATCAAGAACAGGCGAGGCTTCAACTTGCGATTCTGAAGGTCGAATATGTAAGCCAGATTATTGAAGGTAACCCCGGTATGATCCTTGTTGATGGCGGTGAGCAGATAAAGGTCGTCTCCCACAATACGCTTGCCACGGAACTGGGAAACCTGATATCCGAAATAGGAAGCGAAAGCATTCGCTCCTGAGATACGGCCTATACCGGAATAAACCGTCAGTTCTTCATATGGGGAAATTTCCTTGCGATCATTTCCTACCTTCTGCAAGATATCTTTCTGAAAAAACAAATCCTTCAGTTCCTTCTCATCAAGGCGCTTACGGGAGAGTTTCTCGTACAGAGGATTTTCGGTGGTAGTAACGGGAAGCAGCGCATAGCGTCCTACATAGGTGATGTGCCTCTCGTTGTTGCCTTCAGGAGTTTCAGAAACGAATTCGAGATCGGCCTTTCCCTTATTCCCATCCACAATCCGGAGCTGTAGCTCCGGATGTGCTTCCTTATATTTTTTGATCCAAGTTTCCACCAACCCGCTGCCAAACTTGGGTATGGCGACGGTAATAACTTCTTGAGACTTGTCAGCCGCATATGTAGAAGGAAAAACAGCCAACAAAACTATAATGAAGATGTATCTGAAAAAAAACTTTATATTTGTAGTCATAGCGATTATTCTTTAGTGTATGATGATTATTTTATCTGATGTATATATATAATAGAAAGGACGCATCCCTCCATGATTCATAGCTGTGCCTGGCGGCACATTCGCATACAGACATGGCTACAGACATAGGTTGTCTGCCACCGGGACTGGTTTAACTTTCTGCTTCTTTCCATCTCTTTACCTTTTACCTTAAACACAATAACCATTATCAACTTTTATGATGTATTAAAAATATAGTGCAAAGATAAACCGGAGCCGAAAGTCACTCAATACCACTCAGACGGCATTTTGCATACCGCATCTGCGGTATTTATACTCTCGGCGGGCCTGCGCTGCTTCCAGCCCCCATCATAAAACCAAAGTTTTCAATCGCCCCCAATACATTGAGGATAAACACCTGGCAATATCTCAAAAGTGGTCATATGCTTCCACTGCTTGCCGAAGCTGCTCCATTGCCTGCCGAAGCACTGCTCTGGGAGTGCCCACATTCATCCGCATGAATCCCCTGCCGCCAGGACCAAACATTTCGCCGTCATTCAATGCCAGACGGGCCTTGTTTACAAAAAGATACAACAGCCGGTCATGATCCAAGTCCAAGGCACGGCAGTCCAGCCAGATCAGGAACGATGCCTGCGGACGTAGCGGCCTGACAGCAGGCAAATACTTCTTGCAATAGTCCATTACAAAATCGATGTTGCCCTCCACATAGCGGAGCATCTCCCTGCGCCAAGGCTCACCTTCCAGAAAGGCTGCAATGGTGGCTATGGGAGCAAAAAGTGGGGCCTCATCCAATTCGTTCGCTTTCAACCATCCGAAGAAACGATGGCGTAGGTTTCTGTCAGGGACAATGGCATAGGAACTGACGATACCTGCGATATTGAAAGTCTTGGAAGGCGCCCCGAAAGTGATGCTGCATGCGGAAGCCTCCTTAGAGACCGTCGCGAACGGAATATGCCTGTTGTTCCATAGCGCCATATCACAATGTATCTCGTCGGAGATGACAAGGATGTCATGATGGTAACAAAAATCCGCCAGACGGACGAGTGTCTCCCGGTCCCATACGACGCCGCCGGGGTTATGCGGATTGGAGAGAATCAGCATCCGACATTTCTCGTCGGCCACGGTTTCAAGATTCTCAAAATCCATGCTGTAGGAGCCATCCTCATTTTCCCGCAACGGATTATATACTACTTCACGTCCGTTCGCCTGAGGGGTTATGCGGAAGGGGTGGTAGACGGGAGGCTGTATAATGATCTTCTCATCTTCCCTCACAAACACGTTGACAGCCATCCCGATACCTTTCACTATTCCGGGAATGTATGACAACCAGTCATGTTCCACCCTCCATCCGTGGTGTGAAGCGATCCACTCACTGATAGCCGTCCTATACCTCTCCGGTTCCACCGTATAGCCAAACAACGGATGTTCCAACCTCTGACGTAACGCTCTGGTGATAAAGGAAGGAGTCTCAAAATCCATATCAGCCACCCATAAAGGAAGTAGCTCGGCGTTACCATAACGCTCTTGCAGCGCGTCTATCTTCAGGGCACCTGTGCCCCTTCGATCCACAATTTTGTCAAAATCGTATCTTTCCATACTTACATTCTTCCATTAATGATTATTTCCATATGACCCGTAGCCCAACGCCTGTCCGATGTCTTCCAACAGGTCGTCCGTGTCTTCCAGCCCGATGGAAAGACGGATAGTCGTATCCCTCACATCCATCTCACGCCTCTGCGCGTCGGTAAACAGCCCGAAAATAGTGCTTGCGGGATGAATGGCAAGTGTCTTGTTATCGAACAGGTTGGTGGCACGGCGTATCAGTTTCAGGCGGTTGATGAAACTGATACACGCCTCCCGGCTTTCAAGCTCCATCGTTATCATGGCACCAGCGGTGGAACCAAACTGCCTTTGTGCCAACGCATAGTACGGATTGTCCTCCAGCCCCACATAATTCACATGCCGGACGTCAGGAAAGGTACGGAGCCGTTCCGCAACCACGGCGGCATTGCCGGATTGCACCCGGTAACGTGCCTCCAGTGTCTCCAGTCCGATGGTCTGCATGTAGGCTACATGAGGGGTCATATAGGCTCCCAAGTTAAGGAGCATTTCCGTGCGCATACGTCTGCCGAATCCGGGACAGGTCCCGTAGTCCATGACCAGTCCGCCGATGGAAGTGGCTCCACCCGACAAATATTTGGTACTGGAAACCACCTCTATGTCCACTCCCAGGCTATGCGAACTGAATTCCGTGAAAGGGATGAGCGTGGTGTCTGCTATGAGAGGGATCCCCTTCCTGCGTGCAATCAGGGAAAGCGCCTGCAAGTCCGCCACCTCCATCTGTGGATTGGTAATAATTTCCAAATAGATGCAGCAGGTGTCCCTGTCCACCGCACTCTCCACAGCCTGGATGTCAGTCAGGTCGCACAGCCTGGGGGACACCCCGAAACGAGGTAACGTTCCGGTAATGAGTGCATAAGTATTGCCGAACAGGTGGCGTGATGTGACGATATTCCTGCCGGCGGCCGCCACCGAGAACAGGGTATTACTAATGGCAGCCATGCCGGAGTTCAAGGCTATAACCTCTGCGGCACCGGTAAGGGACCTCACCTTGTTTTCGAAAAAAGTTACCGTAGGATTCATCACCCGGGAATAGTCAGGAGAGTCCGTCCGTCCGCAAAATGCGTCCGACATGCTGTCGGCATTGTCAAACTCGTAGGCCGCTGTATGATAAACCGGCATGCTCAAGGCATCATAGGCATCCCGGCGTTGGAACCGGGTATGGATCGCCTGGGTCTGTTTTTTCATTGTTTCCTCTTATTATATGTTTGTATTTTCTTTAAAAACGGGGCAAATATAGATACAAAACCCAAATAGCTCAAATAGCCAAGTTAAATATCTCATTTTTATATCACATTTTGGAATAATATTCTAACAAGTAGGTTTCCAGACATTGATCACAGGATAATTGTTCCTTGAAAAGACTACAAAACAGTGTTATTTTCTATCTTTTCCTTATAATATTGAAAGGTTCATTCAGCTATTGTAATTTTACCGCGATTAAACACCTTGTTGAATTACAAGAGCAAAACATATTTTTATGGTAACAAATAAAATTCAGGATTCTGTAGAAATCACCCGCTGGGACAGGAGATACCGGAATGATTTTATCAATCTGAACCGTGAATGGATTGAGAGATTTTTCAGCCTAGAACAATCCGACCTGAAGATACTGGGTGATCCCGAAGGAGAGATAATAGACAAGGGAGGAGAAATATTCCTTGCTTTGAGTCATGGAAAGGCAGTGGGGTGCTGCGCTTTGGTATACCATTCTGATACAGGGCGGTATGAATTGGCCAAGATGGCGGTCTCTCCTGCCGAACAAGGGAAAGGAATCGGTTTCCTGTTGGGAACCGCCCTGTTGAAATATGCCGGAGAACATGGTATTACCGATATTTTCCTGGAGGCCAACACACGCTTGGAAGCCTCCGTCAGGTTGTACCACAAACTCGGCTTTCAGAAGGCGGAAGCGAAGAATCCCGCATACGACAGATGCAATCTATATATGGAAAAGAGTTTAGTCCATTGATATTTATCTGTTTGGACAGTCGTCAGTCAAAGGAGAACAGCCATGAATACTGATACAACATTTATTATCGCAGACAATCAGGATATAACCAGAAGAGGTATGCATGGGTATATTTCCGACCTGTTCGGAGAATGCCGTACTGAAGATGTGGCGAACAAACAGGAACTTGTGCAAACCTTGACAAAATATAATGAATGTCTTGTCATTTTTGATTATACGCTGTTTGACATAAACGGCGTGGAAGAGTTTCTGATTATAGAAAAGCGCTTTCCGAATGTCCACTGGCTATTGTTCTCAGATGAACTGAGCGAACAGTTTATCCGGAGACTGGGTATAGAAAAGAGCGTTGGAATGATTCTTAAAGAGAATTCCGGCGAGGAAATCCGGTCCGCTTTGAAATGTATGGTTTGTGGAGAGCGTTTCCTTTGCCATCAGATAACTGACCTGTTGATAGGCAATCTCGGAAAGGCGGAACAGCATCCCGTCCTCACTGCTACGGAAACAGAGATTCTCAAGTTGATAGCACGAGGAAAATCCGTAAAAGAGATAGCCGCGGAAAGGACATCAAGCGTTCATACCATTATCACCCATAAAAAGAATATATTCAGAAAACTTGAGGTAAACAATGTGTATGAAGCGACAAAATATGCATTACGTGCAGGTCTGGTCGAACTAGTGGAATATTATATATGACGGTTGGAGAATAAAATTTTTGTTCCTTTCCGGTGAAAATAAATTTTCACCAGCGGGAAAATTTATTTTCATCTAATGGAAAAAGGTGAAACATTTCACTCTCCAAGCCAATTAAAGCAAAGCTTTCAACTAAAAAATCCCGATCCACCGGACGTCTTGCCGGGGTGGATCGGGATCGAGCATGTATGGATAATAATTATCAGAGTGCTTCTTTAAGAATCTCGCCTACGGTCGGATGCGGAAAGACGATGGCTTTCAGTTCGTCTGCCTTCATGCCTTTTTCGATGGCGATACCGGCTATGACGATCAGTTCGGAAGCCGGATTCCCTAAAAGATGGGCGCCGACGATCGTTTCGTCTTCAGCCAGGATCAATTTGCAGACACCGTTGCCTTGCTCGTTTTCAGCGACAAAACGGCCGGAAAACGCCATCGGTATCTTCTTGACGGTATAGGGAACGCCTTCGGCCTGCAATTCTTCTTCGGTCTTGCCGACGCCTGCAATTTCCGGATTGGTATAGACAACACCCGGAATGGCTTTATAGCTCATACCTCGGTTCTTGCCTAAAATATGATCGACTGCCACTTCCGCTTCGCTGACAGCCGTATGGGCCAACAGGGAGAAAGCAGTGATATCGCCACAGGCGTATACATTCGGGACGGATGTCTGCATAAATTCATTCACTTTGATGCCGTTCCGGAAAGGTTCGAGAGCCAACGTCTCCAAACCGAAACCTTTGGTCACGGGACGACGGCCTACGCTCAACAGGACTTTCTCACCTTGGAGGACGAAAGTCTCGCCGTCTTTCTCGACCATCACATCGCCACCGTTTACGGCAGTCACCTTATGCCCTAAATAGAATTTGACACCTCGTTTGGCATATTCGGCCTGCAGCATCTCGGACAACTCCCTGTCCATCGGACCGAGGATCTTATCCAACATCTCGACCACATGTACTTCCGTTCCCATGCTGTTGAAGAAGGATGCGAACTCCATACCGATCACACCGCCTCCGATAATCACCAGCGAAGCCGGCAGTTCTTTGGATTGCAATGCTTCACGGCTTGTCCAAAACTCCGTTTCCACCAATCCGGGAATAGGTGGTATAACCGTTTCCGAGCCGGTGCAGATGAGCAGGTTGGCTGCTTCATAAACAGCTTCACCGCAAACGACAGTGATCGTTCCGTCGGCCGCCCGGCCTTTGATTTCGGCTTCGCCGCTCACCACCTCCACACCGTTCTCCTTCATCTTCATGCGGATGCCGGCAGTCAGTTTCTTTACGACTTTGTTTTTTCGGGCGATGATCTTCGGGAAATCGAAAGCAGGGTTCTCCGCGCTCACCGCATATTTAGAGGCGTGTTTGACCGTATCATACACTTTCGCAGAATAAAGCAAAGTCTTTGTCGGCACGCATCCTTCGTTCAGACACACACCGCCTAAGGCGTTCTTTTCAAAAAGCACGGTGGCCAAACCACCCGCAGCCGCCTTCTCGGCAGCCGTATAACCGGCGGGACCGCCTCCGATTATAGCAACATCGTATTTCATGTTCTCAGATTTAATTAAATTTTATATTGGGATTAATTTGTTGTAAGATCGAAATAAATTCTTCCTTGTCGGCCGGATAAAAAGAGGAACGCCTCTCGATGCCTCCTTCCATGCGGGAGTAATAGACGACAACTTTATTTCCGCAAGATTCGAGCCGGGAGATCAGTTTCACGTCGATTTGTCCGTTTCCGTGCAACATATCCTTATCTGTTATCTGGTACGGACGCAATTGAAGTATGGCAAGCGGTAGAAAACAAAGGATCAACGGCAGTTGGTCAAACTCGTTACTGCTGAAAGCATTCACAATAATCAACAAAGCAAATGCTCCTAATAAAATCCAGAAGATGTATATATGCCAATCTTTCTGGTTTTTCCGAATCTGTGCTTTCATGGTAATATGTTTTAAGTTTTAGATAACCGGATCCTTTATCCGGATATCGGGATTATGCTTCTTCAGCAGCTTGACGAAGTCCTGCTTGTTGACCGGCGAGACCAATAGCCACTGCGTGTCTCCCTTATAAATAATCAGCCGGTCCAGCGACAAAGCATAACTCGAAACGGGCATGACCGTCACTTCCACAGCACTGATCTCCGAAATGGGAATCCGTTTTTCCGGGAAGAGGCTGCAATGGGCAATCAGATAACCATCCGCCGTTATTTTATACCAGGTCGACAACAGCATGTGAATACACTCCAATGTAAACAACAGCAGCACGATCATCGTTACGGGAGACTTGCCGCCCACAAATGCAGCAACAGTGCTTGCCGCCATCACCAACAGTATCAGATGATACCACCAACCTACTTTCGATTTAAAGACTCTGTCCATATCCTGAATTTTGCCGAAAGATAGTCATTTTATTTCTTTTGGCGATCCGGGGAAAAGAAAATGCGCTGCAACTTCTCAGTAACAGCGCATCCACTTAAACCGGTCAAACAATTCCAGAAAGGAATATATCTTTCTTTACTTTACAACTTCGAGGACAGTATAGTATTGCAACTGATTGTTGTTGTCATACTGTTCGTTCTTCACGACGCCCACATTCGGAGCATACCATTCATATCCGTAGCCCTCGATCGTTTCCTTCGGGGAGCGGGATTTGATTTTATATTTTATCTTCGTGCAGTCGAACGTGCCGGCGGGAGTCGCCACCTGTTCGGTCGTCACATATTCGCGATCGTAGACAGACACGTTTTTGCGATTCTTCCGGTCCTTCTTCGAGTATATCTGAATGGTTGCATCATCGAAATACATATCGTCGCCATTATTGGACGGAGCGTTCGACACGCTCGGATAGTTAATGACGGCTTCGGTAGCAGCCAGATCAGATTGGACGGTCGATACGAAAGACGGATTTGACAAAGTCTCCTTCATCTCGATAAAGAACTCACCGTCCCGGCAAAAAGCCTCCAGGTCCCCCTTGTCGTAAACCGTCCCTGCGTTATTTTTGAACACATAGTCGGCTTCCACTTCCAGGCCGGAAGGAATGTTCTTTACCTCATCCACCGTATAGGTCATCACACTTTGCAGGTTCCCTTTCGCATCGTAGCCTTTTTTTACAAGCTGCGTGCCTTTGGTCTGCGGAAAAAAGAACGTACAATCCTGAGCCATCGCACCGGCTGCAAACAGCAAAGCCAGGGCGCTCAATACAACTTTAGATTTCATATCTCAAAACGTTTAAGTGTTAATAATTAGCAGGATATCCAATGCCCCAATAGAACAGGGTTCCATTCTGAGATGTTTACGGCGGGAAGTTTAAAATATCCAAAGAATCAGTAATGCGGACTATTTTGCACGAAAGCAGCCTTTATAATGTACAACCAAATAAGTTAATTCCTAACTTTGTCAGCCACAAAGGATATAAACTATGGTACAACAATTCGATTTCTTAGTGATCGGTTCCGGTATCGCCGGCATGAGCCTCGCATTGAAGGTAGCCGATAAAGGGAAAGTAGCCATCATCTGCAAGACAGAGTTGGAGGAAGCGAACACCTATTTCGCGCAGGGAGGCATTGCTTCGGTAACAAACCTGCTGGTAGATAATTTCGACAAGCATATTGAAGATACAATGATTGCCGGCGACTGGATCAACGACCGCGAAGCTGTGGAGATGGTCGTACGGGGTGCACCGGCCCAAATCAAGGAACTCATCAACTGGGGCGTGAACTTCGACAAGAAGGAGAACGGCGAGTTCGACCTTCACCGCGAAGGAGGGCATTCCGAATTCCGCATCCTGCACCATAAGGACAACACCGGAGCCGAGATCCAATTAAGCCTTATCGAAGCGATCAAGAAACATCCCAACATCACGATATTCAACCATCATTTTGCGGTAGAGATCATCACGCAGCACCACTTGGGCATCATCGTCACCCGCTATACACCGGGTATCAAATGCTACGGAGCATACGTGCTGAACGAAGACACCGGCAAAGTAGACACATTCCTGTCCAAAGTGACGGTTATGGCTACAGGCGGTTGCGAAGCAGTCTATCGCAACACGACCAACCCGTTGATCGCTACGGGCGACGGTATCGCAATGGTCTATCGGGCCAAGGGAGCAGTCAAAAACATGGAGTTCATCCAGTTCCACCCGACCGCCCTCTTCCATCCGGGAGACCGTCCCTGTTTCTTGATCACAGAAGCCATGCGCGGGTATGGCGGCGTCTTGCGTACGTTGGACGGGAAAGAGTTCATGCAGAAATATGACAAACGTCTGTCTCTCGCCCCACGTGACATCGTGGCACGTGCGATCGACAACGAAATGAAGCTCCGGGGTGAAGACCACGTTTACTTGGATGTGACACATAAAGATCCGGAGGAGACGAAGAAACATTTCCCCAATATCTATAAGAAATGCCTCAGCATCGGCATCGACATCACGAAGGATTATATCCCGGTAGCCCCGGCAGCCCATTATCTATGTGGCGGTATCAGTGTCGACCTGAACGGACAGTCCAGCATCCGCCGTCTCTATGCCATCGGCGAATGTTCCTGCACCGGTCTGCACGGTGGAAACCGCCTGGCTTCCAACTCACTGATCGAAGCCGTCGTATATGCAGATGCAGCAGCCAAACATATCCTGAGCGTCCTCGAGCGCTACGATTTCAACACCGATATTCCCGAATGGAACGACGAAGGCATGATCTCCACCGAAGAACGTGTGTTGATCACTCAAAGCATGAAGGAAGTGAACCAGATCATGGAGGCATACGTCGGCATCGTCCGCAGCAACACACGTCTGACCCGCGCCTGGAACCGCCTGGACATCCTGTACGAAGAGACGGAAAGCCTCTTCAGGCGTTGCAAGGCGTCCAAAGAGTTGTGCGAGTTGCGTAACATGATCAACGTCGGTTACCTCATCACCCGCCAAGCGATGGAGCGCAAGGAAAGTCGCGGATTGCACTACACGATCGACTATCCGCCGGCAAAGAAAGAATAGAAAATACGGGAGAGGGGACATCCCCCTCTTCCCCCCTTTATCCTAATACAAATATGAAAAAACATCATTTATTATGTCTCTTTTTATTCCTATCCGTCGCTTGTTCAACAAATAAAAAAAACGGAACTTGTCATCTGGAAGAAACAGATGAGGTGCTTTCTTTTCCGATTGATACGGATACAAAAAACAATTTCAACATCTATTCAATCTATAAAGACAAAGACGGAAAGGAGTATTTCACTTTCCAGAACCACCAAAACAATACTATCCACTTCTATGACCTGAAACGACAAAAACCGGCATTCAAGATATCCCCTCCACAAGAAGGGAGTAACGGTGTCGGACATAGCCACTCCCGGACACGATTCAATACAGAAAGTTCCGGCCAAGAGCAAATATTTCGAACATGTACAATTGCCGGACGAGTTGACTGCTAGTCCTGAAGATTTTTGTAAAAACGCTTGGTACAGCAACCTGTTTTACGATCCTTACCGGGAAGTGTACTACCGGATCGCCTATCCGCCTTCAACTTTGGATAAAGATATTCGCCCGCTGGAACTTATTCAATTCGGCCGCAAGAATTTCAGTATCCTTATTCTCGACAAAGATTTCCGTATTCTCGGTGAAACACTTTTCCCAGACAATACCTACAATCCGCAGATTATGTTTGTACGCCCCGAAGGGTTATACATTTGCGACAGTCATTATCTGAATCCACGATTCAATGACGACATCCTCAGTCTCCGAAAATATGAATTGGCCGGTGAATGAAAGGAATCAGTAATACAGGTTAATCTATCCGTAATTTATATACGCCTCAATCAAAATTACTTCCTATTTTTGTAACATAATTAAAATGGAAGATTTGTATGGAAAAGAAAATGACAAGAAGATCCTGGATGAAATCTTCGCTGACCACATTAGCATCCCTGACGGCCGTTTCCAGTCTGCCGACTTCTCTCAAAGGTAGTATCATGCCGGCCAAGTTGCTCGCCGGAGAATCAAGCTCAAGCTCCTCAAAAGTTCTGATGACGAAAAACATCTCATCCGATGCTTTGGTCAAGATATACGAAGCACTCGGACGTAAAGCTTCCGGACGAGTCGCAGTCAAGATCAGCACAGGCGAACCGGGAGGGCACAATTTCCTGCAACCGTCATTGATCAAGGATTTGGTGCAAAAAGTAGACGGAACAATCGTAGAATGCAACACAGCCTACGCCGGAAAGCGTTTCACTACCGAAGACCATATACAGGCCGCTAAAGACCATGGCTTCTTCGACATCGCGAAAGTTGATATCATGGATTCCGAAGGAGAATTCAAACTTCCGGTGAAAGATAAAAAACATCTCCAGTATAACCTCGTCGGTACACATCTGAAGAATTATGATTTTATGATCAACCTGGCCCATTTCAAAGGACACGCAATGGGCGGATTCGGCGGGGTTCTGAAGAACCAATCCATCGGTGTCGCATCCTCCAAAGGGAAAGCATATATCCATACAGCCGGTAAGACGACGGATCAGGTCGAGATGTGGAACAACCTGCCCGGACAGGATGCTTTCCTCGAATCGATGGCCGCTTCGGCACAAAGCGTTGCCGATTATTTTGGCGACAAGATTTTATACATCAACGTGATGAACAACCTTTCGATCGACTGTGATTGCGATTCCAACCCACACGATGCCGAGATGAAAGATATCGGGATACTCGCCTCAACCGACCCTGTTGCCCTGGACCAAGCTTGCCTCGATCTGGTCTATGCCGTGAAACCGACTGAAGGTAATGATAACCGCCCACTAATCAACCGGATCGAGAGTCTGCACGGACGCCACACGGTCGATTATGCCGAAACGATCGGATTAGGAAGCAAGAAGTATGAACTGGTAATGCTGGACGCGTAATAGCGTAAAAACCGAAAAACACAAAAAGATGGATAAACGTTTTTTATTACCTTTAGCAATCCTTCCTGCTTTCCAAGCGGGAAACACACAGGCTGCCGACCAATCTGCCAAACGGCCGAATATCATCCTTTTTATGGTTGACGATATGGGATGGGAAGACACTTCCCTGCCCTTCTGGACAGAAAAGACACATTATAACGAAGTGTATGAGACACCCAACATGGAACGTCTTGCCCGCCAGGGAGTCATGTTCACCCAGGCGTATGCGAGCAGCATCAGTTCCCCGTCCCGCTGTAGCCTGATCACCGGGACGAATGCCGCCCGCCACCGTGTCACAAACTGGACACTGCAAAAAGATAAGACAACCGACCGAAAAGACAGCCTGCTCAACGTGCCGGACTGGAACTACAACGGTATCAGCCAGGTTCCGGGAACCGCCAACACCTTCGTCGGGACCTCTTTCGTCCAACTCCTGAAGAACAGCGGATATCACACGATCCATTGTGGAAAGGCCCATTTCGGTGCGATCGACACTCCGGGGGAAGACCCGCACCACTGGGGATTCGAAGTCAATATTGCCGGTCATGCCGCCGGTGGTCTGGCGAGCTACTTGGGGGAAGAGAATTACGGACATACGAAAGACGGCAAACCGACTTCGCTGATGTCCATCCCCGGCCTCGAAAAATATTGGGGAACGGAAACTTTCGCCACCGAAGCCTTGACACAGGAAGCAATCAAGGCTCTCGACAAGGCGAAGAAATACAACCAGCCGTTCTACCTCTACATGTCCCACTATGCCATCCATATCCCACTGAACAAGGATATGCGTTTCTACGAGAAATACAAGAAAAAGGGAATGACGGATCATGAAGCGGCCTACGCCACCTTGATCGAAGGGATGGACAAGAGTCTGGGGGATCTGATGGACTGGTTGGAAAAGAACGGGGAGACAGACAATACGATCATCATTTTCATGAGCGACAATGGCGGCCTTGCCTCTACATCCGAATGGCGCGACGGTCCGTTATACACCCAGAACTACCCGCTGTACAGCGGCAAAGGTTCCCTTTGCGAAGGAGGCATCCGCGAACCTATGATCGTCAGTTGGCCGGGAGTAGCCAAACCCGGTACCCGTTGCGACAAATATCTGCTGATAGAAGATTTCTACCCGACTATTCTGGAAATGGCCGGAGTAAAGGACTACGAGACGGTGCAACCGATCGACGGAGTCAGTTTCGTCCCTCTGCTCACCGGGACGGGCGATCCCTCCAAAGGGCGATCTCTCTTCTGGAATATGCCTAACAACTGGGGAAACGACGGTCCGGGCATCAACTTCAACTGTGCTGTCCGCAATGGCGACTGGAAGCTGATTTACTATTACGGTACAGGCAAGAAAGAGTTGTTCAACATCTCTGATGACATCGGTGAAAAGAACGACCTCAGTGCCCGCCATCCGGAAATTGTCAAACGTCTCTCCAAAGAACTCGGCAACCACCTCCGCAAAGTAGATGCCCAACGCCCGTCTTTCAAGGCAACAGGAAAAGCTTGTCCGTGGCCGGATGAAGTATAAAAAAAGAAGGTGGTGTGTCAAAATGTACTTGTCCTCATGCTTAACATAAAGGGACAAGGCTGTTTTCGACACACCACCTTCCAGACACACATTTACCTCTTATTTCATACCATATTTATGCATTCCATACTCACCTAATATTTCAAGGCATCTGAGGCATTTTCTAAAAAACTTCTTCATAGTTTCTCTCTTCTTGTTTAAAACGATTCATGCAAAACACGCCTGCGTTTATATTGCATAACTATGTTTTACAACACAAAAGTAAGAGCAAAACAGATACATTATTCACCTCAAGTGTCTATTTAACATCATTTGCACAAACAGCCGGACAAGAAGAAGGCGCCTCAACCGATGATGTATTTAGCATACGGCAATTTACTCACCAGATAAGTAAATGACCATGAACAAATAAAGGTAAGAACAGCCGAAACAGGCACCAACGCCGGAATAGGCGTCCCGATCCACTGCGCGAACATATAGGAAGGACCGACAAAGAAATAATGCACGCAATACAAGCCAAAACCACATTTTGTCAAATTGGCAAGGGCACGGCAAATAGCGGGCGAAGTAACCCGTACTTTCCGAACCAACAGGAAAACGGCTGCCGTCATCAACAACACGTTAGGCGAACAATAAGTAAAGAACAGCTCCATCCCTTCCTCGCTCACATTCGGATCAGATGTCATATAGCGAAAACCGGCTAATGTAATGAAATAGCCGACCAAGAACAACGGGACCGTCACCGACAAGGTCTTGCCGAACGGCCAGTCAGCTCCTTTTCCTAAATAATGCCCTAACAGCAAATATCCGTTGAAACCGGCAAAATAGTAGAACAAACCGAATGAATTCCAGGAACAGGTTCCGAACTGGTAATGCGAAACGAACTCTGTCAGGTAAGGAATAAACAACGAAACAAACCAAAGCGCCAGAAACATACGCTTCGCCTTGCCCGACGCCTTTTCCACCCAGGCGGAAAAGACCGGCATATAGAGATAAAGCCCTATCAACACATAAATATACCACATAGGTGTCGCATAGACCGTGAAGGTTACAGGGATCAAAGCAATCGTCTTCAACGCCTCTAAGAACGAGGCAGAAGGGTTCGGCTCCCAAGGGAAAAAATCCGTCACCAGTTCCGGACTGCCTCCCACCCACTGGATGAACCAGGGAGCCAGATCGAACAAGACAGACCAGATCAGGAATGGGAACAACACACGTGGAATGCGTTTCTTATAAAAGACGGAAGCCTCCTGCCTGACCGGCAACAAAAGAAATCCGGTCATCATCACAAAAAGCGGAACACTGGCACGCAGCATGGAACCGTAAACAGAGCCCCAGAAATTGAACTCCGGATCGGCACGCGACTCAGGCGAAGCGTTAAATGGGTCGGTGCAATGAATGGCAATCACCATCAGGATGGCAACAAGACGAAGCACATCCAGCCAGACAATATGCGCTCTGGCGGTAGTAGTTTGAACAGTGCTCATGGTAGAATAAAGATCGTTATGTGTTTATTTGCTATTCTTATACTCCGACGGAATCGTGCCTGTACATTTCAGGAAAGCCCGCCGGAACGTACTGATCGAATGGAATCCGGAACGTTCGGCAATATCCTGTATGCTGGCATTCGGCTCTGCATCCATCAGGCGCTTGCTTTCCTCGATCCGGAACTGGTTGACATAATCGGAAAACGATTGTCCCAACTCCCGGTTAAACAATTGGGAAAGATAAGAACGGCTGATAGGGAAGATACGTTGTAAATCCGTCAGGCGTAAATCTTCGCGAAGATACGGTTTTTCTCTTTCAAACCAAGCATTTACTTCTTCCGCATAGCGTTTGCTGAGAACCCGGTGTTCATCATCGTCATCACCATCTTCCGTTTCCTGATACGGCAGATCCCATCCGTTTTTAAAAGAATGTTCCAGTACGACCACTTTCAGAAACAGCGCCTTATAGAAAAAATAATACCAGACGAACAGCAAGACTGTTTTGTCGACCGCATACATCAAAGGTGTATTGGTCAGCAGCAAGACAAGATAAAAGCCATACAGAACAATTAAAATTATCATGGTTTTCCTTAACCATTCCAAATCATATTCTTCCGGGTCAGACACATTTTCAGCCAGAAAAACATTAAAGTCTTTACTGTACCTTACTATCAAATAAACAGGTAGAGCCATATAAAACAAAGTTAGCAGAAAGACTGCCATACGGAGCGAAACATCCATATTCAAGTATTCGAAAACCTCCCGTATCGAATAATAGGTATGAATTTCACCTCCCGACAGACGATAAGCCAAGTAGGCCAACCCACCGAAAATAACCGGACAGATAAATAGGAAAAAACGCTTGCAGGTAAGAAAACCGGGGCGCAAGACTTCAATCACGTAACAAGCAAGCGTTGCCGTCACCAAAGCCCCCATAATCAGAATATCCGGATGGAAAGCCTCTTTCGGTTCATGTAGGTATAGATTGACAGACAACCTTATGACAGCCAGAAAAGCCCACAAAAACATTCCCCACCCCAATATTTTTTTCGCCCGGTTATCACCGGCCCGGAGCAACAGGGTGACTCCGCCGAAAATACAGAATCCTATGATCTGCAAGCTTAATAAAAACTGAATTTTGTCCAACATAATATATCCCTCGTATCAAGTAAACAAATTGAAGCATTAAATAGTTGATCTGAACCATTAGCAGACAATTTGATGCCTGTAGACAATTTGCACCCTGTGGTTTTATACGATTTCATCGCGGTTTTATACCGAATGCACCCTCTACCTTCCCAAACCGACTGATCTTTGCACCTGTAATCATTTCACAAAAATAACACAAAGAATGAATAAATTACTACTATTTATGATGATAACGGCCAGTATTTTCAGTTGTACAAACGACTACGATCCGGGACTCATTGAAAATTCGGGCATGAAAGAGCAGCCTTTAAGAATAATCACAAAGGCGTTGACGACAAAGTCTCCTAATTTCATGCAAGAATTTACAAACGGATCGGTCATCGGGTTGCATGTCGTCGCAGAAAACACCGGCAACATCTACGATAGTAACACAGATTACAAAAACGTACGGGCTGAAGCCTATCTGGTGAGCAACAGGTTGAACTGGCGCCAATCACCCGAAATCTATCTGCACGAGGAACCGGTCACCGTTTATGCCTATTATCCCTATCAATCACAAGTGGACTTCGATCCGGAGAATATTCCGATCCGTATATCGCCGGATGCTTCCCTGACGAAAGATTACATGTACGGGATACAAGCCAGCGGACAACGGGCGGTCAACCAAATTTCGCCGGTCGCATTGCTCAACATGAATCATACGCTTTCACTCCTAAGCTTCCAATTGCGAATGACACCGGAAACGGAAGGTTGCTTCCTGCTCCACGCGATTCAGATCGGGAACAAAGCCGGCGGAACAGCCCTTTGTTTTATGGGCAAAATGAATATCAAAACCGGCAATATCAGAGGATGTGCTGGGACGAATGCTTCCACCCGCCTGAAACTGAACACACCACTCATGCTGAAAGAAATCCCGGGCGAGCCGCAGCAACTGATGGTGATCCCGACATCACGCATTCGGACAGACGGCGATGTGGAAGTACTCTTCATCATCAACGGAACGACATTCAAATATAAAGTTCCCGCCGATACGAAGTGGGAAAAAGGGAAAAGATATAAGTATGACCTCCTTTTCAACGGAAAAGAGATCACTCTCGAAAATGTAAGTACCAGCGGATGGCTTCCCGTTGAAGGGAATATGGAAAAGAGAACTGAAATTCTATAAATGTAACAGCCGGTGGCAAGCCCTGTTTCTCCGCTTGCCACCGGCTAATACACTGTACTTCATCATTCAAAAGAGATGTAAAAGCGCCCCGCCCATCTTATTCCTTCTCAATTTATCGCCAACAACACACCTCTATTCAAATTTAACCAGGGCGGGGTTGCTTTTTCTATTGCCCACTGAACGGGTTTTGATCTGCCGTAGAAACAGCATCGTTATTGGCTATTTCCAGTTGCGGGATTTGCATGATGAAACGATAGTCGTTAGATTGCAATGTTCCTTTCGGTTCCGCATCCGAACCATTGTAGCCGTCCAATTGTGCCAGTCCCCAAGAATAGTGTCCGGCAGGATTGGCGGCAGTTGATCCGTAACGAACCAATGGTTGTTGCAGACGCAGCAGGTCATAAATACCGACAACACCTTCTCCGAGCAATTCTTTACGACGTTCGATATAGATTTTATTCAACAAAGCCGTTTTTTCTGCATCGGTTGTCAATTTTGCCTGACGGGCAGATTGCAATGTGTTGAGATAGCTCAAAGCCTGTGTCGTGTTGCCCAGGTTTGCTTCTGCTTCTGCCATGATCAACAGCATTTCCGAACCACGCATCAACGGGAAGTCGATGCCGTAGGAGTGTGCCTGCTTAGCTCCGGCTCCGGCTCCGTCACCGTAAGTTTTCATCTTGTTATAGGCCCATTTAGCCTTGGTCTCGGCATCACCATTGGCTGAGCGGTGCCAGAACATAACGGCTTTTTCGTCCTCGTCGGTTACTCCGCTTGTTTTGTCACAACGGGTTCCGCGATAGTCGGTATCGTCAAACAAATCCACATATTTCTGGTCTACCAACAGGTTGATGAAGTTATAGATCGGACCGTCTTGCATGGCTTCACCATAGCTCGGATCCTGATTATACCAGTAATTGAATTCTGTGTTGGAACTGATGTTACTCAAGTTCGTGAACTGCACACCCCAAACCAATTCTGCACATCCGTCGGCCATTAGCATGTCGAATCCGCTGTACCATTCGTCTTTCGACATCAATGTACCATATTTTTGATAAACCGATGAAGCTTCGGACAAAGCACTTTGCCAATTGCCCATCACCTGATAGACACGTGCCAATATGCCGGATACGACATCTGCATCAATGCGCCATTTTTCGTCACGGCTGTAGTTGGACAATGCACTTTTAGCTGCTGTCAGGTCAGACACGATTTGGTCGTAGCACTGCTGGACAGTAGAGAAACCCTTGTTCGAATCGTCTGAAGAAGAAGTGCGCAAAATGACACCACGTTTGTCTTTGGCTATGGCGTAGGTCTGCTGGTAATTCATGATCAAATGAAAATAGGAGATACCGCGCATGGCAAGAGCTTGTCCACGGATGGCGTTCTTTTCCGTATCACTTCCTGTCGCATCGGGCAGAGCATCGATGATCTGGTTCGACTGGTTGATGACCTTGTACATGTTGGTCCAAATACGGTCTGCGTTTCCTGAAGCCATCGTGCGTTCCGACAAGAACTTGTAGGTCGATTCGGGAGAACCTCCGTAGTTAGTCGTACTCATGATGTCTGCTCCTCCCAAATCGTAGTGCATCGGCAGTCCGGCCAATCCTGCATAACAAGCATCATTTTGGCTACCGGAGCCGTTATCGCCCAGCAGCAGGCACTTGTAAGTGGAGTTGAGCACCATGTTCAGCCCTGTTGTGCTGGAAAGAACGGTTTCTGAAGAAACTTTTTGTGCATCTTCCGTTGCCAGTTCATCGTTGCATCCGCAAAAACCCGTAGTGAATAGGCCCAAAGAGAGTATTGCGATTGTTTTATTTATCTTTTTCATATTCGAATCTGTTTAATTAAAATGAAACTTGAATACCACCCATGAATACACGTCTTGCACTCTGTACGCCGTTATCGGTGTTGGCATTACCGTTGTAGTTGTTACCGATCAAACCTGTTTCCGGATCGTTATGACGGTTGGCTGCCGGTCCGAATGTAAACAAGTTATCTCCGCTCAGATAGATACGAGCAAAAGAAAGATGCAGCTTATTCGTAATGGCACGAGGAACAGTATAACCGACAGTCAGGTTTCTCAGACGATAATAGTTATTGTTGAACAGATAGAAGTCGGTTGCTTTACGAGTACTTGAATAATCGTCGGCAGACCAGCGTGGGAATACGGCGTTGTCACCCGGCTTCATCCATACTTTACCTTCCACAAGATCCTGGATCACGCCGACACCGTTACGGACGGTTGTGTTTTCCAGATATACATAGTCATACATTTTAGCACCGAAAGAGGCATACCACATCATTGACAGATCGAAGTCTTTCCACTTGAAATTATTGGTGATGGAACCGAATGCTTTCGGTATGGAAGTACCGCACCACTGATAGTCGTCAGTTGTTACATCAGAGAAATTTTCAGTTGTTTTCCAACCGCTTCCGTCACGAACCCAGTAACGCATGTTACCGTTTTCCGGATTTACACCGGCATTCTTAGGCATATAGAATTCATACAAGGATTTGCCTTCTTCCAAACGATAGCCGGCTACACGATTCGAATAAGTATAGGCTCCGCCCGGGAGGTAAGTCACTTGGTTTTTCAGTGTAGAGAAGTTGAAATCAATGTTCCACTGGAATTCTTTCGTACGGATCGCCGTAGCGTTCAAGGTCAATTCGAATCCTTCATTGCGTACGTTTCCGAGGTTCGTATTAATACCTGTCGCATCGCCTACCTGAGCTGAAAGCGGCAGATCTTTGTAGTAAAGCAAATCAGCCGAATTACGGGTATAATATTCGAGCGTACCGCTCAGGCGGTTCCAAAAACTAAAGTCGACTGCAACGTTGAACTGCTTGTTCTTTTCCCACTTCAGTCCGGGTGTTCCGATTGTGGAAGGTTTATATCCCGGCATTCCATACAGGTTATCGGATGCATAATAAGATTGGTAAGCATACCAAATTTCGTCACCAGTCGATCCGTCTCCATTACGAGCGTACAGTTTGTCGTTACCAGAAGTACCGTAACTGGCACGCAGAGCCAAGTTATCTAACCAATCTTTAGTCGATTCCATGAAAGCTTCTTTCGAAATGCGCCATGAACCGCCGACCGAGAAAAAGTTACCCCAACGGCTTGTTTTGCTGAAACGGGAAGAGCCGTCACGACGGAATGAAGCAGAAAGATAATAGCGGTTGGCATAATTATAATCGGCCTTTCCGAAGAATGAAAGCAAAGCATAACGTATACGATTGGAGCTGTTGTCCCAGTTCATTGTCGTGGATGACAGTTCATATTGATTCATCTGCATGATACCTTCGCCATAGGCATACGTGTATTGCTGGTTGTAATGGTAATACTCGTGTCCGATCATGGCATTGACAGAATGGTCGCCGAATGCCCGGTCCCAAGTCAACAGGTTGTTCCATGTCAGTGAGGTCGTTTTGTAGGATTCGCGAGTTGCCGAACCTCCGTTTGTCTTAACCGTGACGCCATAAGGAGCCAACTGGTCGCCACCGTGGATGGCCGAACCATAACCATAGATGTTTTGCGTATTGTCGTCGATATTGGCAGCTGTGCGGAATTTCAGATCGAACGGGAGCTTGATTTCTGCAAAATATTTGGCAGATATGGTCGAGAACTCGTTGCTGTTGAAATCTTCATCGTTAGGGTTGTTCCAATAATCGCCTTTGTTCAGGACATGCGCACCGAAGAAGTTGGCATTGTTTGTACCATAGTCGTAGATACGGTCGCCTGTCTTCTGCGAATATTCCCAGTCCGTATTGTCGGCATTGCGAAGATAAGGAGAGTTCAATGTGTTGGAGAATACCAAGGCACGATTGTATCCATGACTGCTCTGGCGGGCATAGCTGTAAGCCAAGTTACCACCCATCGACAACCATTTGTTTACATCAGATGTTACACTGGCGCGGAATGAATAGCGTTTATAATAGTCTTCATTTGCATATCCTTTATCGTCCAGATAGCCCAGAGATGTATAATATTGCGTTTTACCATCCTGGCTGGAACCGCTTAGATCGATTCCATAGTCCTGACGGAGTTTCTTGGAGAAAACGATGTCATACCAATCCCAATCGCTTTTATCCCAAACCATTTCCAAAGCGGGGTTTGTATAACAGTTTCCATTTCCATCATGTAAGACATACTGATCTGCAGGCATGCTCTTGAACGGTGTCACATAAACAGTCTCCCCTTTAGAATTGATACGAGGTAAGACATGCCGGGAAATAACATTTTGCGAAGCGTAGTCTCCGGCTTCTTGTGCGCTTTTACCATATTTATAATATTGATCGTTATAAAGTGATTGCCATACGTTCATTAATTGTTGGTATGGATCGGCTTTTTCCGGATGTGGGACAGCCAGATCGGAAGTACCCCATGCTCCACGGAAGTTGACGGTCGGTTTTCCTGTTTTACCTTTCTTAGTCGTGATTACCACAACACCGTTAGCCGCACGCGAACCGTACAAAGAAGAAGCGGCAGCATCTTTTAACACAGTCATGGATTCGATGTCGGAAGGATTGATGGAGTTAAGCGTCCCGTCATATGGCATACCATCTACTACATATAGCGGAGTGGTATTACCTGACATGGAGCTTATACCACGTATTTGGATACGAGAATCGGATCCCGGAGTTCCTTCATTGTTTACGACACTGACACCAGCACTCATACCTTGTAGAGCTTCGACAAATCCGGAACCGGATATCTTCTCCAACTGTTCGGATTTTACGACACTGGCTGATCCGGTGAAAGAGGATTTTTTTGCTGTACCGTAGGCAACAACTACGACTTCATCCAATTTTTGAGTGTCGCTTTTTAAATTTACATTTAGAACACTTTGACCATCCCAAACTATTTCCTGTGTCTCCAATCCGACAAAAGAAATAACGAGAGTCGTTCCTTTTTTCAAATTATTTAGTTCAAACTTTCCGTCAGCATCTGATATTGTCCCATTTGATGTTCCTTTAACGGAAATAGAAGCTCCAGCGACGGGTCCCATATCATCACTGACAAGACCTGTGACTTTATTGCTCTGTTGAACTGATTGTATGGAAGGAAATGTATCTCCCCAAATGTTTCCTGTTCCAACACTGCCAAATAGTGCGGCTAATACACACATCTTAACCCACTTTGCGTTTGTAGTCATAATAATTTAATGGCTTTTACGAAAAAAACAAAAAAAATAAGCATTTCTCATATTGAGCAAGAGTTTACAATCGTCAAATCGATTGCCGTTCTATTTCGCATATGTATAGAAGAAAAATCATATCACAAACAAAAATGATCGCTCATCACACACATATTCCACAAAAATTCATCTTAACGACTTCGCAAATATAGTTATTTTTCGTAAAATAAAATGTTTTACTATGGAATTTTGATAACAAAAGTAGAATGTTGTATTGTGCCACTGATACTAATCATTATCACAGAATCTTTTCGCAGGCCATGACTCGCTATTTTTCCTCGTGATTATCAATAATTATTTACAAACAAAAAAGGGGCCATCTAACTTTTATTGTTAGACAGCCCCCTTATGAGACGAGACGTCATTATTTAATTTCACACCGATAAACCATCGTTTAGGGATAAACTACGCTTTGCCCGATGTTCCGGAAGAGGATGTACCGGTCGCAGTACTGTTGTCCGGTGCTTTAGCAGCGGAGGTGGTTGTTGCAGAAGTAGTACTTGTAACGGTTGCAGCAGTTTCCTGCACTTGCTTGTCGACTTCCCAATGGAACGGTTCGAATTGCGTGTTCGGGTTTACCCAAGACGGTTTTTTGGCAGCGTAGATGATAAACGGAGCGGCTACCACCACGATAGCACCGATAATCAATACGGCAAACCAAACGGTATTGTTGCCCGTAGAAATCTGGCTGGGCGGGATAAAGCTCAAAATGAAAGCGAGCAATGAACCGCAGAAACCAAGACCGCCGATAAACCACATCAGGCCGTTGTCACTCTTGCCGATACGGAACGGACGACCAGCTTTCTTCATCCGGTAACGCAATGCGATCGCACCGGAAAACATCAGCATATACATAATCAGATAAAGGATAACCGTCAACTGTGACAGAATCTGATAGAAGCTCTGTACAGAAGGCATAACCACGAACAACAGGCTCAGGAATGTCACAGCCAGGCCCTGAACCAGCAGAATATTTTTCTGTACGCCCAATTTGTTTGTTTTCTGGAAGAACGGAGGCAGATAACCGGCTTTACCGACGGCAAAGATACCTTTTGACGGACCGGCAACCCATGTCAATACACCAGCCAACACACCGAAAGCCAACGCAACGGCGATAACGGGCGACAACCAGGAAGCATGAATAAATTTGAAATAGTTATCAAAACCGACCAGCAGACTCTGTGTCAGGTTAATATCTTTCTGCGGGATAATGATCCCCAAGGCGAATGTCCCCAATACGAAGATCAACACGGTAATCAACGCACCGATGAACACTGCCTTCGGGTAATTGACGGAAGGGTTCTGCACATCTTTTACGTGAATACCGCCCATTTCCATACCGGCATAAAAAAGGAAGATGCTGGATGCAAGCACCAGATTATCGAATTTCGTAAAGTCGGGGAAGAAATTGCTGTGGAAGTCCATATTGGAATGACCGCCTGAAACCAGGTATACGACACCTAAGATAATCAACAAGGCAGCAGGAATGATCGTTCCGACGATACCGCCCACTTTCGCCACTTTGCCTACCCAGCTCAACCCTTTCAAAGAGATGAAAGTTGCAAGCCAGTAAATAATCAAGACAACGACCAGTGTGTACATTTTGTTTGATGCCAGCGTCATGTCATGCGCATCGTCCATTCCGATAAACGCAATGGAAACAGCTCCGAAAGTCAACACGGTCGGATACCAGATCGTACTTTCAATCCACTGTACCCAGATAGCCAGAAAGCCCCATTTCTTGCCATAGGCTTCTCCTACCCATCGGAACACCCCACCTTGTTTATCCTGAAACATGGCGGCCAACTCGGCGGCCACCAACGAGGTCGGAATTAAGAACACGATTGCTGCAAACAGATAATAAAAGGCTGAACTCAGCCCATATACAGCCTCGGCCGGCAGTCCGCGGAGTGAGACGACTGCCGTAACATTCATAATCGCAAGAGTAAATACTCCAAGTTTTACTGCTTTTCCAATATTTGCCATGAATTTTACTATTAAAATGTGAATTTTGTTTCGTTTAGTTTTGCTTGTATTGACAGTATAACAACTCCTTTTTGTGTTAGTTTGTCAACAGGATGCCAAATTTGGTTAATTAACAGACGAATGTTAAAAACAAAAGGTGTCATTTTGTTGTTTCATCGAATAAAATAATTAAAGACAATGAGAACTGCATTCAATGACTTTTTGGAAGAAAAACGAGGTGCCTACGGAGTGCTTCATGTGATGATATTGTTGCTCTCGCTGTTCCTCATCATAGATATTTCGATCGACACGTTCAACAATATACCGTTCATCTCGCAGACTTCATATCTGAAAACGCAGTTTTGGATCTGTATGTTCTTTATTGCCGATTTCGTATTGGAGTTTTTCTTATCAAAAGATAAAATTCATTATCTGCAAACCCATTTCCTTTTCTTGCTGGTTTCGATTCCTTATCTTAATATTATAGATTACTACGGATTCACCTTCTCGGCCGAGATAACCTATTTTCTGCGTTTCATCCCGCTCGTACGCAGCGGATGGGCACTGGCGATCGTTGTCGGCTGGCTGACTTCGAACCGGGCCTCCGGGCTTTTCGTCTCCTACCTGACGATGTTGCTGGCAATGGTCTATTTCTCCAGCCTAATATTTTTCGTGATCGAACATAAAGTGAATCCCGAAGTCAAGGATTACAGTGACGCTCTCTGGTGGGCGTTCATGGACGTGACGACCGTCGGATCGAACATCATTGCGGTCACGCCTACAGGTCGTATACTCTCGGTCTTGTTAGCCGCTCTCGGCATGATGATGTTCCCGATCTTCACGGTCTATGTCACGAGCTTGGTACAGTCTGCAAACAAGAAAAAAGAAGAGTATTATAACAAAACGCATTCCGCCCCCACCGGGCAAGTACCAGATACCAAACCGGCTGACCCTACTCCAACAAATAAATAAATTCAAGACCACTTATTGTAAAAAACAAGTTATTTAACAATTGGCAGGTCTGGCGATGAAAGAACTCCGTTATCCTTCTTTATAAAGAGAAAAGGTGCTTTTTCTCTTTATTTGCCGTTCTATCACCATGAAGACGGTCGTCATCGCCACGACAAGGGACTTCATCGCCGTGAAGACGGTCGTCATTCCCCATGAACACGGCAATCCACAGCAACGAAGACGGTCGTCATGCCAAAATTCTGCGCAGCTCACAGTGAGAAGCCGGGAAAACACTTTTTCCACAAATGATAAGCCTCCCGACTTCGTCTGTAAATATTCGATTCTCCAGAAGTTGGACTTTATCACATTTCCCTGTTTTTTCTACTTAGGCTGACAAACCAGAAGCGATAACCGGACAAAATGCCTACCACATACTTTCTGTTGTCAAACAAAAAACGCCTGACCGGACAAAATGTAAGATCAAAATGAACCGGAATTTGAGATGAAACAGAAAATGGGCAAAAAAGAGGTTATTGTCAATTTTTTGTATTACGATAGTTTTATCGCTTAACACATGATTAGTAACTGATTTTAGCAATCGACATAAATTGCTCCATACAAAGCTCCCATCCCATTAAGATTTTAGTTGCATCAATTCCACAAAGTTCAACTTTATTAATTTCCACTCTTTTCCTTTCAGACAGATAGGATCAAGCTCTTTATCATATGTATGGCTTTACCAAATAAAGACAATAAAATGATAAAACTATTTCCACAAAAAACGAACCTCCCGTCTCCCTGTAAACGACAGGGGCGTGGAGGCTCGCCAACTAAAAGAATAAACCGTTTTAACCGGTGATTGTAAACCGGGTACTGCCAAAGATGGAGAGACCCAGTTTATTCATTATATATTTGATCGCCAGTTGTGCTTTCACTGAATTGCCGGAGCTATCCAATGGAGGCGCAAAGGCGGAGATTCCGAAGTGTCCGGGCATGATCCCCATCACACCGCCGCCAACACCCGTCTTGGCCGGAATACCGGAAGTGTACAACCAGTCTCCCGTACGTTCATAGAAACCGACTGTCGCCACTAAGGAGGTGATTTTCGGAGACAAAGAAGCGTCGAAAACAGACTTCTTGGTAACCGGGTTCACACCGTCGTTGGCAACGGTCGCAGCAGCGATGGAAAGTTGTTCGGCTGTGATACCCAACGAACACTGGCGGGTGTACAGGTCGAGCGACATATCCGGATCGTCGTACATCCGGTTGTAGTTTTTCAACAACCAGGCAATAGAGCGGTTGTTGAAATTGGTGGCCGTCTCGGACTTATACAGCTCGTCGATCAACTGCGGGGCACTTCCGCAAAGGTCAGTAATGTTGGAAACGATAGCTTCCCACTTCTTGTCTGAATCGCCGACCGGCTGCACCATACTGCAAGCCGTGATCGCACCGGCGTTAACCAACGGAGTGGAAGGATGATCTTTTTCCAGCAAAATGGCCATGATGGAATTGAAAGGCAAGCCGGTCGCATCAGCTCCGATCATCTCAAGCAATTTCTGTGCTCCATACTGACGAAGAGCCAAGATAGCCGTATGCACTTTTGAAACGGACTCGATTCCGAAACGGTAGGACGAATCTCCTAGCGTAATGATCCTGCCGTCCAACAAGCAGATACTGATGCCGAACAGGTTCTTGTCGATATTAGCCAGGTAAGGAATGTAATCGGCATTCTTACCGTCCGTATTATCCTTGAATTGTTTGAAAGCCTCCTGTGCCGCCTCTTCTATTTGTGAAACGGAAATTGTTTTATTCATGATTGCTTCTTTTTATGGGGCATTCCCGTATGAGTAAAGACAGAACCTTTCACTTCTTGATTCTTATCCTGAGCGATACGGGTAGGAGTCGGGTATTCGAGTTTTTCGAGTTCCGCAACAGCGCCCGTGATATCGTTCAGCAACTGGTCTGCCATGTCACGGCTGAATCCCTGACGGGCAACGATACGCATCACGACATAGTTTTCAAGATTATTTGGCAATGTATAGGCGGGAACCATCCAGCCGCTTTGTTTCAATTTATCCTGCAAGTCGTACAGTGTCCACTTCGCCTTCTTCGCATAATCCGGTTTCAGGTACCAGATGAACAACGGGTTCACGACTTCGTTGCTGTAGTTTACAAACGGAGCCATCTTGCCGATCTGGTCATGCAGGTATTGGGTAACCGCCATGCTATTTTCCTGTACTGCTTTATATCCTTCGAATCCGAGACGGATGAACTGGTAGTATTGTCCGAGGATTTGGGCGGCAGGACGAGAGAAGTTCAGACCTACCTGAGTAATGTTGGCCCCTAAATAATTCACGCTGAATGACATGGAATCAGGCAAATAGGATTTGTCTTTCCAGACAACCCAACCCAGGCCCGGATAAACCAGACCGAACTTATGTCCGGATGTACTGATGGAAAGAACCCATTTCAAACGGAAGTCCCATTTCAATTCCGGTTTCAGGAACGGAAGGATAAAGCCACCGGAAGCAGCATCCACATGAATAGGAATATCATAACCGGTCTTTGCATTGTAGGCGTCGAGAGCTTTATCCAAAGCCTCCACATCATCGTTCAGACCTGTCCACGTAACACCTTGGATCGGCACGATACAGATTGTATTTTCATCACACATCTTCAATGCCTCTTCAGGATCGAGCGTAGTCTTCTCCAATGTCAGAGGAACCTGGCGCATTTCGATTTGCCAAAGTTGGGCGAATTTTTCCCATACGACCTGGAATCCGGTAGAGATAACAAAGTTCGGTTTGTCTACAGGCTTGCCGGCGGCCAGTCTTTTCTTACGCCAGCGCAACCAAGCGGCGACACCGCCTAACATACATGCTTCGGACGAACCGATAGCCAATGCCCCGGCTTTCCATTTTGCCTGTTCGGGGGTATTCCACAAATTAGCTACGATGTTGATACATTTGGCGTTCATAACGGCAATACGCGGATATTCCGTTTCATCAATGTAGTTGATGCTGATCGCCTCGTTCATCAGTTTGGTTGCATAGTCGTCCATGTAGGTAGTCACGAATGTCGCCAGGTTCAATCGAGGTTGTGTCTGGGCAAACGTTTCGTCTTTAACCATCTGATACGCGATTTCCGGAGTGGTCGGGCCATCCGGGATTTTGTCTACAGGAGAGGCTTGTAACATCTTTTCCGAGCCATAGATTGCTGTCTTGGCATCGCCTTTTCTAAAATTAGAATCTTCCATGTCTTTTTTGTTTTTAATTATTAATGGCGTTATCGACTTGTTTCGGCCGATTGTATGGCAAAAACAGCTACTATCCGCAATTGTTCCGGTTTTTTGGTTAAACATACGATATTTGGGGTTTATTAAAATAATGAACATTCGTTATTCGGGATTGTTTCAATACAAAATAAATAATGTTTTAACGAAACGATTATGCGAATACAGACAGGACAGGGGACGATTCCCCTTATCACATTAATCGGCATATGGTCGATATCGGCACTGAATGCATTGCCCGGCCTGGCTGTCTCCCCCATCTTAGGGAAACTTTCTGCTATTTTTCCGCATTCCACCGAACTGGACATACAGATGCTTTCGTCGCTTCCCTCCTTATTGGTCATCCCTTTTATCATCTTGTCGGGCAAGCTGACGGAAAAGATCAATAATATTCTCCTACTGCAAGCCGGCCTGGTGATCTTTTCGCTGAGCGGGATTCTGTATTTGCTATCCACAAAGATGTGGCAACTGATTGCCGTCAGTGCACTTTTAGGAATCGGTTCGGGCCTGATCGTGCCGCTTTCCACTGGGTTGATCTCCCGCTTTTTCAGAGGGGCCTACCGGACAAAGCAATTCGGCCTCAGTTCGGCAATCACGAATATGACCTTAGTACTGGCGACGATTCTGACCGGATATCTGGCGGAAGTAAACTGGCATCTGCCGTTCGTCGTCTATCTGTTTCCGCTGATCTCGATCATCCTCTCGTTCTATCTGAAAAAAAACATTTCGCCATATCCCGATACAGGTATAAACACAACCAACCGGGAAACGGAAAGACCTGCCGATAGCAGTTTCGGGAAGTTCGGCATACAGATACGCCACCTGATGCAGATCATGTCGTTCTACGGGCTGGCCACTTATTTAGTGATCATCATCAGCTTCAACCTGCCGTTCCTGATGAAGGAGTATCATTTCACCAGCGGGAATTCGGGCATCATGATCTCGCTCTTTTTCCTGGCTATCATGGCACCGGGATTCACACTGAATCAGATCGTCTCCTTCTTCGGCAAAAAGACCAAGTTTGCCTGTATGCTTTCCATTGCGATCGGGATGGCTCTCATCCTGGTCTCCCGGACGGAATGGTTGATCGGGCTGGGTTGTATCTTTGCCGGGTTAGGCTACGGTGTCATACAACCTGTCGCTTACGATAAGACGACCCGTACGGCGATCCCGTCCAAAGTGACGCTTGCACTGGCATTCGTTATGGCCATGAACTATCTGGCCATTCTTCTTTGCCCTTTCATTATAAACATGTTCAAGGATATGCTCCATATCGAGACACAACAGTTCGCTTTCATCTTCAATATGGTGATCGCCCTGATAGCTGCCGCATGGGCTTATATCAAACAGGACTCGTTCTTGTTTGACGACCGTATCAAACAAGTATAACATTAAAATCCCAAGCATCGTGAAAAATAAAGTAAGAGAAGCCAATATCTACATGATTATTTCCAAGACTTTCAGCGGATTGAATATGAATGCGTTAAAATACCTCCTCCCGCTATGGATAAGCCCGCTGACGGGTGTAACCCTGCGCTGTACGTTTGCCGCCCTTGCGTTCTGGATCATCGGTATGTTCACCAAGCCGGAAGCTTCCACCCGTCGGGAAAAGATTCTCTTATTCCTGTTGGGAGCACTCGGCATCTATGGCTTTATGTTCTTTTATTTGTTAGGATTGAGTAAAACGACTCCTGTCTCAAGCTCCATTTTCTCCAGTTTACAGCCTATCTGGGTATTCATCCTTTCTGTCATTTTCTTTAAAGAGACAATCACAAAGATGAAAATAACCGGTATCCTGATCGGATTAGGTGGCGCATTGCTCTGCATCCTGACTCAGAAAAGCGACGACCTGGCCTCCGATGCCTTCACCGGAAATTCACTTTGCCTGCTAAGTTCCTTAGCTTATGCAATCTATCTGATTGCGAGCAACCGGATATTGAAACATGTGGGAGTTATGACGATGCTGCGCTACACCTTTTCCGGTGCGGCCTTCTCCGCCATCATCGTTTCCGGATTTACAGGGTTCGAAGCGACACTTTTCTCGTTTCCGATCCATTGGAAACCGATGGCAGTCTTGGCTTTCGTCCTGATTTTTCCGACCGTTATCAGTTACCTGTTAATCCCGGTCGGACTAAAATACCTGAAAACCACACTGGTTGCCATCTATGGCTACCTGATCCTGATTGTGGCGACCATTACCTCGCTGGCATTAGGACAAGACCGTTTCAGTTGGCCCCAGTTAATAGCTATCCTCCTGATCTGTTCGAGCGTTTATTTCGTTGAAATAGCGGAAAACAAGGAAAAATCATAAATTTTTCTCTTTCTTTGTAACAACTGCTTTTCCGTTCCCGTCTACTTAACGAACGCTCTTCAATAGCGCGCATTGAAGAGCCGGAATAACAAACGGAATAAGTAACGATTAACACATTAGAAAAATGAAAAAATACATTGCAATCCTGATCCTCATCCTATCCTGCCAGGCTGGATACAGCCAGAGCATGGACAAACTGTTCAACGACTTTGCCAACCAGAAAAACGTAACCCGCGTAACGGTCGGCCCGGCCTTGATGAATATAAGCAGCCTGTTCACCGAGACGATGGGTGTGAAAAGCATCGAAGTCCTTTCTTTCGAGGAATGCAGCAATACCGTCAAAGACGATCTTCGCTCCGCCATCAAAAAACTGAAAGATCCGAATTTCGAAACAATGGTCAACTCGAACGAAGAGGGCAACCGTACGAAAGTAATGGTACGTATAGACAAAGACATCATCCGCGAACTGGTAATCCTGACAACCGATGGAGGCGAAGATGCCCTGATCCGTATCAAAGGGAAAATCAAACCATCTGACATCGAAAAAGTAATAAACGACCATAAAGATGGATGTTGAGAGCTTTAAAAGGCTGTTCCTTCCCCTCCATCCCAAGCTCTTCAGGATTGCTTACGCACTGGTCGAAAACAAAGCCGATGCCGAAGATATCCTGCAAGATGCCTACTATAAGTTGTGGTGCCGGCGGAACGAACTGGCCGATGTCCGGAACTCGGAAGCTTTCTGCGTGACGCTGGTCAAAAACCTTTGCCTCGATTTTCTTCGCTCTCCCCGTGCGGGCAGGCATGATGAAGATGTCACCGAAGCCGTCACCCTCTCGACCGGTTCTTCTCCGGACGAAGAACTGGAAATGCAAGACAAAATGCAGCAAGTCCGCCATCTCATTAACCGCCTGCCGGAAAACCAGCGGCAAGTCCTCCGGTTGAGAGGAATCGAAGACTGCTCGATGGACGAGATAGAACAAATCACCGGCCTGAGTGCCGTCAATATACGGGTGCTACTTTCCCGGGCACGAAAAATAATCCGGGAACAATTGGAAAAATATTATACATACAAGTATGAACGATAAAAAGATAGACGAACTGATCAACAAATCCCTCCAAGAGGAGCAGACTTTACCCGAAGGACTTTCCCACAGGCTGGAAGAGCGGATTGACGCCTGGGCTTCCACGGAAGAAAAGAAGACTCGTTCATTGCCTCGTAGACGGACTTTATACTGGTTAAGCGGGATCGCTGCCTCCATCTTGCTGTGTATCGGCTTTTTCCAGTACGAAGCGTCATATCAAGCCCACAACCGGCTCAGCGACACTTACACCAATCCGGAAGAAGCCGCCGTCGCCGCTGAAAAGGCTTTATTCCTGCTGTCGCACAACCTCAACAAAGGCATCAGCCAGGTAAACAATGCCGGGCAGGAGATAGATAAAGTAAACAACATTTTAAGCAAACATTTAAATGACTAATCATATGAAATCCAAGAATATATTCCTAATTCTGTTTCTTTGTTGTACCAGTTTGTGCTTCGCCCAGGATAAACTGTTCGAAAAATATGCCGATATGGATAACGTGACATCTGTCTTCATCTCCAAGAAAATGTTCGACATGATCCCTAACGTAGAAAGCAACGGCCTCAACCTGATAAACCTGAAAGGGAAAATAAACAACCTCCAAATCATCACTTCCAACAAGCAGGAGGTACGGGACCAGATGCGAAAAGAGTTCAGCAGCCTCATCGGCAAATCGCATGAAGAACTGATGCGGGTCAAGGACAACGATACACGCGCCTCTTTCTACATCGCCCAAAACAGTGACCTGATCAATGAAATGATCATGCTGGCCGACACAGATTCGGACTATGTAGTCATCCGGATAACAGGCAAGTTCACATTAGAGGATATACAAGAAGTGGCAAAAAGTTTTTCCAAAAACGATAAAAAAGAAGTAACGATCATAAAACAGAAAAAGAATAGTTAGCCCCAAAAGATAATTATGCTTTTGTGAATACTATTGATAAGGATCTTCCTGAACGTACCTATCAGATAAAGCCGGAATATTTACTTTATCCGATACCTTACAACGAGTTGCAATTAAATGACCAGCTCAAACAAAATCCAGGTTATTAATTTTCATATTAACAAAAAGACCTCTATTTTTGTGGTAGAGGTCTTTTTACTATTAGTACCATGAATACACGACACATTATCAGAAACTTTATGTATGCCGTTGTGGGAGGAATCTTGTCTTTCGGAACGGCCGGTTGCAGTGGCAACAATGTGGGAACAACAGACAGTTTTTCCACTCTGGAAGCCCAGTTTTCCGATCCTTCATCCGAATATCGTACAGCTCCTTTTATGGTTTGGAACGGAAAAGTTACAGAGGCTGAAATAGACCGCATGCTGAAAGAATTTAAAGAAGCAGGGTGCGGAGGAGCGTTTATCCATCCCCGTCCGGGCATGATCACGGAATATCTGTCGGACGAATGGTATTCACTCTACCATTATGCCGTCAATAAAGGGAAAGAAATGGGACTGGACATTTGGATCTACGATGAAAACTCCTATCCCAGCGGATTTGCCGGAGGACATGTTCCGGAAGAAATGCCCGAATCCTACAACCAGGGACAAGGACTTACCTTGACAAAGACAGACCTCTTGCCTGACAATACAGACGAATATTTCATCATCCTCAAAAAAGAAGGGGACAAATGGGCTGATATCACGAACGCCCTGAGCCAGCATAAAAAAGCAAAAGGAGAATATTATCTCTACAAAAAAACTTATTTAGGCAAATCGGATTGGTACGGTGGGTATTCATACGTCGACCTGCTCGTACCCGGTGTGACTGAAAAGTTCATCGACCTCACAATGGAAGGGTACGAAAAAACAATAAAGGACGAATTCGGCAAATCTGTTTTCGGTATCTTCACAGATGAGCCCAACATCAGCAGTCCCGGAGGCTTACGCTGGACTCCCGACTTATTCGAAGTATTCAGGAAACAGTGGGGATATGACCTCAAACCGTTCCTTCCCCTCCTGAACGAAGAGACAGGCAACTGGAAACAGGTACGCCACAACTATATGGAAACCCTGTTGCAAATGTTCATCGACCGCTGGTCCAAACCTTGGCATAACTACTGCGAAACGAACAACCTGAAATGGACCGGACACTATTGGGAACACGGTTGGCCACAAATGAATGACGGACCGGACAATATGGCAATGTATGCCTGGCATCAGGTACCTGCTATCGACATGCTGTTCAATCAGTTCGACGAGACCAGTCCGCAAGCACAGTTTGGCAATATCCGTGCAGTAAAAGAATTGCGCAGCGCTGCCAACCAGACTGGAAGTTCCCGTACCCTCAGCGAAACTTATGGCGGTGGCGGTTGGGATGAAACGTTCAAAGACTTCAAACGATTAGGTGACTGGGAATATGTACTCGGTGTCAACTTCATGAACCAACATTTAGCTCACATGACACTGACGGGAGCACGCAAATACGACTATCCGCCGGTATTCACCTACCATTCTCCCTGGTGGTCCGATTACCGCAAACTGAATGACTATTACGGACGCCTTTCATTTGTTATGAGCAAAGGCATCCAGAAAAACGATATTTTGGTTCTGGAACCCAACTCGACTTTATGGAGCTATTACGTCCATGCAGGAAGTTCTCCGAAACTCATGGAAATAGGAACCGATTTCCAAGCTTTTATAACAACTTTGGAAAAGAACCAGGTGGAATATGATCTCGGCTCCGAAAATATCATCAAAGACCTCGGAAAAGTAGAAAACGGGCGTTTCATCGTTGGCAATGCCTCCTACTCGACTGTCGTTCTACCTCCTATGATGGAGACTTTAAACAAGCCTACCTTCAACCTCTTGCGACAATTTGTAGAACAAGGCGGACAAATCATAACCTTTTCTGCTCCCACCCGGATAGACGGGGCTGTCAATGACGAACTGGCCGGACTGTTGGCCGGTGCAACCGTCACATCGCTCCCGAAACTGTCCAAAGATGTAATTGCCCGGTATTTTTCTTCCGACCACTTCAGGATCACTTTCAACGGGGGTAACCTGTATCACCACCGTCGCCGGTTTACAGACGGAGAGTTGGTTTTCCTCGTCAACTCTTCTATGGACGAAGTTGTGGACGGAACTCTTTCAATGCAAGGAAAAGCCATGCTGGAAATGGATGCCCTGAACGGGAAAATCTATACGTATCCGTCTTCAAAAGAAGGAGATATACTAAATACATCTTTCCGGATCGAACCAGCAGGAAGCCTCTTACTTTACTGTTCTGACAAGAACCTGAAAAACTATCCCGAACGTCCCCAAAAAGCAGGAAGCAACCCGGTTACGGCAACAAGCCGAACCACCGTCAGTCGTTTACGTGACAATGCTCTGACAATTGACTTTTGCGACGTTACGGTTAAAGGTGAGACACATAAGAAACAACATTTCTCCCATGCCGCCGATATTGCCTTCAAAGCACACGGATTCACCAACGGTAATCCCTGGAACACATCCGTACAATACAAACGGAATATCCTCGACCGCGACAACTTTAAGGATGGCGGCTTCACGGCTTCCTATCATTTTACGGTAAACGACGCCTTCGACTATTCCGGTATCAAACTGGTCTCCGAACGTCCTGAACTATTTACCGTAAAAATCAACGGAAATCTCATAAACGCTCTTCCAGATGAATGGTGGCTGGACCGTTCTTTCGGCGTTTATCCGATAGGCGGACAGGTGAAAAAAGGTAGCAATACGGTAGAACTTAGCATCAACCCGATGTGTATTTTTGCGGAGATAGAACCGATCTACATCATCGGAAACTTCTCGGTCGTACCCGAACAAGAAGGATGGAGCATCGGTGCGCCACAAGAATCGTTCACGCTGGGTAGCTGGAAAGAACAAAAACAACCGTTCTACTCATGGGATATGAGCTATAGCAAAGAATATATCCTCGATGACCTTACAGGCAGATATGCCGTCAAACTGAACAAATGGAACGGGACGGTCGCAGAAGTATATGTCAACGGGCAGAAAGCCGGTATGATTGCCTTCGATCCCTGGCAACTGGATGTAACGTCTTACCTGAAAGAGGGCAGCAACACGATCGATGTACATGTGATCGGCAGCCTGAAGAACCTCTTAGGCCCACATTACCGGAATCCGGCTCCCGGCCTGGCCTCTCCCTGGCACTGGAAAAACGTAGACAAACCGATCCCCGGAAAAGAATACCAGATGGTGGATTACGGGCTGATGGAAGACTTCGAATTAATTCATTAAACATACACGAAAAAGGACGGCAGCATGAAAAATAGACTTTTAAACATTTGTATCTTATGTATGGTTTTTCCTTTCTTTCTACAGGCAGCGGACACACATTCCGTTTACAACCTGCGATGCGAACAGGAAGAAAACCCGTTAGGAATCGAAACAGGACAACCCCGTTTCAGCTGGCAGATACAGGCACAACAACGGAACTTCGAACAATCGGCCTGGCAGATATTAGTGGCCGACTCTCCTGAAAAACTACAGGCCGGCAATGGAAATATCTGGGATAGCGGAAAAACACTTTCTTCCGCCTCGATTCTTGTTCCTTTCAAAGGGAAAGAATTGAAAGCAGGACAGACCTACTACTGGAAAGTAAGGAGTTGGGATAAGAAGGACAGCCCTTCCCGCTGGAGCTGTACACAGACCTTCAGCATGGGGCTTCTTTCGGAAAAAGACTGGAACAATGCCAAATGGATTGCACTGGAAAAAGACAGGAAAGACGAAATCGTCACGACAGGGCTGCATGGACTGGCCAACGTGGACCGGGAACTCAAAGGCAAAAAGATCGGTATGTACCGCCTCCCCCAATTCCGAAAAGAATTTACGGTTCAAAAACCGGTGAAACGAGCGACCGCCTATGTCTCCGGGCTCGGACATTTCGATATGTTCCTGAATGGGGAGAAGGTGGGTAACAACTTTCTCGATCCGGGATGGACAAAATATGATAAATGCGCGCTGTATGTCACTTTCGATCTGTCCGAACAGCTAAAGCAAGGTGGAAACACAATAGGCGTCATGTTGGGGAACGGCTTTTTCAATATCCCTCGGGAACGTTATTTCAAACTGCTTGCTTCATATGGCGCACCGCGCCTCTTGATGAAAATACAAATCGAATATGCAGACGGCAGTACGCAGGATATCGTAACCGGTACAGACTGGAAAACAACCGAAAGTCCCGTTACCTACAGCAGTATTTACGGTGGTGAAGACTATGATGCCACGAAAGAACAGGCCGGCTGGATGCTCCCCGGTTTCGACGACCGTACGTGGAACAAGGCCCTCGACACAGGCTGGAAAACCCGGCTCCTCTCCCAACGCTCCGCACCGCTGACCGTGCGTGACCGGATTCCCACCGTCCGCCTTTTCAAGAGCAGACAAGGACAATGGGTATATGATTTGGGACAAAACTTTTCCGGCATCATACGGCTTTCCCTACATTCAAAGGACACGCATCCCATTAAGCTCTACCCGGCCGAACTGCTGAATCCGGACAGTACCGTAAACCAAAGTGCGTCCGGCGCTCCTTTCTGGTTCGGTTATACCCCGAAGGGAAAAGGTTTAGAAAGTTGGCAACCTCAGTTTACTTACTATGGTTTTCGTTACGTGCAGGTCGAAGGTGCCGTTCCTGCCGGACAACCCAATCCGGACGGGCTACCTGAAATAACGGAAATAACCGGCCTTCATACTTGCAATTCGGCCGAAAATGCAGGAAGTTTCCATTGTTCCAAGCCATTATTCAACCAGACATATGAACTGATCGACTGGGCGATCCGTAGCAATATGGCAAGCGTGCTGACCGATTGCCCGCATCGTGAGAAGTTGGGTTGGCTGGAAGAAGCACATCTGATGCAATACTCCGTACAATACCGCTACAACCTGGCACGCCTGTACGAAAAGACATTCAACGATATGCGCTCCACACAAGCAGCCAACGGCATGGTACCGACCATAGCTCCCGAACTGGTCGAGTTCGAAGGAGGCTTCAAGGATACGCCGGAATGGGGAAGCACATTCGTTATCAGTCCTTGGTACATTTACCAATGGTATGGCGATATGCGCCCGATCGAAACCTATTATCCGGATATGCAACGCTACATCGACTACCTTTACTCGAAAGCCGAAAACCATATCATTGCTTACGGCTTGGGAGACTGGTTCGACATCGGCCCGAAAAGTCCGGGAGAATCGCAGCTGACCTCCAATGGCGTAACGGCAACGGCTATCTACTATTACGACGTCACCCTGATGGAGAAAATGGCAAACCTTTTAGGGAAGCCGGACGATGCACGCAAGTACCAGGAACTGGCGGCTCAGATCAAACAAGCCTTCAACCGGACTTTTTGGAACCCGTCCACCCGTACCTACGACCGCAACAGCCAGGCGGTAAACGCCGTCGCACTCTACATGGGACTGACGACGTCAGAAAACAGGCAGCAAGTATTCGATAACCTGATTGCCGATATCCGCGGACACAACAACGCCCTGACGGCAGGAATTGTAATTCTTTAATATGGTTGTTTTCTTTAATTATGCTTGCTCTATTTTAATACGGAATTAAAATGGAGCAAAGTATAATACAAATGGTTCTATAATAATTTGTTGAAGGTTTCTATCTTATTAGAAACAGAGAAGGTCAATTTCTTATCCTAATATTTGGTTAGTTGGCAGATATAATGCAATTTTGTAGAACAAAAATGCGTAAATACGCAATTATATTATTATGAAATAGTGTTTATATGGAGATAAATCGTGATATTCATCTTGGAAGGCTCATCAAGAGTAAACATAATGGTATGATTAAAGTTGTGACAGGCATACGAAGGTGTGGCAAGTCATATCTTCTAATGAATCTTTTTAGGCAACACTTGCTCGACGAAGGTGTTCGTGAGGATCATATAGTAATGCTGGATCTTGAGAATCGTAGAAATAAGAAGTTAAGAGATCCAGATGCTTTATTGTATTGGATTGATTCTCAGATTGTAGAATATAAGAATTCAGGAGATGTCCCCAAAGACGAATGGTATTATGTGATGTTGGATGAGGTTCAGTTGGTGCCGGAGTTTGAGGATGTTTTGAACTCATATCTAAGCATTAAAAATGTGGATGTGTATGTAACGAGAAGCAATTCAAAGTTTTTGTCTAAGGATGTGATTACTGAATTCCGTGGTCGAGGTCATGAAATACATGTGACCCCTTTGTCAATGAGTGAGTTTGTCGGTGCTCATCCGGAATTAACTTTCGCGGAGGCTTTGGATCAGTATATGACATATGGTGGCTTGCCGGTGGTGTGTCTAGAGTCAGATGTGAGAGAGAAGGAAGCATATTTGAAGGGGTTGTTTGAGAAGACGTACTTGACTGACATCCAAGAACGCTATCATATTAAGGGGAGTGAGATAATGGGTGAACTGATTGATGTAGTGGCCTCTGGAATAGGAGGACTTACAAACCCGACGAAGATTGAGAATACGTTCAAGACGGTTAAGGGTATCGGAGTCGGCAAGAACACCATCAAGCAGTATTTGGAGATGCTGGAGGAGTCGTTTCTTGTCAAGAAGGCGGTGCGTTATGATGTAAAAGGACGAAAGTATATTGATACGCCACAGAAATACTATTTTGAAGATTTGGGCCTCAGGAATGCACGCATTGGTTTTCGTCAGGTGGAAAAGACACATCTGATGGAAAATTTGGTGTATAATGAACTTTGTCTCCGCGGATATGCTGTAGATGTGGGAGTTGTTACGCACAACACTAAAGATGCTGAAGGCCGTAGCCGTAGAGTGCAGTTGGAAGTGGACTTTGTGTGTAATCGTGGACCGGAGAGGATATATGTCCAGTCCGCCTATGCATTACCAGACAAGGAAAAAGTAGAACAGGAACAGGCTTCGCTTTTGCATATCAAGGATGGATTCAGAAAAATAATTATCGTAGCTGATAGATATTTGTCGGGATACAATGAGGATGGCATTCGTATTCTTAGTCTGAAAAACTTTCTTATGGATGGAATGTCATTGGATTAATCATTTGAATACAAAAACTAATTGTTATGTTATCCGTAAAATATATACCTATGCAATATTATGATGCCATTATCATCCGTTTTACTGGTGAGGATGGCGGTGTACATAACATATTTGTGGATGGTGGTGATAAAAAGTCACGAACAATTTGCTATACCGACAAACTTAAGAAGGAACTTGAGACCTTATTCGGCATGGGGGAATCCATAGATTTGTGGGTAATAACTCATGTTGACGATGACCATATAGGAGGTCTTTATAATTTTATCAACGACACCAAATTCTTTGAAGCTCATCATGAACGAATAAATGAAGTCTGGATGAACTATGGTGGTAAAGGAGATTATGAAGTACAGCGAGCAGGAACAATAAGCTATCATGGCGGAAAAGAATTACGCGACTTACTAAAGGAAAAACATATAAGCGTTAAGCATGATATACTGATAACCGTTTTCCTACATAAACGGATCCGGACATAGAAGCTCCACCTGCTGTTTTAATCGTCGCATAGCTGGTTCCATCCCTTCCGGTTTTAAAAGTGGCACTCGCTCCGGACGTACTTACTAAATCCATCGGATAACCGCTCCAAGTAAACATCCCGGAAGGGAAAGGAGATGCTGTAAAGGTCACGTTTGTACTATTATTTACAAAACTACTTCCGGAAGTTACAGAAACTTTCTGTAAATAATTATTGGAATAAATATGTTGGCTAATGCGGGCTACAGAGGCTTGGGAAAAGTAAGGAGGACTCTTTTTAGTACCTTGGACATAATGGAAGCTGTAGGAGAATCCTTATTTTGGCAATCGCCATGTACACCAAATGTGGTTGTGTAAATTAAACTGTGTCATGCTCTATTCTCATTCAATCTCATCGGTCGGGGAGCGGCCAGCGCCAAGGGGCGGGACCACCCGTCCCGACGAGCGTAAAATTACAATAATTTAAACCTATCTCCAAATTTTATCGCCAGTTGTTGTGCAATGGCTCCCCAGTTAGCCTGTGGCATGGTCCATTTCTTACGTATATTGCGGTAAGCGAGGTAAACCAGTTTTTCAAGGGCGGTGTCGTTAGGGAATACGCCCTTGTTTTTTGTCACTTTCCGTATCTGGCGATGATAGCCCTCAACTGTATTTGTGGTATAAATCATACGGCGTATATCCGATGTGAACTGGAAGTATTCAGTAAGTTTTTCCCAGTTATCCTCCCATGACTTGATGACGATAGGATATTTTTCTCCCCATTTCTCATTCAGATTAAAAAGTTCCGTTTCAGCAGCTTCTTTACTTACCGCACCATAAACCCGTTTCAAGTCTTTGAGGAATTCCTTCTGATGCTTGCTACCGACATATTTAATGGAGTTACGTATCTGGTGGACGATGCAAAGTTGTACTGTGGTGTTCGGGAAAACACTTTGGATGGCATCAGGAAAGCCTTTCAGACCATCAACGCAAGCAATAAGGATATCATGAACTCCACGGTTCTGCAAGTCCGTCAGTACGTTTAACCAGAAATTGGCTCCCTCATTTTTAGAGATATACATGCCAAGCAAATCCTTGTGCCCTTCCTTGTCGACACCTAAGACGTTATAGATTGCACGGGTAACGGCACACCCTCTCTCGTCAGTGACTTTATAATGGATTGCGTCCATCCAGACTATCGGATAGACAGCATCAAGGGTACGGGAACGCCAAGCCTTTATTTCTGGAAGAACACGGTCGGTTATGGAACTAATCGTTTCGGCAGAAACACGGTTGCCGAGATTTTCCTCCATCCAGTCACTGATCTCGCGTGTGCTGTTACCAAGGGCATAAAGTCCGATGATACGGTCCGCTACGCCCTCCGCCAGGATGGTCTCACGTTTCTTTATAAACTGAGGCTCAAAACTTGAATTACGGTCACGAGGGGTAGACACTGTGACTTCACCCAATGGAGTCTGGACTTGCTTCTGCATTTTACCATTACGACGATTGCCCAACTGACGTTCTTCATCTGTAAGATGGGCTCCATCTCACCTTCCAATGCGGCATTCAAGATACTTTCCAATAAGGGGGCAAAAGCACCATCCTTACCTAACAAAGGCTTACTGGCTTTCAGCTGCTCTATTGTCTTGTTCTTGATACTTTCAAAATCAAATTCTGCTTTCATAAAAAACTGTGTTAGCAAAGTTAATATTTTATTCCTTGATGACACAGTTTAATTTACATCCTCTACCATACTTATAAATTAACTTTTATAGGCTGTTCCGTTTTACTTACAAACACATTCTCAAAAAGTACGATAGAACCCACTTGTAATAAACGATAAAGCAAATCATTCTCTGCTAAATTTCCAATAGATTCATCATAATATTTTACTCGATGTAAAACATCCCGTCTGACAATGACAGTTGGCAAAAACAAATTTTCACCATCCAAAGTCGCCCCTACAGCAACAACCTCTTGTTCCTCTTCCATAAATTCATATTGCGATTGCAATCGATCCGGAAAAGAAACATATCCCGACTCCATCATACAAATATATTTCCCTTTGGCCACGCCACAGCCGATATTCAGCAAAACATATTTCGAAAGTTCTTCCTTTATCTCAACCCAACGAATTCTTTTATCTTCCCCATTTAAAGATATGCCCCTCTTATCCGTACAAACAAGAATCAATTCAAAATCTACCCAAGTTTGTTGCAATATACTTTGTATGGCCATACCTGCATCTTTTTCTATCACAGCCATAACTACCGAAATTGCACATGAACGGTCCTCCCATTGTTCTACGCCTTTCTTCTCTAATCGCAAATGCCATCCAATATTTCTGAATCGTTCGACAACATCAATCCTTTCTTTGTTAAACAATGGTTTCAAATGCAAAGCATGTTCATCCGCCGAATAATATCGTTTCACATTTCCGGATTCAACAGGCACAATTTGCCGAGGAACATAAGTCGGGATATTGCCCAATAGTTTACACATCGCAGAAAAATGAATGTCCTCACCGTTGTTCCGATACAACGGAGTTTTCGATAGAAAGTAAGAAATCCATTCTTTCTTAAAAAACCAAGCATTATTCCCAAAATCGACTTCTGTATCTTCCAAACAAAAACTATGTTGAAATTGATATCCGTCTCCAACAAATATTTTCGTTTGACACGCATCCGACAACAATAATCTGCCATGAGGACTAATAATCGCATTTAAACGTTTACAGGTACTTAACGCATTCTCTATAAACATTTCTCCCGGTATCATATCATCATCTATAATAAAGATATAAGGAGTTTCCACTTGAATAACAGATTCAAAACGCCCAAATACGCCAGGATTATTTTCCCAACAAGAGTAACAAACCCTATCCTTGTATTTATCTACAATCACACTAACATCAACATGATGCTGACTCTGCTGGATCCATATATGTGAAGGGACAACCGTTTGTCCCAATAAAGCCTGCAATTGTTCTTCCAGATGGTTACGTTTCCAAACGGTAAGAATCGCAGTAATGGCATCCAATGTATACTCTTCTACTCTATTCTTTTCCATTTGCAGCTAATAAGTAGTTTTTCTTTATAAATATGCAATACATAATCCCGATGTACATCGTTATAACTGAAATGCCCATCTTCGAGTTGGTGTGTCCGGTATTCCAGAATTCTGTTCGTTTTCAATGTTAGGAAACTCCCGATCACAATTGCTTCTGCAGAATTTTTTTCCTTATCGTCTATAACCCAATACATCCAGTAACATTGCTAATCCTCAACGAGTACACCTTCATACATAACGAACGCTTGTTCACAAAGATACTGTACTGAATAACTACATCCGTAATATTTCGCGACCATACGGTGATATAAGGAAGCACAGTAACAAATTCAAGTTGGTAAAAAAGGGAATAAAAACTTCATAATTATATTAATCTTGAATTAACAAAGGTGTACAAAAGATATTCCATAAGTACCTCATCTTAATTTTCAAAGCGTCCATCTTACTTTGAGGTTTTCGTAAAATCAAATAATCAGACAATGAAAGTAAATATTCACAACGTGTAGCAGCTTTTCTATAGTACTGTATAATCGCTTCATCAGTAGAACAAGTAACTGCTTGGTGTAACATTTGTAAATGGTAGTTCATATATACATGATCACTGATTTCATGTTCCACACTATTAATAAAACGAATACAAGAATCAAAGTCTATTATTTTGGGAACTTGTGAATAATGATAGATAGTGGTTGCTTCCATTTTAGGACACATCCGATACTCTTTACAATAACGAACAACAAAATCATAATCCTGATGCCGTAATAATGTTTCATTCCACAAAATGTTTTTTACACTCATCGAGGTCATAAACAATGTCGATGTCTGAGCCGCATATCCATTAGACAACAAAAAATCGACCCAACTTTCATCGGGTTGCAATGCACGTGTTATCACTACTTTATCGTTTTTTTCACGCAAAATAAGACTTCCATATATTCCATCTACTTTTTCTTTCTGCAATACAGCCAACGAACAAGCCAAATGATTTTCTGTCCATTCATCATCCGCATCCAACATGGCTATATAAGCCCCATAGCTATGAGTAATGCCATAATTTCGAGCGGTATTGGCATTTTGATGCGGTAAACGATAACATCGTATACGCGAATCCTCTACTCTTTCAATCAATGCTAATCCATCATCTTCCGATCCATCATCTACTACGATGAGTTCCCAATTGGAATACGATTGGGACAAAACAGAGAATACAGCCCTTTCAATTGTATGACGATTATTGAAAAAAGGCAGAATAACCGATATGCTATTGTTTTCTTTCATACACATTTTCAAAAAATTTTATTTTGTACTCTACAAACAAATAATTATCAATGGCCACAAAGCCTAACTTACTCTTTTATAAACTGTTCATATTTTTTCCAGTTAAAACTTCTATAGCCTTTTCCTTCCTTCGGGATGTAAATTGCAATTAAAGAATGACACCTATCAAATACATCTTTACCAAATTTTTCAGGAGCATTAAATGATGCGAACTCTACTTTTTTCAATCGAGAGCAATTAGAAAAAGCCTTATCACCAATCAATGTTACTGATTTTGGGATAAGGACAGACTCCAATCTTGTATAAGAAAATGTACTTTTTTCTATTGCCACAACAGATTCCGGAATGTAAACGAACTGGACCTGGCTATGTGAAAAAACTCCTGCATCAATCACCGCCAACGAAGATGGAATCTGCACAAAACGAACACCCGTTCCATAAAAAGCAGCCTTACCCATACTTTCCAAATTTGCATCTTCTGCAAAGGAGAGGGTCCTTAATTTTTTGCAATCCAAAAAGGCGAGACTACCTATCTTTTGTACAGAAGCTGGAATAAATACAGACCGGATTGCCGCCTCGACAAAAGCGAAACTCCCGATCTCCTCTAATTCAAATCCGGAAAACATTACCGATTGCAATCGTCTGCAATAACTAAAAGCACGCTCTTCTATCACCTTGACTGACTCCGGTATTTCTACAGAGTCAAGAGCCGTAAGGGAAAAAGTTCCTGCATCTATTCTTTTAAGTTCAATCTCTTGAGAAAATTTCAGCGATGATAGATGTCGGCATTCCAAAAAAGCTGCTTTCTTTATATCCTTGACCGAAGCCGGTATGAAAACAGAGCCAAGTGGAGTTTGAGAGAATCCCCACTCTCCGATGATCTCCAACGCTCCTTTTTCCGGAAATATTACAGAAGACAAACGGAGACATTCTCTAAAAGCCGAGTTTCTGATCTCTTTCACAGAAACAGGAATAGATACAGACTCCAAGTTTGTTTCTCTAAAAGCGTGTGCTCCAATCACCTTCAAATTAGAATTAGCAGGAAAATACACATGTGACAAACGCTGGCATCTAAAAAAAGCAGCCCCTCCAATTATCTCTAAAGAAACCGGTAGTTCAACAGATTGAAGACGTACCAGTTCCCGAAATGAATAAGTCGGGATACTCCGTACTCCCTCTGCTATTTTTACTTTCGTCACAGACAACTTCGTCTTAGGGGTTACATCTTTCCACTTTTCAAACCCTTCTGTTGTCAGAATTGTCAATTTTCCATTTGCCAATACATATCCACATTCTTCCGCCCTTGACAAACCCTTAGGTATCCACAAGAAAAAGACCATGAATAAATAGATTAACAAATTTGCGACTGCGTTTCTTTTCATAATTTCCATAAATTATTTCAAATTTAACAATATCAAATCTTCTATTTTATACTGCTCCGGTAGTATATATCCATTTATCAATATAGTAGGAGTTGTTCTTAATTTACATTGTTTTATCCAATTTTGATGGTTATTAAACTCTTCTTCAACAATATCATTTATCTGTAAATCATATTTCTTAAAAAAATTTTCCGTATGATTTTTCCCATCCTTAAACCAATCATCATAAATTACTTTACAACCTTCTTCATCCTCCTTCATAAAAGCAGATATCAACATCTTGTTACTTATATTCAAAGACTCTTTAAAAGAAGAAAAAATATACTGTACACAAAACTTATCTCCTGCTTGATGTAACAGTTTTCCTATTTTTATATGCATGCGTGCACAAGGTTCACAATGCGGATTCGTCAAAACTGTTATTAAATTCTCAGCATGAACATTTCCAAATAGAATTCGGGAAGTAGAATGTACAACCTCATAACGTTGGTTTTGGTGTGACAAAGACATAAAAACATCTTCATTCAATTTAATTGCATTCATCTCATATACGACCTTTTGTTTAGAATAAGACTCTGTCAAAAGACCGACTAATTGACGAGTAATCAAAAACGGTATTCCGTACAACAAAATTATCCACAAAGAAGAAATTGAAATAACAGGCAAACCATACAAATTCCCTGAAAATAAATTAAGAATAAAAACTAACAAAAAAACACACAACACAATCAGACACATTGGACACCACTGTTTCACTCTGTAGCATTGAAACCAAATACTCCATAATGTATAAGGCAGTGTAAAAATGTGTATCCATGCACTATAAGGTATCCATTGAGGGAAAAACAAATATATTAACAATGTTGATACAAAATATCCAAAACCTATTTCACTCCAACTAAAAACGCCTAAAAATTTAGCTGCCTCTGATTCCAATACATTATTACAATCACTTTTTTTAAACAGTAAGCACAATTTATCAGCATAATTACTTTGTATCCTCATTTGCTTCTGCAACAATAAAAAGCAAACGCATATACCAACCAATAGTAAACAAACAATGCTCCCCTTTAAATTATTGAATAAATCTGCATTTATAAAAGCAAGCCCTCCTCCTGAAAACAACAGCACATACAATAGTACAGATAAAATGCTATCAAAAATTTCCTTTTTCCTATTTTCAAGATAGTCAGGTTCAATAGAATTTTCATTAGCTTCCGCGACAAGTAATATGCCAGACCAAATTTCTTTAAATCGTTCAAAATCTACTGTTATATTCTTATCATGCCACAAATAATCAACTACACCGTTATAAATCTTTTTTACCAACACAAAATCATTACCTGCATGTGCTATAAATGGCGTTTCTATATCACAAATTTGTTTTTTGTCTTCAAGCCGGATGGCAATATTATCTACTCCATACAATGTTAACATCTCAGACAAACCATATAAATTGCTTCGATGTGGATGTCCCATATACAAATCCATAGCATTAGATGAAGTGTACTTCACTTTCAAACTTTTCAACAATTCTATCAGAATATTAGTATCTTTCATAGCACTTTCATAATTCCATAATCACCAAAACAGGATTGCCGTCTTCATCAATTCCAGAAATGCCACCTTCCGATGCTACATCTGCACCTATTGAAAAAGCAACCGTGTTACTATCAATGTATAAGTACCTCGTATTTATCCATGTTCTTTTACCATTAGGCAAACGGAATGGTATTCCGAATTTTCCACCTTCATTTGAAAAACGTGATAGAATTCGATTGTTAACTTTGTCCCATATTTCATCATATGATCTATTTTTAAATATATAAGAGACTACATAATAGTTCGAAATCAAAGACAAACCCATTGCCTGAAGATATGGAATATCTCCAGCAAGCAACTCTTTGGCTTTTTCTGGTGGAAGCTTATATGCCCCTTTTTCCAGTATGCAAATGGGGGATATTCCTCCTTTTGTCACAGCAAATACAGTATCTTCATCGGCATAATGGACAATTGCCAGATCACGATTCCGACAATAATTAACTCGCCAAATCAAACATAACCGTTCCATATCCGTCAAAGAGATATCAAGTGGAAACATTCCTTTTTCAATATTGAACGTTTTGTCGGTCAGGTATAATTTGCATTCAGATTCACGATCTGCTCCTTTCACTAAAGCATAATCCGAAGTAATCAAAAGCGGAGTATTAATTTTTTTTTCCGCAAATGAAATCTCCCGGATGAAATTTCCATCCAAATCATACATGATATATTTATTACGCCTTTGATCATATATACACACCATATCGTTTTCTGGTTCAACGTGTATATATGTTAAATCAACATATTCTCCAGGGCCTTGCCCTTTCTTGGAAAAAAAAGATATAATCTTTCCTTTTTTATCTACCCGAAAAACTGTACTAGTCTTATAATCTACCATATAATGAAAATCTTTACCTATATACACAGGCCTGGCCAATGCCAACAAAACACTATCTGTTGTTGAAACAGGAAGGTAACTCACTTGCTTTGCTATATTATTCCAAACAAAAGTATCAGGTACAGACCTTTCTATTGTAGTACCTAAATCAAGAACAGGTAGCATAGTTTGCTTATCCATGCTTAATAGACAACCACTCATCATCAATAAATTCACTACACAAGTTAGCAAAATAATATTTTTCATAATATACTTTTTTAATTTAAGCGAAGCCAAGGGAAGTCCCCTGGCTTCGCTTATAAGACAAATGGATCATTATTCACACGTTGCACCACTTCCATACCAATATTCACAATCGCTATTACTAGAACAAGAAGTGAATACCCATTCTCCACCGACATTACACCAACTACCACGTTCACCTTTTATATCCTTCATTTCACGAGGATCCAGAACATTTTGCTTACTTAGACGAATTTTAATTAACTTTTTCATGATGATTTGTTGTTATTTAATCGCAAGATTCTTATTGGGCTATCTTTGTACCAGCCTTGCATAATCAGATACAAGATAGTATATATTGTCATTAATATATATGAAAACAACTTTGGTACAATCTTTTATTCACTTTCGGAGAGTACTTGTCACATTCCATATATTCAACGGATTCATTAAATTTTTCATTCTTAAACATATCGTCTAAAAGTTTCAGGGTTGAATCAATTAACCCTTTTTTAAATTGAGCTATTGAATCTCGTCTTCCGATTGCTGCTATCTTCGCATTTTCATCATTAAACATACATCGAATACCAAATCCATCCGAAGCTACAACTGGTAGTTTATGAGCCATCATTTCCAACCCGACGTAACTACACTGCTCCGTGTAAGAAGGTAAAATACCGATATCAGCTATTCGATACCATTTTTTTAGCTCGTCACTTGAAATAGAACCAGTTAAATATATTCTCGTTATAATAGGATAACACTTTTTCACAACATAATTCCAATTAGGAACAGTTCCGATTATAACTAACACGCACACCGGATATTTTCTTAATATTTCCTTAAAGGCTTCGATATATACCATAATACCTTTCTGCTCTATCACACGTCCTACATAAAGTAGTATTTTTTCATCTTTCTTAAAAAACATCTTCTCTCTAAATCTATTTTTATCTACTTCATGACAAAGACTTTCTTGACGAAATATAGAATTATGAATTAATGTCAATTTTCTTTTATCTATAGGATAATATTTTTCTAAAAGCTCATATGTATCTTCAGACAAACAGATTATTTTATCTGCACATTTGCACATTTCTACTTCCTCTTCAAATGCTTTGATCAAATAAGAATATTTTTCTACAATACTCTTATCTTCTTTTTGTCTCAATATTTG